>Ga0065711_1004570_pt1 | contig 28593 bp, 19 predicted proteins | sample Hoacrofraction12_FD_59098 | JGI IMG/M metagenome (GOLD analysis project Ga0065711, IMG submission 59098) | Hoatzin crop microbial communities from Cojedes, Venezuela - Epithelial fraction 12 v2 (version 2) | ecosystem: Host-associated > Birds > Digestive system > Esophagus > Crop | place... | reverse complement strand
GGACTAGATGACCCACAGAGGTCCCTTCCAACCCCTTCTATTCTGTGATTCTGTGAACTGATGGTTAGGATTAGGTTGAATTACTATTTCTTATTTAAATACTGATTTTGGTATTCTGGTCACTCGAGTAGCTGAACATGATGTTTCTAAAATTTGCAGATACTGAGCATAACATAAGGCACAGATCTACTGATAATTGTTTTCTGAGAAACAGTATTAGATACCACTTTACAGCAATCTCTAATTAAAGTACTTTCTCACTGAAATTCATTTTCTTGTCTTACTTCAGACATCTCAATCCACAATCTATATCTGCTTACGAAACTAGTGAAGAACTGAGTCTCCATGTTGCTATAGAAGGCAAGATTTACCTAACTGTTTGTTGTCCACCTAAAATTGTTAGAACAAGCAGTATGTCAGCAAGTGACAAATTAACAAAATGGGAAGTGGTTGGTGTTCAGGGAGCATTGCTGAGTCACTTCGTTGAACCCGTGTATATCAACAGTATTCTTGTAGGTAAGCTTAATGCAAATTTCGGTGGGTTTTTTGTGTGTTTTCACATTCCAGTTTGATTACATTTTATAAAACATGAACTAAACCAAGGTGGTTCTTTCAAGATGTACAGTATTTTTCTGAAAAGGTGCTAAGTGTGTATTTTTTTTTTTTCCACTCAACTTTGAAATGCTCTATTGTAAAACTATTAGGCTCACTCTTTTTTCATTGTGGGTTTGTTTTAGCTTGCCAGATTGCCCTTCTTTTACTATGTATTCAAGTAACAGAAGAAATTCAACGTTGTTTTGTAACAAATTAAATTTTAGATACTGAGAAAATATCAAATGTGACAAAGACTGTGTTAACTGTTCAGTCAAATGTGGTGTCTGTAAGGTGACGATGTTAGTCACTTAACTGTAGAATTGACCAGTGGTGGAAAAACTGCCAGTATTCAACTGAAAATGGTCCGTTTCACCCTGGGGGTATCTTTCAAGCTCTTTTGGAAAGTCTTTGTTCAGTTTCGTGTTTTTTCCCTGGTCTGTGGCCTGCCCCATTCCCTCCCCTTGTATTGGTTAATGCAAATAGGTGTTTTGTTGAGGAATAGGGGTTACCAAGGTGATGGTGAAGTCTCAGGATTTTGTGGCAGTCAGGAAAACCACACTATTATTAGAGGTCGTTTCAGTAGCTTTTATATATGTGGTGGAATTAAGTTAATGGATGTTATCCTGCAGGTTTTCAGGTATGTCTTCCTGTCAGTATGTGTACTGGGTAACATAGTACACAGGTATCCAAGTTCCCCAGACACTGAAGCTGTAGCGGCTTTTCTGTCACAGAACAAGGTTTCTGAAGTGCTCCAAAAGATCGTGCAAGAATTGGTCAATGCCTGCCTGTTCTTTCTGAGGAGGTCTGGGCACTTAAATGCAGTAGAAGAACTTCTACTATGCTCACCTAAGTGGTGTTCAGACTAAACAGAATAATCTATAATGTATTGCCCTTCTATTTAATAGAAATTCTATGACTGTTCCTTGAGATGCTGTGAACCAGAGTGTGTTTATTTAGTAGGCAGTCAGAAATACTGTTGGCTATGGAGTAATGTGGGTGGTCTCCCTAGCTTATTTTCTAATCTAGAACATCAAAGTTTGTGCTGCAGCTTCTACTTTAATCATATCTTTGGCAAGGAATGTAAAGAGTTGATGGAGAAGGATCGTTCCAAAAAGGAGGCTTCCAGTGAAAGTAATGCCGCCTCTGGAGAAGAAACTGTGAAATCATTTTTGTTCTGTGAACTGAATATTGGAACTGATTTTACCAAACATGAAGATTGTGTAGAAAAATGAATATGATGTAGACCAATGGAAATATCTGCATTCCTAGCTTTTTTTTTTTTAAAATTTGAGGTACTTATACATGATTGATCTTGTTTTGTTTAATAGGAAATGGAAATTGCAAGGATACAAGAGGCCTAGAAATAGCTATAAAACAGCGTGTTGATGATGCACTTACATCAAAGCTTCCCATGCCTTATCTGGTCAACAAATCTCATACTTACTTGGTGAATGCTGCACACCCGATTCAAACAGACCTTAAACAGAGGTCTCTTAGTTTGAATTGGTCGTTGTCAGATGCATCACTGGAGGTTGTGGATGGGTTAAATGGAAAGACCACTGAAAGGTTAGAATTTTTCTTCATTATTTTGGAAATCATGGTTAGCCTTCTTGTTCTGAGCCGGTTCATTGGAGTATTCATTTTTTAAGCTATACTTGGAGGCCACAGTATTACCCAAAAGAGAGCGATTCTCTCTTGTGTTAGGTGAATGCATCCTATGATTAGACGTAGTTTTGGAGATCCTGTAAATTTGCAGTGAGATACCAAGATAAAAATTAAAAAGTTCTTCGAATTAAGGTACCTTTATTCCATTGTCTGTTGCAGTGAATGTTGTAGTTTTCACAACACATAAAACCGATTGATTGGCATCCTAGTTAAGGTGAATTCCAGTTTGAAAACGATTTTTAGTTGGCTTGATGAAGTTCTCACAGCTGCTGATTTGCATTGGCTTTGAAAGTGGAAGTAGAATCATATGATTGTATTCACAAAGCATTGGAGGGGAAAAAAAAAGTGCTGTAATGATCAAAGCAATATACCTTTAATGTATTTGTTACTGAATTTCATTATTCTTTTTTCATTTTGACTATAGCTCACCATTCAAAAGCGGCAATTACATGGCAAGTCGTCTTTGCAAGGCAGCAATGTTCAGTCGTTTCAGATTGGTTGCTAAGGAAGCAGAACGGAACGATTTGCTTCAAGTTGCAACGTACGGTGAAGCTAAGGTAAGCTGGTACAGGGAGGGGAAGTTTTAGTAAGAAGTCTCTTAATGGCTCCTCTCAAAGCTGGCCTGATAGGCGGACGTGACTTTCTGTTTTGCTGAAGACGTCGCCTTGAACAGCTGGATCTCCTTTATTGCCTATAATTTTTGCCTGAGAACGTCTGAAGTTGCTGTTTTCAAGTAAAATTAATCTAGAAACATTCTCTATGCAAATCTGCCATGTTTTGTCTCAGCATATGGAGGTTGGTGGCCATTTTCCTCACATAAGATAGTTTCATATTAAAAAAGTTGGGGGTTTTTTGTTCATTAGTTCATTTCAATCTTACTTTTCATATTTGTTTCATACATGTGTAGGTATTTTTCTACCACAGTGTAGTCTTGTGGGAGGATTCTTATGTCACAGAGGAGCAGGAAAGTAGGAATTGTTCATCGGAAGACAGCATTAGGTCACAGGCTTTCCTTTGTGGTATAAAAACACAGAGAAATTACTTAAAGGAGATGCTGTGATTCTTGGTTGCTGTAAATGCTGCTCACTCACTTCTGTCCATACTTGGAAATATGTAGGCTTATCTTACTTCTCAGTACTCTTCCTGGTTTTTCCTCTTCTTGGTTCAAGAGATTTATTTCCAGAATTGTTGTGTGAAACTGAAGTTTTTATAAAGTACCTATCTTTTTTTTTCCTCCTGTCAGAATATGCAAGAGATCATTTTTTAAATGATTGAAAAACTACTTTAACATAGAATGGCTTGCTACTTGGCTGTTTGTTCACTGTGTTTAGATTTGCATTGAATGATATTGAATGTTTATTTTCTGTGTAAAGAGATTATTAGAACTGAAAAGATGCTGAAAAAAATAATGGTTAACAGAACAATTCTCCCATCCCAATAAATGTGCAAACATAAAAAAAGGGTATAGTTTTAGAGTCTGTAACACTTTCTCTCACTGTCGGCAGCTGAGGGAACTGTAAGATTTGTAGGTATTGTTTTCTGCGAGGTTTGTGCTATATGCTGATGGTAAAGAACACAGATCTCTGTAACCATCATTTTTGAGACCTTTCAAGATCTTTCTTTTCCATTTTTTTAGATTCAATCTGAATTGTACCAAGAAGCTAAAAATTTGCTGCAAAGCTACTTGGAGCAACATAGTTATGGATCCTGGATTGTGAAGTCTCCACGTATCGACCAGTTCAGTGACTGACTGTGAGGCGGATTGTATGCGAAGTCTGGATGATTTCTTTTAGTAAAATGTAATTCTGATTAGTAAAATGTTTAGCTGTAGGGTTCATATTTGCAGCAGGAAAATAATTCCAGAGCTGCTTCTTGTCAATGTAAATGCAGTTATTAAACTGCCTGTAACAGTTTAGTCTTTTCCAAAAGTTGATGTTTTCTCATAGATAGGGGTATCTAAGAGCTTTGCAAATCTCTTGGTTTGTCCCTCAGTGCCACCTTGTTTCTGCTCGCTCACCCTCACTCCCGCTCCCCACCCCACCCTGTGGAGTTACTGACATGTTTTTTTCCTGTTAGTTGCAGGATTGCTGTGTATTGATTTCTTCTTTTTCCGCTGCCTTTTTCATAACTCTTTAAGAAAGAAGAAAAAAAAAAAAACAGTAAATGTGGATTTCTTTTTGAAGAAAAAGGATACCGATGTGAGAATCACTTCAGAAACAAAAATTGGCAATCTGTGCTTTATCTGTAGGTATTCTGTACTAGTTGTTTTAGGACTTTTGTTTAGCATGGATTTGCCAAGTGGCTTGCAGTTTACTGCATATTGTTTGTGGTAGAAGGGCTAAAAACCAATATGTGTACTTACTTCCAAATGTGAAACTTTGAATTATCAAGCTGTTACACAGCTGTTTTGTGACAATCAGTATTTTTGCTGGTGGATTTAAAGCATTTTAAAGGTGTCGAAGCTGTAAATAACAACATATTGTGATGTAGTACAGAAGTCACCAGAAATAAGGTTGCCTCAGCTTTTGTGGGCTGCCCCAAAAGCCATCAGATGATGGTGCCTGTACACTAGTTGGACTCCTCCACCCACAGGCTACTTACTGTATCACTGTACTAATGAGCCCTCACAAAATTGTCTGCATACCTAATAATATGAAAAATGTTGTGTATTGAGAGGGAAGTTGCTTCCTTGTAAGTTATGGTAAGAGTATGGTAATATTATGAGAGTGTTTGAAGGGATGTTGTTAAGTACCATACTTGGGGGTTTTGTGGTATTGGGAAACATTAGTGTATTTAAGATAGATAGTACACTTTCATTATGTTACTTAATTTTTGTGTATCAAGTGTGGGAAGCTGTTACGTAGTGTTTTCATACATCAGTAGTAGTTTAGTGCTGTAGTCATGTTTCAGCTTCTTACTGTAAGAGGATTCTAAAACAAAAACCTCCTTCCAGGTTTCTTTTTTTTTTTTTTTTCTTTCCCCGCTTAATCTGTTTTTCTAATTAGTATGTGGAGTCCTTGCTGGAGACAATTTTTTTGTTGATTTTCAGGTTGTTTTTCAAGCTGTTGAGACTCACTGACTTGTTATTACTCTGTCCTTGACCTTTGTTTGCTATTCTGCTATTTTCTTTTAGCTTGGGGGAGGTGGTGTAGCGGTGTTGTCTTTTTGTGGCACATGCTCCACATAGTATTTGCTTCATGTAATGTTTCCTTTCTAAGAATGCTTGGGAGTGGCCATCATATTCCAGGCTAAAGCACAGTGTTGCCTTTTCCAGGGGTATTAAAATTTCAATAAATTTCCTTGACAATGTGTTAGCGTTTTACACGCTTCTGGACCCTTTTTCTGCGTGGACTTAGACTTTTGCTGAGACATCATCACCAAGGTGTTTTCTGTAGTTGAGCTAGAAGCCTTAAGTATGTATGAGTAACTGAGCTTTTTTGTGTACTTCAGTCATTTTATTAATTGAGCAGCAAACCAAAACATCTATGAGACTTACATTCCTTCTTAAGAGAAGAGGGATTCTGTTGTGAAAACAATGTGTTGTGATGTGTGTGAGACCTATATCCTTGAGAAATGGATTGATGACAACAGTGTGGATCCATTTCTTGTATCTGGATTGTTCTTTGTTTAAGTAACAGCATCTGCAGCATGCACTGAGGCAGCAAATGTAAGCACGTAGGTGTTCTATCCAGGTTATCCCCAGCAACTTCAGAAATTCTGAAATGTATGGTTCTACAAGCTTGAGAAAGGCCAGAGTGCTGCAGTTCCAGTAATGAGGCTGGAGACGTATTGCCAGCAGGTATATGCATGCAGATATCATACATATATGGCTGGCCGCACGGACCGTATACAAGCCTGTGAACACAGCAGCAACAGCTGCTGGCTGAGAGCTCAGCCTCTGCCCTCCCTGTTTGAGAAGAGTTGAAGTCCACTGGCGAGAATATAATATACACGTGCATGTGGGAAGGGGTGCACATGCATATTCTCTCTGTACAGGCACACCCACTGTACCTGTATGCGTATACATGTCATGAGTGACACACATATCAATCTGACATACATGTAACATGCCACACATGTTGAATCTGACGTACCCGTCAAAGCTGACACCTGTGTCTCAGAGGGTGCATGTCACACAGGTCATGTGGCACACATCACATACATGTCATGCCACGTCATACATGTGTGATGTGTCGTGTTACATTTCAAGTGTCACATGGGTGCAGCTCACCACATGTGCCATATGTGTTGCATGTCTTATGTCCCATAGATTTCATCATACACAGCATGTCACATTGGCGTCATTGATGTCACATAGATGTAACATGTCAAATACTGTCACAGATGTCACATGCTACATGTTACACGTGTTACATGTCACACACATCACATTCAAGTTACATTGTCACCTCATGTCCCATAGATGTCATGCATGTCACATGTCACTGCATGTGACATTGCTGTCACATCACATGTCATGTCACAGGTCACACATTTTGATTTGATACTAAATCTGTGGGATCAAGCAGGAGAAGAGCTCAGGAAATCTATTTTCTTAGGTAGTATTGTAAGGGGTTCTGAGATCTTTTACAACCTACAGCAAAAGGTATGTACAGTAAAGTTCACTTTGCTGTGCATTTTCAGATGCTTTAATGTAATAGCTTTTTTTCTCTAAAGATTTTTTTTGAAGCTTGGGCAAATACAAGGACCAATCCTGCAGCTGCTATTTAAATATATGAAATTACCTATAATTAGTTGCAAATTTGACAGACGAAAACACATAGTTTATTTGCTGTATGTAGAATTTTTATCTATATTTTTAAAATTTCAGATGTTTTCTCTTTGTATGACTGGAACTGAAATACCAACTTAAAACATTAATCAGAACCTAAAAGGCCTGATGGCTACAAGCAACTTCTTCCTCCTGCTACCTCAGCTAGCTATGTGTATCATCTGTCTTTATAGTCAAACATGTGCTTCTCTCAAAAGGTGTCCTGAAGCCCTTCTGGATATGCTACATGGGGAGCAAGTCAGCCAGAAAAAGTTTTGAAAATCGACAGCAGAGCATGGCTACCGTACAAAAGTCACATGGCAGTCCCCCAAACTAGTGCAAGAGTAGCCAAAGCCTCTGCTTTGCATGACTGTAAACCTGCAGCTGTCTTGGAATACTGCAGCCCAACTCCAGAGCAGTTTGGGCAGACTGAAAGAACAGAAAATTACGTGTATACATTTACACACTGCATGCGTTTCGTGTCTGAAATTGCTAGTGAGCTATGGCTTCTGCCTTTCCTTATGAATGCATGGGTAAGTATCTCTTTACCTCATCACCTGGTTTCCAAAGTATTTGACTGTTCCTACCTTAGCTAACGCTGTTTAAGGACTTTTAAAAGGTCTTGGTTTTTCCATGTGGCATATCCAACTGCATGGATTGACCCCAAGGTAGATTTTACCAGATCTTCAGAGCTGAGGTTTCTCGTGCATAGGAAACCAGTAAAGGAAGACTCATCTGTTAATAGAACTGTGCTCAGTGAAAACTGCTCCTGCACCATCTTTCTGATTGCTGAGAGCTGGGGCGGTGATGTAGATAAACGTGCGTGACCTGGTAACTGGAGCACGTTTGTCTACAAAGCCACGTGTTACATGTGATGCTGTAACTTTGAGGTGCTGCTTTCTGCTGTAGTTAGAGGCTTTAAATGCAATTGATTCAAAAGATTATTAAGTTTACTAAGTAACCCAGTGAAAAAGTCGATTAATAGATAACCTAAAATCACACTACTATTACTGAGTTACATTATGTAGTATGCTTTTACAGCTCTAAATGTATGAATTATTAGTCTTACAATCATATAAACTGTGTATATTTACTGTCAAAGATATATCTATTTCAGTTCCCTCCGTAATGCTCAGCACTAGAGTGTAAGTCAGCCCCCCTTGGATCTGCTCCCCACACTAAGTCTGGTGGGAGTCCAGTGGGTGTTCAGGGGGGTCTGTGGATTTGACTCTGCAGGTGGGTGTCACTGCTAGGCAATCTGAGCCTTGTTTGGTTTTATTGTTGTGGTCACTTAGGTATGAGTGGTCTTGCAAGATTCTGCACGCTAAAATCGCTGTACAGTTGGCAGTACTAGTCAGAAGTCAGTAGTATTCATATCATTTGTGCACTCTTACGGGTGTATTTAAGACTAGCCTCTTTTTGACTTTATCCCATGGGCTCAGTGCTTCCTACATCTTTAAATATAAACTTCAAGAGGGTAGATTTAGATTAGAAAGAACTTCTTTACTGTGAGGGTGTTGAGGAACTGTAACAGGTTACCCAGAGAAGTTGTGGCTGTCCCCTCCCTGGCAGTGTCCAAGGCCAGGCTGGACGGGGCCTTTGAGCAACCTGGTCTAGTGGAAGATGTCCCTGCCCATGGTGGGGAGTTAGAACTGGGTGGTCTATAATGTCCCTTCCAACCCAAACCATTCTATGGTTCTTTGAAATACTGTCTCCCTTTGTTTAAAGGAGATTTTTTTTCTTCGCATGCTACTTTTAAGAATTTATCAAGTACGAAGGAATCTATGAAAAGAGAAACATTCTACAAAGATTTATAAGGTAGAAAGAATTTTTACAAGTAAATTTCATGCCTGTTTTCTCATCTCTATGTCATACTGTGTTTAGGTATTGTTGTTATTACAGGCTGTCGTTTGGAAAGCATCTGATTTGAAAAGAGGGTGGAGCTGATCTGTTTGTGGTGGGATGACTGACAGTATTTTGCTTTTCTGAGTCCTTGTGGGTGGGGACAGAGCACTCCTTTACCGTGGGAAGAGAAGATAAGTAGAGCAACAGATACCAGCGCTGTAAGTATTTTCCCAGTTTTGGCAGAAAGCTATTATTAACGCCTGTTTTCTCTTTGCAGCATTCAAGAAAACTGCTGTTTTTTCCATTGTTAGTCTGTTTATAACATGAAATACTCCATACCACACCCACCAGCAAAACACATGAAAGGCTGAGCGATAGGCTGATAACTGTTGTAGTAGGCTTACTTTCATCAATTACAGCTTGTGTTGTTAGCATTGAGTGGCGAGTTCTGGGTTGTAAAAGATGCTCCTCTTTGTTGTTTCTTTCTGCATGGAACTTACAACGTCACATGGCTGACTCAATCTTCATTTGAAGCAAGCACATTCTGAGGCTCCACAAAAAAATTTTTGTGAATACTTAAAGCAGTATGTGTTCACATGGATTTACGTGTTATTCATCAATTTTAAGTAGATGGTTGCTCAAAAGAATTGGCTGTGTAAGTGTTCTGGGACATTGGTACCTCAGTTACCTGCATAGTTATTATTTCGGGTGTGTCCTTGTTTTAGTAATGTTTCCCCTTCTGTGAAGATTTTTGAGAACTACGTGCTTTGCTTACACCAACGAGAAAAACGTATCTGCCAAAAAATACAGCAGAAAGCCTGTGTAGCTAAGTAGGACAGCTCGCAAAAAAAGTTTGGGGTTTTGGATTTCTTTCTTGGGGGAAGCAAATGGTACTGTTACTTCTATACCCTGTGCTGTATGCAAGCATAAACTGGTATTTTATATTGCTTTAAAAAGGCTATCTGCTGGTGTTTTGATTTGAGTCTGGTACCTGTACACTTGTATACTGGTAAAGGTTTTTTTGTGGTTTTGGGTTTTTTTTATTGTGTTTAAAATGCACAGAGTAGTAAGCCACCAGTGAAAAAGACAGTATCATTTAACAAAGCAGACTCTAGACATGATTTTTATGTTACTGAGATTTATTAAATATCATGCACAAGTTACTTCTAATAGTTTTTCAATAAATAGTTGTGTCTTCAAGTTTATTGACAAAGTGAGAACAAATTAGTTTTCCAAAGTACATTTGAGCCCTTAGGGCTTACAGAAAGGATCAAATGTGATCTTAGAACAGACTGTCTTATCACCCAGACTAAGAACATAGAGTGGTCCCAAAATGGACAGCAAGCTAGTAAGCCACAGGGCGAAATATATAAATTAGTCATAATTAAATATTTAAATAAATAACATAGCAGTAAAAATAAAAATGGCTATCTGATTATTTTAGCATAGATATCAGAAAGTTGCTCAGTTCTTGGTGAAACTCAGGAAACTTTTTCTTGTCGTTAGCTTCACAGATCTTGCATCCAGTTCCTAGGGGCATTAGGTCCTGCAATACAGATATTTTTGTTACTTGGTGATGGCTCTCTCGCCAGCTAGTTTTAGCAATAATACATCAGCTTCTGTATGTTAAGTTTTTCTTTTAGGAAAAAAGAACCCTTAATATTTCAGGGGATTGGCTCTTTTTCAGTTGGTAAGTGTTAAGGGATGATAAGATGAAGTAGCTGCTTATAAAGGAGATTTTTGTAAATGTGAAAATACTATAAGCTAAACACATTCACCCTCTATGATAAATAATGCAGCAGAGGCAAATCTTAGTTTCTAGCCTGAAGAGGATTTCTAAAATGATACAAGGGTCTCTTAGCTATGGCATTTGTTTATGTAGCGTATCAAGGTGTACTGTATTCATTGTTGGGTCCTTTACAGTCATAAATTTGTGGCACAGTTTTCAAAGCCGTTGCTTGTGTAAATAATTATTATTCTCCTAAAAGTAGGTTTTTGTCAGTGTAAGATGCCTTACATATTTCAGTAAAGAAAATGAATGTCATATTTTTTAAATGTTGACTTGTATATCTAGTGGGGCTCAAATCTGGTTTATTGTATTGAATTATCATGGAAATAGATGTTTTCGTATAGTTGAATGTTACAATATTTTTGTATAAAATCCTGTATTCTCAAGAGATGAGAACACATAGACCTTGAGACATAAAACCACTGATTCTGGCATTGTTTTTCACTAGCACTGAAACACCTTTTTTTCTTTTCCTTTTTTTTTTTTTACTGGGTAAAAAGATTGCCTACCATAAGACTCTGGAGATTCTTCTTGATATTTCGAAGATTATCGGCATCCTCATCTTCAATTTCATTCTCCAAGGTGCCCATTTCTGTCAGGTAACATTGTAGAGTTCGCCAGCTGCACTCCTAAAACAGTCAGCAGAATCATTATATAGATTACTTGTTTCCTGAGCAAAACTGGTTCAATTTTTTAAAAATCTGAATTTCCCATTGTTTTTATCCTCATATCAGGAATTAGGCTGTTGGTTTTCTACAATGCATAGTTATTTGTTCCCTGTAAAGTTGTATTGTAAGATGTTACATGTGGCCTTAGTTCTGTGGTAGATTACTCACATTTCAAAAGCTACAATAATCTTTACAGGACACTTGCAGTGCTGGAATATCCCCTGAGAACACAGAGCTGTGGTACTTTCTCCTACACCGAGCCTTACTTCTGGCTGTCATGTGGAAATCACGTCTTAGCAAAACGGTTAATAGTCAGAGCCTCTTGTCAGTTTTACAGTGTTAGAGCCATCTTCAGTTAGAGCAACCAAAGTGCATTATCTGGTGTCTGCATCTGATCTGGCTTTTGAATATAAGTAACTTTACGCATCACTCTTACAAGCTATTTCAGGCACTCGGTGACAGTATGGTGTTAATCAGCCTTATACGTTTTCATTTGAGCACTGAAGCTCTGAGATAGTTACGTCTTGATATTGCCAGCATATGAGAAAAATGACTCAGATAAGGAAGTGGTTGCAGAATCTGGCTTTAAATCTTTACTGAAACAAAACTACTGTTAAGTGATAATTCTTCTGGATTAAAAACCTAATTGGAAGTTCAAAGTAGTTAACTTGTGTAAAGATTTTAACTACTTCCCAGTACTAAATAACTTGATGCTCTTGTTCGTTGGTATACTTGCACACTGAATTTAAGAGTAGTACAGATCAGCAGCCTGTCAATGATGACTAGCCTGTGGTAGAGCTGTACTTAGAACACTATCTGCACTCTGATGTGCAATTTTTTTTGAAAGAAGCGACCACAATGATAGTATTCTTGTGGAACTAACTCTCAGGTGTGAACTAAATACCATAAAACATGAATATATAGCTGATATATCCAGAATGGCTTGGTAAAGTTTTGTTCCTGAAAAGAGCTAGGTAGACCATAACTGAGTTTTGTCAATGGTGGGATATAGAAGCCTTGTAACTTCTTAAACAGGACCTGCTAGAGGCTCTGCATCTAGTTTAAATAAAATATGGGCAATTTCTTATAGCTGTTTCATACAGATAATCTATTTCTAAGTCTAATTTCATTCTGAAAATTGTTCTTATGTTAGTGTTAATACAGCAGTATTGCCTTCTGCAAATCTTACACAAAGTTTAAATGATTCATAAAACATTTTTTTTCCTGTGAATTCAATGGTGTATTAAGCAGGATGAATAGGGAGGATTCGTTTTGTGTTACATACTGCACAAAATGATGAGGTAATTTTGTGTATCAGCCTGTTAATGTTTGAGAATACAAATCAAAACCAGAAGTGCCTCTAAGCAACTGCACTCCCTACACTGCATTCAGACTGTTCAGATTTGTCTTTTATATCTGCCATTCTGATAAGCAAATTGTTTTGGTGTAACTCAATAATACATCATTTTAAAGTAGCCATACATTAGAAATCCTTTTGAAAACAGAAAATGTAAACTAACCTGTTTCTCATTTGGTGTGTAAAGGTCAAGATGAATCTTCTGTAGAGAAGAGGGAGAAAAAGTTTAATTTTTCTGAAATATACATAGAAAAAATAAATAGAAAAGATAAATAACAAAGGATCTTATATTGAAAGAAAATCAACCACTTACGTCCTTGCTTTTTTCCAAGAACTTTAAATCTCTTATTAAAGCTCTAAGAAGACGCACTTTTTCTGTTGATAGAGTCGCTCCATAAGTTGCAGTCATAAGCATTACTGCTGAAATACAGCTGAAGATCAGTACTTTGCACATCGTGTCAGTGTTCTGGTTATCTGTATGCTAGTATTTGAGTTGTGATATACGATGAGAGCTGATAAGTTGTCATTAAGCTGTTTAGTGTATTTATACTCTTCTTTCTGGGGGGGAAAAAGATGGGGGCGTCATGTAAAAGAGGTTTTATTACACATTTTTTCATATGTTCTACCTGTATGGCAAGAATCATTACTTTTCTTTTTCCTCCCCTGATGACACTTTGGAATTTTTATAAAGCAAGAGGGATTTTACCTACATTCACTGGTGTGAGAGAAGCCCACACTCACTTTTGGCAGTCTCTCTTTGTGCTTTCTGCATGAAACACTTTTTCCCTCGTGCTGTCCTACTCCCCCATAGAATATACTACTGCCACACAAAATGTTACTCTAAAGATGTATAATTTAACCATTTTGTTTGTTTCTCTCTGTATATTTATCCTTCCACAAATCCTGTGGCATTATTGAAGTGAAGAAGAAAGGAGCATTCTCATTTTAGTAATTGTTGATTAAACGACAGGAAGAAAGTTGGCTTCCTGTCTGAAGGTGGTTTTACCTGTCATCTTTTGCAAAGCCAGTTAGTGTAAGCTTAGGTGCAGAAGTCAGTCTTTATAGCATCAAATTTAAAATGTCTATGAAGAAAACTCCAGCAGGGTTCTTTGTTTTGGGATGTTAACCCTTTTTTTCTGTTACTGTATGTCTTAATGCTGCTATTTTTTCTGTGTGTGCACCTTTCACTTTTCTTCAGCTTATAGTGAAAATGCACTGCTTTTTAAAATATTTACAGATTTTCTTACCACAAAATGCAATGGGTTAGGTATCAGTATGTATCACAGTACTGAAGTTGAGAGTAAACAGTCATTTGACACTGAACTCTTACAAAATATTGCTGTATTGTTTTTCCTTTCTGGGTCAGGGGTCTGTTGGCTGATATCTTTGGAATGCTATGTGCAGTGTTTAAAATTCATAGTTTTCTTAATTTTGAGTGTAGTTCTGAGTCACATACTCCCCCTGCTGCCCAGAAGTCTCTAACATTATGTGAAACATGGTTCTTTCGCTCAGTGAATTCAGCTGATGAAGCTGTGGGGAATGAATTCTGGGTTTGCATGCTATTGTGGTTTAAAGTTTTGTAGCGTTCAGGATGAGCAACACTGGGCGGGTAACTACTTCACCCGCCACTGCAGATAAAACTGCATGTGGAAAACTACTTCACATGTTCTGATCGTGTAGTCTGAGGGGGAGTGGATCTGTTCAAAGTTGGTTAGAATATGCTTTTGCTTGGATTAAATGCAGTCCATTACTGTAATTCTTTTTGTTAGTGTCTGTTTGTCCGCTGACCATTAATCTGGTGTTAATTAGCAGTATGATCCCTGGTTCTGGAGATCTTGGTCTTCATTTCCTGGTTTTGAAATAAGTACAAACAGTTAGTATGTATGGTTATACAGAAGTCCTAGTAGCTGTTGTGCTTGCAATATGTAGTATTTGTGCAGTCTGAAACCTCTTCTGGCACTATATCTTTTGTCTCTTGTATTTATTCTTGATAGTAACCAATTTCAAACAGCAGTTATGGCTGCAGAGGTGAGCTGCTGAGCACTGGGTTGTCAGCTTTTCTCCAAGGTGTTTGTGAAGTTAGGTCATTTTATTGAAGGTTTGTAGTTATTTGGTTTAAGTTAATGTGTTTTGACTGCGTAAAGGATTAAGAAATACCTCAACAGTGAGCACAAGACACTTTTTTGTTTGTAATTATTGCTTACTGTTTTCAGTACTATTCAGTCTTGCCTGTGTCAGCTCTGTAAAATCACACAGGTTCTCTCTTCTTTATAAAATATTCCATGGAAATACGTTTGGAAGCAGTGAATTTGAGATTCTGAATCTGACACCTTTCTGGAGTTCTTTTTAGCAGTTTAGATTAGAGGTTCCTCCAAGCACTTCCTTTGCGCTGGAGTGTTGGGGTTTTTTTGCATCAGTGCTTAAAATACAACACAGCCACTGCTGGATCATTACTTTATTTTCCCAGCATTCTACTGTTTTCTTTTGCAAGTCTTGGACAATTTAACAAATGAAAGCCTGAGCATTTTGTCAAATTTTTCAACAAGTTTACGGATGGGTCTGCTAAAGAGCTGACACTGTTTAGGTAGCTAGCTCCCATGCTCCTTTGGCCATAGGGCTTTTAAGAACATTTTCCTCTTAAGTGCTTTGTAGGCCACAGTGTACAAAACTATGATATTTAGTTGTACTCTAGGTGTAATTGGAATCAGATCTATATCTGTTAATTACTTTCAAAGAATAAAAGAGGCTTGCATTTGGGTGGGGGAGGGGAGGGGGCACGGATCTGAATGTGCGGTATCTAATAAATTGTGCACAGGAGTTTGAGTGACTAATTTTCCCGTAACATTTTTCTGCAGGCTTTGTGGTCCAACAGGAGAAAGCGACAGATCTTGTTTTCACCTTTTTTATTGGATGTGCCAGGTGAGGGGGAGAAGGCTTGGAGTGTATTGATGAACCCAGAAACAGCATGAACTCAGTTGATGTTAACACGCAACTTAATGTTGGCATTATACCTGCACTTTTGGGAATCTGTCCTGCTAATCTTTTTTTAATTTTCACTGTGCTAGCTAAGCAGTTTCCAAAGTAGTTAGATTGCTCTGACAGGCTATTCTATCTTCACTGTGTACATGCAAGACAAACTAAATCTGACCACAAGTAGTAGAAAGAAGTTGAATCTACAGGGACAAAGGCAGAATGTTCATGGTCGTGGTACTAGGAAGACTGTAGGTTGGCTGCGCAGCAGCCTTTATGTCATTGACATGCTGACCTGATGGTATAAGCCCCCCGACAACTCCCAGCGGTGTTTCAATAGATTTGTGTCCCAAATGTCTTCATCTTTTTTTTAAAATTACATTTTTCTTACTTGCGTATTTTTCACTTAAATGCTGTCTGTCAGATTATAACAGAGCAGTAGTTCAGTATATGCTCAGGGGCTCATATACCATCAGAGGTGGACAGCTTTTTCAGATGAGAATATGCTGATGTGCTAGATCTTTTAAATACAGTAATATTTCCCTCTGTATGGTGTTGGACTTCCCACACAGGTTAAATTTCAGTAATTATACTCATTCTAAGCTCATATTTTTTACTGAGCGAGGAATTACGTAGGGTTTTATTCGGGGATAGAGGGATTTGGATAGCCCTGCCAGCTTTACCACAGAGTAGATTGCATTTTAACAGGAAATGAAATGACTCCTTTACGTTGCCTTGGAATCATGCAATATAAAGTAGTGCTGAAAATGCTGAAGCGCCAAAATCCTGCCTTTAAAAGTATTGGGGCAGGTACTGGTGACCATGTCGTACTGTGGGGTTTTTGTTTTGTTCTGGTTTTGGTTTTAATGCACAATTATGAAGGGTTAGTTGATTTATATCTCATTCTCTTTCTAAATAAAATAGCATTACACTAAAACAACATTATAAGAAAAACACTGTAAAATTCACCATACCATAAAAGGTTTAAGGAACACTTTATAAGCCTTACCTAAATTTTCAAGAAAGATTAATTAGCAGTAAAGCAAGTGCATTAAAGGGAAGCAATATTTGTGGATCAGGAAGCTACGAATGTTTGTGTCTTGATGTTGGTTTAGTGGAGTGTTTGTACTTCTTGTAGTACTTGTGTCTAATATAAAGAATAAGGGCCTGTTTTCTCTTTTAGAAAATGAGTAGAAGTAAATTACGCATGCTGACTAAACCCCTCATCTGTACAACTTCAAAGTCTGGAAAAGTTTTTACATAGGATCTGACTCCTCTCAGTTTAGGCTCGTATTTTTTTGTGTCTTTCTGAACTGAAAGCTTGTCTATCTTCCCCCCCTTGAAAACCTGATGACTTCTGAATTTTGGAGAGAAGTTTTGGTTTCATTGAGGTATTAGGCATCTTGTTGATCAAGGTGCTTGCCTCCTTTCTCTATCACCAAAGCAAAGTCGTGTTCAGCTACAAGTCACCATGAATGTCTTGTGTGGTATACTTCCATGTGCAGGTGTTTTTCAGACTCCTGCTATAGCATGCTTTTACAAGATTACTGTCAGTAGAGTCACAGGAACTGCAGCAGAGTTCATATGTCTGATGAAGGTGATAACCATCAATCTGTGATCACAGTCTGTTGATTTAACTCTTTCTAGTTGTGTTCTAGGCTCATTTTAAAGAATTTTAAACAGTAGAGGTTATTTTCTATTTGCAGACCTCCTAATTCTAAGCAATAACCTCTAGAAAGTAAGCCTATAATATTCTTATTCTGCTCATTAGGGAGACTCATGTAAACATGTTGAATTGAAGCTTTTGAGTAAAAGGTTGAGTGGCAGTTCTTCGTATGATTTTAAGCCATCAAAAAGAAATAGGCACCTCCTTCCTTCTTCAGCCTTTTCTCCATCTTTCTCTTCAGTCAAGCAGTAGCAGAGGTTCATGATCCTGCCTGCATTTAAGAAATGGAAGATTCATTTTACTGACAGTGTTAGGTTAATAACAAAAGACTAAAAAGTTGAAAAAAAAAAATTAACACTAAACTGCGTGAACTTAATACACCCTGTAAAATGCATCACTTGCTTCCAGAGTCCCTGTGATCCTAAACCTGAAAATCTCTAACCTGTTGAATAGGTGACTGCTGTATTTTCTGTTGAGTAAGAACAACTGTGGCAATGTCTGAGTTACAGCCGGTAATCTGTGTCTCCATGTTGCAGTGCATTTTTGATAGATATTACAAGTAGAACAGTTCTCAGATAAATGCAATGGATTCCATAATGTATTGGTATTTAAATACCAGGAGTGAACTGGTGGCTGTGTTTATAAGGAAAGATAAGAAAAAACAGGGGAAAGCATTAAATGTTTTTTTTTCTTTTTTGCTTGCTTCTGATGGGATTATAGCATGAATTTTGCTGATTCACCAGTGCGTATAATCACTGCGATGATAAAGGATGATGCAGGAAAGCATCCTTTGGATGGCTTGTGTGACAAGGACAAATGAAGCAAGGGGTAAAAGAGGAAGCAAGGAGTTGCCGTATTGGATTAGAATAGTGGTTTTAACTAGTTGAATGTTGTCCCTGCTTAGGGCAAGTAGTCACTGTTTCAGGAGAAAGTGCTGAAAAAAAAACCCCAGAGCGAGTAATTCTTAGAATGAATTTTTCCTGCAAGAATATCAGTGGGTTGTGTTTTTTTTTTTTTTAAAGAAAGGCTTTTGGTTTTAGAGGGCTGACTAAAATGATCTGAAAATAGTTGCCATTTGGGAATCTTTTCACAAAACCTGTATTTGAAGTAATTTTTCATTTAAAGGAGCTAAGAGGGAACACTTTTCAAAAAAAACCAAAACAAAGTGCTAATAGTTATAAACCAGCCTGTCTGTGGGAAAAGCAATTTTAATGTTTCCTTAGGAACTGTCTGACACAGAAGGTTTTATCCTCCTAAAAGTCTTTTTTGTAATTGTTTGATAGGTGTGGTTTTATTTAATGTGTGGGGTGACAGACTTATGGGATCCCTGGTGTTTTCTGTCACCATAGTTAGCATTGGCTAAGCACACTCCCCCTAACAGTGTAATGAGATCTCATAGTATCCGTCTCTCCCCTCTGCATATTTAGACAGTCATGAATCTGCCTTGCGCCCAGCTGTGTGGTCTGATTTTCATTTTAGAGAAGTGGTGTCTTGCTGTACATGTCTGCTCAGTCCATTTTTTTCAATGCAAGTTGTTATTGCACCAAATGGCTCATAAATGCTAATGATGCTGGCTCTTCCTTGAGAGATTAAGGACCATCTCTAACTGAACTTTCCAAGTCAAGCTTCACTGAATGTAGAACTCTTAATGTACTTGCCATTACCAGATTTATTGTTGACAGCAGTGTGTTCTGATGTTCATTTCTGTTTGTACATAAAATATACTCAACCAAAGATCATGGTGATTGTTTATCTCCTCTAACTAGTAACAAGCTAGAGCAACAACAAAAACAAAGGATGAGGGGAAGGATCTGAAGAACTAGAGGCTGGTCAGTGTCACCACAGTCTCTGGGGAGGTTACAGAGCAAATCTTTGGGGACTTCAACGACACGGAGGTGGCTGGCTGTGGGCTAGTACAGATTTACCAAAGGGCACTTTCTGCTTTACCAGTCTCCTGCTGTGATGAAATGATTGGTTCTGTGGATGATGGAAGAGCAGTGGATATTGCTTGTGTCAGCTTTAGCAAGTACAGTTGCGGATGATACCCTTTCAGGGTTGTGGAGATACGGTCTGGGTAGGACTGCAGACTGGGTGGAGAAACCAGCTGGACCATCAGGTTCAAAGGGTAGTGACCAATCATTTGCAGCCTGTGGAGGTCTTTGGGTGTTTTTCTAGGCATTTCTTGCAGTGCAGGTATTGAGGAGGTAGATAGGCTCTTTTCGTGGCCTTTTTATATTGACAGTTGTTGGTACCTGCTCGTGATCCCACTAATTGGTTTTACATGTGTGTAGAAAGGCCAACAGATTTTATGGATTACTTATAAATGTCAGAGGTTTTTTAGTCACACAAGTGTGGTCACTAAACATACGAAATGTGCAAAAATGTCACAGATACATGATTTGTTATCTGTCTGAATTCTATTTGAGCATTAGAGTAGTAGTCTTTAAGAAGTTACTTTTTATACTGTCATAATTGTTCGTGTAGGAGTTGCTACAGAATTTTATTAGCTGTTTCAGCTGTTGGCCATTGTAAATATAATGCAGTTAGGCATTACAAGAAGAAGAACTTCTTCATTACACATGAAGAAGAGCAACAGAAACTTAAAAAAAAATCTCCTTTTCAGAAAGTAAATTTACTAAGGTTATGAACTTCAGTGTTTTCACTTTATGGTAAAATTTGGGGTGATTGCAAGTCTGAATGAGAAAATGAATTACTGTGAGAGTTATAGCTTAATGTAAAGGAGTTAGGGCTGTTAATAAAGGGTAAGGATTAGGACTGGATGCAATACAGGTCAAAATGGTGTGCTGTATTTACAGAGAAAATAGTTGAATTTTTGCAAGATTTCTGGGTGAACTTTGGTGGCTTCTTTTCGTGTAGGTATAATCTATCTTCAGTAGGTCCAGCATAAGTTTACGAGGTTGATTGGTCCTGTTTGTCTGTTTTTTCCTTTTGTACCCAAATGGATTTTTTAAGTGCTGTCTCCACAGTTGAGTGTTGCCAGTATCGAAACTTAAGTTACCAGTTTCTTCTTAGTTGAATGTACACTAAACCTGCTATAAGTTTTCCTGATATACCCACAAAATAATACAAGTGTTAACCTCTACTAGTTTTGTTTCACAGCTCTTTTTAGGTGAAAAATGGTAGAGACCAATACAAAGCACTGCTGATGAGACACAGTTCTGTGAGTTGGACGCACTGATTTTGTTGACATATGGGTGGAAAATCGAATAGGTCCTTCAAGTTATGTTCTTTATGGTTTCCAGGTAGAAATAAGTGCTCTGGAGCTAGATGTTCTGTAATTCTCTGTCTGCTTAGTAACAGGGAAAGCAAAATGGAGGTATTCTGAAGAGGGAAAATCAAATCAGGGCGTTGCTCTTGAATGATGTCACCATGGGTTAACTATTACTGGTGCAGTGTGATAGGGAGGAAAAACAGAGTGAAAGTGTCATGAACCCTCTGGGTTTTTTGCAGAGATTCTAAAGTTGTTGTGTAATTGTTGCTGTAATGTATACTAGAACTCTTCAATACTTAAACAGTGTTCTAGGTATGTTACCTTTAGGAGTAGGCATTGGTGACGCGTGAGCTGTTTGGCCACCAAAGTAATCATCCTGGGCCTAACACAAAGAGGTGCTTTGTGGCTGGAAAGAAACTGAGATCTGGCAAACGCTCTAGGTAGCTCAAATTGGAGCAATACTTGTTTTCATTTTGGAATGGGGGAGGTCACTTAAAGGGTAGGGACACTCTGGAAGGAGAGAGAGGGGTGTTTTATTCCATCCTTTCCTTTCAAGAGCCAGTAAATACTTTCATGTTTTTGGGGCAGAATCAATCTGTGGTGTCTTATTGGAGGCTCACTGTACTGGGTGGTGAGTGGTGTCAAAAGTTTTAAGAAATTCTTGCGTGATGGCCAGTAAGCAATTCCACATGAAAACCTCTTGAGCCATTTGCTGCCACCATGCAAACTCTGACCTTGATTTCTCCTTCAAATACTTAGGGAACATATCACAGACTACTTTTGAGTTGCTCTAGAGAAATTTTAAGTTACTGTGCTGAAATACATGGTTATTGCATTTTATCTCAAGTGAGACGCTGGGTGATATAGAGCTCACAGCTCTACTCTTAAATACTGCTGCTTAATTGTGTAACAAAAACAAACAAATAGGAAAGGCTGAAATAGTAATCTTGAAGTGGAACTTCATATGCCTTTATCCAGTGTCAATGACTACTGTCATCATGCATGTGCAAAACCAGGCAGGTTGGGACAGATGAGCTTAGCAATACACTTTCTGATCTATAAATCAAAGAGATGTGTCATCATTCCCCCACCACCCCCATGTGTCCTAGAAATACAACTAAATGGCAGATGACTTGGTATGTTACCCAGATAAGACCAGTTTTTGACACGTTACTTTGTGAGAAAGTCAGTCGTGCATTCCTTTAAAAAAATTGTTAGGAGTTGAAGGTTCTAATACTGCAGTAGACAGATTTAGGTCTCAAGTGTTTTTTCAGAGGAATTTACGTGAGCTGCAGACTGTCCACATTGATTCTTTGCATGGTTGGTGGTGAGTTTGAAGTATGGTAGGGGGATAGACTTGAGCCTGGTTTTGTAGCTTTTGGGAAAGGCAGGTTAGATACTGGTAAGACAGACAAGGACCAGAATGGGAAGTTTACTCTTTTAGACTCCCGAAGTGCAAACACCAACTGGCTTTTATGGATGGATTCACAACCATAATAGCTTTTCAGCCATTCAGGCAGAGTTCTAAAAGGAGGAAGTATGGTTGGCTGATATTATTGCTTTGGCTACTGCTGCTCTCTCTGGCTTGTCAGCCTTTCTGTTTGCATAGGTTAAGACCTGGGAAATTCTCAGAAAATCATCTTGTTAATTTTAAAGTTTCTGTTTTTTCACTGTATCTTTTTAGCTACTGTTATGGTCCCTCTAGGACATCTAGATGGTCTGTACATATGTCTCTTGACAGATCAGGTTCCTGCTATGTTGTGATGCAGTGTCATTTAGTAAGAGTAGCACTAGGATGGGGATTCAGTTCTTGTGCTCTGTTTTTTGTTATGAGGTACAGTTACTTCAGTGTGTTTATGCATGGTACAAACTCTAATGAAAAAAAGCCACCTTCAGTATACAGCATGTTGAATAAATGTTGGCTTTTAAGGCAGTGCTATCTTGTTTCAGGACGATAACCACAGCGCCGTTAACTTCAGACTGCTCATTCACACACCAAAAAAATCAAAAATATTCCTTGGTTTGTTTTTTTTCTACCATCGTATAGCATGTTATAGGGGACTGAATATGAAGTTTGCTATGTCAGGTCTTTGTCAATTTGAGAATCAGCCATAGGGGGAATCGTCTCTGCATTTCTGTTGCCGAAGTTTTACAAACAGGCTTTAACAGAGGCAGGCTACATGTTTCAGCTCTGCAGTTGTCTGTTCAGGAAGACTAGTGCAATCAGGTATTCTTTTTTTGTTTGTTTTTTCTTTCTCATTTTAGCTCCTGGAGAAAAAGCCTGAAGGCAAAAGATTTCTGGTTTTCAGTATTACTGCTTTGCAGTTAGAAAGAGGCTGGTATATACGCTGGCAAGCTTAGTTGTTGCCAAACTGTTCTCAGTCTCTAGATTTAAGAAATGTACGGTAAAATGAAAGTTGAAATTCCCCTACTAGGTCAAAAGGCCAGTGTCAGAGTATTACAATACAGGATGTTAACAAACCACAAACGAAGAATATTGTTTTACCTTACTGAATGCTATGATAATGCACGTGCTAAGCAGATGGCCTAGATTCATCACTAGATAGGGACAAAAGATATTGAGGTACAACCTCAGTGCTGGCTGGCAGTAATGAAGGCTCAAAATTGTATATAGGCATTTTTATGACAATGTACCCATTGTCTTAAAGTTCAGGCTCTTGATTCTGTTTTCTTTTTGCTCACTTTTCCCGTTTGCTTCAGATTGGTTGTGGGATTTACTGGGGAGGGGCAGGGGCTTTCCCACACGTACTGATGTTGCCTACTGTCATACCCACAGCCAATATTGTATTCCTGTACTTCCTGTACATCCTGCATTCCCGGCTGAGTGGTACAAGCATTAGTACAGAAGTAGTGTTTGATCAGAGACTACGTTCCTCTTATTCTGTCCGTCTTAGCCAGCCCTTCTGTCTGTAGAGACTTTGTGGAATTTAGTGGAGTTCTGTTGAAGATAGAAAGGATTTGTTTTGAAATAGTCTAAACAACAACATCGGGAGGAGGATAACATTTTATTTTCCTTAAATTCTGGAGCTATGCTTCCTCAGCTGAAGAGTCCATTTAATTCAGTTCTTTCTCCAAAGGTGGCCACAATCAGAAGCTTAGGGCGTATGATTCTCCTCAGTACTTTCCCAAATGCCAGCTGTTCTCAGCTCAGAGGAATTATTAAGTCAGAAGTGGTTCCTTTGTATTGACTAACCCAGAATGTATGTCCAGGCCCTCCCTTGAGCCATGCGAACTCTTAGCATCCACAGCGTAAATGGTTAGCAGGTTCCACAAATCTACGTCCTGTGGCTTTCCTTGTTTTGATCCTGGTTCCTGCTAGGTTTATTTGATGGTATTACCTTTCAGTCCTTGTACTTGAGTCTTCCTGTCTACCTGCGCTGTGACACTTAAAATTATGTGTAACTTTGTCCACAAGAATTGCCTCTTTTTAAGGCTCGCTCCTGTCCTACTTATTTGTTGTACAGAATAACAGAAATTTAATTGTTCTTGTTGCCTTTCATTGAGCCCTTTGAAGTTCTGCTATTCTCTTGTGGGAATGAGGGGACTGCAATTGAACAACTTCTTTTCTTTCTGTTTTTTTTCATACAGTGGCATGATACTGTTTTCTGTTTTGTTCTGTGTTACTTTGTTTGCAGTTCCTGAGATAAGATTTGCTGCTCTAACATCGGCTGCACACTGAACTGACATTGACATGATACTGTAACTCCAAGATCCTGTTGTTAGTTGCTGGTTGTCAGGTTAGAGGCCATCTGCTGGGTTTTTGGTTTCTTTCACTTGCTGTCTTGCTTTGTTTGGTGAAGCTTCTCCAACTCTCAGCAACACACCGGTATTTTAAAGCAAATAGATTTTAACAATTGAAAATGACCTGTACTATATCATTCAAAATCTGACTGTAACCTGTCATTGTCAAATGGGTGGCTTATGCCAAATGTTTATTTCTCATATCCTTGATTTCTTAAGGAATCGCACAAACACATTTTATCTCTGTAGTGTTAGGGTTTGCTTTCACTGTGCTGCTGACATTAGCTTGGGTGTTGCTCTTACTTTAGTTCTAATCCATGTACTCCTGAAAAAATGGTGTGGGGTGGTGTGCTTTTTTTCTTTCAGTCATCTTCAAATGTAAGTCAAAACCTGAAAGCAGCATCCTTTTGGAATGAAGACTGTATGTAGATGCACATGAAATACACGTGATCCTCTTTACTTGCCAATAGCATTTCATTAATGTCTTCTTTCTTTTATTTAATGCTGCAAGACTCCCTTCTTTTCAATGGTAAGTGGTGCTTGTTAGAGCCACTATGCAAACGATTTAAGATGTAAGTTGAGGCAGATAGCCTTTCTTAACTGTTATGCTGTATTTGTCACAATTATCAAAAGATTTTGCTTGGAGTTATCCAGAAGAGTTAGGTGGACTCTTTAGAATTAGTTGAGTGTTTCCTTCAGCAATAGATGACAACTGCTATTTAGAGAGGATAGTGTAGCTTTCATGTGTCACCTATGTAGTCTGTCATTCAGTGTAAGGAAGTGTGACAGTGAATCTAGTTTCTTAATATCTAAGTTTAGGAATTTTTGTAATGAAATAACAACTGAAAAGGTGATGTCATCTCAACTTTTTTCCAGGTTCATAGGTAAAAGGAATTCTGTTTTCACTATTCTTGTTAGATGATGTATGTAATAGTCATAAAGAGATTTTTTAACACGTGAACCTGTTGTTTGTGGTCTCCAATGACTTAATATTTTCTTGATGTCTGAAAGCTATGTTCTTGCTCATTTTTCTGGTCTGTTCAAGACAACTAAATAGTGTTTGTGGCATTGTAAATGCCATTAGCCACAGCTTGAACTGTGGACAAAGGAGACCGTTGTCAAGACAGCTGATTTGTCATTAAGGTGGCTTTCCATTGTGGCTTCTGATAACTATGACATAACTAACAATGGTAAGTTATCTGTCTGAATGTGGAGGGGCAATATTGCCTTTACCTGTGGTGATGAATGGATTGGTCCTTAGTTTCAAAGAAAAGAAGCACACCCTCGTTAAATTTACTCTGAGTGGACGGATGGTGGCAGGAAAGAGGTCTTCGTCCTTAAAATGAAGATGTTTATCTAGTAAGAGGCAAGTGGTGTATGAGCCCCTTCTGAATTCTAAGAATAGGGTACATGCACCTGCATTCAGGGACGTGTTCAGAAACTCAAAGGTAGGGGGATTACTTGTTCCTGCTGTGCTTTCAAAGTCTAAAATGTGGAAGGCTGTGGAAGTGTAGGGTGTTCTATGCATGTCATGTTTCTTCATAGGAGATTTTTGAATGTAACACAGTAGTGACTAAATGTGATATTTGCTGGGGAAGAAATTGATCCCTAAATCTTTGTCCACTGTCTCAAAATGCTGGACAGTGTTGTCTTTTGGTGCATTTGAATTTAATTCTTAGAGGGACAAAGTGATGAAATAGTAATAAATATCAAATGTATCTTGAGCCCCTAACAGAGTTTAAGGCTTCTTAGGAAAGGTTTGTGTGTATCTTTATTTCAGTTGCCATGAGGAAGGTGAGTCTATGCAGCAGCTCTACCCAGGTTAAAAATAACATCTCTCCATGCTTTGCTCTGCTTCCTGACGTGTTATGTGTTCAACAGATTACTTCCCTTACAGCTTCTGGGGTGGAAGGAAGTGCCCTGCTGTTGAATCGTTGTGTTGTATCGTCTTCACGCCTCAGGTGCTGCGTGACATGGGAGGAAGGGGCAGGTAACTAAATAGGAGCTAGCTATTAGATTAGAGTAGGGTTTATTTTCACATAATGGTTGAGGTTGGTAGGCACCTCTAGAGATTGTCTAGTCCAACCCCCTGCTCACAGTGGCATCAGCTAGAGCAGAGTCATGCCTAGTCAGGTTTTGAGCATCTCCAAGGACAGACTCCACAGCCCTTCTGGACAACCTGTTCCAGTGTTTGACAACTGTTGACATTTTGAATAAAATACCAAATGAGTGGAATTTCCTGTATTTCAGGTTGTGCCAGTTGCCTCTCGGCCTGTCACTGGGCACCACTGTGAAGAGTCTGGGTCCATCTTCTTTAGTCCTCCACCTTCCCCAAATCAGATATTCGTACACCTTTATAAGATCCTGTGAGCCTTGTCTTCTGTGGGGAGGGTTATTCCTCCCCATGTGCAGGACTTTGCATTTCCCTTTGTTGAACTTTGTAGTGTTCTTGTTGGCAAATTTCCTCAGCCTGTCAAGCTCCTGCTGAATAGCAACACAACCATCTTGTCTGTCAGTCACTCCTCCCAGTTTTGTAATCTGCAAACATGCTGAGGTTGCACTGTGCCCCATTGGCCAGGTTATTAGTGAAGATTTTAAATAGTATTGGACCCATATTGACCCATTTGAGGATTAATGGGGCCATCACTGCTGAAGGTACTTTGTTGGGCCTTCTGCCTACTGTCTGCAGATAGAAGCAAGCTATCATCTGCTCAGTGCATTGTAGCTAAGCTGATTATGTGAGTATAGAGAGTAGTTAAGATGCCAGTTGGGGATGTCAAGTAAGACTTCAGCTCATACTCAATGGAAAGTCCTCTGTTAAAATAACTTCGAATTAGATCTTAGTGGTCTAAAACTAAGGAGGATTTGAAAAATTGTCCTGATCTTACATGGGTAAAATGCAGCTTGTGCTACTCAGGAAGGCTATCTTGGCATTACAATAGTTCAATTTAAATTTCATCTCAATTCCCAGTATTAATCAAAAAGCAGAATGCTAGGTACTGCTGGGAATGGACATCAAAACTCTACTGTGTAAATCTGAGGTGCACCTGTATATTCAATAGTGTGTGTGGTTCTGGCCCCACGTCTTGACACAGATAATGGAAAAGCAGAAGACCTATAGAATGAAAATGCAAGAGATGGCTGAGTAGACTCAAACTCTTCAAGCTGGAAGCGATGTGAATGAGAGAAAATACTAGAGGCCTATAAACTCAGTGAGCTGACAGACGGTAAAGAGGGAGTATTTCTTTGGCTGAAAAATAGACAGTGAAACAAGCTGAGATGTTGGGTTCCAAATGAAACGGAGGTTTCCTTCTTCCATCTTGGTGTAGTTAAGCAGAGGAACTCCTTGCTACAGGATGTTGTGGGTACCAAAAGCTTACATAGTTTCATAAAGCCATTAGACGAGTTTGTAGCTGCAGTAGTATTTTTATTCCTTTAAAAACAAAGATGCTGCATTTTATTGAAGAAGCTCTTAAACCACAAATCTTAAGCAACTCAGAGAATATACTGGAGAAGTATCTCCCACAGGCATCCTCTGTTGGTCCTGCCAAACAAAACATTAGACTCGGAGGACGTTTTTGAAAGAGCAGTGAAATGGATTGTTTGCAGCTGTTGTTTGTAGCAGGACCCTTCCTTAAGATCATTTGTATCTTCACTAACACTTAACGATAAAGATCAGGGAAACAAGGGTGCTGGATCAAATGACAAGGCTGTGGTTTCTTTTGCACTTAGCATAGATGGTGTGTAAAATTCTGTCTTGCGAGTATATCCATTTTGTCCCAAACACGACATGTAAGATTCGTGGTAGTGCCTTAGTCTTCTCATAGTAGATAAATTATCAATTTTAACAAAAACCCAAAACCAACTAAAAGTTGCAATTTGCTTCAGTCTTAAGAGCAGGGTTTTAAAGGATACGCCACAGAAATAATGAATACAGATACAAGTTCAATATTGGTTACAAGCGCAAATTTCCATACTAGTGACCTAGCATGGCATGAATTTGAATGTAAAACCGAAGAATAAATACCTTTTGCTAGGAAAACCCACTGTGGGTGCCAGGGGCTGATTCAGAGCTAAGGAGTGTTCCTAGTCCTTTCCCTTTCACTCATGTTGAAAATCATTTCATTATTAACATACATGGAGCAAAGTCATCTTTGCTGAGCCACTCTCCATCATCTTTGAGAGGTCCTGGAGGACAGGAGAGGTGCCCGAGGACTGGAGAAAGGCCAATGTCACTCCAATCTTCAAAAAGGGCAAGAAGGAGGACCCAGGGA
>Ga0065711_1031847_pt1 | contig 28594 bp, 11 predicted proteins | sample Hoacrofraction12_FD_59098 | JGI IMG/M metagenome (GOLD analysis project Ga0065711, IMG submission 59098) | Hoatzin crop microbial communities from Cojedes, Venezuela - Epithelial fraction 12 v2 (version 2) | ecosystem: Host-associated > Birds > Digestive system > Esophagus > Crop | place... | reverse complement strand
CCGCGTCCCGGGGCGCCTCGCTGGCTGCGAGCGGGGCTGTGCGGCGGGGCCGCGCCTGCGGCTGTGCCTACGCCTGCCGTGCGGCGCTGCCTCGGGCCGCCTCCTGTCCGTTCTGCCTTCGGCTGGCTTCTGGCGCGGTGGCTTCGACGTGTTAGGGCTCCCTGGAGCCGTGGCTTCCTCCCCCCCCTTTTTCTTTCTTTTCCTGCTAGAGGACATCTTCCAGCTGGGCTCAAGAGTTGCAGCTGCCTGGCCAGCGCCTCCGGTGAAGCCGATGGGGCAGGGTTTGTGTGGGGCGGTGGCAGTCTGATATATTGCCGTTTTAGAATCGAGATCAGCGAGGCGTATTTTTTCTTCCATGTGCTTAAAAGCTAAATTAGCTAACTACTGAAAATACGTTTTTTCTGTAGTGCTCTAGATGGCTTCTTTTGGGTGGAAAAGAAAGATTGGTGAGAAGGTTTCGAAAGCTACTTCTCAGCAGTTTGAAGCAGAGGCTGCGGAGGACAAGGATCCGGCCGATGATGATGATGCAAACTGGGTGCATGCCACCAAGAGAAGAAAGGAAATTCTCGTGGGAGACTGTGTAAAGAAAAGTAAGGAGCTGAAGGATGAAGGTGCAAGTTTGGCTGAAAGTAGGAGGTACTAATGTTATCTTATTATTTTTCGTTGACTGAATAAGCACTAAATGATAATCTAATCTGTTCTCTGAACACTAAATGATTTGCTAGCAGCTGTATTCACGTTTTTCGTATTTGAAAAACTGATCGTTCCTTTCGTGCTACCTTTACTGTCTGGCAGTAAGTTGTTCCTTTGGTGGTGTTGGCAGCTGTGAAGTCTGTGTTCTGTCTCATGTTGTGAGCTCACATAACAAAACAAAGATGGAAGAAGGGAGACAAGAAACTGACTGGATCTGAAAGGCGAAAGGGTAAATAAGAGAGATAAAGAAATAAGCCATACTGTAAGTAATGCTTTAGCTACTGCGGAAACTTTCTTCTCTCTTGTAAATGTGTCTTTTCCCTTATTAAGTGTAAGCTTATTTGCATGTGTACAGTGCCTAGGCAAGTACTGCAAAGCAACCAACGCACTGGTAATCAGTCTGATGCTCTTGAGAAAGCAGGTTCGGGTGGCCCCTCTGAACGTCTGCTGATAGCAGCACTGAGTCCCGACACTTCAGCAATTTTGGAAGGATATTGCGAAGATGGTTCCATTGTCCTGTTATGCTTCAAGCAGAAAGTACCTCTGGAGTAGGGGAGAGTTAGAAGAGGGACAGTACATACTAACTACATAATTTGGTTAGATCTTGTCTAGGGGGGAAAAACAGTTCCAAGAACAGTCCGCTTAAAATCTTCAGAATGCTTGACATCTCAGTCTGTATCCTGACTCTACTTCCTTGATCTTCTCTGCATTATTCATTGTTCCAGATCAGAGAGAACATTATTTTCTTGGTAGAAACAATTCCACAGTAAGTCAGTATGCACCCTGGTGCAGTTAAACTTTTTGGGTTATGAAATTTCATCCTTAAAAAGGGTTTCATGGGCAATATGAAGGAGAGAACAATTTAGAAGTTTAAAGCAGGTGAGTTTATGTATGATAATAAACACACTCTGTGCGTGGTCAGATCTGATTTAAAAAATAATAAGTAAATACAAAATGTCTTTGAGAAAAGGGTTATTTCCTAATATTTAAATACAATTTCATCTTTTTAATGTTCACTCGAATGGTGACACTGTTCAGGAGGATGGTGATTCAATTCTGTAGACCCTTTTGTGGTCCTGAGTTGTGTGATTCCTGAATGAAATTTAGAAGCCTTTTAAGGTGACTTTAAATTTAAACCAGATTAAGCTAATTCAATTTTAACCATGCTGCCACTGTATTAATCAATACCTGTAATACAGTAGCTACGTAAGTTGGTTACATTAGTAGCTGAAAACACAGAATACACAAATTAAACAGTCTACAGTCTGTGGTCTACAGAAAGGTAAGTCTGTTCTGTGGTTTTCAGGATATACAGATCGTGGTTTAAAGCTTGAGAAAACAGAAGTATTTCTAAATATTTTCATTCAACTTGTTAATCACCAATATTTACTGTACTTACATATGTTAAACAGAGATTGATTTTTATTTCTGTCTTATCTTCCATTCTGCCTTTGCCTTCCTTGTATTTTGCTTGGTATGTTGTATATCTTTGTGGATTTTGGTGTTCTTTTTTGATTGTGAATTATGTAAGGTGTAATAAAGTTTTTGAACAGCAACGAATAATCTGTTGTGTATGTGGTAGGGCAGAGAGATACAGACTGCTGCATATTTTGAGCAGCAGGTAATTTTTGGTGCTTCTGATATCTGAGGTTGATGTTGGAGACTGAGTTTTCCTTTGTCGGTTAGAAGACAATACAAAAGCTTAACCCCTCCGTTAGTAACAACATAAGGGTTTTTGTGAACTAAGTGAGAAGTATCTCATCAGAAGTGCTTATATGAGCTATTGAGAAACACTGAATGGCTTGTAACAGGTATGAGAAATAAGTAACAAGATATTAAAATACAGCTTTTGGGAGGTTTGTCACACTCTTTTGTCTTACGCTTATATTTGAGGCTTAACAGAAGTTCTAACTTGAAATTGTAGTTTCCAGCAATTACTCTAGCATGCTCTGTACAGTTTTGGGCAGTTATGGCAGTATGGTGCTGTCAGGGTACATAACTTTCAGGCAAATCTTTCTCTTCAAAAAAATATTTAACATAGCTGAGAGTCTGAACTCACAGTGGGAGGCTTTTATTACTTAAACGGGTGGAACAGTTGATATACTATTTGGAACTTGAGGGAGCAGACTGAAAAGATTGTTTATTTCTCTCTGGTGGAAAGTGGTTGCTGTAATTGTTTCAGACTCACGTGGTCTATTTCTTGAGTATGCATTTGTACAACATAAGCAGACTCATGTGAATGGTTAAATACTTAATGTAGATTGTTTTCTGAAGTGTCAAAGCATAATAACGGTTAGAGAAAGGGTGTGGCATTTAGGTAAAAGGATTTAGAGATCTCTTCCACTGAAGAAATTTGTAAGAAAAGCAAAGACTGAGCACTAGAGGGTAACTGAGGTGGTATCTTAGTTGGTGTTACTTGTGGTGAGAAAGGAGATCCTGAAAGAAAACAGGCTTGGGAAGAAGCAAGAGGCTAAATAAAGGAGCGAACTTCTTATGGGGAAAAGACTCCGAGGTATTGTGCATGGCAAAATCAATATGATGAAAGATGAATTTTATAAACAGTTCCACTATTATTTAGCTAGAATAGCGGTTACCACCTTTATGCTTGGTTAGTCCATTAGCTTATTTTTCTGGTAAGGGAAGGCAGTGATGGTGTTGTGCTCCTAGCATGGCTTTGTTAGTCTCTGTATATGCAGTAAGTCTCTGTGGGCAAGTGAGATCTGATTGAATTGTGCTTGTAAAGTGACTCTCATTGCTGCTTGGGGAAAAGAGCAATGGGATTCTTGGGGGTCAGAATTTGTACAGCCTGCTTTCTTTGCCCAGTGACAAACTCAGGAATGGCATGGGTGGATTGTTTCAGGGGTGGTAGCTCTCTATGGGTTTTCAGCTTTTGTGGGAGCTGCTTGAGGAGTATTTCTACGTACTGTAATGTATGTGCATGAACCTGTTAACCCGAGACTGAGATACGTATAGAAGAAAAATGGTGCTGAAGATCCATGTTTTAATCTTTTTGTGGGTTGGGAAAAAGGATGGAGAGTCTACCAGAAACAGTTGTTGATTTTGGTTGATTTTCCCAGTGGGTCTCTTGTTGTGGAAGACATGGCTTAGGAAATTCTGACTAGAAACTTGATCGAAAGGCAGTTATGAAGATGTCTTGTGAAGGAGTGGTCTCGCTGTCAGAACAAACAGAAAAGGCAGATACGTGGAGTAAGTGGTACATTTGTGTGCTCATTTGATGTGTGGGAAGGAACAATTAAACAAATGTGTATGAACGTACACACAGTCTTTTGGGAAACAGAACATTGTCTGCTGGGGGAAAGAATGGAGACTATTCCAGATGAGAAATTGGTTTTGCTTATATGGTAATTGGGCTGTGTGAGATGCTGGCACAGGCTGCCCAGAGAAACTGTGGCTGCCCCCTCCCTGTCAGTGTTCAAGGCCAGGTTGGATGGGTCTTTGAGCAACCTGGTCTGGTGGAAGACGTCCCTGCCCATGGCAGGGGGGTTGGAACGAGTTGATCTTTAAGGTCCCTTCCCACCCAAACCATTGTATGATTCAGTGATTTTATCCAACTTGAAACACCAGTATGGATGTGCCCGCATACACTAGAATTAAAAAAAAAAGAAAACAAACAAAAACCTGGAACCAAAACAACCACCATAATGTAAGTTTGATTTTTTATGTTGATAGTGCTATACTGTTTTAAATCCAGCACAGTCCAAAAGGATAAGAGTTCAAGTGCTCAGCTGTAGTATTTTGAAAACAGCAGTTTACAGTTACAGTGTATTTTGACTGGTAGATAGGTAGTCTTTGGCTGTGAACACAAGAACAGGTTTAGGTGAGATTAAACAATGAAGTATAATGTTCTCAAACGTATGGCATGTGGATAGCTAACAGCAAGGAGAAGAAAAACTTCTGTCAGACTAGTATCTTCAAGGTAATTGAGTTACATATTCATACAGATGGTTTTGCAATCCTGCTGTGCCGTTTTCAAACTACAAACATTTTTGTAACTGGTCCAGTAGGTGGAGACAGAGTTCTTCTCAATGTACCCTGAAGATGTGCAAAAAAATGCTCATCTAAATGCTTAGTTTTCTTCTGCAGATAGACACTACTGGGTTTAAATTCTTATTGGTTTGCATTTAATTTTTCAATTTTGCTAAATAAAAGGTAATACTGCTCTCGCTTCTGATAAAATTTATTTACTGTTCCATACTGCACTAAAAAAAAATCTCCATTTCTAAAGCAGGTCCTGGTTTGGGAAGATCATGTTTTCAGCTGGAACACTCTTACATTTTGGCTGAGCTTACAGAGATTCATCTGTGTTAAAATAAGTAATTAATGTCACTTTGTCACTTGGTATGTAAATTAGACCGATTAATAAGGTTTTACTCTTTTTCTTTTCTTTAGCTTTTGCAGCAGCAAATTAAATAAGGGCATGTCAAAGTGCTATGAACAGACCAGATAATAGGTCAATTTTCACAAAACTTTTCTAGAGGATTTGATAATCACTTAATTTTCTAATCTATTTAAAAAAAAAATGAACCTTTTTGAAGTGCCACTTACTCTACATTTCAGCAGTTGAGACTTTTTGCCTCATGCTAAGCTGCCAGCATCACTTCAACACAGGTATTTTATGATTCCTGAGCTATATAAGCTGCAAATCAGCTTGTCTTTCTGACCAGACACCGTAATGTGTCAGGGTCAGATGATGACAGGCACATTACTTTAAATAAAAACTGTGTTTAGTGTAGTGGTAGGTTATGTGTTATAAAAAACTAATATATCTAGCAGGTGGAGCAGAATAGTAAAACCTGTTTAAATAAAGTTGAAAAGCCTTTCTGTCGTGTTCTTGTAACATATGTATTTGTTCAATTTACCCATGTCTTTCAGGTTTAGATTATCATAAGCACCAGATTACTAATGAGTTAGGAAAGTGCTGAAGTAATAATGCTGCTTTCAGATTATCTTGATAATTCGTCTTGATGCAAGTGGCATGGCAGAGGGCAAAGATCATTGTGTTGAAATTGTCTTTCAATTTTCAGTCAACAAAACTGATGTTACTTACGTAATACAGTGTTGATGAAGAGGTTTCCCAGAAGATCTAACAGCTGTCTTTGGCAGAAGCATTTCAGCAGTTTAACAGGCGGAGTTACGTTGTGGAGTAGCGTAGGAGAAGTGGGATATGTTAGAGAAAAGAGGAGAGCTGGTGGCATTTTTTTCAAGATGTCTTCTCTAAGTTCAATTGCAGCTCATCCTAATGAAGACGAAATCAAGAAAAGATTATAGCAGTCCTGTGTGGATGTACAGGGTGCTCCTGACAAAATCCAAACAGAAAATGGAAAAGTACAAGAGGTGGGAATAGGGTCATGTGACCCAGGAAGACCACAGAGACCCTGTCTCAGTGTGCATGGGTGGGACTGGGAAAGCCAAATTCCACCTGGAGTTGAATCTGGTGAGGGATGTGAAGGGCGGCAAGAAGAGCTTCTGCAGGTGTATCAGCAGCAAAAGGAAGACTGGGAAAAATGTGCGTCTTCTGCTGAATGGGGTAGAGAATCTAGTGACAAAGGATACAGAACAGGCTGAGGTACTCAGTGTCTTCTTCCCCTCGGCCTTTACTGATAAAGCTTGCTTTTAGGAGCCTGAGGCCCATGAGACCAGTGGGAAAGTTTGGAGCAAGGAAGACTTACCCTTGGTGGCAGAGCATTAGACTATGAAATGTTTAGCCGAACCTAACATACAAGAATTTGTGAGACCTGATGGGGTGCATCAATGAGTGCTGAGTGAGCTGGTTGATGTCATCACGAAGACTCTTCCACTGTATTTGAAAGGTCACGGCAACTGGGGGCTGCTGGAAAGCAAACATCACTTCTTTTCTTCGTGAAGGGTAAGATGGAGGATTCGGGGACTCACAGGCCCATCAGCCTCAAATCTGTCTCTGGGAAGGTGATGGAGTGAATAATTCTGGAAACTATTTTGAAACACAGAAAGTACAGTAAGGTTGTAGGGAGTAGCTGACATCGATTAGCAAAGGGGAAATCATGCTTGGCCAACCTTATAGATGACAGATTGACCAGAGGGTAGTGTGGACTTCCCGTCCTTATTGATACTCAGAACGCAGATGGACAGTGACCTGAGCAGCCTGCTTTAGCTGACCCTGCTTTGAGCACAGTGTTTCGACTAGATGATGTCCAGAGCTCCGTTCCAGTCTTGGCCATTCTGTAGTTATATCCCATTAAAACTACAGATGCGTTTAGAATACAGAAGGTAGTTGCTCAGGCTTGAATTTGGCTGTACAAGTTCTTGGTGTGGAACCTTTCTTGGTGGCTTGGAAACTTCTTTGTGTCTTGAATTTATTTTTCATTTTGTTTCACTAGTCCTTCTATCATTGGTGGAATGCTGTGGGTGGAAACAGAGAAAACAGAGATGCAAAAAAATGGGCAGTCTTTGCTCTGCCTTCTTCCTATATCTGTCTGCTAACTGACCACTTCTAACGCACAGATGTGTTTCAAAGTAGAAAGTTAAAAGGATTGATTCGGTAGGTAGTCTGGGAGTCTACAAATTTAGCTTTTATTTCTGGCTCCTAGAATAAAGTTTGAAGTTCTGTTAGACTGCTGATACATTGCATCAGGTATGTTGACTCTTCCATAAGAGTGAAATGAAAGCCTTAAGCAGTTGGACTTTTTAAAATCAAGTGTAGGGGAAATCACTGGAAAATGCTGATGATGAAACTAAGAGAATGAGTGTAGTAAGTACTCACTCCTGCTGTTCCTTGTAGGCTGAAAATAACTGTTCTGTATCAGTCTTGGATGTAGTTTGCATGCCAGGAGTAATTAGCTATTCGACATAGTGCTTACCTGTTTTCAGAGTGAATAACCAATACCAGCGTTCTCCTAACAAAGTGAAAATTTTTAAGCTTGGTGATCATTAGCTTTGGTTAGGTTGAGTATTTTCTGAGGTCAGTCATTCAAAAACACAGAGAAAATAGGTAGGCTTATCACTCTAAGTAACTGTACTGTGTAGTACAAATAGAGGCTTGATTAAAATGGTCATGATTTCTAGTCAAAATACCTGATCACTTTTTAATGTTTTTTAGTGCTTAGCATTATATATACTGTGTGTATATATATAACTTTCTTGCTGTTAGCTTCCTTGAGAGTGCCTAACATATGATACGCTCACTAAAACGAAACTAAGAGTGTGTAAACTAGCTCTTGAGTGCAGAGCACGTGAACTGGAATGGAAAAGACTCTGAAAAGTATGGACTTCTTACCTCCATTTTTTGGGAAAAGCACATGTTGCAGCTTCTCTCAGGAGTTAGAACATACAGTTTGTGTTGTGGGCCTCATAACCTTTCTACAGAGATTCAATAGAAGTGCAGAGTGTTTTACAGTGTTTTAACACCCTCCTGCAAATTATCTTGTGAAGTAACATGTTATTTTCTGTCTTTTAAGTTAATTTTTATTGCTAGCTTCATTGGTTTTCCTCCCTTACTGATAGTGTTGTTGCTTCCTGGAGATGCATCTAGTTGTCTTTTGTCACTGGGGAGGAAGTTCTTTGCAGAATGTTTGTTTCAAGAAGTTCCTTTTGTTTAAATTGCATTTTATCTTTAATTTAGCTGTTTTCCTTTCTGGCAAATGTTAATTTCCAAGAACTAGTGGTTATTTGGCAATGCAGGAGTTCAGTTTTGAAATTGTTGCTAATTTAATGCAGATTTTTCTCTCATGTGTGCAAGAAGAATTGAAGATTATTTAAACTGCACACAGAGTTTGAATAATTTTGAGAGTATCTTTTTGTTAGAATTATTGTTAATTGAGGATATTGAATTGTGCCATTGTAATATCCATGTGTATTTGAATGTGTGCATAGTTATGTAGGTGTGTATTTATAAATAGAAACAGAAGGAATATTCATGGAACAACTGTAGGCTATGGAAGCGTGTTTATATATATATTTTTTTCTTAGGTAGAAAACATAATTTAATTGATACCTATATATTGTCTTATATAGCTTTAGGCACTATGTAATTGTAGGCTCTTAGTGGAGTCATCCAAGATATGAATCTGTATTTGCTCAAGGTCTTTTCACAATGTAAGGAAAAAGAGGTATCGACACAATTCAGCTCACTTAAGAGCTTGAAGTGCGATTTGGAGGTTCCTGTTGGTCACTGTTAACCCTGTGGACATTACACATGTACGAGAACTGTGTGGTGGTGCTTTTGCCTTCCTGCGCTGGGTGGCTGTGGACAGCCTGGAGGAGCGCTGGGTGGCCACAGCCAGGCCAAGGACGTGCTGTAGAGCCAAGAGCGACACTGCTCAGGTGCCGGTGCCCAGGAACCCTCCCCGGTGCCTTGAGCGTGCTGCTGCGGAGGCAGCCTGTGAGGGTGCGGGGTGATGGAGGTCTCCCTGTGAATGCCCGAGGTTAGGTACCTGCGCTGGGGTGGGGTAGATCAGGCCTAACTGCTGATACCTGTTTGGAGGTGAAGGAGGATTTGTGGGTTAACTGACTTTGGGTTGAAGTTTAAAGGGTCTGTTTCTTTTATGCACAAAATACAATTTGCAGAACTTTGAAAGTGAAAAGCTGTTGTATTCAATGGGTGTGTGCTATGTAGTGGTTTTTTAAATGAACTCTTTGAAAATGTGTGTTTTCTTAAAAAAAACCCTTATATTTAAATATGTAGAGTATGTTAATGGAACAGAGGAAGCATGAAAAAAAATTGGTTCCTAAGCAGAAGTTTCATCATTATATATTAACTTTTTTGTATGTATTAATATCTCTATATAGAGGAGTAATGTCTGACAATTACTCTCTTCTGTCCTTTTAATGCATGTGAAGTTACTGGAAAATTATGAGTACTTGCCTCTGTCTTTCACATTTCATTAAAAAAAAAAAATCTGGATTTTCTTCTCAGTAGTTGATAGGGAAGAAATCTATAGTTTCTGACTTTTTACGTTGCTAGCTGCTTGTGTTTAGTTCCTAGCGCTTTTTCCAGACAGCTTTTGTTTGTGACCAAATAGAATACTTGCACCTAATCCCAATATAACTCTGTAGTACTAGTTAAGGACCTATAAGGAACCACATAACATAATAGACTGTGAATAGATAATATAAAATGTCTTATTTTATTCTTTTAGTTTTTGTTACTTACTGTGAAAATATTTTATGTTTAATTTTTATTGCTCATTATCATAGCTGTGCTTTAGAAATTAGTTAAAAAAATATGTGAAAGCACACATGCTGGCATATTTCTAGCCTTGTAAATTGTACACAAGTAGATGTAATTACTCTGTTTACCTTTTTACTTTGTTTTGACAGTCTGTAATTTTCTTTGAATCTGTTGTGTGTATGCCATTGCAGCCTTTGAGATATTTTTCTTGAACAATACTTTTAACCTTGTCCTGGTTTCGGCTGAGGCAGAGCTAATTTTCTTCCTAGCAGCTGGTATAGTGCTGAGGTTTGGATTTAGTGTGAGAATGATGTTGGTAACACAGAGATGTTTTGGTCACTGCTGGGCAGTGCTTACACAGAGCCCAGGCCCGTCCTGCCCCTCCCACCGCCCCACCGGTGAGTGGGCTGGGGGTGCCCGAGGGGCTGGGAGGGGGGACAGCCGACTCCGACCCACCAAAGGGGTGTCCCACACCACGCGGCGTCACGCTCAGCAGTAAAGCTGGGTTGGGGAGGTGGCCAGGGTGCAGCGATCGCTGCTCGGGGATGGGATGGGCATCGGTCAGTGGGTGGTGAGCAATTACATTGTGCGCTGCTTGTTTTGTATATTTTTTAATCGTTATTATTCTCCCTTTTCTGCCTTATTAAACTGTCTTTATTTCAGCCCACAGATTTTACTTTTTTTACCCCCGATGCTCTCCCCCATCCCGGGGTGGGGGCTGGGAGTGAGCAAACGGCTGCCTGCCGGGTTCAACCACGGCAGTCCTTTTGCTGTGTATGAGGGATAATAAGAATATACAGCAGAGTGGACCTGGTGCATTTTCATTTCCTCTGAGTGTTGTGCTGAGATGAAGGGCTCCACTGTGAGTTTCTCTCACGGCTGGCTTGTTTGTTTTCAGAGTTTATCTCTGAAACCATCTTAATTCCTGTTCTCTTGCTGGATGTTGATGTTAAAAATTGCCTGGGACAGGGACCATCTTTTAAAATGGTGGGCATGGTGGCAGCAGAACCAGCACTATTGCCGTCATGCAGAAACCAGTTTCTGCTAGCAGGTCTGTACTGGTAGATGGTGGGTAGAAATTCATGTAATAACTTTAATGCAGAAGTTTATATGGCAAGTTAAAGAGTTTCTGAGTTGAGCTGAGAGATTTTGCCCATAACTTGTTAGGCATTCTAATAATGCACCATTTAAATGTAAAGAATTCTATTATTTGTATACATAGTGTAATACAACTTAGCAAAATCTAGTAATTTGCATTATTAATTTAAACAGTTTTTATAGAGCAATACAACCTGATGCCTTTTCCACATCTGTTGCTTGACAGACAGAAAAATATGAAGTGGGTTCTGAATTTAATACCTTTGTCCAGTTGCTCTTAAACAAAGCCTAGCTGTTGTTGCTGGCAAAGATAATATTCCCCTCCACCCCCTTTGTTTTAACTGTCTTTATGGTTCATGGAATTTAATTTTGAAACTAATTCAGTATTGCTGATCCTCATTGAACATGATGTGTACCTGTTGTCCATATCTTTTAAAATTAAAATGTGCTGAATTTAAGGGATTATAATTGCCCATCAGCATTTGTCGCAGGAGCTTTCTAAATAAGTAGGATACGACAGTGTGTTTTGTTACGAAGATCTTGGTTTCTATATGTATGTCATCTTGTTTTCTAGTTCCCTAAATGGTGTCCTCCACATCTTACGGCATATCGTGAAAGTATCCTTAGACTGGAAAGGATCCTTGGCAGTAAAGGCTTGGGATAAAAACTGTAGGAACAACATCTTGTTCAGTCAGGTCTTTCGAAGGGTTAGTTCAAATAGCGGGTGGGGAAAATCAAGAGCAGTACCTTCTCTTTTGTTCTTTGTGGAAATATTTGGTGTTACAGGACTACTAATTGTTGAAGAGTTGACGTCACAATATAATGTACTATGACAAGAAAAATTACTTGTAGGGTCTTGCACACTAATGTGGTCATCAAATTAATAAAAATTCAATTTATTCTGTGTTTTTGTCCTGTTCACTTATTTGCATGGGAGTTAAATATTTAATAATTTTGTAGACAATTGTTACATTGCATCAGGACTGAGTTAACTGAAAGCAAGGGCTGGTATACATGCTACCTAACTTTGGTTGTTTATAAGTCAAATATCTAGTCAAAGGTTGCAGTTCCATCACTGGTTAAGCTGACTTCAGTCAGGGTCAATGTGACCCAACTTTCCTGCCCACTCATTTCCACCCCTTTGCAATGGTCCCATTTTTTTATTTTACCCTGAGAGGAGCCAGCTCAGAGTACCAGTTTGTCACTGGACTGGAGAAGGCGTCTGGCTGGAAAATAGGCTCTTTGTGGTTGCTGATTCTGATCTGGTTCACAAATGCTTTTGCAAAAATAGGCAGGAAAACAGGTATTGGAACAAGTGGCCACACAGCAATGGAAGTGGAGCCAAATTCTTCATTTATGTGGTATTGTTGTCTAGTTGTTGCCTTTGTTACTGTTACTGGTTTGCACTTATGAGTTGAAATGGATGCCTGTGAACATATTTTCTCTTGCAGACTAGACATTTCAGTTTCGAAACTTAAAATGTTAATCTTCTTTGGACTGAGTCTAATTCTTCTCAGATTATGCTTACTTAGCTTGTAAGGGACTGTGGTAAGGTGTTTAATGTAGAGCAGTTATTTTCTCCGATTTTAGCAATACGCTGGGGATAGGTGCACAGAGTCACAACACAATGGGAATTGTTGATGTATATTGCCAAGTACTTTTGGTAGACTGTGTGACATATGAAATAGGTGGTAGACATTGTACATTTTTCTTACTACAGTAATTTTGGTGACCAGTGCATTCATCCCAATCTCAAGAGGAGAATCATGGTATTTATAATATCGTGCTCAGATTTCTAATACAGTGTTTAAATACTGCAAGCCAAAGGTTTTAGACAAAGCACTATACCTTTTTACCTCTGGATGGTGCCTGGTACATTAATACCTTACAGTGACAGATGTAATGCATCCCTCCCCTCTTCCTTGCTTTCTGAAAAACAATCATAGAAATACTGTTTTCATGAAGAACTGAAATTTGCTCTGTTGAAGCCAATTAAAACTAATAATTTTTACAGGCTGGCATTCTCAGGGTGTGTTGGACGTTTGTTTACGCCAGTCTTTAATGCCTTTAATTTGCAAACTAAATGGCAAATCTTAAAAAACATCGTTTGTTTTGTCTTTGACCTGTCGGCTGGTAATAGAAATCTAACGTAGTAGATTGTGGCTTAAGCTTTTTGTCTTCTGCAAAAATTAAGAAACTACAGTTAAGACAAAATACAGTTCATTGTTGTAGATTTTTTTTTAAACTAAGTTCTGTGGATAAGAGATGTTGGAGATGAATAATGGCTTGTATTCAGCTGGCTCCACAATCCTGTTTTACTGCTAAAAATGGAAGGCACCTGTAAAATCTGTTAAATAGCATAATCATACTGAAAGGAGTTCTGCATTCTAGGCTTCTCTGGAGAAAGTTCTATTTGTCTGAAAGATTTAATACAAGATGCCCCTTTCCTGGCAATTGGCTCTTGTGATGATGATAAATTCACCCTTAGTGGATTTGGATGTTGACATAGATTTTTTAAATTGTCTTTAACCTAGTCTGTCAGTGAAACTCTTCTGTTTGCCAGGAGGTTAACTTTCCCTGGTATTGCACATAACTTGTTTTCCTGGACATACTAATTAAAGTATTGCACGTTCTAAAACAGAATTTTAGTTCAGTGAATTAGTTCAACTTTGACTCTTTGAAGAGCATTTCTGATATGAATTTGGTTGATATTTATTGAGACTTCAAAAAGTACTTAAATAAGGGGTTAATAACAAAAAGATTTGTATAAAGTGTTCTGGGGGGTATGATCACATGATAAGATAGAAATAAAAGTTTTCCAATATAGAAAATAAATTTTCTTTTAGTCAGCCATTGCTAGGCCATCTTTCTCTCACTAACGAATTGAAAAATCTGCTTGTACAGCTCTCCACAGAAAGGTGGTGTCATTGCTGCCTAAGTAAAGCTCTCTTCTTTGTGTTTGTGTAGCCGGATGGAGAATTACACTGGGGAGTTGCCTGGTGTTTTAAAACAAACTGGTGTTTGGACAGGTCATAACCTGGATTAGACTGTTGACTTGGTATAAGAAGCAAAAGCTTTTATACTGGTGCAAACCAGAGGCAAGAAAGTAGACTGAAGCGAGAAGAGTGCAGAACAACTTTTGAGGACTCACTTAGAATGACTCTGCAACTTTTTATATAAAGATATTTGTATTTGCCTTTCAAAAATGTGGCAGAATTCCAATACTTCTGTACTGTGGGTAGAATTGAATGAACGAGGTTTCGGAAATTAATTTTTTTACTCGCTGATTTCGTTTGTGGGATTCATAGTGAGAAAGGAATTCCAAGCAATACTGGAAAAAATATTAGAAGTGTTGTTGACGTACAGACTGAAAGAAATGAATACTAAAATTAGAACCATAAATATTGAAATGTCGTAATTAATTTACAGTATAAATTGCTGTTATTAAACCTAAGCAAGTTTTGTGTAAATTACTCGTATAAACAACTATGACATGGAGCATTGTGTAAATATGGGAGAAATCTTTAACCTGGCTTTTTCTTCTGGGTAATTTATAGTTTCTGAGTGTATTTTAACTGATTGTGAGGTGCACAAGTTTTTTGATCATCATATTGTGATAATAAACTGAGATTGAGAAATTTAAAATATTGAGCAAAACAGGGAAAAAACTACCAAGGGGAGTATATTTCTCAGTCTAAAGAAAGTTCGTTGATGGCTTTTAGAGTTTGTGGATGGTAGCTTTTGTTAAATCCAGGAAAAGGATTTGTAGAGAGATAAGGCTTGTGCAAGTCAGACTTAATTATGATTATCTGATCAGTGGAATCAACCTAATGTTGAAAGAGAGAATGTAGTAAGGAATATACGTTAAAGGGCATATTTTTATAATTAACTGAGACACACACATCCTTTTCCCAGACACAACACTGAAGCTATCAAGCTTTGATTGCTTCCTTTTTTTTTTTTCAGAGGAAGGTATCTTCCAGTTCACAGATGCATTACAGCTGTGTGCATTATTGCAACATACTAGTATCTGTTGTTCTGTTTACTTTTCTGAAAGTATGTTGTAAATCTATGGGTAGTTTAATGGAAAGGGAGTTGTTCCAGAACTCAAAATATTCTTTGTAGATGTTCCATGCTAGGTAGACCATGGGATCTGAATAATAAGAGGAGGAGGAAGTAGAGTCAATTTTAGAAGTTAGGATTCAGAAGCATAGGATGCTGTGGAGTAAATGGCTAAATTATTCTTATCCAGTAACTAATGGGGATAAAAACATCTGAAATATTAATCTTCTGTTTAATCTTTAATGTTTGATTTTGCATCTCATGCTGTGCTGTGGAAAAATTGAATAAGGCAGTTCAAACAGTTCTTGCTGTTACTCTGTTTTCATAGGCACTATTATGAGTATATGAAATTATACTGCCAAAAAAATCATCAATCTGAATCTACTGGTTCTTGTCAGGTTGCTTATCAGTAGAAACATGACAGTTTTTAAGTGACTAACCAGCTCTGTCATGGAAATTGGAGCACAAACTTGCCTCATGTATCCCTTTGCCGAACATTTTTGCCTGGTGACACTGAGGCTCACCACTGCTTGTCTCTGCAGTGCTGGTAGTGAGAGTTCCACTCTCCTTCCCACTTCTATGTATATGATTTCCGTGTTAGTCATCTTGGGATTCAGAAGTGTCTGATACATTCCTTTAGTTCTGGATGGTCACATCTAGTCTCTATACAATCTGCATAGGTGTATCTTATGTACTTGTAGGTAGATCATGATGTTTATTACACCTCTGTATTTCATTTATTTGAGGAGATGTGATCATTTTTGCTGACTAGTATTTGCATTGGTACTTTATAGTTGTTTTATGTCGATACTTTCTAATTGCTTCAGCTGTGTGGAGAGGTTTATAGGGTACCTGCCTACTTAACTTATTAGTAATGAAAAAGAAATTAAAAATGGCCCTTGAAGTCTCAAAATGCCATAGTGAATTGCATGTGTCCTCTGTCTTTATCTCTTTCTCTCTGTTTTTCTATATAAATTGTGTCATTATTACTCTGTGATGTTGACGTTGGCAAACATTGTAAAGAGGCCAGAAGTAATAGACAGAAAGAAAATAAAGGGGAATTACATTATTTAGTGCAGATAACAAGAGCACGTCAACTAGACGAAGTGGAACCGCTGAGAACAGAATGTGAGCAGACCATGGCTTTTCATGTGTCATGTTTTGCCTTGTTAATACCCTACCCTTTAGCATCGTATTTTGACAATAAGTCATCTTCAAAAAGATAGAGAAATACTGGTATCTAAATCTCAGAAGCTTTTTTTTGGTGCGTTTGACAGCTTTTGACTTCTTGCCCTAGTTTCTGTGTCTGATTTTTGAGAACCAGTAGGATCATAACGTGCGGTAAGAGAGAGAGAGCTGTGCACAAATTATTAAAAGGTTAAAAGAATTAAATGCTGACTGAACTAAGAAGAAAACAGATGGTACCCATCATTCTAGCTCTACTCCTATATTTCTAAAGGCTCTCTGAACAAATAGTTCTCAAGACCAGAATACGACCTTGAAATTGCTTCAAATACAGTGTAACAATATTTCTTCTACTTTTTTCTTCCTGCTGCTTTCAGAGGAACTACTGTTAAAGCTATTTTGAGGAACTAAAGCTTTGCATTTGAAACTTCATTTCAGCAATAAACATACATTACTTCTCTATGGATACCTATAATATTATAACTATTGAAATATCTCATTTGATTTATATTCATTTGCAGCTTTTGTTTAGGTTACTAGAATAGTGAATTGATTTTTCTGAAACTATACAATTACTTCTCTTTTGAAGACTGCAAGGTTATCACAGTCTTTTCTTATTGCTCAAATAGTGAAATGGCATGTTCAGGAGTAATAAAACTTGATTTCCTATTCTTGATTTGAATTTCCGTGTGTAAACCTCAGTTCTGCTCCTATTTGTTTATTTTGGCTTCCTAAAGAGCGCTCGCCTGTAAAATGACAGTCAATATCTGATTTTAATGCTGTTAAATTACAAGACTGAGCTTTAACAAAGTACTTTATGTGTTTATAGATGGTTGCAAAGCAGCTTCTAGACACTGCAGAGGGTTCCTTAGGTGTTTTTTGTTTTTTACCAGTTTTCTGACAGTAATGCTCAACATGAAAGCGTTGGAAAACGGAAAATTTTCTTTTAGTTAAGTGTATGTAATTCATATTTGTTCTTTTAAATTCTCTTAAATGGACACAGTAGTTGTAGAACTTACTAAATGTTCTTTTGTGTGAGAATATTTCTACAGTGATGTGGAAGGTCTTGACAATTTCTGTTGACTCTAATATGACTTACAGTATATGTGAATGTAACCATTATTTCCTCTCTGGAAACTCTCTTGTGAGCATTATTGTTCTACTATGTGTTTAAGGCAAACAGGTACGTTATAGAACTTGCAACTATAGATACTGGAGAAATACAGGTTTGCCTGTCTGTAAAGAAGCTCTCAAGTATTGTGCATCGTCTGGTGAATTAAGGTTATTCGCGGTGTGTTTTTATACAGCTCTCTATGTTCTGTCTTGTAATCACTAGCTGAAATAAAAATTAGGAAAATGGCAAGTGGAACTTATGTTAAAACTTGATCATAGAATCATAGAATGCTTTGGGTTGGAAGGGATCTTTAGAGGTCATCTAGCCCACCCCCCCTGTAGTGAGCAGGGACACCTTCCACCAGACCAGGTTGATCAGAGCCCTGTCCAACCTGGCCTTGAATGTTTCCAGGGATGGGGCATTGGCCTCCTCTCTGCGCAACCTGTACCAGTGTTTCACCACCCTCAATGTAAAATTTTTTTTCCTTACATCTAGTCTAAGTCTGCCCTCTTCTAGTTTAAAGCCATTACCCCTTGTCCTATCACAACAGGCCTTGCTAAAAAGCCTCTCCCCATCTTTCCTATAGTCCCACTTTAAGTACTGGAAGGCTGCTGTAAGGTCTCTCTGGAGCCTTCTCTTCTGCAGGCTGAACAACCCCAACTCTCTCAGCCTTTCTTCACAGCAGAGGTGCTCCAGCCCTCAGATCATTTCTGTGGCCTCCTCTGGCCCCGCTCCAACAGGTCCATGTCTGTCCTGTGCTGAGGGCTCCAGAACTGGACACAGGACTCCAGGCGGGCTCTCACCAGAGCGGAGCAGAGGGGCAGAATCCCCTCCCTCGACGTGCTGCCCATGCTTCTTTTGATGCAGTCCAGGATACGGTTGGCCTTCTGGGCTGTGAGTGCACAGAAGAGGAGACTGAGGGGGGACCTTATTGCTGCCTACAGCTGCCTGAAAGGAGGTTGTAATGAGGCAGGTGTTGGTTTCTTCTCCCAGGTAACTAGCAACAGGATGAGAGGCAGTGGCCTCAAGTTGCATCGGGGGAGGTTTAGATATTAGGAAAAACTTCTTTACTGGAAGAGGGGTCAGACATTGGAACAGGCTGCCCAGGGAGGTGGTTGCGTCACCGTCCCTGGAGGTGTTCAAATAATGTGTAGATGTGGCACCTAGGGATATGTTATTAGGCATGGTGGTATTGGGTTGATGAGTGGACTTGATGATCTTAGAGGTCTTGTCCAACCTATGATTCTATGATTGTTGGCTCATGTCCAGCTTTTCCTCCAGGAGTACCCCCAAGTCCTTCTTGGCAGGGCTGATCTCAATCCCTTCATTCCCCAGCCTGTATTGATATCGGGGATTGCCCCCACCCAAGTGCAGGACACTGCACTTGGCATTGTTGAACCTCATGAGGTTCGCGTAGGCCCACTTCTTGAACTTTTCCAGGTCCCTCTGGATGGTGTTATGTCCCTGAGATGTGTCAACTGCACCACTCCTCTTGGTGTCATCTGCAAACTTGCTGAGGGTGCACTCGATCCCACTGTCTGTGTCATTGATGAAAATGTTAAACAGCACTGGTCCCAGTACAGACCCCTGAGGGACACCACATGTCACTGGCACCGATATGGACATAGAGCATTGATGTCGTAGTTTAGCATGATGGTAGATTGTTGATGATAGGTGGTAATTGCTTTTGGCATGTAATTAAATGGTATTTCCTGTCTCTTCTTTTATGGAAGTTCTTAAGTGAAATTGATGTATTTGTGTAGCTATTTAATTTTGTGGGGTATTCAACTTATTTACTTGTAATAGAACTTTGTATTTGCTGTGTAGGATAAGATTCTGCTATATAAAACCTACTTACTTTCACTACATGCACTGCTGGTGTCCAGGTGTCAAAGAACTGATACTGAGAGATCCGATATGTGCCAGAATAGTAACTCTGATGAATGCTTATGGTTGGAAATTACGTGTATTAGTTACATGCGTGCTGTTCTACCCCATGGTAGATTCAGTATAGTTTACCTGGTCAAAGGGCAAGTTACAGCAAGTTTGTGTTTATCTCTTATTTGTTGTGGGACAAGCACGTGTATATGGTCAGGTGCCACTGAAGAATTGTCATGCACCTCTTTACCTGTGGTAATTAGTGTGGCCATACCTAAATCAGCCTGTTAAATGAAAGTGTTGTATTGGAAGTTTTAGTAGATAGTAAAGCAATTGGTTTCAACATTCTCTCTCCATAATTGGAAGTACTGTATGACACTTTATTTACCATAGAATAGCCATGCTTTTGAGCTGCAGTAATGATGATGATTCATCAATAGTGTCAGAATTGCCTGCAATAATAAGAAAATATTGTGGAGTTGCTAAGACTTCAAAAGAACATTTACTGTTGTACTTCATGTGTTTAAAGACCTACCAATCTTGTAAAGATTACCAGTAATGTTAAGTGTGCTGTATGGCACTATGGACAAGGATTTTCTGTGCACACTTAAGCAAACAATTTCCTTTTTCTTGTTCTGCACACTGTTCTTCTCTAGGTGCTTCTGTAAAGTGCCATACATCTCCCTCCTCTCACCCATCAGAGGCAATATTTTACCCTAGCTGGGTTGCAGGACTCTGAAGCTGTTAAACACCAAAAAGCCATGTTAAGTTCATTCTCCTTTATTCTTTTTAGTTTTCTCCTTTGTCTGTTCTTTGAATCTTTTCTTCTACAGTCCAGCCCTGTGTCATCTCCTAGCTTAAAGTCTATTCCCGTAATCAGCTTCTGCTTTGCTTTTAATTTCTCTTTCCTTTTTATGTGCTCTGTATCCTAGTATTCTTTTTCTCTAGCTTCCACCAAAGTCTGAATTTGACCCTGCACTAGGTTAATATTGTTCTAGCTGGTGTTTCTGGTGGCCACAAGCAATTCACATTCATTGTCTATACGATATGATATGAGTATTTGACAATTAGCCTTATTCTTTTTAAAATCTTATTTTCCTCTTCCTTCCCTTAGCCCTGTCTAATGTTGTTTTTCCTCATCCTCCTGTAACATCAGATTATAGGAATGTCCCTCCAAAGTCTCTAAAAATTTGTAGGAGTTACCTTGCCTTGCCCCTTCTCCCGACACCGTACTCTTGTGATCGGCATCCCTCCTGCAGGCCTGTCTCATTTTGTCTAAATTTGGTACCATCTCATCTCTTCAGTATATCTCAGGTATTTTCAGTGTCGCTCTGAGCATGCCCTGTCTCAGTGTGTTGCTGAAGCATCAACTGTGGCAAGCCTGTTAGAGTAAAGCTCCAGGACTCTAGATCCTACGTGATCTGCGATGATGGTTTTTAACATTATATACGTATATGTATATGTATGATTTGGAAACTGATATCTGTGTAACTTGAACAAGGTTTGGTATTTTTTTTTACCCAAGAGCCTCCAAGTAAATATTTTTTTTTATGGAAATGCAAATTTGTTCTAGTGATTTTGTTTAAGAGTTCAAGAGATCCTGTTTTCCTAGAAGTGTTGTTGAAAGTGAAGTGTAAGCATGAGGTGTTTGTTTCAGAAGTTTAGCAAGCTGTAGTAAAACATGCCAAGTCTGTATAGCTCCCAGATGGTCAGTAGCACGTCTGAAGAGACCAGTTTTAGTACTTTAGGGAAGCTATGGGATTTCATATGCTGTTGAATAAAAATTGGCAATATCTATCAAATTTTCTACACTGAAGCCATTCCAGATGTATCTAGTTCTCAATAATTTATTCCTTTTAATGGCATTGCAATAAAGAAGAGAAAACGATTATGAAATTGTGGTTATAATTGTAGAATTTTTTGTAGTGAGGTGTGCTATTTTACTGAAATCACTGCGGGTAGATATAATTAACTATACTGTATCTCTGTACGCACACAAAGTAATTAAATGCTTCAAAATATGATAGTCTTTTCTTAAAAATGCTTTATATTTCTGGAGTTTAGATGCTTAGTTACAATATATGTGCAGAGTATGATTTTACTTTTGCTGGAAATAATTCATTCAGTATTCTATAATATCAAGATATGCCCATTATCAATATTCTGTGACTTCTTTACTGTTTCATTAGATAAGTTTTTATAGTAATCTCAGACATCTAAAAATGAATAAGTCTGTTTGCTGTAAGATTGTATTTTACTTACTTTTTCTTTCATTTACACAAGAGAGAATCATATTTCATCTTAAATCATGTATCACTGACGTTGCTGATATCTTAGTATCATATAATCCTAAGGAACCCTAGGAGACTTTCTACTCCAACTCCTGCTCAAAGTATGGTCAACTAGAGCAAGTTACTCAGGATGTTGTCCAGTTGGGTTTCGGATATCTCCAGTGATGGAGATATGTTTAAACAGAACTTCCTGTGCTTCAGTTTGTGCCTATTGCTTCTTGTCCTGTCACCGGACATGACTGAGAAGAGTCTGGTTCCATCTTATTTACTCCCTGCCCTGCTTCCAAATTGAGCATTTTTACAGTTTGGTAAGATCCCCTTTGAGCTTTCCCTGCTCCAGGCTGCATAGTCCCATCTCTCTTAGCCTCTCCTTAGATGACAGATGCTCCAAGCCCTTAATCTTCTTTGTGGCCCATTTCTGGAGTCACTCCAGTTTGTCCATGTCTCTGTCATACTGGGCAGCCCAGAACTGGATCAGGCACTCCAGACGTGATCTCACCAGAGCTGAGGTAGATCACCACTTTGTCTGACGGTGATGCTGAGGCAGACCAAGAAGCTGTTGGGCTTGTTTGTCACAAGAGCACATTGCTGTCTGGTACTCAACAATTTGTCCCCCAGGTCTTTTATCAACAAAGCTGCTTTCTGATCAGTAGGCCCCCACTCAAATATTGCTTGGGATTAATCTCCACTTTGATAAATGTCAGAGGTTTCTGAAGGAGGTTTACAGCATCACCAGTGGATGGATCTGTGATTTTTGAATTCTAGTTTCCAAGATGTTATTTTTGATACAAGTTATTCTAATTTTTGAAGTGCTAGACCTTTTTCTGAAGGTGTATAAAATTCAAATCCATGTTGCAGTGCATCGGCTGTGCCGTAGCATGTGTTCTGAACATGCGTGCTCTCTTTCTGTGTCAGGCATATGGGAAGAAGCTCAGGTAGACCTCAGTGGAGAGCATTAAGCTGAAATTTGTTACTTCAGTTTTGCCAGCGATGTAATTGTAGGTTTTGCAGCTTAGCTGATCCGTATGTGCTTGTTACTGGCTAGTCACTCAACTGTGTGTGAGCTTATTTACTTGTTAAGAAAAGAAATGGGAATAGCAAATGGAATGTGCATTTAATCTGTGTTAATAAAACCCAATGCAGATATATTTATATTGACATTTTCCTTTTCAGAATTATTTCTTCCTCCTTATAATGCTAAAGGTCCTGTACAATTCAGCTCAGAAAGATACTGAGAGACAGTAAAATGATCTATTTTTTAATTATTTATTTTACAACACTACCCTTGTGTTAATTCACTTATTATTTCAGCCAAGGTTTATGGTTTTCATAAAACATTTACTGGAACATGACTTTATAACTGTACCTTATATCCCCAGGCTGCTTTTTCAGTGGGGCGTTTGATATTTAATGTAGTATATAATCTTTTTCCTTCAAAAGAATGAGGTAGAAAATTCTTTGATTAAAAGACTATAGAAAGGAATTTTTCCCTAAGTTTGCTTTATTAGAGCAATTAACATCACTCAGTTTCTTTTTAATAAGAACAGTGTCTTTGGTTTTTCCTGGAACAACAACTAGAATATCTTTTTTTTCCTGAAAATCTGCAAAAGAATAGAACAGTTATGTTTTATCAGACTTTCTTTTTAAAGAAGTATGTGCACTGCAAAGATTGATGTTTCACAACAGTGTGACCATGTCCATCCTGTAAACTGGTAGTCAGCAATCAGTCGTTTTAGCAGTGGTTTAGCATGTACCTGCAGACGAATCTTCCTTCTCCAGCTGTGTTCTGTTGTGTTCTCCTTCCTGGCAAGTGATCCTGGCATTCTGTCATCGCTTCTTTTGGGTCACACTTTCTGAGGCTCGCAGGTGGAGTTGAGTAACTTGCTGTTCATACACAGACCACACATAGCACAGCACTTCTGCGAATGGACAACCTCTTTTCCCTTGCACATCTTTATTCTGTTGGCAGACTGTTGAAAAATTGGCAGCAAAACCCAACAGAATTTGGGGGAATATTTTTCTAAATTTGGTGCTCCCTTCAGAGGTAGTGTGTTCTTGCTGTGAGTTTTTATCCCATTCAGATTGACACTTTGAGCAGTGATGTCTCCTCCACAGAAGCAGAAATGGTGATTCTTGAAAGTGACTTTAACTTACATATTTCCATTTCCAGAATGTCAACGTTGTTCCTTCCTTTCTGGTTACTGATTTTGTTACTGTGTTTGCTCTCTTTTCCAGAATCATATGCTTCTAAACTTTTTTGCTACACTGACAATATTACACCTTACTGCATAGCCAGGACACCACCTAACTGAGCTGAGGATTTCCCTTACTCATATAAATTTTTATTGTGCTATGCCTGTGCTAGGTCTTGAACAAAATTATCATCTTCTACTCAAAAATTAGTTCTTGCTAACTAAGTGGCAGTTTAAAGCTTCTACTGACATTTGAGTGCTAAACGTAATTCACAGTGTCGTTTACAAAGTAATAATACCTGATCAGAATGAGAGTTTGACTTCAGTTGCATTGCTTTTCCAGTCTATTCTTCTATTTCCAATTGGTTCAGAACTTTCTGAAGTCTTTGTGTGACTGCTCTGGAAAACCTGGAAGTGCAATACAAGCTGGAGGAGTGAAAAATGGGGAAGGGAGAGAGGAGGAAGAATGGGGAATAGGGGAAGATAAAAATGGTTTCTATATGAAGTGCATGTGAAAATTACGTTAGCTTTATCTATACTGTATTAAAGTTTCAGTGTGTGTCTATCAAAAATAACTGTTTTCATACCTTTGCAGTGAAATTAATATAGATCTAGGAGTTCCTATGCAGTTCCATAACAAAGGTGGATTTTGAAATGGATTCAGAGAACTTGTGGCACCCTACAGACTCGTTAATCTGAGACTGCCTTTGGGGCTGAAGGACTGTACCCTTGTAACCCCATTGTCTTATGCTGCTACAGTTCTCCAATATTGTTCAAAAACCTAGGATGCATTTGTCCAGCTTTTACCTCTGTGTTCGAGACAGACCTACGTTTTACTGGTTTCAGTCAACTCTTCAGTTTGCTAGGAAGGGGCAACAGATTATGAAGCTACTGTATATCTTCCCGGAGTTGAATGATTTCAGTATAACTGTTTGCTGTCAACTTTGTTCTTGTATTTATAAACCAAAGTTACTCAAGTATCTTCAGTACAAAAATGCAGGAGGGCAACTCCTATGTTTCAGCCTTTTTGGGCTGAAAAGAAATTTTAAATGATGACTGTAGCAAGGTGTGTTGAGTTCAGATTGCATTTCGTTATGCCTGACTACGGATGATTTGACAATGAAGGGACTTGGATTCAGTTCAAGATTTCTAGTTTTAAGCCATTGCTTTGCCATAGATTTCCTGTGTTGACTTGTAAATTCACTTGAGACCAGTTGTACAATAGTACTTAGCATTCATTTGCTCAGAAGAACAAATAGCCGGTTCCTGACAACAGTTCAGCATGTCTTATAGGGAAGTGGTTAGAAAAATCATTAATACTAATGAGAAACCATGGCACTTTATTTAGGACAATGTCAGGATAAAAATAGTAGTATCTAATACCTTGAAATATGGTGAGACTAATATTGTTTTTACTGCAGGTACCGAGAGGCTATTCACAAGTGGGATGAAGCACTTCAGTTAACTCCAGAGGATGCTACGCTTTATGAGATGAAATCGCAGGTAAAGCATGGCAATTCTTTATCAGCTTAGAAATTAAAAAATAAAACATTGTGTTTGTGAACAGATACTGGGCAACGTTGTGTAGTTGTTGTGCACATAAACTACAGCGCAACTGAGGTTCTTCATTTTTCCCCAACACAACACGGTATCTTTTAGAGGGGATTAAAATAATGTTGTTATCCCAGCCAATCACAATAAACAATAGAACATGAATTAGGATGTTACAGGGTGGAAAAAGCAACTGAAATTCTTAAAAATTGTATTGGGAGGAGCAGGGAGAGCCTTACTGTGATAGGTTAGCAAATTTGACCATTAGATATGTCCCTGCTCTTTCCAAAGAGTTGGCTTGATACTATCAACATTAAACAGGAATACTGTATGCAAAAGTTATGCTCCAGTCTGATTTTACATTAAGTATTACATAGATAAATTAGTCTTGGAAAACAGCATTAAACAGAGTATGCTTATGGTGTCGATTCACCTAAGCCTTTATTTTAAAGCTCCTTTGAGGAATAAGGCTTGCAGCCATCAACGCCTTGTGAAAGTTATGAGATCAGCTTGTAATTTCAGTGTGTCTTTGCATGCCTTAGATGGCAGAAGTGCCAGGATCCGTTATTTTGTTTGTATTGGGAAGCTTTTGTCTTCATCTGTGTGCAAAGGTACAAAAATACATTTCCCCCCCCCCTGTGTTAAATAAAAATGCTCTTCTGCAAAAACGTTTTTGAGTTGAGGATGAGAACTAGAAGTGCATAGCTTCTTTCAAACAGCTGGGCACATTAGAATGGGAAGGATTATTTTTAGTAAGGTAGCTACTCAAAACATTGCTGAAAAATTAATTGCTTAAAGTTAAGAGAAAGTAAAATGGTACTTTGGTGAATGTGTTACATAACTTTCAGAAAGCCTGTTGTTTGTTTAGTTTTAAAATCGTTGTTGCTATTATCATTCTTTGTTTCTACAAAAAACAAAATAAAACACCACCTTCCCCCTAAAAAAACCAACCCAAAAAACCAACAACCCCCCCAAACCCCCAGTAAAACCCAAAAAGCAAAAGCTGTCAGTTTTCCAAGGTGTGGGGACTGCTCTTTTTTTCCTGAATTTTCACATCTCCTCCTCCTCACAGTCATGTTGTCTGTGAGGTGAAGAAACTTTGATTAGGCAGAATAATTAATTGAATAATCATAAGCTTATTTCAATACAGTAATACTGAAGGAGATTTTTGTTTCATATAGCAGCAAAAGGTTTAGATCTTACTTGGGTTTGCATTTGTTTTGGAAATACTTCATGGCTTTAAAGGTTTTTCTTCCTTAATTTTTTGGGGAAGAGTTCATAGAGTCACAGAATCATAGAATGCTTTGGGTTGAAAGGGAATTTAGAGGTCATCTAGCCCAACCCCCCTGCAGTGAGCAGGGACATCTTCAACCAGACCAGGTTGCTCAGAGCGCCGTGCAACCTGGCCTTGAATGTTTCGAGGGACGGGACATCGACCGCCTCTCTGGGCAGCCTGTGCCAGTGTATCACCACCCTCACTGTAAAAAATTTCTTCCTTATTTCCAGTCTGAATCTATCCTCTGTTAGTTTAAAGCCATTACCCCTTGTCCTATCACAACAGGCCTTGCTAAAATGCCAGTTCCCATCTTTCCTATAGGCCCCGTTTAAGTACTGGAAGGCCACAGTCAGATCTCCCTGGAGCCTTCTCTTCTCCAGACTGAACAGCCCAAACTCCCTCAGCCTGTCCTCATAGGAGAGGTACTTCAGCCCTCTGATCACATTCATGGCCCTCCTCTGGACCCGCTCCAACACATCCGTGTCCTTCTTATGTTGGGGGCTCCAGAGCTGGATGCAGGACTCCAGGTGGGCTCTCACCAGAGCGGAGCAGAGGGGCAGAATCCCCTCCCTCGACCTTCTGCCCACGCTTCTTTTGATGCAGCCCAGTATACGGTTGGCCTTCTGGGCTGCGAGCGCACGTTGCTGGCTCCTGTCCAGCTTTTCATCCACCAGTATGCCCAAGCCCTTCTCCACACGACTGCTCTCAACTCCTGCATCCCCCAGCCTGTATTGACATCGAGGGTTGCCCTGACCCAGGTGCAGGACCTTGCACTTGGCCTTGTTGAACCTCATGAGGTTCACGTGGGCCCACTCTTTGAGCTTGTCCAGGTCCCTCTGGATGGTGTCCCGTCCCTCAGATGTGTCAACTGCACCACTCCTCTTGGTGCCATCTGCAGACTTGCTGAGGGTGTTAGATTGCTTTGTCAGCATATCATATATATATAAGGGATCGAGATAGGCTATGTTAGGAAGAATTCCTTGAGCTGTGTATGAAGGGTTGGTTTCTGGCTTCCTGCATTAATTTGGATGGTGTTGGTAATACAATGCAGTAATTTTTTACTTTAAATATCTGAATTTTTCTAGTGTGGTTCTGTCATTATATATTCTACCTGATGCTGAAAAGTGGGCTTTTGTTCTCCCCACTTTCTCACCAGACTAGATTTGTAGTCAATTATTTCTTCATAAGTTCAAAAATAGGAGGCATATATCTTTTTAGAAAAAAATTCCAAACCCTCTTGATGCATGTTTTCATACCTTATGGAAATTCTGCCCTGGTACTTTCTCTTAACTTTGGCACACTTAGGATCAGATCTGTAGATTATTTAGCATATTAGCATTTACGTATCTCCTGTATGATTTAGGTGACTGACTCCTAGATACTTCTGGAGTTCTGTGGTAACAAAATATCTTAAACATGTAAGCCTCCATTTAATATTTATTTATATTTGGGTGCTTTACATCAATGCTAGCTAAAATGAAAGATCTGTTCAGCCTGGTATCCTAACAACTTCCAACAGTGAGTGGCTGGGAAAGAGTCATACAAATGGTGCAAGCATGTAGTGGCACTTCCCCCACAGTACTTTTCCCAGCCTCCAGCAAGTTTTGGCCCTGGGACTTCTTTGTGTTTAGAAGTGCTTGAAAGATTTTTCTTCAACAAATTTGTCTCATTGCTTTCTGCTCTCGTGTAAACCTTCAGTGTCTGCAGAGCTATGTGCCAAGGAGTTCTGAATCTTAATTATGCACTTTTGGAAGAGACAAGAGTAATAAAATTCTGCTTTAATTAGCAGCTTTCCAGGTTGTTGTAAAGGTTGTTAACTTATGTGGCTGTCCACTTGTGCATTTAATTTTTAACTCCACTAGTAAAAAAGTTCTGTTAGGATATGAAAATGGTATCAGTCCTCTATTTTTTTTTTTTACTATAGTTTAAAGATTTAACTCTGTTTTGAAGAAAACAGACAAACTAGTAGGATTTCTTCTAGGTTGGAAAGAAATGGTTCATGTGGTCTTGATGGTGGCTCCTTAACACAGGGTGTTTTTGAAGTAGCCTGTGTTTAACAATTAGACTTTTTTTTTTTTTTTTTTTTTT
>Ga0065711_1031846_pt1 | contig 28596 bp, 11 predicted proteins | sample Hoacrofraction12_FD_59098 | JGI IMG/M metagenome (GOLD analysis project Ga0065711, IMG submission 59098) | Hoatzin crop microbial communities from Cojedes, Venezuela - Epithelial fraction 12 v2 (version 2) | ecosystem: Host-associated > Birds > Digestive system > Esophagus > Crop | place... | reverse complement strand
GGGGGGAGGTTGAGGGAGACGGGCTGAGCAGGGACTGAAAGTGGTTGACTGGAAACGCCTGGAGATGATCGAAACTTGACTGGGCAAGGCTTTGGGCAAACTCATTTAACTTTGTGTATACAGCTCTCTTTTGGGCAGGAGCTTTTATTCCAAAGCTTGGCTTCCAAAGGCACTTCTGGTCTGAAATTTTTCTGTGATTCTGGTATATCAGCTGGAGAGTCTTTGGTGTCTATCTTGGTTAATGTTATGATTAGTTCTGCCCGAGTACTTCTAGTGTTCGTTTCTATGGTTCATATGATTATTAGGCAGTGGTGAACCACTGAGAATAGACAAAGAAGTCTTGTGTTTTTTAAACTTAAGGACTGGACTCGTTTTTATGCAGGTGGCAAATTGGTATTGGTTGCATAGAATAGAGATGCAGTTCAGTTCCAAGCCTTTTTTATATTTGTACAGCTAGATGGCTTTAAGAGAAAACCATGAATAGTCCAGAGATTCATGTGATTTTGCTACTCTGAGGGCTACACCAGTTTGTTCACTTCTTTGACTTTCTGAAGTTACTGGAAGATAAAAGCTGTGAATTACCATTTCCTTTTTTAATTTAGACAATATTTCCCTCATTTCTGCATGAATTTTTTTCTATTTAAACCATCTCCACAGCCTTCTTGAAATATATCTGCTTCTGAAGTCAGTATTCAGATAGCAATTGCATTAGTGTCAAATACAGAAACAAAGTAATTCCTTATTATTAAGACATTTCTGTTAATAGGTTAAAGATGAAGGCGGTTTGGTTTAGTTCTTTTGCCCAGTGTTATGCAGTGGGAACTCCATTTTAACTGGCCGTACCCTGTGACCACTGTGCCTTATTGCAAGTAGATACGATTTATCTTTCTGTGATAATTGCCAGTGTTCTTCATTTGTGTATGTTGATTTAAAGCCACGCTGCACTGAAATGCAGATGTTGGTTGCAAGCACTTGAGCAGTGCCCTTTACCCTCTCAGTGATACATCATGGTAACCATTTTTGGAAAGAGTCAGGTGGGTGGGAGAGACATATCTAGTGTAAAGATCCATGGGAAATTTCAAGTTGCTTGAAGCATGACAGTGCTTGAGTTTCAGACAATAACTGTAAGACGCTAGCACAAATGAAAGTAATTTTTCTGATTGCCTGAAGAACATTGGCCCTGGGTCTCAGCCCGAGAAAGAGGCCCAGCCTTCAAAATTTCAGCCTGGACTAACCCTTAGTAAGTTCTGCTTAGTACTAAAAGGTTTAACAGTTACTGTTTATTAACAACAAACTATGACTGGAGTTGCTAACAACTTTTTAATGAAGCAGTTATAAATGTGGATTAATTTCAGTGACTGCTAAAGGCACTCCAGTCTTGCTTAATGGAGGAAATGACAATTCTCCAAGTGTTTCCCTGTAACGAGCTTTTTGTATTTTAAACTGTTTTAAAGTGTAATTTAAAGGCGTGAACAATTTCAGTGATTTCTGAACTCTAAACACACTGTATTTGTAAATTTATGTTTGAGGTTTAATTTGTTCTTTAAAGAATTTGTGTACTGAGATTATTGTTACGGATGGCATTAAGTCATTGTAGTTCTGCCAACTTTTACTATTTCTATATATGTAAATATGTATTTTCAGAGCTCTCCTTAGATTCTGTGCATCTCTGTAGTACTGAAGGCTAATGCTTGTCTGTCATTCGGACGTGCAGTGACTGCTTTTCTAATAAATCAATGTTTATAAATGTAAGTGACTTAGATTTTTCAACTGGTGCTCTCCTCCATTATGTGGTTATTAACTTTCATATCTTTGACATAAAATACAGAGAGAGCAGTTTTTATATTTAACTTTAGGCAAGGCTATATAGCAACTATCCTCTCGTTCGAGAGATATGATTAGTAGAGTCATCTGAAACTTTTATACTGTCACTAATCTCACTTCTGTTTGAATCTTATTGCCATTAATTTAAATATTGTTATTCAGATATGAACATCTGCCTTCTGCAAGTACTGATTTTTGCTAATACAGAAACTGTTTAACACATCGGTCAAGCACTTTCTTAAAAACAGATGGATTGTGGAAAACAAAAGTAATCAGATTTGACTGTTGCAAGAGTTTAGATATCATGTAGACTGCATAAGCTTTTTACGAGGGAGGGAGATGAGTGTGTAAAGTGCTTTTGCTGATAGGTGGAGAACTCCTCCTTGTTCACTGGCTAGATGAAAACTCAGTTTTGTTTTGATTGTCAGCCTTCCGGCCAGCACCTTCTGTTTTTAAGTCCTGTCTAGCCAAGCACTAAAAAGTTCTTACAGCCCGGTGTAGCATTAGTAGCTTCCTTAAGTCTGTTTTGCATAGATAGGTGGTACTGACACACAAAAATGGGAGAATGATGAACTCTTTAGACTGATGAATTCTTTCGCTTATATTTTCAAGGGGATTGGGGTGGAGGGCGGTGTTGGGCGGTGTCAGGTTTTCTGTTTGTTTTAAGCTTTGAGTCTTAAGGGTTTGTCGAAAGCAGTTATTTTTGGATTTTGTATTTTGGAGCTTTAGGATTCTGGCATTCATCCAGTGCTCCTGGTGCTCATAAAAGCTCTTGCCAGGCCATATATATCAGTATGCAAACTGGATAGCCTTTTCCTGCTGCTTGCTTTAAGAATTTCTGTTAACTTTCTTATAAACAGCTCGGTTTCCTGTAGTAAAGATATTGTATCCATAGAAAGATGTTTGGACGACAGCAATATGAGATTACGAGGATGGATTAGCTTAGATGTGTTCAGACAGTGCTGTACATGCAGTGGAGATGTGTCTTAAAATGACTCCATTATGTCTAGCTAATTTACTAGAAAGTTTTTTGTTCCCTGGGATATCAGGTGGATTGACAGAACACACTTGATGACAAAATGCAACAAGTTTGTCATTCAACTGTTGCAGACTTACTGCTGTTATATTTAGAAACTACAGAAACTATTAGAAATATAAACATCTTGATAAAACAACAGATTGTCTTGAGCATTGTCTGAGTGTTCAGAGGATAATCTGAGAAATATATTTTCCTGCCTGAAATAAGATTACCTGCATGATTTCTGGGGGGTGAGGAAGCTGGAATGAAGCTGGAATTGAGTTAACTCTACCACTATTTAACTTTGTTTGTCCTTCAAAGATTCACTTGTTTGCCATATATGCCACAAGGGACAATATACTTAAGCTCCTACCAGAAGTCTGTTACATGTTTAGAATTTCTTGTTCTTCTGATCCATAAGATGTGTTGCTTATCTCTGTTGAATTCTGAGGACACTAAGCTGGTTATCCAACTTTCCTAGTTACTGTAATACAAGCATTAAACAAGTAAATGAAATTAATATTGGGGTTTTTTTTTGTTCAGGTGGGATGTCTCCAAATATGTAGATTCCTTATTTAAGAGTCTACTGAAGCTCACTAGCTTGAGTAGGTCTTGTTTTGTTTCGTGTATCACCATAATTAATAGTTTTATCAACTGAGTTTACACAGAATCACAGAATATTAGGGGTTGGAAGGGACCTCTGTGGGTCATCTAGTCCAACCCCCCTGCCAAAGCAGGGTCTCCTACAGCAGGCTGCACAGGACCTTTGTCCAGGCGGGTTTTGAATATCTCCGGAGAAGGAGACTCCACAGCCTCCCTGGGTAGCCTGTTCCAGTGCTCCATCACCCTCAAAGTGAAGAAGTTCTTCCTCATGTTCAGACGGAACTTCCTGTGCTTCAGTTTGTGCCCGTTGCCCCTTGTCCCGTCGCTGAGCACCACTGAAGAGAGTCTGGTGCCATCCTCCTGGCACCCACCCTTCAGATGTTTATAAGCATTTATAAGGTCCCCTCTCAGGTATGAATTGATTAACGCCTACTGTAGGATGCCTGTCCACACAATCTGTTGTGAAAGCTATAAGCCATTCTCAGCACTGCATGCCAAGGATGAGGGATGTGTGCTAAATCTTCACCTTCCCATGGATGGAGTTCCTGTGGAGTTCCTTGTGTCAGACACTGTAAACCTCTGACTCTGTAGGCTGGGCTTCCCAAATGCCGGCTTGCTTGGGTACAGTCAGCTCCAGGGTGGTCACTGCCCCCCTGCTGAGCCTCCCAGCCGGTGAGCTGTGGAGCAGCACCCTGCTGTGGGGTGGCACCCCCCTATGGGGCAGGGGCCTGTGTGGTGGTGACAGGGGCTGTGACTGCAGCTCAGGTAAGTGCTTGTCAAAAGGCACTTGCTGCTAATCAGGAACACAAGGGTGTGGAAGTACTTTCTGAGTATCAGGAAGTGCTCCTATAGAATACCTGGCAGGAGTTTGCTTACAGTTTTTTTGAGAATTCCTGCCATTCAGTCAGAAAAAGCAACATGTTATAAATCCTGCAATGTGTATTAACTATGTCTTTAGCGCACTGGCAGGCATCTGTGCTATACACTGGAGTGAAGCAGATCTCAACCTTCTCAGTTTTCTCCAATTCCTTTAACTGTTAATTAGCACTTTTGGAAGCAGGAAGAACCTTTTGTTCCGTGAATAGGTTTCTGAATTTTACCTGGCTTCAAGGGGGGCTGATTTCTGTAACAGTTTACACCACCGGGCTTCTTGAGACTTGGCTGACCATTGTGCTGAGGAGAGAAAATTGGAGACTGTATGTTCCTTCTGAGGAAACATCTGCTGCATTTGGTGTCTTGGAGTGTTAGGGTCTGTAAGGAAATCTATCTCTTGCTCTTCCCTTTCTAAAGCTGCCTTCTCCAGTAAGGCCAGCAACAGTTTTATTCATCTTAGCTCTTCATGTTCCTTTCTGTCACATTTGGTATTGGTTGGTTGCTTGATTTGAATAATTGATTTGCATGAATAAAAGCCTGTACTGCTCTAGATCTATGCTGTCCTTACTACATCTTCAGTGCAATAAACTGTTTAGTTCTTGTAATGTCTGAACAGGATCAAGTGGTGTCCTGCCTATACTAAATCTAGTTACTTGGACAATATTAACAAAATGTGTTTCAAACATAAACTTTCATTTTTAGGTTGTATCATGCAACTGGCAGTGTATTTTCTGATTATATCATATGTTGTTGCAGATTATTTTAAGATTCACATATCCAAACGTAAACCCCTCATGAAGTTTTTCTACTGCTTTAGTTTCTCTATACTTTCCATCTCTTGTTCATTTATAGTTAAGAACAATTAAATGTTTTCAACAAACTGTGAGACAGAGTGGACCAGTAGCAGCAGGGAATGGAGAAACAGGCATTGTTAAATGAGGTAATGAAATCTGTAATTAGTGGCCCAATGTTTCCCTAACAGTGGGAGATAACGATACGAATGCAAGTTGCTGTCTCTTTCAGTTCGAGAAGTTGCCACATCACTGTTTTCGTAGGAGAATACAGATGACTTATCTTTGGCTTCAGGCTAAACAGGGAAGAGAAATGTGGGCAAAATAAATTCATAGAGTTCAAGCTTCTTTAAGAAAAGTTTGCATGTTGTTCCAATCATGTGTCATTTACCTCTTTTAGCTGAAAAAAGAATATATGTTATTAATATTAACAAAATCTAATTTTACCTTCACAGATAAATTTGAGCAGTTTTGGGCAATAAATCGAAAACTCATGGAGTATCCTCCAGAAGATAGTGGATTTCGATACATCCCATTTAGAATTTATCAGGTAGGAAACAATGAAATAAAACACTTTTACCAAACTCTTCCACTGAGGTGTCATACATCATAATCTGTTTTCAGAATTACACATTGCCTTTTCTAACATTATGGTAAAACTTTGTATACTCATCCTTGCTGGACCCTTGAGTTGTATGAATTAGCGAAGACCAAATAGATGGTATTTATTCTAATACGTAATTACCATTCATTATGTTGTAAGTGTGTAATACTTGAGAATGTGTTAAGACTGGTACAGATTAGGTTTGCTTAGGATTTTTTTCAAAAAAAAAGAAGCTTATTCTGTCACTAAAAATCGCTGATAACTATGAAGACTGCTTTGGATGCAAAATGCCCTCTGAAAGGCCTGAGTCAAACATTTCAGGAGCAACACATTTCCCATGATCACTGTAGGCTGCTTTTCTTGTTGGCATTCTAAGGTGAAAGTAATGGCATAGGTCTTGCATCTTGTTCTTATCTCTGTCTTCTAATCATATACTTTACAATTCAAAACTAGCTTTGAATATTTTTTCTTTTTTAATAGACCAATGCTGTTTTTCTTAGCAGTTTATTTGGAGACATATTCTGTAGAATCCTTGCAATTTTTCGATGTCCCCTTTAGTTTTTATAGCATTAAGGTCACGATGAAGTTTGGAATTAAATATGGTTAAAAGCTTATACAGAATTCATGTAGCCTCTTCAGAAATTAAACAGTTCTTCTCTGATTCATATTTGAAACATTTTCATCTATGTGCATTTAGGTTTTGCACCTGTAACTATCAAAAAAGTCCTGTATTCATAGTACTGAATAGTCTGTGCTACTTTGTATAAGTTTGTATGGTCATTAAAACCTGTTATAATCTTGCAATGGGACCAAAGTAACTTTTAATGTTAGATAGAAGACATTTACCGTCATAGTGAAACCTTAGATTGAGAACGGAAGTCAGTTATTTTGTCAGAGATCATAGCAGATGGCAAGGTTTGTATAAGTATCAAGAAGTATGTATCATGAAAAGTAGTTCACTCACAGTATTTTGTTTGGTTGGTAACCAAGTTGTTTGTTTGTTTGGGGTTTTTTTAAGTCTTTTCATAGAAGTCACGTAAATGGGTTTGCAAAATGGAAGTTTTGCTGTCTGAAGAAGATACAGACTTTTCAGCCATAAGGGAAATTTTCTGTGATATCACATGATTTCATGCTAGTAAAGCTTTTTATAAAAAAAGGAGGAAAAAAATATCTAACTCAGTAATATCTATTCCTTTAGCCAGTAGTACTTACCTTGATTCTCATTATCTTTTCAAATAGAAACCCTTACTTGCTGTAGTTTAAACGCAAAATATCTAACTAAGAATAGAAGACTAAACACAAATAAAGATGGTGCTGAGTGAGCCTTTGAGAAGGTTGGTGTATATTATTTTCAGTAATGCTGCTCTTAATATTTCTAAATATTTTCAGTAATGTTCCTCTTTTTTAAAAAGTAGATGCAGATCTTTCTAGCTTTTTTGTTTGGTTCGTTTGCGTACTGATTACTCATAAAAGTCTATGTATTTAAAGGGATTTTCAGAAAGTGTTAGGAAGTGTGAGATTATAATTTGATTCCAAGCAAGGAGTTAATTCCTGTAATTTTAACATAATTTTACAGTACTTAGTGACAGACTTGCATATGCGGAAGTAGCTGATTCAAAAGTATTCTTAAGATGTATTTAACCCCCACCCTGACTGCACTTAATTTCCATTAGTGCTGGGAGAAGTCAGCTTTGCATTCTAATTGGTTGCTTGCATATCTCTACATAAATACCTGAAAGCCAGTTCAGCCTGGGTTTGTATTACTGTGGAAGTTTATTCCCTGTGTGTTTTCACATGGTGTTTTTGTAGATAGTTAAGGATATACAGGTGGATGGCAGGAAATTACTAGGCATTGCCTTCAGTGGGGAGACATCCTCCTCTTAGTCTGCATACCTTCCATTACCCCAAAAATATTAGAAGGAAATTCTGTGAAGGGAACTTTCAGAAAGAAAGACACTAAAGATTGTGTTTTGGCAGTATGAGGTGGATGAATTTGTTTTCCTTCGAAGAAATATACTAGATTATGATATCAACTAAGAAACATCTGTTTTAGCAGTGATTAAATGTGACTGAGAAAAGTTGCTGCAGAAAAAACGCATGCAATGAAGTGATCTGGCATACTTTTCACTGAAGGCCTGATATTTTCGAAACTCAAAGGCTCGATCAGTTGTAAAGCTTGTCTATTAGAATACATTTCTAAAGAATAATATGAATCATACCTCGTGTGGTATCCAAAACTGATGGTGTGTGGGGGAGAAAGAGGTGGCAAAAATACGAATGTCGTACTTGGGTAAGTCAGAACTAAACTAACCACAGGTAATTTTAAAAGCCCTTGTCCAGCACCTCTTAAGAGTAGCAGCTAAGATTGGACCCAGAATGCTGCTGTCTACTGTAGAAGATGAAGCAAAAGACTGAGTATCACTAAGGATCAACTCATTTTCAATTTTAAAAGTTAGCTAAGAGATCTTGGAGATTTGACTACCAGTTGTCATAGTCTAAACTGTGTCGTATGGAACTTGCACCAGATGAACTCTTGACATAGGTGGAAACTTTTTCTACCAGAGATGGTTTAAAAATAGTGATTATATTTTTGTGACAAACACATCCAAAAAAAAAAAAATAAAGTGCCCCACTTTATTGCTTCAGGGCTATATGCTGCTGTGTCTTCAGCTGACAGTTGCATGAAAACTTTTTTACCCCTTGGTCTGATCGTACTGTTGCATAGAGTGATTTTTTCACTTGTTCTTTGATAACAAGAGAGAAAATAATAGTAATGTTTGGAGTATATTATACATTTAAGAGTGTTGCTTTTCTCGTACAGTACTAGACCTAATCTGGCTTGGGGACTTTTTCCCCATGTGTATAAGACCAGCTGGTTTTGCACTTTCTAATTGAACAAACTATATGGCTGATAGATGGCAGGAAGCTTTTGTCAGTCCTTGGCTCCAGGCACTGTGACGGGGCAGATTAGTCAGGCACCAGAGAGGAGTCTCTACATGGTGATGGGGGCTACCCTGATGAACTACTGTCTGCTGTCTTATGCTGCAAGTGGGAGCACTCTGAGTCTCAGTTGCTGTGCACTTAGTCTGCACTCACCCCCGAGTTTTGGTGTCTTGCTCTCTCCCTGTGTCTTGCTCACCCATTTGTTCTTGCTTGCTTTCTCCCTGTCAGTCTTCCTGCTTTCCTGTGGAGTCTCCCCTAGGAGTATATAGAATTTAAGGTTGCAAGTAGCAGCTCATTCTTGAGAATAAAATTACAAAAGTATGTGAAAGAAAATGCATTAAAACTATTCATGCCAAGTTCTGAGCTTTTCTAGAGTTGCCCTTGGCTTAAGGCAGGCTGGCTGTTGCATGTTTGCCAGTGCAAAGGGGGATGATCTGGGATTGCTTGTTTGCTTGTTCCTTTATTTGGGTACTGAGACATGCCATGGTATTGAAATGAACATTTCCTTTGCCTCTGTTTTCTAAGGGCGTCCCTTAAGACGTTGTGATTAAATTGTACAGTCACAAATTGTTAGGATGTTTATCTGCCTTAGTAAAGGGAGTGAAATTCTCCATACTTGGTAACGCATCGGTTAAATCCAACACTTTGCTCTTTCTGTCAAAGTTGCAGTACTGAGATGTCAAAATACGTTTAAATGTCTGCCATGACCTGTCCTCTAAAAATAGCAAGGTGGGAGGGGGAAATTAAATATTCTAAGACATTATTAATATCTGGCTCAATAAATGAATCAGAAGCCCAAGCATTGCCCTTTCCCAAGCAATGGAAGACAGTTTTATTCATATTTCCACATTAACTGGCAGAGTTCAGATAATCGGTTGTAAAACCCAATACAAATACGCAAATCAGTGTCACAGTTTGGCCCATGGTATGACAACTGATCAAAACAGATTGTTTGGAAGGATACTGGGTCCACCTGTAAAGTTTTCAAGTAATAATGTATCCATCTTTTTACGCTAGTGTGTTATTAAAATCTTTTTTGTTTTGGGTGGAAAGCCTCCATTTTATTTCAAGGCTGAGTTTGTCTGACTTTAACTCCAGTTTCTAGATTTTATTTTGCCTTACACCACTTTAAAGTCATCTGACTTTAACCTTCACATTTGTTTATGGAGTGATTTCAGCAGCTTCAGTTTTCTTTGGTAAGCTGAATCAGTTGAGTTCTTTAAGCCTGTTGTCATGAGGCTCGCTTACAAGTGCTGAAGTTGGTTTTATTAGTCGTCTTTTCAAACACTAGCTGATATTTCGATAATCCTCAAGATCAGTATTACAGTTAGGGAGAAGTAGAGGCCAAAAGTAAAGTTTATTTCGATAGGGTTTTAGATCAAAAATACTTCATTGGTGGGATAGAGGTAAAGTTAGCTACTGCTTGAAACTGCAAATCTGAAAGTTTTTATGAAATTGCGATGGTTTGTCAAGCAAAAAAAACCTAGAAAATGTAAGTCCTGTCGACCTGAAGAGGGCAACACAACACAGCAAGTTTCAACGTCTTGTTGGCTAGTGCAAAATGCTCTTGAATAAACTTGTGTATAATACCCTATTTAATTTTTTCTTATTTATTAAAAATGACAGTTTCATAGAGGACCTGTTGAAAATAGACCAGTTTATTTTTTAAAAAACTGCCTTTTACAAAGAGGAAGTTTGAATGAATAGGAAAATAATGTGAAATTATGTTTGATTTGTGTAACAGCTGTGCTCAGCTCAATTTCTGTGCTCAAAAGAGAAAATCTGATTCACCTTCAACCGACTACACAGAACGATTTACTCTGATGGTTTGGCATTCAAGAAACAATAGCACACTTTCACCAGATTTAAATTACTTCGAAATCAAAGCTCTATGAATAAGAAAGCTTAAAAGCTTTTTTAGGCAAATATTTTTCCTAGTGCCTCATTACTGGAGGGGCGGACCCCTTCCATCTGGTATTGCATATGAGCAGCATGATCCACAGGTTGCTATGAATACTTGTTTTCTGAACTCGATTGCTTAGTTCTGTGCTGAAAGTAATAGCAATTTGACAGGTTGTCACCTCGAGTTGAAGGTGACTGTCACCACAGCTGAGGTTTCATAATTGCGTGAGCTTTTCTGGTCCATTTAAGTGCAAAGTGAAATGGGCTAGCTCAAACCAACGCTGTTGAAGATGACTTTTTTTGCATGTTTTGTATTGAGGAGTGTCCATGCAGTCCTTTCAAAAGACTTAGGGAACCCGTGTGCAAGATGAGCCTTGTGCCTTTTAAGAATCTCAGTACAGGATGGGGGCTGTCAATCAGAGTTTAAAAGCAAAATTCTGAGGTTGTAAAGTGTATTGTTTGTCAGATATGTGGCTAAAGTTTACATAAATATGCCCAAGTTATCTGTAAAGCTGTCAGTCTGCCTGGTTCAAAGCTATTGTAAAAGTTGCATAGCGCTCAGGGAGGAGGTGCAGAAGAGACTGAGCTGTAAACTCTCAGTTTGGGTAGCTTCTCTGAGCCACCATTCAACTGTTCCCAAGCTGGATAGTTTTAAGCTAGCTGAGGCTCGTTGGTAGGAGCTACAGTAATCCTTCTGAGCTGAGTGTAGATGGAGCTTGTATAGAAAGAATAAAGTAGTTTTGCTTGGATGAAAAATAGTTTGTTGAGGTTCTGAATTATAACTAGTTTAAAACAATTTAGGGATATACTGGATTGTGCATATTGTGGAAAACTGGGTAGTATTTTGTTTTAAATCCTTTTTATCTTATCAGATACTCTTTGATCTAAGAAGAATCTAAGTGTATCAAAAATCAGTAGCATCTCAAGAGTTAATTTATTAACTTTGTGTAATGTTACATGGAATTTTTTTTTGCTAGCAAAACATAAGTCAGAGTACATTTTGAGTTACGATGAAATAATGAACACTTCTGGTGGGGAAAAAAAAAATTATTCCTGGTTCAGAAATTGCCTTGATCTTACCAAATGTATTATGCACTCCTTAATCACAAATTGGTAGTTAATTTTTTAGCAAATTATTTTTGTATAAATCTCTAATTAGCTTTTCTCTGAATTGTCTTATGATGGTGACCTTGGATATAAATAAGTTTATGTAAATGTTCATGCTACAAATTTGAATTTAAACCATGAGGTTTGAATTCTTGTGGCTCTATTTCCCTGAACTATTTTATGAAGTTAGTGCTCTTGTATACTTGTATATTATCCTAAATTTGTTATGAAAGTTAATACATGCATGTAATTAAAAAAGATAGTTGCAGTTTTCACCTTAGCCTTGAGTGTTAATTTGTAAGAATATGAATATGTTGAGAGGCTGGGATGAAGACAATGAATGAAGCAGTAACTCCATTGAATTAGTTCTGCGTAGAGTTACTGTTAGATCTTGTAATTTAAATGCGGTGCTCTTTAGTATATTGCTACCTTTCTTTTCATCATTGAAGCTGGTCATTTTACTTCTCTGTTTCATTTGGTTTAGTCAACACAAGCTGATTTGCCACTTTCACTACATGCTTCATTATGTGGTCAGGTTCTTATTTTGTAGCAAGAGGGATTTTTACTACCTGAAACTTGCAATCCGGAGCTGTATTCCTCTGAGATTGCTATTACGTCAGGGTATGAGAGCCAGAAAAAAACCCGACCACACCACAGTTCGTGAACTGCTTTGCATTCAGAAAAAGCGGAAAAGCAAATGTGGAATGTTTTTCTTCAGAGGAATGAAGAATGTCGTCTTCGAGGGTTATTTCTGTAGCTGTGCAGCATATGCCGTGCCTATTGCTTAGGAATTAAGCTAGAACAAAGCCCAGCCTATGATGATGTTGCAGAAAGTTAACTCTGCGTAGATGAAAGTCAGAGCAGTACCTGTTTTGATTTGTTGATATCAGTATGCTATCTTGTTTTTCCTGTACTTATTTTGAAATACAATAGGTAAATAAAACAGGTTAACTTTTGCACAAAATTGAAGATTAGAAAATACAAGAACTGTTCAGTTTTCTGGAAAGTACCCATACTTCTATTTGCACTTTCCAGAAGACTGAGAGCAAATTTTACTCAGGTAAGTGTGGAATGGAACAAACCTCTGAGGATGTGGGATATGACACCATACTCTAGGAGTACATTATGAATTAACAAACATAAATTGCTGGAATTTTGCTGTCCTTGACTATAGGAGTTTCTTCTAGTTAATCGCTATTGTAGAAAGCTAAGGAGAATGATTGATTTTAATGCCAGTGAGTAGTTTGAAAGTGTTCTATGAAGTACTATACTATTCATTGCTCTTAAGCAAACAATGCAATGTGTGCTTTTGTGGCTGTAAATCCATTTCTAAAGTTGTTTGGTTCATAGGTAGTCAGTACTCTTATTGTTTACTTTTATGTGAGGCTTAGGTCTACGTATGTGCATAAGACACTGCAGCTGTGAAAAGCACTGTTGATTTGTCACTGACTCTTCAGATACCTGGATATTTTACCAATTGCAAATATGAATCCTTTTCTGGGAAGGAAGTTTAACACTTCAAGGCCATGCTTATGTTGTAGATGTCTGTCTTCGCAGTGTTCAACAAAACTGCCTCTTGGAACTGTTTCTTCTATTTAGACTCTGTTATTTCTGGCCTTATGACCGTTACCTGCTGTCTGTTCTGTGTGTTATCACTCTCTTGAGTGTTGACTTCCTTCTGCTTCTAGGATCTGTACAATTCACCTGAGGATAAATAATGCAATTTAGTTGTTCAGAGAATATAGGGCTACTTGTCCTGCACAGATAAATTTAACAGATCATTTGAAAGACTAGGCTACAGCCAGAATGTGATTCAGCCATGCTTGTTAGGTATTTTGACATGAAAGTGGCTGTGAGTGATACTTCTGCAACTTTTGTTATGCAACTAGTAATGGAACTTCTGGCAACACACACTCTTACTGAAATGACCCACAAGGTATAACAGGATGTTTGCTTTGGAGAACATTTGTTCCAGATTGTCTCAAAAACCTCTGGGTTTTGGTACATTCTGCCTCTTGATTTCAGTGCCCAAAACTCTGTTTTTCTTAGACCCTTCTTGTAAAGCAGCTGGATCATCATCACCATTCAAACCTTTGTTCCCTTTTTCTTGCAACATAGGCACTGGGTAGCTTGCATATTGTTACGGATATACTCTTTTCCCATCAGAAATGTTGTAGCACAGATGGCACTCAGTAAAATGCCTATTTAGAAAAGCAGTTTGAGTTTTTAGGTTGTTGTGAAGCAAAATTGCTGCCTCTAGGTAAGGTATCTGCACTGTATTTTGGATTACATCATGTACCCCTTTAGTTCCATAGGTTTTTAGGCCTTTCTGGCAAAGGTCGCTTAGTTGGATGTATCTGCAGATGAAAGGTGTTTCATTTACTTAGTTACTGATGAGCTTCTTAAGAGATCTGGATTTCTCTCTCCTTCTTTTGTGAGAGGTGCTTTCCTCTATGGGAATCTGTGGAATGAATGGCTCTTTTCTTAGTGTCTTAATGTTACTATCACCTACTATTACCTACTATTAAAGCTCCAAGCAATTCTTTAAACAAAAAGAGACAGACTGTACAAGCACTTATAGATGGTCCTTCTTATTTCACTACTTTTAAGAACGATACCTTGTTTTGGACAATCCTAAATACTTAGGGTTTTCCCAGGTCGATATTCAAGATGCTGTGTTGCCAGAGTCTTGTCCATAACTGCATGCATGCCAGACTGAAGCTTTGCTGCGTATTTCTGGTGTATTATGTGCTTTGTCTTTTGACACTGACTGGGTAGAGCCCTTTAGGAGAGTTCTTCATCTGTTCGACAAAAAGCCCAAAGGACTGGCTACTTCAACACAGCTTTTCTAACCACATAGGCAGTTAAGAATCTTGTCCAAGTTGGTCAGGATACAAGTTGCTGTTGATTAGGGCTGAGTCTCCTTCGGCTCTAGCAGTATTAGTGGCCATCTTGCAGACTTAGGGAGATTTTTCACATATTTGTTAATTTTTGTCACGGTACGGAAACCGAACTAACATAGCTTTAGTGGTGCTTCAGCCTTCATTTAGCAAGGGCCTTTAGGACCATTCTCTAAATGATCATGCTCTGTAAGGAATACTGCTTGGAGTCACTCAAAGCATAATGAGCATTTTAAAGGTATTCTTTAACACGCTTTGAAGAACAGATGTACATTCTCAACCCATCATCTGTCCAACTGTTTTCTCACAGAAATCTTGAAACAGGAAATTCTTGGTTAAGAACTGAAGAAAGAGTAAACTCGGTCCTTCCATAGATGATGAGTCAGCTTGCAGAAGAAAGATTTTCTGTGGATGTAAAACACATTTCAAGGAAGAGTTACTGTTAAATAATCCGTACTTCCCAACAGCAATGGAATTTATCAACCAGTTGCCAACTTGCTCAGAAACAACAGCATGAAAATACCTTACTTTTAGAGGGATGGGGTTATATTGTGGCCTTTTTAAATTTAATAGGTCTGCAACCACTCTTACATACAGTAGACTCAAGTGTACCCAGTGGGACTGAGGTTCTACAATGAGTACTTGTTATAAAAGCAGACAGATCCACTTCAGATGGAAGAGAGTACAATCTCTGAACATCTCATAAGGGTCTCAGTGTCTACACTCATAGATGTGAAGGTTCTCCTAGATAACCTTGGAGTTCAAGGAATACAGGGAGTTCAGCAGTGGGACCTATGGCAAGGAATGCTAAGTGGTGGCCTGGGCTGCTGTAGGAGAAGTGTTGCCAGCAGGTCAAGGCGGGTGATCCTTCCCCTCTGCTCAGCACTGGTAAGGCCACACCTGGAGGACTGTGTGCAGTTCTGGGCTCCTTAGTACAGAAGGGACGTGGAGCTGCTGGAGAGAGTCCAACAAAGGGCCACTGGGATGACTAAGGGACTGGTGCATCTAATATGAGGGTAAAAAAAAGGCTGAGAGCGCTGTGGCTGTTCGGCCTAGAGAAGAAAAGTGTCAGGGGGATCTCATCAATGTGTATAAATACGTGCAGGGAGAGTGCATAGGAGAAGGAGCCAGGCACTTTCAAGTGGTGCCCAGTGACAGAACCAGAAGCAATGGGCACAAACTGAAATACGAGACGTCAGGAAATACTTTTTTACTGTGAGGGTCACTGAGCTCTGGCACAGGTTGTCCAGAGGGGTTGTAGATTCTCCATCCTCACAGATAGCCAAAAGCTGCTTGGACATGGGTATCTGTCTGCAGGTGGCCCTGCTGGAGCATGAGATTTGGACAACGTGTCCTCCAGAGGTCTCTTCCAGCCTCAACCATTCTGGGATTTAGAGTCAACATGCTAGCGTGCTGAAAAGCCATTTGGAAAACCCAAAAGATGTTCTGTGAAGCCATAGAAGCTTAAATTGTTCCTTAGGAACCATTGTTGTTCTGAATCCTGTGACAGGCTCCTACTTGATGCTGCTAAGATAAAACCTGGATTCCTAGAAGGATCTGAAAGAAGTTTGTGCCTTTTTTCTCCTTTATGCCCTTATGCAATGTGATGTGAATGTTTGACATGGACACAAAATCATTGTGGACAGCATGATGCATCTTTAGAAACAGTTACAGAAACTGAAACGTCTTCTATTCTGAAGTGTTACGGTTATCCAACCCATTAATTTTTTAATCACTTGAGTTTGGTAAAGGATGTGTTCTAACTAGGCATATATTTTTTCAGGTTAGTAGAACATGTGCTAGGACTTTAACTTTCAAATGGTTTACATGGTTGTAATAACTCATTTTGTTGCTACTACATAAAGCTGTTTCTAAAAGATTGTAAGGAAGCACGTTACCAATTAAAATAGTACAGAAGAGGGTGGTGTTTTAAATGGCTCTTTAATCTTTTTTAAAGATGAGCAAGTAATGGCCCTCAACAACATGTGTGGTAGAATTATCTGAAATAGTTGCTGTAGTTGTCTGTAGGTTTGCAATAATGCTAAATTATTGTTAATTGTGTAGGAAGTTAGGATGAAACTGCAGTTGCTTCATACAGTGTGCTCTGTTCAATGGAAGACTTGAAGGAAGACATGAGTTGTTGCCCATGCATGATTAGGAGAATAGTTCTTAACCATTCATGACTAAAAATTGTTCAATATTATTGTCTAGGCATAACTGTAGCAAGCCCTGCCACATAAAATTTTAACCTTATTCCAGATGTGTTTATAATTCTAGTTAATTCTGGCATTAAGTATTACTTGCATCAATTTTTTGACCTAACGTTTGCCATGTAACAGACCATAACAAGTTAAAGCTTCCTTCCACCAAGGGAATGCATCATATAATTGTTCTTGATTTTAAGATAGTGATCATTAATGTTCAAAAACGGAAGGATTTCCAGCTTGTGTAATACTGTTAAGAGTGCTTTTTAAGAATAACGAAATTTTCACTTGATATGTGTTCAGGTTATAATTTTGACGGCAAGTTTATGTTTTCTTGGTCGTGTAAAGTAAACAAATGTAAAATCACTTTGACGTAATTTGGGTACACACTTTTATAGGAAAAAAATGATCCACTGAGTAAGTTTGTATGTCCTTCATGTTATGCAATATTCTTTCAACAGTGTGTTACTTTCATATCTTATCCTTTCATGTTATTTCAAATCTTAGAAGTAAGAAGTTTTAAAGGTGTATCCAAATACACATTCATCATAACTGTATTAAAGCGTGTGTACAGGTATTCATAGAATTATCTCAAGCTTCAATCTAGTGGTATGCTTCTGCACTACTAGTTTATGTGACTGCTGTTAGTGTGAATTCATTGTATAAAGCGTAGCCTGTTTGTTTTTGATCGTTGTTGTTGTTGTTGTTGCATGCCTCGTAAAAATATTAGGGAGTATATATAGTTGCTCTTCATCACCATAAAGACTTTTAACTTCATGAGGAAACCAAAGCTTCCTTCTCGCCACATAACTGCAAGAAATCCTAATATAAACTCAAGAAAACGTGAAAGGATGCATTTTTTCCTATAGGTTGTAATCAGATATATATTGTAATGTTTACAGCCACTGAAAATATCTAATTTATTAGAGCAATTTAAAATGTATTATGGGGAAAACCAAGCCATTTGATTTATTCTATATGTTGACTTTACAGCTAGTCCTGCAACCCACATCACATCCTGTCAATGAGTCAATTTTTCTGGTAATTCTAGATAGGCGTGTTGGGCATGTTTATACTCTTTGGTTTTGTCTTACAGTTTTCAGTTACATAGTGGACATATAAATCCATTACTTAGTTCTTTACAAAATAGAACTAATCAACATTTTTTTAAATGTGATGTGCCTTATTCTCTGAACATGATGTTGCAGATAAGCAGTTCAAAATTCGGAATGCTAACAAAAGCAGTGCCGGCCTTATTCAAAGCACACAATCATAACTAGAGCATCTGTTAGATGGAGTTTACAGAGACTAATTAAAGAAATACTAGAAATAGTCTTTTAATTTTCTTGGAACATTGTTCCAGTCCTAACAACTTGGAGAATAAGGGAAACAGAAAAATCATCAAAGGTATGCAATAAAGCAGTGGGGTGTCTGGGAGAAGCCCTCTATAACTTGGAAGATTTGAAGGAGGGGAGAGGAGCAATGATTACAGGATAAAGACAAATCACGTTGTTGTGTTTTATGCCTCTCGTAATAGAAGCTCAAAAAATACTGATTAAATTTGAAAGGTGACAGATTTCAAATGGGTAAAATGAGATAATTTCCTTTTTATGTTTGTATGTGTGTACTTCAGCTTGCTGAACTGAAAACCAAGGGTGAACTTGCTTCTTGCAAAAGAGATGAAGTTTATAGGTTTTTAATAGGTGATTGAGGAAGTGAGTTCTTTGAACCTTCTTTCAACGTGTATATGTCTGTCTTACTGAGTTCAGCCAGTTGTCATTCATATAGTCATGGACTGCTAGTGGTGGGATTTTATTTGGGGAGGGGGCGTTACTTGAAATGCAGAGGAAGAGAGTTCTGACTTTCATTTTGTTTGTTTTACTGGGCTCTGTGGATACCTGTTACAACCTACTGTTTTAATGTTTCAGAGGAAGGCTAGCCAAGGGAAATGGAGGAGAGCGGTTACTGATTTTTAGCTAAGTCTGGGTAATGGTATAAAAATTGAGGTTAAATCTGAGTAATCAGTTTGTGAGGTGTACTGTTGAGAGGGTTGCTTTAGTCCACACTGCACTAATATGCTTTCAAAGAGAATGGTGTGTTCCTTCTAGGAAAGAAATTGGCAAGGAGAAATTGTATGTGCTGGCAACAGTCAGCATGGTCAGTGTTTTCCTTGCTATTCAAATGTTCTTCTCGCTCCTATATCGCTGATGCTATTTGTTGCACAGGCTGCCTTTCTGGCTTGTTTTGGTCATCGAATGTTTTGTGGTCATCGAATGTTAGCTGTTTACATATGTAAAAGCTCTCTGATGTGGTATTTTTTTATTCACTGGTGATTTTTTCCAGAAGCCAGTCAAGTGTTTCTATTGGCCTTACTCTGCAGGTATCAGGATATATGAAATGAGCTTAAAAGCCAAGTAATCTCTCTTAATATGTGACTAGTTTCTGAATGGAAGTCAAAATACGCAGCAGTTGAAGCAACTGTAGATAATGTTATCAAAATCGTAAAACTTGGGACAAGAGGTAGGCCAGGTTCAGGAGAGCCACCTTAGGCTAGGTCCTCAGAACTTGCTTTTTCTACACACCCAGAAATAGTTCTTTCCTATTCTGACACAAATTCTTACCTGAGTTTATTGGTTATTTTCAGTCTTGGCTGCCACTTCCATTTAATCCTTCAGTCTGATAACCTGCCTGTCTAGTTTCTAGCGAGTGGAGTTGTCTGTTTTTAAAAACAACAACAACAAAAATGCAACAAAAAACCAGGAACATTCCTTGTGCCTTTTCCACAATGAAGTACTTGGTGATTCTGGTCTAATATTAAGCAAAAAGAAGCCAAAGCTACACACTCCAGAAATACCAGCAGAAATACTGCATTTCAGCACCAGTGAAAGAGCGGTATTTCAGATGGGGCTTAGCAGCATCTTGCTTTCAGACAGGCATGTTATTGTGATGGTTTGGTGACTACAGCAATTTCTCATTTTTTCAATTAGTCACTTTTTATTGTGCATGGAGATTTTTAATTGAAAACATCAGTACAAAGCAGAAGACATCTTAGAAAATATATGGAAAATGTACTTTTGAGTAAATACTTAAGAAAATTTGTATAATTAATTTTAATTTCGGAGAGTAGTTAATTTTCCTGTACTTTCATTTTTATATAAAATTAAATCATTACACAAACTCGTATTATTACTTTTAAAGCTTCTTGGTTGAGTTTAAATCAGTTTAAACAAAATGATAAATTTAAATTGAGAGTTTTTTAGTGTGAAGTAGTTCATTACAAAACAGCAAAGACTATGAACTTGACAAGTTACTGAAAATATGATGGGGTGTGTAGGGAAGTCTCAAGTTTTACAGTTTTAGGCTGCCAGCTTATGCACGTGTGAGAATTGTAAGGAATTCTTTTTTTTTTTTTTACTTTGTGGGTTCAATGTGTATGGTAACTTTTATTTGTTTGAATACTGTTAGAGTAGCAGCAGAGTGTTGACGCAGAAAATCCAAGTAACTTCCTCTAGATGGAAATACTGGTAACTCCAATTTTTCCAGATTAAAACCCAGCACATCATGAGTTATGTTTTTCATTTTATGATGCATCCTGTATAAAATGTCTGACTAATTAAATTGTGGATTTCATGCAGTGTTTGATGTTCTGTTGATTCAGAAAAGGACCAGGCAAGCTTGCTACTCTTTTTTTTGGCAGGATGATAGGGAAGAAAAAGAGTTATAACTGCTAGCACAATATGTAACTACATAGCTTGTCTCTGATCCTGTGAAGCTTTATGCTGCCTTAAACGGCTTCTTAAAACTTTCCCTCACCTATAACTCTTCTCAGTGCCAGTATACCTGAATAGGTAATTTTAATCTATATTTTCTTGCTGTAGTGTAATTTTGTTTTCACTGTCACTTTCCTATCCCTGTTATTGTTTCAACTTTCTTTGAAAAGAGTAAAGTCTTCATTTGTTCTGCAAAGCACAAGATTAGTGGTTCTATGTAGGAGTAGAGAAGGAGACATTTCAGTTGGAATAAGAAAGTTCAACTTTCTAGAAAATATGTTAACTTTGAGTTGAATATTTGTTTTCATGAACATTTGATGACTTGATACTGAACTGTGGACATGATCAGTGTAAAATGCACTGCAAATTTTGGGCGGGGTGATGGTCTTCATATGCTCATGCACTTGAAAGCATTTCCTTTGTAGGTCTGTCATCAGCAATTACTGATTGACTCTCACCTGTTGTATCCTGCAAATGCATCCAGCATGTTTTGAACAGCTCACAGCTACATTGGGGCTAGACTGTAAAATAAAGTAATTTTAAAAGCGCTATATTCTGTTGAAGCGATGATAATCTTATAGGAAAACCCAATGGCACTGTATAAATACATGCTTTTGGCCTGGTGTAGATTATTTAAAACCGTTGTCAGTTAACAGTTACGCAGTGATGTCTTCGTGGGTTAGATTACAGATAGTACTGTTTTGCATGATTGATTAAGCAAATATTGTAAAAAACACATTATGTAAGCAATTACTCCTGTTGGCTATTCTTTCACGTGGTGGTGTAGTGAATACTAGAGTAGAAAGTTGTAGTCAAGTTGGGCTTATATTACTAGCTATCGCACTTCAAAAGGGGTGATGGAAAGATTTTTCTGGAATGATTTGTGCTCCTGTATGACTAAGATACTTTGAGAAGTTATCCTATAAACCTTCTAGATTGCAAGATGGGACTTTTGACTCTTCCTGTGCGTAAAGCATCTGCTGCATGGGAGGGAAGAAATGTAAGCATGTTGGGGTAATACTCTGCCTGTAGGATTATATTTGTGAACCACAGTCTTTGTATAAACACCGTGCAGTTACTTTTATCATTTTAACATTGATGGAGACCAGTAATTTTTATTTACATTACCACATCTGTATTTTTGACACTTAAAATATAAAATGGAATTCATTTTCTATAATGTTTCATGATAGCAGCTGAGGAAATTGCTTTGCAGCAGTCAGCAACTATGTGGGAGATTTTAGAAAATACATCTTCAGCTTCTCCCTCCTGGCGTTAAATTATGATAACTAGGAAAAAAATTGATTGTAATTTATTAATAAATAATGAGAAACTGCAGTATGCACTTGGGAAATTCTTATCTTAAAAGTCTTGATCATCCTTCTGGTGTTTATTTCTACTTCTACTACTTCAGATGGTAGGCACTTGGGAGCTGTGATTAGACTGTTGTGAATAATTGATTACTTTTTTTAAAGAAACTCGGTAGAAAATTGTTTTGGCTGTGATGATGTTTTAGGGTTTTTGTCTTTTTTCTGTATGTTTTGGGGGTACACTTCTTCAGTACAATGTGCCAGAGTTCACTTCCCAAGTGTGGATCTGTCTGAGGTGGATCCTGCTGGCCTGTGCATCCCATCATTTTTCAAATTTTCAGACATTTCATTAGTGCTGTTTGTATCCACATTCTGCTACCCTGAGGACATTGAGAATTGACTACAGCAGCTACTCAGCTCTTGCTGGATCAGTCTTCATAAGACTGGAAGAAGACTATTTTTCCATTTTTGGAGACTGTTGGCAAGAAGTAGCAAGTAGCTGTGTGTCAACAGTTCTGCACTGTGCTGCCCTGGAATTCCTTTGAGGCAGTGTGCCGCTCTTACAAAAAGACTCCTTCCCTGCTGTTTCAGAGAGGTGAATGACAATTAGGTTGTCATAGTTAATCTACTGCATGTAGCTTTTCATGTCAGTGGGTGACAGAGACCACATTGTAACTTCCTTTCAAAATTAACTTTTAACTTTCAAACTTTTTACTATACTTGTAGGGTTTTTTTTTTTTCCAAAAACCTCCACAAGGAGATAAAGTACTTCTTGGTGTTGAGTTGTGTTGTTTTGTTTCTATTTTGTAATCACTGTAGTAGGACAGGAACTGCTTTCTGAGTGGTAGGAAACTAAATTTGGAAGGGGCAGTGGCTTGTCTTGCTTTTTTCCAATTAAGATAGTATGTGATGAAAGTGTAATTTACTGGAGCCCAATCACCCCGTAATGAAGGCCACATCGGCTGCTTTCTGGAGTTAGCTGCTAGCAGAAATTTGTCAGCAACAGTTTAGAGCTTGATTAAAACTTTTGGGTTGGTTAAATATGAGATTTTCAACTTCTGTTTTCTGTCTCAGGTGCCCAGTTTGGGAGGAGAGGTCAGATTGTCAGGGAAAAAACCTTTTCCTGTCCTTTCAATATTGGATGCTTGCTGACCCTGGGGTTGCTTGTACAGATACTCAAAGGGGATTACCTTAACATAACCACAGTTCTTAAATAAGTGCATCTGTAGATTCTGTAAACTACTTTGCTTCTTCTGCAGTGTTGGGAATTTTATTGCCTATGTTGTGGACAGTGACTGGCAGTAACTACTTTTTTTTTTTTTTACGATTTGCTTTTTTCGTCTCCAAAAGAAATTATGATGACATGAAAGATCCAACAGGACCCATAGTTGAAATAATCCTGAATTCCTGTGCATATCTGCAGCAAAAGTGGGGCATGCATGTTCTTTACATCTAATTCCTTAAGTAGGCAGAAGACTCTAGGTTGTCTGTCAAAAGCACAAATTTTTTTTTAGTTATGCTCTGTTGCTTGCAGCAGAAATAGTTTGAATTTTTCAACAGAAAATCTTCTGGAAAAAAATCACCTGGCTTGAGCTATAAGGGTACTTGTTTGCCATTGAAAGTGCTTAAAGTGTTTCTAAAAGGAGAAAGATAGACTATTGCAGAAGTTATTGGGTGTTTGTTACAGTATTGCTTTGGCTTGGTAAAACATATAGGTGTATGTTGAGCTCCTGACTTTGTGCTCACTGCTTGTTTTACTTAAAAATGTATTGAAATGTTTTGTTCAAGCAGATCCTATCCCCGTAACAGAAGGGTTTTATTTTAAATTTAAAGAATAAAAAAAGAATTTAACACTTCTATATCCAGGACACTGTTTATAAATTATCAGCACAGTTTTCTGGAGTGTCAACTTACTTTCAATTGTTAACAAATTCCCCTGCATTTCATGATATGAATGGGGGGGGAAATGCAAATGCCAGATGTTGCTTCTGCTGCAACCTCTTGTTCTATCCTATCTTTTGTGTGCCTGAAATGGTAATACTGCATATTTGCATGGTCCTTAAATTGTTGGTTTTGCTGATTTTGTTATTAAAACAGGCAACAACAGAGAGACCTTTTATACAGAAGCTATTTCGACCAATTGCTTCAGGAGGACAGTTGCATACTTTGGGAGATCTGCTAAAAGATGTGTGTCCTAGTGCTATCACCCCTGAAGGTACTGTAGAAATAACTTTTGTCTAGTAAGATAATTTTTTCTGTTGATTTACTGTTTGTTTTTTTTTTAATATGGGGATTTTGGAGGTAGAACTATATCTCAGTACCAGAGTTTCAGATTTCACTCCTCCTTGTTCTCTAGTGTGCCCGTTATACATCACCTGCAGTGTTTGGAGAGGGTAAGATTAAGTCCTTAAGCACTCCTGAAAAATTAATCTCTGGAAGTTTTATTTTAAAGTTTGTGTACTCCTTTGCCATCATGTTGCTCTTGATAAAAAGATTCACAGGTTATTTTCTGCGTTTTTAAAAATTAGTCTTAAAGCAACATCAACAGAAGGTTTATTTTAAGTTACTTTTAATTTTATATTATATTAACATTTCATATGTAAAACTCCGAAACTGATAGAAATTGAAGATGTTTTCAGAATATGTTTTTCTCCCTGTTGAAGCTGAACCTTTAAAAATGCACCAGAAAAGAAAGACTGTTAAAGTATGTCGTATTTTATGTATGGTTACTAAGTAGTATTGTATGACAAGATACCAGTTATTCATATAGCTTTATATAATTTCGTGCAATAGCATTTGTTGTTCAGCACTTATTCAGAAAAATAAGCATTTCTGGATGTTGTTTTAGCTACAAAGATTACAACTATTGCAACTCTGATATACTTTTTAGGTGGGATAAATGTAAATGTTATGTACGCTGCAGGTTAAGATTAAAATTATTTAATGTGATAGGCTTTTCATCTTGTTCTTGCTGTTGTGTCTTACTAGTACCTGTAAATGGGTAACTTTTTTCAATCAATGAATTGCAATTTGTTTTGAGAAATGCCTGATATTCTAGAGAAAATCCTGGCACATAATTTACTGATGTAGTATCAGCACCTTTTGACAGTAAAGCACTAAATTTGAAATCAGTGTGAAAACCTGTAAGATGGTGTTGTACACAGAAGTTGTGTAATTCCAAAATCAAACAGTTGTCATGGATTTCCTTAAGTATGGCGATCTTAGAAATCGACTGAAATCTCAAAGTATTTTTCTTACCCCTGTTCAATACTTGTTAACACATGGAAACAATTTCCAAAAATAACAGAAGATAAGAAAAATATGGAATGTTGGTAGCCATCTGTCCACTTTTCCTAAAGCTACTATAAATTTTAGAGCATAATTTTAGGTAATGCTTTCAACTTACTGTCCAAAAGAGATAAAGCACGATACAAGTAGATACTTGAATGTTAGCGCAAGCAAGTTAAACCATCTTTAAGTACTTAACTGTTAGGATCCTACAGACACTAGTGAAAAGGTACAAAGTGAATTTAAAAAAAAAAGGGAGTAAGAAGGATGATGCATTTTTGACTTGGAAGGCAGTCAAGAGCACAAATTAAATGAAAGAAACTCAAAAAGCATTTATACAAAAGTTGTTCCAGGATATAATGGATGATCATTTCTATGTGGATTTGCTAAAGCTGCAGATGGGGAATGTGCTAGGTACTGCCTTTATTAAAAGTGTGAATGTAGTGTAATTGTACCTGAGTACCGGTAACTTGATGCTTCCCGTTAGTAGGCCTTCTTTTCAGATGCTGAGGAATTCACTAAGGAATAACCTTTAATAGCAGAATAGAAATGTGCTCTGCTAATTGCTTGCTTTGTTTTTGTTAAAGGCTAAAAAAAACCCCACCCTATACTGTTTACTTAATAGGGGCAAAAAAATGGTGATTACTTGGAAGAAAAGAGACTAAAATAGGTACTATCCTTACACTTAGGAGAAGCAATTTGAAATTTGGCAGAAGGGCTTCCTTGTTTTGGAAGGTACCTGTCTGTTCCTGTATAAGTCTGCTTAAATTTGGCCTAGTTTTGATTCGTAGGATTCTACTGAGCAATTTGTAACCTTAGAGAATAATAAATTTGATTCCTCACATGGGTGTGAGCTATCTAGGATTCAGTGGAATTTCTCCTTTAATGCAGCTTTGTATTGTTGCGTTGTTCAATTATTCCTCTTATATTCTGAGTGTTCTCCTCCTCTTCTGGTAGATAACAGAAGGAAAGCTGTCTGAGCTAAATGCAGAAAATAGTGTGAACTCCTGAGGAGATATAGGGGTAGACTGATACCTAGAGCCAGTGGAGGAGGGGGCAGACTGACTGAACAAGTAATTTGGAAGAAAATGACAGATCTGAGAGTCATTAAATGTGGTGGGGAGAGTGACTATAAACAACATGGCAGGATGAAAGAAACTGGGGCAGAAGCCAAAAACTGCAATAATAACTGTGAACACCTGGACAGAGTACGTGGGATAGAAGATGATAAAAGGATGAGGGAGATAAAGAAGCATATTGCATGTGGATCATACACCGAGATTGTGCAAGGCATTCACGAAAGAATTGGAGTAGAAGTCCTGCTGGCGATGTTATTTGGGTGGTCTGGAGACCTGTTTGGAGAAGCAAATTGAATCAAAAGTTGAAAAGAAGGGCAGTTTTCACTGCCAGAACGAGAAGATGCAGATGGATAGGTGGTCAGGTGGAGCTGGAGATAGTCAAATACGGGACTGGGGAAAAGTTGTTCAGCGTTCACTGGACAAGTAGACTGCACCCCAGACAGGAATACAAAGTAGAAAGTTAAACATGCCAACATGGAAAGAAAAGAAGACCGAGGAGATAAATCAGGAAGAAGCAGAACTAGGGCAAAATGGAAGGATGATAGAGAAAGGATCAGACTTTGGAAGTCCATCTGAAAAGATGGATGCCATGACAGCAGTGTTTCTTACTGCTGAGGAACATGCCCAGGTGCATTGAGATGTGAAGGGTAGCACTGGTTGCGGCACTGCTTCAGTTCATCATATTCTGTTTACTGATGACTCAGCCAATAAGCGAACTTTGATTATTCCCTTGCTTGGCGTAATCCACTCATCTCATTCACTATTCCGATATGATGTGCACCGCATGAAGTGTTCATGCTCTAATGCCCACCAACTCGCCAGACTGCATAGTGCTGCTTTGGACTTTTGCCTATAGAAATGTTAGCAGCCATAAAGACATTCTTCTCCCTTTTCCAGCAAGTGGACTAGACTCCTGAGACTGTAGAACCTCAGCGCATCTGTGCTGCTGAAATCTCCATGAAACCCGCTCAGTCAACTCATTTTCTCTCTGATGCTGGTTCGGTGAGAGTTTAACAAGCTCCCTCAGTCAATAGATGCTGCATCAGTTCAAAATGCAGAGGAGATTATAGAGCTGCATGTTTCTGTCCCTTTTATGGGCACATGAGAATTTAATTTGCAAGCATCTTTTTGCAGCCTGGGACACTGTGTATAAGTGGTTTTCTTCTAAAGTAGTTGTGTCCATTTGAAGTTGAATACTTGAAATTTAGGAGTTGTCGGAGTTGTAAACTGTACAATCTTAATTTCCATACACATGCGCCACTGATCATTATACAGCCTATAATCACTCTTCACCTCTCATCTCCCTTTGTTTTCTGTGAGATTTCTGTCTTCCTGTACAGGCTGGGTGTATTTTAGTGTCATGGCTGCGTAGTGAAAAATCATGGTCCTGATTGCTGAAATGATGGATGGGGAATGAATGTACTTCAGGAAGTATTATAATTTAGGCAGCTAAATACTGCCTTTGGGAATTGAATTCAGTTCTTTCTCCCCTAGGTTGTTTGTTCCTATGTGATACTAGGCAAGCTGAGCGTTACAAAACCACCCATTTTATAGAGAGGAACAGCAGAAAAATCCAGTGATCAGCGTGAGTGTTCTGCTGAACAGCTTGCTTGCTTTTACTTGGAATCAGCGAGAGCTCTGGGGCTTTGAGTGTGCAAACACCAGGCACTCTCTGAAGTCAAGTTCTAGGCCTCTAATTACTCTTCTTCTTTCCCACCCTCCAAAAAATGGATACTTCTGGCCATAATATCTCTTTTACTTTGGTATGTGATCTGTAAAATGATGATAATAGTCTCTTTTCACAGGAAAATCCTGATGAAACAGTCTCTGAAGGAAAAACAGCTTGTGGTCAAGATTGTTTGAATTTCATGATATCAAAAATTGTCCTGTTTGGACCTTTTTTTGGTACCTTCTAATTTTTGTTCTTTAAAACTTTTATGTTTTGTCTTAATCTACAGTTTATATTTATTCTGGTCAAGGCATTAAAATAATGTTGTAACAAAATAGAATACATTATGAAAGGTATTATTCAGTGCGGTGTGGACAGAGTTGGACAGAGAGGAACCTGATGAAGTTCAACAAGGGCAAGTGCAGGGTCCTACACCTGGGGAGGAGCAACCCCATGCATCAGTACAGGCTTGGGGCGGACCTGCTGGAGAGCAGCTGTGTGGAGAGGGACCTGGGTGTGCTGGTGGACAACAAGTTAACCATGAGCCAGCAGTGTGCCCTGGCTGCCAAGAAGGCCAGTGGCATCCTGGGATGCATCAAGAAGAGTGTGGCCAGCAGGTCGAGGGAGGTTCTCCTTCCCCTCTACACTGTCCTAGTGAGGCCCCATCTGGAGTACTGTGTCCAGTTCTGGGCTCCCCAGTTCAAGAAAGAT
>Ga0065711_1031845_pt1 | contig 28600 bp, 20 predicted proteins | sample Hoacrofraction12_FD_59098 | JGI IMG/M metagenome (GOLD analysis project Ga0065711, IMG submission 59098) | Hoatzin crop microbial communities from Cojedes, Venezuela - Epithelial fraction 12 v2 (version 2) | ecosystem: Host-associated > Birds > Digestive system > Esophagus > Crop | place... | reverse complement strand
ACCCTCATTGTAAAGAATTTCTTCCTTATATCCAGCCTAAACCTACCCTGTTTTAGTTTAAAACCATTACCCCTCGTCCTGTCACTGCTGTCTCTACTAAACAGATTGTCCCCATCTTTCCTATAGGTTCCCTTTAAGTACTGAAAGGCTGCAATCAGGTCTCCCCGCAGCCTTCTGTTCTCCAGGCTGAACAAGCCCAACTCTCTCAGCCTGTCCTCATAGGAGAGGTCCTCCAGCCCGCTGTGTAAAGCCACGGAAGCCAGAATGCATTTGGGTCTCTGAGGTGTTGTAGTATCCCCTGTAAGAAGGAATATACAATGAGATAGTGCCGTCTTCTACCCCAGCCCAGATATATTTCGTTCCCCACAGTGCTGCTGCAAACTGCAGTATTTAGCCTCTCCTGTCTCTATTTTCCTCAGGAAACTGAGGCTTTTTGTTCAGTTTCAGTCCTTCTGAAGGGGAACTGAAATTTGAGATCAAGACATGAAAAGCCTGTTAGGAAAGCTGTAACTGTTTGCTCCACCGCCTCCAATGTGCAGTAGAAGGATGAGAAAAAGAAGTACTTTTTACAGGCAATGAATAAAGTAGCCAAGCACGTGTACATGCATAGGAAGGCAAACCGCAGCATTTGTTCTCTGACTGCTGTGTTTCCAAGGTACCAGGCTCAGCACATTGGCTCCAAGCCCTCCCATGGACGAATCTTAAGAGACCTTCCCAGGCAATGAAATCCTCATTAAGAGGAGGGAGGGATAAGTTGCTCACAAAATGAGTTGGTGTGATCACAGGAGGATGTCCTGTACAAACACAGAAAATCACCATACATCACCACGTCCAAGCTTCCTACGTCCAGCAGTCAAAAGCATGCCCATTTTAAGTAGACAGCAAAGGGACTTAAAACAATTTGGAAAGTCTGAGAATTTCCATTGAAATTGCTAATTTTTCTTTGAAATGGCCAATTTTTTCTTAAATGTACATTAGTTTGTGCTTATGGGACTTGTCTGGCTATTTAAGGTTCAGGTGTACCCATTTTACAACAGCACCAAACAGATGGCAGAAACATTCTGTTCACAAGTCTTTACTGTTTTATTCTATTGTAGAAGGTGTTGTCATGAACCTTTATATGTAATCGGGAGCCCTAACAAGCAAAACTAAAAGCATTACCAGTAGGGACATGAAATACCAACCTCTCTTTCCCAGCTGTGCTCATACGACCGAAATATTCTGTTCTAATAAACAAATTAGTGGTGTGTAAATCTTCTTACAAGGCACTGAAGGTGAAAAAATGTCATTTAGTTCGGCTCATACAGCTAAATAACAGCTATGTTATAGCAACATTATAATCTCCCCAAAGCATTATGGGATAACAGGAAGTCATTCTTCTGCAATAGAAGGATAAATAACACTTCATTAAAATATCTTCTCCTGTATTTAGGCAGGTCAAACCAGTTAGTAGTGTTAATGATCCAGATTCAGGAAAAGGAGGCAGTTTCCAAACACCCCAAAGAACAGGTGTCCCATTCAGAGTCTTCTCTTTTTGTTTTTTTCACATAAGTTTCTTTTTTGCTTTTTAAGGTGAGCAGCTTGGGTCCCCCTGTGTTTCAATGCAGCCTTAACATATGCAAAGTCAAAGTCAGTAGCCACAGGAAGAGAGAATGGGGAAGCTGATGAGCGCTGCTGGTGTCTTTGTAAGCGTGACTAGACCGTCCATGGCCCCGGGGCTGGGGTTCAACCGTGATGTAGCCATTAATGATGCGGATCCGGGGAGGAGGGTCAGTAGCACTGCAAGGCAAGAGAAGAGCATCAGTCCAGACCCAGACCAGAACTGCCCGATGCCCACAGAGCAGGACGTGGTCAGCCTCTGCCCCACTGTCAGTCTTCTGGTCTCCTGAGAATGGTCTCTCATACTGGTTCCATGCTCACCAAAGTTGGAGAATGCTGCCTTGTCCCTTCCTCACAGGTGTGGGCAACTCCCAACGCCAGCCCACGTGGACTGCGAAGCCGTCTTGAGAGGCAACAGGGAAGAGACTGTGGAGGGTGGAGACAGCACCGCAACACCTGCCCTGTACCAAGGCCTAGCCAGCTAGCCTGCTCATTGCCCCCGTGCAGTCAGTCAGGTGGGCCAGAAAGATGATCATATTCCCAGCACCCTCCAGCCAGCCTTGTAGCAATGCAGGAAACACATAAGAACAATACAAGCTTTGTTGCAGAGGAGTGTCACTGCAGTGACACTTGCTGAACACAGCAGGAGTGAGGCACTTGCTTTCAGCTGAATCCATCTTCCCCAGCCACGCTTCTGTACGTGCATCTTGGCATGGACCAAACTTGTTCCTATATTGCATGTTCCCTTCCATGGGTCAGGAATTACAACGGGGCATGCTTTAAGGAGAGGAAAAGCCACTATCAGAAACGCAACTTGAAGTCACTAGGAAAAGATCACCACATCCCAGCGTATCTCCCAGTAGTAGTGAGGACTCTGAGATGGTGATGAGCAAGAAATGAATCAGAGCCTACGTGTTGCTGAACTCCCATTACGGAAACACGTGATGGAGGAGAGAAATGCATATGCTCCATGCTGCTAACAGCAACTGTCCTGAATTGGGGAGAGCGCCCACAGCACGGCAGGTCAAGAGTCAGATGCTATACAGGAGTTCTCCTCGGCATTGGATTGAAAGCCATGCCTGACCCACAGTTATAAGGCTGACATACACCCCAGGGCCTCACGGTGCTGTGTGGAACCAGAAGACAAATTCGGACAGAATTAAATGCAAGTCCACCTGCCAAATATGAAAGCAGAATCACTTCCCCTGCACCGGCTTCCAGCTGCTGTGCACCATTCTTGCCTTATTTTGGCCAGCTGCATTAAGCAAAAATGCTTTGAGAAACAGAAGACAGTTACAACCCTTTTTAAAAACACTTACCCTGCCATACCCAAAGGCCCCCACTGAAGGTTTGAACCGTAACTAGAGAGAAGCCAGCTGGCGGCACATCAAAGAAATAAGGCTGACAGCTGACGCATACAGGAGCACGAACAAAAGTAATTCTGCCAAGCCCACTACAAGACTGCATTAAATTACTTGAGCTGCGCTTTCCAGATTTCCAGGCTCACGGGAGGAAAGCTCTGAATGGGCCGTGCACAAAACACCCAACAGCTTTACCTGCACCTGGGCACCCCGGGGCGTGCCCACAGCATGGGCTGTCGGCCCAGCGAGATGTGCCCCACACGCCTGTGAGCCTGTGGGCTCCCGTGGGGACACGCCGTGGCAGTGCCACGAGGCGGGGCTGTCAGCTCAGCCCATGCCGGCCCAGGCACAGATGGGGGTGTCAGGGCAGGCAGGGCAGCCGTTCCCCCTGCTCTACAAAGGCTGAACCCGAGCACGGGTGGGTGCTGCGGGGAATGGCAGCCGCCTCTGACACTCGCGGCTTTCCCTCCGCAGTCAGGGTGCAGCAGTCTCCCAAGGCAGCAACGAGCATCGCTGGCCTTTCCCAGTACTGTCACGCACCATCCAGGTGTGCAAGGTCTCTGCTAATAGTGACTCACCCCTAAAAATAATTTGTCACCTAGCATCTGGGTAAACTTCTAGCACAAATGATGACTCAATTAGTAAGGGAAGAAAGGAAACACTACAGAAGAAGAAAAGGAAAGGAGGCGTTTGCTGCTCCCATATTTATGCAGTAGTTTCCTAAGCTGCCATCATTAGCTTTGCTTTCACCTCACTATCGCCTTGCAGCACTTGCAATCCAGTATGTTGCCCCAATGCACCTCCAATTTAGTCACAGTAGCACATCCTCCTGTCTTCCCTTTTCTTCTGCAGGCACTGATGCTGCAATTGCATGCGTACGTCACATCGGGGCACCCACTGACTTCCCCCAGCTTCACAGGAACAACTGCCTGTGAAAACCTGAACATATCAGCATGCAGGGTGCGGGAGCTCGAGGTCATGAAGACTCCAAATCATTCCTTAGTGTTTCAACTAAACAGACTGTCAACAGAAGCTCCAAAATCCCATTCACAAACAGCTGGTATCAACTACATTAATAGAAAGTAAATGATACACTAAAAGACAAAATCAAAAGTGATCGATATAAGGATTTGTTGTACTGGTGAGTCTTGGACTGTCTGTAGATCTGTGAGTGGGCATGCAAACCTCCTTGTGCATTTATCTTTCTCTCCAAACTACTCACACTTAGGCTGAAAGGTGGAGGAGACACAGGGCACAACACTACTCTACGAAAGAGGAATAGGAATCTGGTCTAAAACATCTGACAATGACTGAATGCTTGGAACAGAACAACAGCTGCTACATCCACCTGCAGCCAGCCTGAGAATGCATTACTCAAAGCAGTGGCACAGCTGGGACCCAGGGACATGGCAGGAGATGCACAGGAGAACCCTGATATACTCAGTAACTTGGGGAGCATGAAGAAATACTTTCAGAGAAAAAAAAAAAAATAATGTGGAGGCTTCATTTCAAGAACTGCAAGCCTTCCTCCATCGTCCTGACCTGTCTGGTTATTTACAGTACCACAAAAACACAATTCTTTCAACCTGAGTATGGCACAGATACAAACAGAGACACAAAGTACAAAAGAGAGCAGACTCAGGTGTGTGTCTTATCTGACATGAGGGAACATTAAGGTACACATTCAGCCACAGGCCGATAGCTAGTTAGGGAGAAGTGGGCTTTTTTGCCAGGCTGCTGTAGTTCTTGTAGGTGAGTAAGCTATTCTCGATGAAAAAAGGATGAACCTTTGCCCCACAACACACTTCATTTTTGTATTAACTCGATCATCCGTTAGGTTGTCATCCCCCTTTCCAGGTCTCCAGTAATGCCATAGGGCTCACACGCTTTTTAGGACTGGAAGAATACAGAGACTGGAAATACTGCATAAATATTGTCCAGACGCAAACAGCACATATGCCAGATATGACAGTTTCCACCTATGCAGCAGTTCTTGGACAAAGGGCCAAGGCTTTGATCTGTACCATCTACCACTGGACCCAGCTGTCTGTGATAAAGCGGACTACCACATGCTCACAATCCTTCAAGCCCAAATGCAAAATGGTGTAGACAAGGCTTCCACTTGTATTATGCCTAATTTTCCACAAACCTAACCACGCGAAAGAAACTATTTTGTCACTAAAAGCACAAGCAGCCTTGATTAAATGTTTCAGCAAGAATGACAGTGAGGGAGAAGGTCAGATTCTGCCCTCAGCATGTATCTAGGCCCTGAAGAAGTCTGGCTACTGGATTGATCAGTCCAAGTTAAAGTCCAGTTTACATGACAAACCCTCTTCCCTCCCCAGCCATTAGCTACCTTTCTTCAAGGCGAACCCAGAGGTCATTAAACTGCCGCAGTCTTTGCTGCTTCTGCTGCTTCTTCTTCTTCTTTTTGTACTTCCTGTCTGCCTTCTCCAGCACATCGATGCTGTCAGGCAGCAGCAGGTGAGGCAGGAGCTCTTCCTCTTCTTCCTCCTCCTCCTCCTCCTTCCGGGGGTGCAACGGCAGTGGGAGCTCCTGGGATGCAACATAGGGGCTGTGCGTCGGGGATGACGATGAAAAGGCTAACAAGGTTTTGGGAGGTTTTCTGCTGGAAGAAAGAGTAAACACAGATATTATCTGAAAGGGCTTTGAGGCAGAATCCTGGTACAGATACCATCAAGGCACATATAAAACAGGTGTTTCTCCCTGACATATTGGCTGGATACTTATTTCTCTGCCTTATATTCCTGACCCCTCTTCTTCCTTATGTTCACATTCTGATCAAAATAGTTTTCTTCAATGAAAAAGCTTTGGAAAAGATGTAACCTGGAACTGAGGAAAGAATGCAGTCTGGCTCAGGGTGGAATAGCTCTTGGGAATAACTCTTGGGAATAACCTTGTGTATCTAGAAAGAGACAAAAAAGGCATCATCCTCAAAGTCAGAGGAGGTCAAACCACACACCTATAGCCTGATGCACTGCAGAACACAGACCAGATTATTCCTTTCAGCAATTCCTGCCCAGAGCCAACTAACTTGGGGGGCAGGGGAAAGGGACAGGGACAGGACAACTATGGCACACTAGCTGAAGGATCCAGTCCTAGATCAACAACTCTCATTGGTGGAGAATGTAAGTAATGAGCTAGTACACAGACTGTGGCCATGGCTGCAGAAATGCATCTTTCAAATGATCTTCTTTGAAAGGAATGGCTCAATACAACATTAAGCAATCCTTTGGGCCATCTAGTCTGCAGCAACTGGAAGCAGACTAGCTGTGACAGTGCCACGTTCACTGTCATCTCATTTTCACGAAGCCAAATGATACACAGCAGTGAATGCATAGCCGTTATAAAACATCAGGTGAGGGGACATGTTCTGACACGTACAAGACCAGAGCTCAGCTCACTGTTGTGACACTGACTTCTAGCATAAGCATTTACTGTCTCCATGCTGATCTGCAAAAGGTGGTAACGCTGTCCTGCCACGGGGATAAACACACCAAGAAGGACGAAAGGGTGGTTTTAAAGGGTTGTATCAGACAAGTATGGAGGTCCACACAGAGGGGAGGAGGCCAAGCAATCACTCTCCCACAGCGCAGAAGTGAGTGTTGCATACATTTCTAGCAAAAAATGAGGGAGTAGGACTGAAGCCTTCAGCTTTCTGGCTGCACAGATCCTGTATTAGGGTGGCAGCATTACCTGGAATTTCAAAGCAGCTCCAGCAAGTGAGATACTGCAATGAAACCATATGCATGTACAAACTTTCTCCCAAATCTTGGAAGCCCAAAGAGCCGCTCAGTCAAGCCCCCAGAAAAAGCTCTAAGGGCTATGCTTACCCAGCTTCGTGCGAAGGTGATATATTAAATAAACGAACAATCAGCTCCATGCTGATTACTCAAGCTCGGTTTCATTATATTTAGAGTAAGCAATATCTCCTCATCTATAGTCCAAGACAGGCAGTCTGCAGCAGGAGTCCTATCCCCTCATGGCTTTGCTGGCCCACACTTCTCCTCATTGGTTAGAGCAAAGCGATTCTTCCCTTTTGCTTGTTCACAAGCATCTTGGACAAACTCACAAACTCAATCTACTCTGTGGATACACAGCACACAATACACGTATCTGACTGATCTTTATGGCTGCTTCATAAAGAGAAGAGAGGCAGCAGTGACTGGAGACTGGCTTGGGCTGAAATTCAGAAGGGTAACAGAAGAGCACAGACCACTGTGCAGAAACCTGGCTTCAAAGAGTGAAACCTTCCCAGAACTACAGTGTGCTTCTTTTCTGCCTTGCAATGGCATTGAAAGGAGAAGGTGCAGAGGGAGACATGTTTCAGCATGGCTGCAGTTTCCAAGCTAGCCCATCACAGTGGGCACATCTCTTTGGTGGAGAACAAAGAGGGTCCATTCTGCAGAAGGAGACATGAAGTTGTGGACTAGAACATGAGGGAGAGAGTAGACGGAAAATGAAGAGAACTTAATCTTATTTCCTGCAAGGAAAATCACAGACTGATCATGTTGTGAACTTTACGTGGAAAAGACTGGCACAGAAAGGGTCTTGGGCCATCGATCTCTTTCAAAATCCTTGTGATTGTCACCCTCACTTTATCACCTCCGAAGTGTCATGACCCTTCGGCTCACCTCCAGAACATCTTCACATCACCCACTCTTTAACACCGCCTTACACAGTGACCTCCCCTCAGTCGTCTCCAGTGACCTGATTTGGTATCTATAAAGGTTGTCAGGTTATGGTTCCCTTTTCCCCAATTTCTCTTTGCTGTGTCTGTTCCTTAATTGTGAAAGTCACAGAATGGACACCAGCCCTCTTCTGTAGATTCGAGTGCCTTGATGCCTGCAGCCTCCCCTACCAAACGCACAACCATACCATGCTGGAGCTCAGCATTGCTACAGGCACAGCCAGGATGACCTTCATCCTGCACAGCCAAACATTTATTCTGATACCTGCAGCCTCAAAGCACTAAAACCAACAGACACTTATATACATAACCTCATTTGAAACACTTCCTGCAGGTAATTCTTCCATGGACAGACTGGAAACATGAGAAAAAGCAACAGGTGCAAAAGCACATCCTTCTTCCCCAAGGCCAGTTCCCTCTCCCAGCACAGTAGCTGAGGGAGGAGTCAGGAAGCACCTTAATTACAGCTGTGATTATGTGATGAGTATTTTGCAACATATATATATGCACTCTAAAATCAAGAACAACAGTTAAAGCCCGAAGTAAGACAGTAGGAGCTTGACTGAACTTCTGGCACTATTTATAATCTGTCCTTTGTGCTGCTGCGTGGTTGGAGCACCTCTTTTGCCTTCCCTGCTTTGGCAGCATCATGAAGAAGGAGCCCTCCTGCCTCCATGCTCTGCTATGGGCATTCCCCCCTTTTCCCCCGCAGATGGGCAGGACACCTCAGGCAGCCCTGTATGCAGGTGAAATTGTACAACTGCACCCAGCAGCTTGCCTGTTACAGGAAAACATGTATAATGATCCCCTGTCTTTCTGTGTTGCTACCTCAGAAGGGACTTTCTGTTTAGCCAGAGCAGCAGTCTGTGCTGCTACTGCACAATGTCATGTGCAGGAAAAGGAGAAAATTGCAGACTTCCTCATTCTCTTGGTTTAGGACTGCTCAACTAATATCCCCTACTGTATCTGACAGTAGAACAGCCATTTGAATGCTCTGTCTCAGTTCAACCACTTTCTTGTTTTTTTCCTCTCCCAATTTTGTCCTGTGTGAAATAGTTCACAGGTACTGACTGGACTGTGTGCAGCAATACTGCCTAGGAGAGTAGCTGGATATGTTTCCACATTTTCGTGGGCTGGACTGGGTCTATTGGCACAGATTACCCTCGTATTTCCTCCTAAAACAAGCCCAGGACAGCAATCAAGTGAAACCCTCCATCCAGCCTCCATGACTCTGACATACTCTTGCCACAGGTCTTTCCTTCCAAACTCCCATTTTTCTTGAAACTTAGTTCTTAGTTTCTTAGTCAGAGAACTAAGTGCCCACGTACCCTGAGTATCATCAATACCTACCTCCCTGATGGGTGAAGATCTAGCCCTCCTTTCTACAGTTGTCTGCCCTTGATTTGCTTACAGTTACACCTTTACAGAGCAGTATCAGATTTTGTTTATTGTCAAGTACATATTAAGCTCTCTTTTCTTAAGCCTAAAGAAGCTGCTATGGCTGTTTTTAGGAATATCTAAGCTAAGAATGTTCTGCAGGGAAAAAAGAAAAAAACAACCCACCAACACAATAATGTCAGTGTAAGGCAGGATTTTCATTATTCCCATATCCCCATAAACACTGATACACTGGATTGTCTAGCATGACTGAAGTGTTACAACATCATTAAATCTTGTGCTTAAGCACAGGGGGCTTCTCCATGTCAGAATATCCGCCTACGGGTGGCAACAGGCTTAGGAGATCCCTTCATGTACTTGTGGCAATGAGTCTTGGTTCAGTTTGTTTCTGCGCAAGTACACTTAATAATGTATATCCATGTCAAGAATCATAGCAAAACATGACCTGTCAGTGTCTGAATCTCATGGTCCAAAAAAGGCAGCAAAATTGGTGCAAAGAGAAAGGTGAAGCAACCAGAGTATGAGAAAAACTTCTGTCATTATTTTGCACCACATCTGTGGAGCCCCTGGCACAGATCAAGACTCTGCCCTGTGCCCCCTGCACGAAAGGTGACCGTCCTGCCTGAGACCCCCAAATTAGAAATGTGGGAGAAGAGGAGCAGACATGTAAGCAGTAAGGGACAGCAGGCCTGGCACAGAGGATAAAAGAGAAACAGTACCATAATTGGGATCAAACCTTGTTTCCACTGTGTCTTTTAGTAGAGAATACAAAGAAGAGTAGGGATATCTGAGAGACACAAGAGCACATGTTTGGCAAGAGTCTGGAGCAGGGGGAGACAAGGATTGCAGAGCCTAAGCTGGTGGCAAGAAGTCCAGGAAGAGGTGAGCCAAGAGTACATGTAATTCTCAGGAGAGTGCGGAGGAGGAGATTATTTGGCATTCTGTAGTTACTGTAACCATGAAGATGGATACAGGCACCCAGTGAGAAATAAAAAGAGGCAGTATGGGTATATGCCAAAGGACAGCTGCAAGATGAACCAGAACAGCAAGTACCTTGTCTTAAAAATGCAGAAGAGAGCAAAGGACATGAGAGCCAGTCATGGGGACAGCCTGCAAAGAGGCTGGGTGGATTCCTGGCAGTCAGATTCCAGGCTGAGAGAGAGTAATCAGACAGAATCAAAAATAGCGGTGTAAGACAAAGAGAGTGTTAAAAGGCAGGGCAGTCAAACACTTAAAAGGGAAGAAGCATGAGCTTGGAAGCCTGTGTAGTATGAGACAGCATCTGATGAACCAAGCATGCATACTCTGTGGCTGTTAGTTTAAGAGATAAAACTTACAGGAGGTTAAATATTTTTATTTTATTAAAAAAACCCAAAACAAAAACCAGACAACCAAAAAATTCCCCAAACAAAATACCATAAAACCAAACCCAAACTAAATAAAATCCTGTTTCCAAACTGGCTTATGGAAGAGAAAAGCAAACTGCTGTGGAGGAGAGAGGGAGCCCAATCCACTGTTAGGTGTAGTTCCAGCTGCCACTACCTCTTCATCTTTGTTTACAAACCCACCCTCCCAATGGCTGCTCAGCTAGATAAAAGCATGCGTTACTTGTTGATGGCTTGTCCAGCTGGAGTGTGTTCTACCTCGTACCCTTCTCTCCTCAAAACATCAATCACTGTGTTGTTGCCCATGAAGTGACCTGCAGTTAAGAGAAAAATGACATCAGAACTCAATGAGCACAGGGAAAGAGAGAGAAGAACAACAAAGTCCTTCCTCATCACAGGAGGCATGCCACACTCTGGGCAGGCAGTGCTTTATCACCCTCCACCAGCATGCACCAGAAACACAGGATCTCTAATGAATGGTTACTGAACTTTCCCATGGTCACTTCAATTGCCACATTCTGCCTTTCCAAAATGCAGACGTGATTGAAATGTCTCTGGTGCCACAGGTTGTAGCATTATCAGACCACTGTGGATTTCTTGGGACAACAAGAGATGAAGTTGAGAGACACCTGTTCATGAGCAGCACTGTGTCTACAACTGGTGGTGGTACAAACCAGGTCAAAATCTGTCTGCAGTGTGCACATCATTTTAACATCCTCTGGCATCATAAAGGCACTGAGATGTTGGTCAACGTCATTAGCAATTTTTAAAAGATTTAAGAATCATCCAACTGCAGAGAACAGAAAATAGCTCTGAAAGCCAATGACTTAGATCAAACCCTTTCACTTCTCCCATGTAAGCCGCCATGGACAGAAACTCCATGTTGGCAAAAGGTTTGAAAGGACTTAGCTAGCTCTGCCCTAATTCTGTGATTTATGTCTCCACTCTATATTCAGATAGATGTGGTGGCTGGTCAGCCCATAATTTGGCATCATAGTGAAAAAAATGACTACCCAAAGGGTGCAGAAGTTATCCCTGAAAGACTGTATGCTCTGCATGCTGACTTACTTCCACCATCACTCTAACACCTCATCAGACAACCATGCTGAGAAGCAGATGGACAACAGAGGCCTTCCAGAGTCCCTCATAGATCTAGCTTTCTTGAAAACATTTGTTCACTTAACAGCCTACATTCACTAAAATTAGGCTTGAGCAAATGACCTAGAGTGCTCCTTTGCTTCTGAAGATGTAAGCAGTGTTAAAACTGATAATTTACTTCAGAAAAGCTGTTTTCTGCTAATATTCTTCATAAATACATGGGAATAAAACCACCAGAATGATTCTAGTAGCCAGGAAAAGCAAGTAGGTAGAAAGGGAAGTCCAACAGTGACAAGACTGACAAGTGACTAAACCCAAGGGATTTACGATTTTTCACTCCAAAATGTATTCAAAGAAATGGAGCACAGAATTCCAGCTTCTTATGCCACAACAGCAAAGGGCTCATGAACTACCAGCTTAAGGCATGGCAGCTGGGTGGCATCACTTGAGCACAGACTTTTATCAAGATGAAGTTTCCCTGAGGGTCTAAGAACACAAACAGATCTAGCTCAAACGAAACTTTTTAAGCAAGCACTGCAATGCACACCCATTGGGTATCACATTTTCTCAACTAGTAGCTCGATTTTCCCCCAGCTCCTCAGCCTAACTTTTGCCTTCAGAAAGATTAAAACTCGACCATTATGTGGACCTAAACTAATACTGTTGGTATCTGTTGCTTGCCAAGGGTTCAGCCCCAGGTGCAGTTAGCTGAGAATTTTATCTTGCCAGCAAAAAGACAAGAAGCAGCAGGGAACAGGAATGACTCTAAGTAAACACTGTAACTGAGTAAAATTAGCCACTGGAAGGCCAGCATTATGTGTGTAAGGTGCCAGACCTAGTTGCTATCTCTCACCTTTAACACAGAGGAAAGGTATGTGCAAAGGGAAGGGGAGAGGGCGATTCGCTCCTCCTCTCCTGCCTCCAGACAGCAGAGGAAGGGGCGTTTCCAAAGGGTGATCTGCTCTTTGTAAGCGAGAGTGAGGTAGGACAACATAGACTTCTAGAGTAGCACCTCTCCATTGACAAGGATAGCAGTAGTGTATATAGCAAGTTCAGACTAGGTATCCATCTCATGTGGGCAATGTTGGATAAGCCGAGTCCCACCCTCAGCAGTGAAAAGCAGTGCCAAGACTCTGAACTCATATTTTCCCAATCCAAGTCCTTCAGGAAAGGGACCAAGCATAAAGATACGCCATCTATAGGGCATAGTGTTAAAATGATTTTCCTTGTGCCAGTTTAAGAGCTTGGTCTCACACATTTCAAGAGTGAGCTGCGGAACAGTTACATCACACCATCAGAGGCACTACTACCCCCCCACTCCCCCCAATCAATCCTCAGTTACCCTTGCTCAGAGCAGTGATTTAGACTGGTATGTAAGAAATTACTGTAGCACATGGATGACTCCCATTTCAATCAGTCAACCTGCTCAAGTGATTTCCTGAAGCTGGTCCTTAATCTTCTTTTAATTTGATGGAGTGATAATAATATCTTTTGTACCACAGCCACATGGACAGGCCTTCACAGGGAGTCTTTGCTTATTGTGGCAGATGCAATGAGTTATGTCTGCATATGAAAGAAAAACGGTGTGCTAATATTGTGCAAAACAGAACAGACCAAATAAACAGATACCTGTAAAACACGTATACAAATACAAACAGGTATGTGATATTAGATTGCTCACAACAGGAGATCAATCAGGAGCTGCTCAGGCTAGGCAGGTAAAAGGATTAGGAGATGTCAGTGTTTGCTATCCAAAAGGTGGGCCACACATGCTCCGTGAGACAGAGCTGGTCTGAGGCCCAGAGGACATACAGGCTCAACCTGAGCTAGGTGCAATGCGAGAAAAAGACAGAAGGGTGAGGGTTTGAAGTACCTCTCTAGAGTCAGCACTTTTGCCTCTTTTCTGGGAACTGTCACAGAGAGAGCTCGGTGGTGTGCGAGAGACCTGATCACCAAAGGCAACTGTAAGAAACATGAGAGACTCACTCCTCAAAGTTTAAGATCAAGCAGCTATGCTGCAAGGGAGACTTATCCCAAAGTCACATGACAGGGAGTAGGCCTCTTTCACCTGTTTTCTATTTTAGCCTAACACACTTGAATGCCCCCCAACAGAAGAGGCCCAGGCCCTGTCCCATCAGAAGGCCTGCTCTTTTCTTTCTGTACACAGCTCTGCATTATCCTCACACCACTAGGTGAAGAGATGCCTCTAAGAGGTCAGTTTACTCTGGCAGGGGGTGGGGAGCCACGAATCTCTGTTCTTCTGTATTCAAGCTCAAAGAGAAACTAAGAAGCTGTTGTGTGCACCAGCTCAGCCATGCACTCTACTGGAGAGTAAATAAGACCCCAGCCTTTAATCTGCACTGAAAGGAGATGGCATGCAGGGACGGCAATATGCTCAAACAACAATGCTGTTTGACTAACGTGCACTTGCAGACCAGTCCACATACTCAGACATGCACTGAGCACTCCCGACCTTCCTCAGTAGCAATACCCAATCTTGCACAACACAGGCTACTACTATTGCAATGAAAGCCATGTCTCCTGCTTGCAGCTTTTACTGCCAGTGCATGCAGAGGTGTTTTCATCTAGGTAACCATGCTAGGACTGCAGGTTTCAGTAGAGGCTCCTGAACCCCAACTTGAGCCATCATGAGGCTGGAAATTTTCTGCACCTAGTGAAATGAACAAGGAAATACTGCACAAGAGAAGTCCTGTTTCCGTTCCTAAATTTTTATTTTTTATAGAAAGCAAGACTGAAGAAAACTATGTTCCTCTCTAAATTTCAACAGAATCCATGATTCCAAGCTGATATACAAATTTCCCTGACCACCTCAGAGTCATGTAAAAGGAAACCCCCAAGCCCATATAATTCCTCATGTCTGCTGTGCTTTCCTTGGTAGAAAGACAGCATTTCCCATCTGCCCCAGAAAGATGCCAACACGAGCAAAGGAGAATTCCTTCTAGACTGGAGAGCAGAGACGTGCATGGCCCAGGTTAGACCCACAGGTATATGCAGTGAAGAGAGGAAAGTTCAGCACGTGGCAGATCCAGCCAATAACCTAGAGATTGCTGAGTACTGTCTTAAATCATTTCATTGGATGGAAGCCAAACTGCAAAACAGACATCCTACTCCTCCTACAGGTCCACTTCAGTGTTCATCAGCCCACGAGGTAGACAAAGTGATTGTTATTGACATCAGGTACCTGACAAAGCTAAAATGAGTTCTGGGAAGATACAGCTCTTTTGGACACAAGGACTAAGAATGGAGACCATAGAAAGTACTTCTGTCGTACACCCACCCACAGTGTCCCCACAGGCAAAAACCCTTACAGAGAAATTGTCTTCATCCCAGTCCATGGTCTGCTATTCCCTGAAAGGAGCTGAGATTAGAAAAACAGAAGCACACCTGTGCAAAGAAAAGGATGCTCCTCCCTATCCCCAACTCTCTACTTAGTTTAACCTTTTGTCACAAGGACAGCTCATGCTCTGTGAGTGACAGGCAAAGTAAATTTTTCACACATACCACAAAATGACCTTGCCCTGTTCCCATACAGTACTCACTGAGCAGAGAAAGAAAACCCTAACCATGTCTTACTGGCAGAGCTTGGCAAGCCGTATTGGAGGCATTCATACCAAAGCAAACACAGATAGAGCCCTCAGCTTTGTGCAACAAAGTTACTAAGAAACTTTGCAAAAGGTCCCCTGCAAAACTGCAGCGGACTTCCTATATAGGCCAACACCACCAGCAACAGCAAACATTCCCAGCTGAACACCCTTGAAGAAACCTATACTTGGTCGTCAGAAATTCCGGGGCAAATTTCATCACTTTGCCTTACACATACACATGGTTATATTTTTTAAGTACATGTTAGGACGCAGAACATGGAGTCATTTTAACCCGGTTAGTAAAATTATGGAGGAAAAAAACCTTGACAAAATATTTAATATGATCCAAAGAAAAAGAAAGTGGGTGATGTGATCAACAAAGTTACGGATTAGTTTCCTTCAGATGCATGCTTCTTGAACACACTCTTCAAGAGGAAGACACTGCTTTCAAGCACGAGCACCGTGCACCCAGGTGAGGTGAGTTCACACTTCACTTCTCCCAGAATCAGTGGGAGGAAGTCCTGTGCAGTTCCATCAGATAATTCAAACAACATATGGAAAACAGGGGTCACTGATAAAGTAGTTGGGATTCCCAACTCGCCATCTAAGTCAAAACAATTTCTCAAACAGAAAATATGTAACACTAAATCTAATAAAATCTTCTTGCTTCTAGTGGTATTTCCAAGTTTGGAAAAGCTCAGGTACCAGCACACAAACCAAAGGACCAAGAGCATGGCTCTCTCACAAATTTAATGCTACCAGTAGAAGGAAATGACAAAAATTGAAGAGGATGGGGGCAGCCCTAGAGGTACTGTAATTCATCTTAAAGATTCCCCAAATTCATACACAGTGCAGCAGTATAAGGATGTTGCATTACAATACTTCTGCATGCATTTAGGTCAAATCGCCTGCAAGCAGCCCTCCCACACCCTCCAATCTTTTAGGACTGCAGACTTCCAAACATAATCCTTCCTGTGACTACCTGTGAGATGAAATATTACTCCAGAAACATTGACCTTGCAGTTTTACTCCACTGAGGCCAGGGCAAGTGTTGGTCTTCAAAAAATATGATCTCCTTCAAATGCCTTTTTTAGTATAAAATCTTAGTGGATCATACTTCATGACTCTCAAACCAAAGGGGAAAATCTGGTGGGCAGGACTATGGAACAGTGCCATCCTCTATGCCCAAGAAAATATTTTCACTAGACATGGAGAGACTTAATTGAGTGCCTCAAACCCACATTCACTCAGGAGGACACAAAAAATAACCTTCCATTTCTTTAAAAGTGATGTGCTTTGCTAATTAACTCACCTATATGGAATTACTAGGATTCATTTTCCACATTTGTTTCTAACAGAATAATGTAAACATGAAATCCTTCTCAAAATAGTTGATGGTGAAGGCCTTGCATAACATGATAAAAACTGTCTACTACCACAGAAAGGAACCATATGAAGTTACAATTTACATGAGCCAAAATGAAGGCATTTTTCTTGTAAAAGACAGCAACACACTCTTTTCTACCAGGTTCTGTCAAAAACTAATTCTCTTAAATGGTCCTGGGGATTCCCATTTTTACCTTCGGGCAAAGTCAAACCTCCTGATAACTACACAAACTGAAGCTATAAAAAGGTTTTACACTGATTATAAGGCCAAACTTACAGTTAAAAGTTAACATAAGGAAAAAGTTTACAACCCCGTATCACTTACTTCATAAAAACTGAGTTGAAAGAAATAACTTCTGTTCAGGCAGCCTTAGCCACTGGGACTCCATCTGCACTGGCATTTACTGAGAGTTTTCCACTGTTGAAGCCCTTGGGTCATTAGGCAAGGAGACTCTCACATAGGTGACTATGCTAGCATCTGGCGTTCTGTTACCAGTAAGGGAACAAAATACCAGTGCTACATCTGAGCTGCAGTACTCACAGCCACCTCTGCCACTGGACCTGCTCCCATTCCACACCACTGCTTCCTGTCCAGAAAAAATGGTATTAAGGACTAGAAATCCCACTAGCTTAAAACATACATTACAAGATGAAAGTTTTCCTACTGTAGCTACCCAGTAAAGGTAGCAATACATAAACCCCAGCACTGATAAGAAGCTGATGGTCACCAGACTGCCAGTACCTGAGCAGAAACAGCATACAGTTGTTTGACGTGGCCAATTTTGACAGTTGCACTAATACATCGGAAGAGGTCTCTGCCTCTAACACAGAAATGCAAAGCTTTCCTCATTTCACGTGTCAGAGATGTCAGAAGGAGTGCCCTTCATGTGAACCCTGGGGCCTTGGATGTGGGTCCTGCCGCCACACAACATTATCTGTTCCCTTCAGGGGTTGTTGTTCTAGTAAACCCTGTCATTAGCATTCTGCAGACTAAAAGAGGCTACTAATGAACACAGTGGCAAAGCTGCTGGGTTGTATCTGGCATTCTCAGATTACAGAGGTACAGGCACACCTTCAGGGACTCAGACCTTCCTCTCACCCAGAGAGGCTAAAATGATGCTGCATTCCAGAAACAGAAGAAGCAAGCAGGCAATCAGCAAGCCCTTGGTGCCCAGGGAGAAGTGAGGTGGCCCCACAAGACTCAATCTGTTTTATCATTATGTTATCTTCATGACCACCCCCCCCATTTCCATTTTTGTCCTCTTTCAGGATCTGTGAAGATTCATTTTCTCATGGAGTTTTCATCAATTTCCTCATTACACACTTCAAATCCTTTTTATAAGGCATAGATAAAGTTGCATTTCCTACACACACCCACATTTCCAGTCCCAAATGTGACAATGGCAAGTTCAAAGTTTCCATGCTGGGTTTTGCATTCGCACTGAAGTTCAAGGGCAAATTGATATCCCATTTACCTGGGCAACTTTCATATTCCCATGGCAGGATTTTGTCTGGTTTTGTTTTACAAGTTTAAACACTACACAAGATGAACAGAGACATCCTGGGCTTAGCACCATTGATTATTTTTGACGAACACCGGTGACGGGTCCTTTCTCCAACCTTTTCTTTTCCAGAGACAATAAATCCTGTTCCTCTTGCATAATTTCCCATCCTAAAACGCCAAATGGAACAGCAAATTTCAAGAAATAACAGCAAACAGCTCTACATGGCAACACCACCTAACACACTATTCAGGACAGAGATTCAGCACAAGTTGTTCCCCCTGGAGATGTGGGGTTTTGGTTTTTTTTTTTTTTCTTTGTGATGTAAGGGACAAGGCAAAAGGCATCAGACATGCCAGTGGATCCAATGCAACTGGTACCTAAGGCTGACATATAAGTGATCAGTCCTCCACATCCCAAGGACTACCTCAAAACTTAGACAAGTTGGACAAAGCCAGTAGTGGATTATGGCAGATTCTGGGGTAACCAGAGGTAGTAGCACGTTCTCTCTTTCACTTGTCCAGGTTACACACCCATCTTCAGCTCAGACAGGGTCAATTACACTTCTAAATGATGTCCAAATCCTTCTGCGTGTTGTTGGATCACACGTCAACCACCCAAGAGTTAAATTCAGCAAGTATCAGTTGCCTCAGCTGCTGGGAGGAAGACAACTGAGACCAGGAGCTCTTAGCTGAATTCCTAATTCAGATATGAACCAATGTTCATCAGTCTGCTCAGAACAGTTCTTTCTGGGAGGTCTTACGCGGGGCAGAGGAATGAAGACTGGGAAAAAAAACCCAATCAGTCCCTGGAGATTTGAATCCATACCATCTGAGTAATGCTAAATAAACACATTCATTATTTCATTTAGTAATTAGAAGAAATGGTAAATGAAGAAATTTTCACCATCATCCTTCTTCTCTTAGTGTTAGTGGTGACTTGCCAACATCCACTATATTTTAAAGCCTCAGAATGCGCTTTTTTCAGGAGCAGCAAAGGAAAAAGAGCTCGGAGAGAAAAAGGAATTTGCCAGTTTTTATTTAAATTTACTAGATTAAGAGGACCAACTTCTGAAGTTGTCACATCAGCCAGCATCTCTCGGTGAAGTCAGTCACAGGGATATAAGGCATCTTAGATCCCTCTGTACTTCTTGTTCATGAGCTGGCATGAACAAGTTTCTCAGCTGTTCAAGGAAGCAGGAGAGACTGGAGGGAAATTAAACTTGGCTCCTAGAAACTCTGGCTTCATCTGAGGCCTTGCATACCATAATAAAGTCAGGATCTCATGCTGCTAAGTATGGTTCCTCCTGCATTAAAAAAAATCCCACCCTCTTTTTTTTTTCTCTCTTATTCTTTAGCCCCTTCAACACAAAGCATAAGTAAGCTAAAGCAAACAAGCCGTGCTCATCCTAGAATAAAAGTGACCATGCAGAAGGAAAGTCCATCTAGAGTTGAATATGGTGAGAAAGATCAAGTGAAACAAGGAATGCTTCTACTGATACCTCAGAAGTAAAATGTAGACTAGACAAATGTCATCCCCATGCTGAAGGGGGCAGGAGACCTGATGACCAAGAATATCAAAAAGTCAAGGTACTCAGTGCCATCGCCACCTTCTTTACTGGTCAAACCAGCCTTCAGAAATCTCAGCTTCCTATGATTATCAGGAAAGTCCAGGGCAAAGAAGGTTCACCCTGGGTGGAGAAGAAGCAGGTTAAAGAACATTCAAACAGACCAGACATGTACAAGTTCTGACAGGACACACCCAGAGGAACTGTGGGAGCTTGCCGATGTCACTGTGAGGCCACTCTCAACTATCTTTAAAAGGTCGTAGCAACTGGGGAAGGTCCATGAGGGCTGCAAGAATACAAGTATCACTCCTTGCCTTCAAAAAGGGCAAGAAGTAGGATCTGGGGATCAAACTGGCCAGCCACACCTCTATTACAGGGGAAGGTGATGGAGAAAATTATCCTGCAAACCATTTTCAAATGTGTTAGGGATAAGCAGATGACTGGGAGTGGTCAGTATGGGTTTATCATGAGGGAATCTTGGCTCACGAAATCCAGCAAACCAAGTCCTGCACCTGGGCAGAAATAGCTCCAGGCACAAGGATAGACTGGGCACCAACTGGCTGAAGAGCAGCTTGGCACAAAGTATGTGGCATCCTGGTGGTCATCAAGGTGTCCTTGAGCCTGCAAGGTGCCCTTGTGGCAAAGACCACTAGTGGCCGCCTGGGCTGCCTTAGGAGAAGTATTGCTAGCAGACTGAGGGAGGTGATCCTTCCCTGCTCCTCAGCCCTGGTGATACACATCTGGGTTCAGTGTCTAGCTCTGGGGTCCCCAGTTCAAAAGAGATGTGGACATACTGAAGAGTCCAGCAAAAGACCCACAAAGTTGATGAACAGCTAAAACATCTGTCATATGAAGAGAGGCTGAGAGAGCTCAGACTGTTTAGCCTAGCGTAAAGAAAGCTCAGGAGGGCATGATCAGTGTATAAACAACTGACAGAAGGTTGTAAAATGGATGGAGCCAAGCTTTTCTCAGTGGCAGCCCACAAAAGGACAAAAGGCAATAAACACAAATTAATGCACAAGAAATCCCACTTAAACATAAGAAAAAGTTTTTTTACTGTGAGAGTGGTTAAACACTAGAATAGGTTGCCCAGAGAGGTTCTGGAGCCTCCACCCTTGCAGATATACGGTACCTGACCAGATTCAGTCCTAGGAAAACTGGTCTATGTGATCCTGGTCTGAGCAGGGCAGTAGACCAAATGATCTCCAGAGCTGTCTGTCAGTCTCAACCATCCCATGATTCTGTGAAGGCTAGCCAGCAGGCAGCATCCTTGTACGACCTGTACAAGTGGTAAACTCTCCACAGCATGGTAGGACAATGCAGCCCTCTCTACATCAGTGTAGAGAACCAGAAACCTATAGTGTTCTCTAGCTGGCTGTCTGTAGAAGCACATGTGCCTTCACTTAGTTTGGCTTAGCATTCAGATCCTGAACGCTCCACTTAAGTTCAGAGAAATTAATAATGCTTATAGAAGGAAGATTGCTTGTGCTGGCTTTGCTTCAGAAGTTCTTCCACTGGCAACAGGAAGTAAGTCTGGCTTGTAACTCTAATGCTGTCATACAAAGAGGCCTGTCTACAATTAAGACAAAATCCTTACTGAAACCTAGGGGAATGCCACTGGCATTACCATCTCTTTCTTCCCATATTTTCCTCTAATTCCCTCAGACAGACTTATTTTGGCTTGAAACTTTCCATGTTTGCACTCTGGCTTTCCATGTTTGCACAGTTTTTTGGACAGTTTCAGCAAAACCCATTATTTTTTTCCTCTCCACTTTTGTGCAAACTTAAATTACTTCCAAACAAAAATAGTTCCAGAAACAAGCTCTGACTGCAAAATATTTTCAAGAGAATATAGGAGGAGTTTGTCTTATCTGTTAAAATGTAGTAAAAGCATAAAACACATCAGATCTAAAAACCAAATCAATTACAGTGCAAATTACCACATGTAATTCCACATAAGAAATAAACATCTATAGCCATGCAGCTGCATTAAGACCTGGAAAGAGACAGGAGCCTTTTTTGCAACATGTATTACACATCCATAAACTAAATCAGCCCACTTGGCACACAAAATAAATCATTCATCTTTTCTGACTTTTCCCCCATTTGAAAAAAAAATACAAAGAGTAGGTTAAATAGCAAGAGGAGGTATTTGTAATACCACAGACACTCACAAACCATGACCTTGTTCGGATATCGTTGATGACAAAAGTGTTCTTCTAATGGTATTTGGTTAATGGAAAAAATGGAACTTTCCTTACAAAAAGCCCAACCCTTTCAAAAATAAAAAAAAACTCAGGGTGAAAAAATTTGAAAAGAAACAACTAGAAGTCTTCTCCCTCTTCTAAATCGGAGACTCTTCAATATCCTACTAACATTTTAACACAGCCTCATCCTGCAGTTTACCAGCCACTTTTTTCACTGGTGGCTAGAAGAGGGAAAATCCTATAGCCTTTCTTTTTCTCTTCTTCTTCTACAGCTCATTCTAACCTGCCTTGTGTGAGCACTTTCCCAGAACCCTTTTCCAGTAATCAACAACAGTAGAATACTCAAGCAATGCTCAAAACTTGCTGGCATAAAAATAAATCTTCCACAAAATAATTTATCACACACAGAAATCTGGACAAGCAAAAGGCTAAATTAGCTTGCTGGAAAACAATAAAAGCCTGCACTCCTGTTTGTAATGTGCACTCAGAAAACCTCAAAATTGTGTAGAAATGTGTTTTCTGCATTGTACTGAAATGTCCGTGTCCCGTCCCCCCCAAAAAAAAAACAAAAAAACAAAAACCACAAAAAACCAAAAAAACAACAAACCCATGTAGTCAAACAAGGGGATAATGAGGAACTGTACTGCCAGAAGTGGGAGGCTGGCATTGTCCTCTGAGCAGAGCTATTTGCAAGAGCAGATGAGAACAGAGACCAGACAGGTATTAAAGACAGAGTGTAACTACAGACAATTTGAAGTCAATCTAGAGTCCCCAGAGAAGACAGGGAACCTGCCCAGATTCAAAAGTATGATGCAAAAGCATGAGAAGAGCAGGCGTGATGCTTGGAGATCAAATCATGTGCACATAAGCCACAGATCAAGGGTGTTCATATAGGCCCAAGGCTCCAGGCACTGCTGCAGTATAGCATTATTAAAGGAAAGTAAGAGGGGAGGAAAGCAAGAATCCAGAAAGCCTGGGAAGAAAGGACAGAGATCTGTCCTGCAGGACTGGAGCAGAGCTGTGCACACTAATGACAGTGAAGAAAGTCTGGGGCAGAAGAGACAGCAGAGAAAGAAATTGAGAGGAGGGGAGACAAACGACACAACAGCATCTTAAAGACATGTGGTTTGTCCAATGCAGCTACTGGGATGCAGGGGGTATGTGCAAGGAGATGAAGAGGCTCTCTTCTCTCAAAGATTCCTGCTCCTGGGACAGGGCAGACTCAGAGTGACACCTACATCCACATCTGTCCATTTGCATGGGCTACTCATCGGTCAGTTGTGACCCAGTTACCAGAGCCCCGGCATCTGTGACTAGCCTCCTGACAGAAGACTAGCTACCTGCAACTGACACAACTAGCACTCAGGGCTGACACACCTGCTGGTCAGGAACATCATTCCAGCAGTTGCAAGTGTGATCGGAACAACATCAGCAGTGGAGTACAGCAAAGCCTTGGTCTGAGCTTACAGACAGACATTACCAAAATCTGCATAACCTGCACCTGCTTCACTGTCCTTCGTGGCAGTGAGCTGCACAGAGCAGTGATACTGCAGGAAGATAGCACATTACAATCTTCACGCATGCCTGAACAGACATTATCAGCCATCTTTCATTATTATGTTCCTGCCCCCACACACAGGACACTTGTTACACCAAGTCTGTAACCACAGCTCCCTGCTGCAAGTGAGGAAAGTCACACAGACTTTGAATGCCAATGCTTTTAGTGTTTAAGTAAATATTTCCCTTGCGTTGTCTAGATCTTCCACCCTCACTAAAGCAGTAGCCACTGAGACTGGAAAACACCACATGGATCCTTGACAGCAGTTTCAGTTCTTCCCCTTTCTCAAAGCCATATTGTTCACGGTGGAGGGGATGACATACTTCTCTGTGAATTAGCACCTATTTTTTCAAACACTGATACTCACTTCTTCCCTTTCCTTGTAGCTAGAACAAAGGACAGGAGTCATGACAAACCAATCCTATTTACACTTTTCATCCAGCCCTAGTCTGAAGTATAGGTGTTAACTCAACAAGTTGGATGTGCTGCTGGATGCACCCATAGATTCCTGCTGGTTGCTAAGAGGCAGAAAATGGAGTAGGTTTTCCCCAGCTGGGCCCAATGCTCTGCTCCAAAATAGTGGCAAACAAAATTTCCTTGTAGTTGTGGAAGCACACAGAAAATAGTGGCAAACAAAATTTCCTTGTAGTTGTGGAAGCACAGTGAAAGGGGTAAGAAGCTGCAGCAGGAAGAAGGTTGAAGCATGCCTTTCCTCTCCCCTTGCATTTACTGAGCCCCTTAGCATGACACAATTTGGCGTGTTATTCTTTTGGATGTGTTCCTGAAATGTTCATTCAAGCACCGGTGCAACCTCTGACTTGCTACGTTTCATCTCAGCTCACTATTTCTCCTACCCTTCTGCCCTGGCTGGCCAGACCATAAACACGTATGTCTGAGAGCTGTTCCTCTTCTGTAGGCACTGTAAGTGGTTCAGTATCTTTCGCTACGCATATAACAAAAAAGTCTGTAACTAAGAAATATTGCTATCAATGCATACACCATAAGCTCTTTGCATACTGAAGAAAAACAGTCTCCTATACTGAAAAAGTTCTCCTACTAGGGTACAACCATCAGGGCAAAGCTGTGTTCTGCGTCCACCATGGTAAAAGTACTGCCCCTTCTTTAAACTGAGGCAAGCATTTGTAAAAAGCTTCAAACGGATGTGGGAAGAATGTATTCAGATTGAAGGGCACCTCAGTGACATACCAGCTCCAAATGCAAAGAAGAAACTCTTGTCTGGGTACTCTTCCAGCAGGTCCTTCACCCTCTTGCCCATTCGCTCATTTCGCTTGTAGATCAGCTCCTGACGGAAGTAGCTGTCTATCTCTTGTGCGGTAACGCGTTCATGGGCCAGAAGTGTAGCGTTAATGAAATTTGGGACCTAAGGTAGGAAAAAAAAAAGTCTTCAGGAAAAGGGCGTTTATTTCACAGGCAGTCATCATGCACAGGCATTTTGCTCCATCACTGAATGTGGCAATCACCTTGTACCTCTAGGCATATCCAGCAGGACAAAACCCAAAGGAAGCTAAAAAGTGACTCAGCAAACATCTAATAATGCATAGTGCTTCATTCCTCTCAACATAGCATTTCATAAGCCAGCCAGCTGATTTTTTTTGGACGCAAAGACAACAAATACTTTCAGGTTGCCACACTGTAGATCCCAAATCCTGATTGCTCGGCTGAAGAAAGTAAGTATTTGCCCCTGGCTATCTTTAGCTACATACCTCCTCCTTAAATTGCCATAGGTATGACAAAACTATAATGATAATTACACTCCTTCTAAGAGAGTTTGACTGGTATAAGAGGCCTCAGGCTGTCAAAGAATAACTGTGCAATTTGAACTAGTTAACAAAAACAACCCTGAACTTTCCAAAAGCAAGATGACCAGATTTTGTCAGGAAAGAAAGCATTACCACCTCCAGTTCCCCCATCCTCAAGACACCTTTTAAAATACTGGCTTCCTCCTCTGGGGCACCCAGGACAGCTATGTCTGCACACTACCCCGACCTTTTGCCAGCGGAGAGAAATGTGGGTCTTGAGTTGCAGCCATCCTGGCTTCTTGATAGGCAGCTCTGGGCACTGCAGCTACAGGGACTGCTAAGCAAAGGGTCTGCAAGGGGTGGTTTCTGTGGAGCAGAGCCACTAAGACAGGTGCTTTCCTTTGCAAGGGTGCAGCAGCTGAAGAGGTTCCGGAGCTACTCAGAGACTACTAATGACTATTTCCAAAGGGTTCTTCGCCCACAGTGGGTCACCTACTGGGCAAGCATGGGGTCAAATACAATTTAAAGAGAAGTTCTACTTAAAAACATAAGCTGATACTGTTGAAGGCTACTACTACTCAGCTCTGCTGTGAGAGAGCGTGTCCTGCAGCAGAGCCCCTCATGTAAGTGAAGAGCACTGGCTCCCTCAGAGATGTGCATGTCTCGGCAAGAGCTGTTCTCTCCAAGGACCTCACGGCAACACCAGCTGTCTGCAGTCTATAACACCTCAGCAGAATAGTGATGCAGCATCTGGATGCTCTTACAGTTTCGGCCTCCTTTGAATAGCCCTCTGAAATCTATGAATGAAGTGCACTGTGTAACAGCTAAGCAGTGTTAACAACCAGGTTGCCTGCACCTGCAGGTTGAAGGATGTGCAGGACAGTAAGGTAACAATACGCACGCAAAGCTCAGTTCCAGAGAAGGAAGGGTTAGTATGACAGTATTTCAGCACTGCACCGTATACATCAAAAGGCCACAGGAAAATGGTTATTCGGCAGGGAAAGCCTGGGTACCAACATCGACTTGTTCATCACTGCGAGGCTGTGTTTCCATTGATGTGCAGGAATTGCCAGGCAGTACCTCACAGACAAGAACAGAGAGGCCTGATGTCTCAGTCTGAGGTTAGCTAATCTAACAGACCAAACAGGCCAAATTGGTCCCTGCTGGGCATTTTCTTGTGGTTTAAAGATCAGAGCATTGAATTCCACTGTGCTGCTTAGGAAACTGTCTCCATAAACCAAGTCTATGAGGCCTCAGAAGGTTTTCTTTTCCTTAACATTCAGTCTCAACCTACCTTTTCTTTGTTTCACTCCATTTCTCTTCTTTGGGCCTTGCCCACAGTAGACAACCATACTGATAGGGAACATTAAAAAGCCTGTAACTTGCCCAGCCTTACACAAGCATCCAAGTCACGAGTGCATTTCTCTGTCACTATTTGCACAAAAGAGCCTGCTGCTGCTCTCTGTAGGCACAAAGTTTGCTCACACCTAAGCTAGCGTAAGTCCACAGGATCCTTACGAAAATACAGGATTAACTCATAGAGCTTTGACGCTAAAGCAAACACAGCACTTGTCCAAAAGGGAAAGCCAGGTGCACCTTTGCTGCTTGCCTGCAGCAAGACAGGGGTGAGGTGGTGCAGACTCCTTGGACCGGAGGTGTAGGAAAGCGGATGTGCCAGGGAGCCAGCTACGTGCCCTTGGCTCTCACCTGCAAAGGGCCTGCCTTCGGAGAGATGAGCGTGAGTGAGACAGGGGTTAGCACAACCGGTACATGTGCATAGTACAAGGGCTGCGGTGGCAAGACTCACTTGAGAAGTTTCATGGTTGAAGATGATGGAGCTGAGGTCCCCACAGTTGTAATGCTTGATAAGGTCTTCTGTCGTATAGGGGATCTGGAAACTGCCTCGTCGGAGGCTCTCCTGCTGCAAGAGAGTCTGATTCAAAGCAAAGACCACCTGAAGGAAGGGGAGAGGGAGGAAAAGACAGAGTTCCTGGTGAGTTCTCATCTCAGCCCTTGAAAAGATCGCAGAAATACAGCTTCCTGCTGAGGCCTCTCTGCAGCTGCTCCTGCTTTGAGCGTGCCAGTCCACACTTCGCCAACCCGTGCCTCCTCCAGGTCTGCAGCTACTCACACTTCAGGTCCCACAGGCCTGCTCATAGGGAACTGACTCACCACACGTAACTCCAGGAGGTTTTGCCCATGACATGATTAATACAGAAGATACAAAGGGGCAGACTGAAACAGGGGCAATCTTGCTCCCCTAGACAACAGTTTGCCTGCCCACCATAGAGCCCTAGGGCATGTCGGGCTCCTATCCCCACAGCTCCTCAGCCACCTACCTAAATTAAGCATGGCTTCTCCTTGTTTGCACTTTCTTCTTCATCTGCAAGGAACATCAACGCCATCACTTCCCGCTTCATGCCTCCTTCTCCTACACACCCTGTTCATTTTGGGCACGAATGGCTCTCCAGAGCAGACCGGGGAAGGCCGGCATGCCCTCCCCGCAGGCGAAGTCTGAGGGCAGCGGCCCCACGGTGGCCCAGAGCTCTCCCCCAGCTGACTGCCTCCTCCTCAGCGTTCACCCGGGCATGCCAACACTCCCCTTCCCTTCGCCTCAAGCTGAACTAGCGTGGCTGCCACGGCTCCCATTGACCAGAAAGCAAGAGGCTCAGCAGAGGCCTCCTCCAGGTGTTGCTGCCCACCCCCAGCCTCCAGCACAGCGTGGCTCTCCCAGGGTGCACTCCGGCCACCTCCAGCCCAGGCAATACACACCTCAGGAAGATGGCCGCCACTTAAAGGGCACCAGAGACCAGTCTGGAGCAACACTTGACAGGGTCCTCTGGAGCCAAACAGACGATGCAGCACCTCTGCACCTCTCCGTCATAGCTCCAGCCAATGCAGCAGGCAGCTGCCCAGCCCTGGAAAGGCAGGGAGCCATGGAAGGACCTGGGGCAGAAGCTCCCCAAGATGAGCATGGGATGCCAGTGGGCACACTGGTGGGGCACGGAACTGCTTACTCGCCCGTAGCTCTCCATCAGCATGTGGCAAGTAAAACACTGACATCTCTCCCAAACACAGTGCTTACTCAAGCTACCGCTGGTTTGCATACCAAGACCAGACAACTGTAACAAGCCTTCCTGGGGAAGACTTATTTATTTTTTTTTCTAAAGGAAGTAAGCTGAGACATATTGGTGAGGTCTTGAAACATATTTCAAAGGTTACTCTTGGGAGGGTTATCTTCCAGGCTCCGGTGACTCTGCGCAGACTCATGAGGGCTCTATGTAATTAACTCCTGGATATTTGCCTCGAACAGCATCAAAAGCACTTTGGAACTGGAAGTATTCCACACCACCATGAAACTCACACATTAGTAAGCATACGCTTAATGTACTGAGATTATGTGAACCAAATCTTGGGATTACAGGACAGGGTGGATGTGCGAACGAACAGGTGCAAATTAGCC
>Ga0065711_1007233_pt1 | contig 28600 bp, 16 predicted proteins | sample Hoacrofraction12_FD_59098 | JGI IMG/M metagenome (GOLD analysis project Ga0065711, IMG submission 59098) | Hoatzin crop microbial communities from Cojedes, Venezuela - Epithelial fraction 12 v2 (version 2) | ecosystem: Host-associated > Birds > Digestive system > Esophagus > Crop | place... | reverse complement strand
GAGCGGGGCCGGGGGGCGGCGGCGGGTTGGTGCCCAGCGGGGCCGGCTGGCCGTGCGCTGGGGGGGGGCCCTGCCGTGGGTCGGTGGCCGTGGCGGAGCCCGCCGCCCACGTACCGGGATCGTCCCCGTTCTTGGGGGTTTTCCCGCTCCAGCGGGGCTCTTCTCCCGCTTCCCGGCAGGGAAAGCGTTTCTGCTTCACGCGCTTAGGGAAGCTGCTGATTCCGCTCGTATAAAATCGCTCATCACCTTTTCTTTAATTAGCGGCTACAGCTCACTCCCGTCCTTCCACAGCTTCTGGGCTGGCGTGCGGGGTTAGCGCTGCGGGCGGGCAGCTTAGGTCCTCGCCTTTGGCTTCTCTGCTGGATGCTCACTCCAGCTCTTGTCGCCCTTCTGCAAGGCCGTTTGAAGGACGGGTTGTGAGAGAGGGTGGGTTAGCGAGCAGGAGCTCAGGGTGGGTCAGATGCTTAGGGTGCCTCTCTGCAGGTGGGAGCGGACAGACGCAGCCTGCAAATGGAGTGTGTCTGAAAGCTGTAGCAGTGTGGCTGTACGTGCCTGTTTCTGAGGGAATGCACCCCACTTCTCAGCACACTTGCTGGAGTGTGACAGCACGTCGATGTAGCAGTCCAATTTACAGATTAGAGATGATGTGTATCNAACAAACTTGATGTGAAGGCTGACTGAGCTTGGGTCTGTCTGCACCACTCTGTGTAGACTGTCCCTTAGTCCTGTAAAACATCTTCTTTGAGCATGAGGACTTTGTTAGGCAGGATATGGAATACTATATACTTTCTTTTGCGATACTAGGGCCTGATTTTTTGTTTACATGTAGAAAGCCAACCATGACTTTATACTTGTGAAAACATAATTAGCAGTTGCTTATCACTACGAATGGAGAAATACCATATATTAAATTAGAGGGATAGGTTCAAATTAATATGGTGGTGGGTTAACAGCGTGGAGCTGTCAAAGTAAACTTGGAATAATTTCTAGTTTTCTGTCAGACAGGCTTCTTTGTGTGAGTTGAAGAATGCTAGACTGACATTGCGTAAATGTGCATCCAGCATTTGTTGTTTTTTTGAAAGTTACTTAACAACGTGTTTTACTATTTTTAGTGTTATTTTTAGGTAGTAAACCTGTGGAGCGCCTTCAGATATTGGTATTTTATTAGTACTGTGACATGGGAACATTAACATTGTAATCAGAAACAAAACCTTTTCAGGTAAAAGCTCTTCATTTGGAAATGTGGAGGGAGTACTGACATTTTCTGCTTTCTAAGCTGTTATTTAGTTGTCAACAGGTATTTAGTTTATCCTAGAGCTGTAATTAGTTTGTAGCTGGACTTCTGTAGGATTTCGAAGTTAAAATTTTGCTTATTATTTTAAATGGCATATTATTTATTGGAGGATAAGTAGGATTTTCTTAAGCAACGTAAGGTTTAGCCTGTGTGTGGTGTGCACGTATGCATGCAGAGACATTGACATGCTTACTAGTGATGTCTTGGACTTCTTAAAGAGATTTTATCTCCTTACAGTTTTTTGTGAACTTTGCTTTTGTTCTGTTATGTCTCAGTTGCTAGTTTTCCTGTAGAAGCAGGATTAATTTTTGCAGAGGATTGGGTTAGGCTTTTCTGACAGAAAATCAGGTGTTTCAGATCTGTTTCTCTTGATCATGGCTTACGTAATATCATACTTCTGTTGAAGAAAAACGTTAAGCATGCTTGACACCAAAATGTAGGGGTACTGATAATAAAAATATAGAATTTCACTGAATATTGTGTCAATCACGTCATGCATCTTTGATTTCAGTTACTTGATTAGTCTCCACTAGGTATACTCACTTCTCTCAAGTCTGTCTACATTTTAGATTTATTCATGAAGTAACACTCTGAGATATACTACGATTTGAATCGAAAAATAATTAATGTCATTAACACATTGTCTCTCACCCTGGAAAGGTTACCCCATTTAAAGAATGACATAGATGCATCTGTGAGTAAGTTATCCTAGTGTTAAAGTATTTCTAATTTATTATTAGAGAGTCTTGTGGATCTCATTTATGTATGGAAAAGTGATACCTTACAGTTAAAACCTTAGCTATAGAATTTATTTTAGCAGTGTAAAGTTAATTTCGGTTAGTGGTAGTAAGCTGTTGCAGAAGTTGCGGAAGCATCAGTGCCCCTAAATAGATTTAACAGTGCAGTGTCATATACCTGAAATAGAGAAATACATCGTTTTCTACTTAGGAACTTTTTTTTTTTTTTTAAAAGCATGGTAGTAATTATTTGAAATGTTGAAATATGAATGCTCAAGGCTTAGTCCACACTGATACTCAGTGCTGTCTAATCTGCCTGAGTGTTTGGTAAGGAGATGGTAGTTCCGAGGCACAGGAGTTTGATGGAAAAGAAAATCATTGCACTGGCCATCAGTGTGGGATTGATAGCAGGACTGTGTTCATCAAGGCTAAAGCAATGTAAGATGAAAATGTGGGATTATGGAGGAAGTTATGAGAAATGTTGTGGTATGTTCCATTTAAGTTGTTCTTGATTATCCATTGATGTGTAGTCTGAAAAATTTGAAAACGAAATGCTTAATTTTTTTCACCTCACAGTACTTGTTTATAAGCAAGGAAGCTTGTCAGTAATATAAAGCTGCCCCTATGCTTCTGAGGTTTCAATTGCAGTATTGTTTTAATTGTCTCTTTATTTTTCCAACTTACTTGGTCTTTGAGGAATGAAAATGGGAGAGACTCCATTTTCAGATACAGTCTCTGAAAATGTAATGTTTGACATAGTGAAAATTCCTCAGTTTGCCTCTGAATAATGTGTCTGGACTCTAATCCTGTAGCCCATATAACAGCTATATTCACTTAGTGAAATATTTATGCAGTTCAGTTTGCAGGAGTGAGACCCTCGTGTGATAATACGCCTATACAGAAAGTAACATGTTGTGCAGTCACAGCATGGTGGTTTTATTTGCTTAGAATAATTTCTCATGAAATATCTCTCCTGTTAATAAAATATATGGTTTTAGTTGCAAACTGGTGGGTGTGGGTCAGAATGTAAGAATAGAATTGACAGAATGCTGCCTGAAATAGTACAGTTTTTCTTTTCATGTTCCAAGTTTTCATTTTATTTAAGATAGGTGGCTTTACAAACCTTTGAAGATGCAGGATTGGATGGTGTTCTGACAATTTCCTTGTAGGAAATTGTCAGCCAAAATATAGGGAAGCAGGTAGTTGGAATTAAATTATCTGTTCAGTTATGATGTTGTTACCCCCTTCATTCTCTCCATGTTTATAACTATCCTTTTAAGCAGAGTCATCATCATAACTGCCTATAGAAGTTAATTCCAAGAAGGTACTATTTGCTGGGTAAAAAGTAACATCTAGAAAAAGATGTTTGGCCTCTGTTTCTTTGAAAATAAAAGGACATTCAAATTAGGAGGCAAAATGAATGTAAACTTTTTGTATTTGTATACTGCTATCATGTCGGTGTGTACTGTACTTATGTAGTGGATGCACTCATTTTATCTGTCCTTCATGTGTTGAAACCTCTCCCTATGCCATTGCCAGTGCCGTTCTTCTAACCCTTTTTGTTTCAGATCTGGCTCTTTTTACTGTAAATATTTAAACCAAATTCAGTATTTGATATATGATCGTCTTATTAAAAATGCTTGTGCATATGTCAGTCGATTTTTGTATCCTCTGTTAAAGAGTGTAGCTGCATGAAGCCTTACAAGTTCAGTGGGGTTTTTTTCTGAAATATGGTGGGAAACAATCGTGAAATGGAAGGCTGCTCAGTTAGGTGAGATGTGGTGTTGTCTTGCTTTCTAACTTTAATGGTTTATCCTGTCAGAATTATAACTACTGCTGCACATTGAGCTGTCCACAATGACTCCTAATTATTTTTCTCAGAAGACTGGACTAATTTGAACTCATCAAGTATTTAGATAAAAATCATTTCTCCTTGTGTGCATTACATTATATTTATTTGCATTTCATCTGCTGTTGTATTACTCAGTTTTCTAACTCAGTTAGATCTTTCTGGAAATCTCTATTCTCCACAGTTTTTACTAACCCAAATAGTTTCCTACTACTGGCAAATTCTACTGTTTCACTGTCTGCTTCCACTAATCAATGTTAACCATTGTTTTTAATGTCTGATGTACACTACATGGTTAACTTCTACACTCTCTGAGCATCTTGGTTAACGTCTTGGTTATCTGAACCTTACTTGCGAGAGAAAATTTTTCAGATGATCGTAGGCTTGGAGAAGCAGTCACTAGAGCTGAGCTGAGAAGTCTTTCAAGTACATAGTATAAGCTTTCTCCTGTTGTTTATAAAGAGCTGAAGTGCTTAGCAAGAGCTTCAGCACAGTTTTGTTTGAAAGCGCACAGCGTCTGACTTTTGGGGAGGTCTTGCCATTGAAGTGACCATAGGATTCAGATAATGAAGTTTCACCAAGGCACAAGGGAGAAATCCAGGCATTCTCGAAGTGTCAAATGTAAAATATAAGTTACAGCAGTATTACATTTGAAGTACATTTGTCCACATTTATACGTTATAATTTTTTTTTGCTGTAGGATGGAACCTAACAATGTAAATGCTATGGGAACATACTGCTGATCAGATCAGTGAAAATTTGTATTAATCTGATCTGGTAGGGGTTAGTTTAAATTTGTATTATACTGACTGTATGGATGAGCTTTTTGTCATTTGTAACTTGTTTTTGTATGAGTAATTAGCTTAAGTGTGTGTGTTCTAAATGCAGAGACACGTGGATAGGAGCAGAGGAGACAGCAGAAAAGTAGGGAGATTAGTGTTTGACTATTCATGTTATACTGACTAAGAAGCTCTAGCATGATGGCACTTTGCTGTACAACAAAGAGGTGGTTTTTTGAGCTGTATATAAATCGTCCAGCAACTGGAACATTTTCCCAAATTGAATTTATTTCTATGTAGATCAAGTAATACTTGAAGAATGGACAATAATTTTTGAGCCCATTTTGCCTTTTTTCTACAAACTGTCTCTAGTGCTCAATATATATCTTCTTTTTTTTTTTTATACTTATGATTTTCTTTCTGTATTCAATAACTCCTTCCTTTCTCAGGTAAGATAAATTGTGACTTCTTATTTATCAAACTTATGCTGTATTTGCTTCAAAATCTGTTTTTCTTAATAAAAAGGAGTTATTTCTTGAGAAGCTTAAGAAATGTATCACTGTTGTGGAGTTTTTTGGTTTTTGTTTTTCATAAACTCAGGTGGTTTCAAATAATTGTAGAATACAAACCAGTAACAAACACAGATTCTGGATGATATCAGGGTGGTTTTCAGCAGGTTGTCACACACAACAAAGACTGGGAAAATAGAGCTCTTGTTTTTGGAGGTTTGTTTCTGAAGATGGGAGCCATTTTTAGTGGTCAGAACATGTTTCCGAGAGGTTGGTGAAGTAACATTAAAAGTTCTTCTCACCTGAATTCACTTGAGTTGGTGCACAAAAAATACATGACGAAGGAAAGTGTCTGTTCTGTGGGGTGTTTGCTGCCTAAATGAGTAACATACTGTATGATCTTTCCCAAAGGGAAGCTGAAGAATCCAAAGCAGGTTATAAAATAAAATGAAAAGTTCTCATTACTGGTGTTCAGCTGACTAGTTCAAATCAGAGGCATTCCTTGTTATTAGATACATTTCACTCATTTATGACTTCTTTTTCTTTCTTCATCACCTCTGCAGCAACTCTTACAATGTATATCATACCATTTTATTCATGTGAGTTCAGTATCAATAGCCCCAAACTGAAGGATTTTACAGTTTTGCTTTTTTTTTTGGTTGAAGTAGTACAAAATGTCAAAAATTAGAAGGAAGGTCACAGTGGAAAATACCAAGACCATATCCGATAGCACATCCCGAAGACCCAGTGTGTTTGAAAGGCTTGGACCCAGCACTGGAAGTACTGCAGAGGTGAGTTGTGAAAGTGTTCTTCTTTTCCTCCCCACCCCAGCATCTTCTTTTCCAGGATTTAGGTGGTGGGAAAGAGTAGCTCACAAGTACCAAATACTTGGGTGTCACTGATGTTAGTAAAGGTGAAAAGAACTCCTTAAAGCGTGGATGTTCATCATACTAATACTAGAATTTTCAAATAACGTGTGTTGTCCCAGCTTCTGGAGAGGAGCAGTAGTACTGTACCTATCAATAGTATTTCCACCAACCTCAATTTTTCTCTGCCAGACCTGATGCTCATTGTTGATTATTTTTTTTAAATTATTTATATTACTGGTGGACAGAAATTACAGATAAATGGGAGTTAATGTGGAGTCATTTGTTTGTTCTGCCACACTCACACCAATGGTATTTCCAGAAATGAGTGTGAAATTCACCCAGTAATGTCTGTCTCTTAGACACAGTGCCGTAACTGGCTGAAGACTGGCAACTGCCTCTATGGGAACACATGTAGATTCGTACATGGCCCTTCACCACGAGGTAAAGGCTATAGCAGCAGTTATAGAAGGTAAATCAAGAACTCACTTTGAATTCTTCACATGCTGTAGGAAAATAGTTTTTGCAACTATGTCTTCTGTTTTTTTTTAAAAAAAGTGAAATGCTGTGGTGTGCCTAATGGTATGTTTTATTGATAACCAGTTGCGTTGTGAAGCTGCTCAAAACAATTAATTTGGCGACTTGCACTGGGTTTTCTGAGGATTTTTGTGTGTATGTAGCTTGTAAAAAATTAATGGAGTCCGCTGGATGCAGATTAACTTCTTTTATGACTTGAAATGGGAAGTTCAAGTACCTTAATACATTTTTTTTTTTTTGCCGTAGTGTAACTGCAGCTTCGGATATGCCTTTCTGTCCTTTACTAAAATACTGCTTTGCAACTACTTACAGCAGTACTCATATACTTGCAGCCCTTCTACCTTTGCTATATTGCTTGATGAATAAGGTGTCTATCCTTTTCTCTCCTGTTGTGAGAAAACACTTCTCTTCAAAACATAGTTTTGTGACTTTATCTGTCAAATACAGAACAAATACCCTATGTCATAGTAAGAGATCCAAGAATTTACTTCATTTTGCAGAAGAGAAAATTTTTTATTGTCTGCCTTTTCATATTTTACCGTAATTTAAACATTTTTTTCCTACTGTCCTTTGTGTGGCATAACACCTTACTTAACTGAAACTAAATATGGGAGTAAATTTGTGATATTCTTACTATAAAGGACAAAAAGATAGTACAGTTTTAGCATAATACCTCTTTGTATGAAGACTTCACATTTTACAAACAACTGTGCTTCATAATGGTACAGTAATGTCAATGTTGCCTCTAGATTATGGATGGGCACACTGAAGCATCAAAGTGTAAAGCAACAACAGGAAGGATGGCATGAGGTTAGGGTTCTGTTTCTGGTTCTTTTTCCTATTCCTGTGGCATACTCTCAGGACGATCTTGACTTTGCTTGTTTGATCTTTCCATTGCTTCTAAGATGGTAGCAGCTGGGGTACAAAATATATCGTAGAGTTAGTGTTTCTTTTGTTGTGTAAAAGATTGTACTCTGTTCTGTACTGAATGTTCCAAATGGGAAAAAAAACAGTGATTTAGTGGTAGAGATTGAATTGAAAAACTGTTAGAATGTCACTTTCTACTTCATTTCAGTGTTTGGAACACTTAGTGCATAGTTCTGCTTGGTCAGTTGAAGAACAGTCACGTTTCTTTTAATGATTAAAGCTTTATTTCTGCTTTACTGTTGCCACTGACATTTAAGAATCATGTTGATTTGCTGCTTCTTATGGCTAACATTTTTTTATGAGGACTGTATGAAAAATTCAAAGGGCAGATCTTACTGCTTATTTGTCTGATACATTCAACATTTAATAGAGGTGTTCTTAAAAATAAAAAGGGGGAGGAAGCCTCTGACTACCCCCCCCAAAACAGACAAAAGAAGCATGCTTGTCTTTCGAAGTTTCTACTGATAGCTCTTGGTCAGGCACAGAAAAAGCTGGTTTATGTATATAATAAAATGTTGGCATTTTCATGCCATTTAACACTACAGAGATTGTTACAAATGTTATCCAGGTATTTTGAATATAATTTTACTGGCTTCTTGCAAGTCAGCCTATTGCTGCTTCCACATCAGTCCAAACAGTATTCTTGTTAAAAGTGTCTGGGACAGCATAATGGTGGCGTGTCTACGTGTGCTTAGCCAGGCCTGCTGGTGAAGTCTTTTGTCTGCTTTGTGAGCAGTTTGGGAGGACAAAGCACGTCTTTTTGCCTTTCTGTCTTGCCCCTCTAATTTCATACCTGTCTTAAATAAATCTCGTTGTTAATGGCTTTATTTGGCCATAGTGCCTCCCATAGTTCAGAACATCACAAGACAGTAGGAAAACTTGACTCTAAAGTGTGAAAAACTCTTAAATCTAGTTTCGTTAAAATTCCATTTCAACATTAATGCTGCCTCTCATAGCATGAATTTTAATATTTCTGTTATAAAAATAAAACCTAGCATGTTTTTACATATAAAGCTTTCCTGATAAGGATATTAAGAATTCATTAATAGACCTGACAGTCTTCTAGGCATCTGAAGTAAGGAGAAGCTAACAAGGAAAGAGCTGTGTGTAAACATGCTGTCCCACAAGGGATTTTGCTCTTTTGCTCCACTCATAGATTGTTTGTTAGTTGCTTGGCAGCTTCCTGCTGGTTATTTTATACTGTTGTCAGCATCCATGCCATCGTAGCGTCCCTCCCTTAACCTGTCTAATCCTCGTCATTCTGGAACATTACACTGGATTTAAAAACCAAACCAGCAGTAATATTAGGTAAGAACGTATGGATTTTGTGAGGTTCAAATATTGTTGTATGGGAAACTGAAAAAGCAGGACAGTATTTCATGAGCATTCAGTCATAATGTGTGCATTATACACTAATAATTGTCAGCTGCCTATACATGCACACACATACGCACAGATATTCCCGGATAGTGTGCCTGTTGCTAGGGAGTTGTTCCTGACACTGTAAGAGGTACAGAATTCTGCAAATGGAGGCGCTGCTATGAATGTGCAGCTCCTAACCAAGCTGCCGAATATGGAGAACTGAACTGTTGCAGGAAGTAATGCTGTTTAATACACTTAATTGGACTGCTTAAAATTTGAAATGATGAAATTCTGCGTTTTAGACTTTATTTAAAGGATGTCCCCAGCACAAAATATTAAGTTATTAAAGAGAATTTTTTGAATAGTTTCTTCTTTCAATGTACAGAGATAATGCTGTAGAGCCTTTTGCGTGAAAGGTTCTACCAGTTGCAGTCTAGCCACATCGTCTTAAACTGTAGAAGTAAAATTGTAGTTATCTGTTGAAATTCAGTATTGTTCATTACCTGGAAAAACCAAAGGCCCCTTTTGGAGGGGAGGAGGAAAAAAAAAAAGTTATGTAGAAAAGAAGCCATTGTATAAACATTAAAATTGGGGTACATCTGAAAGAAAAATCGGCTAGTAGGCCAGCTTGTTTTTCTGTGCATTAAGCCAAAGTATCTAAAAAAGTCACAGCTTCCTGAGTAATTATTTCTTAAAATATATGACAAATTTTCAGTCTTACTTTATTAGTCTTTTTGGGGGGGATTATGATGTTATGATGTTTCTTGGAGGGGTAGGATGGTTACCATGACTTTGCTCCAGCTTTCTCCTAAAGCTAAAAAAAAAACCCAAACAAAAAACCACGAACAAACCCCAACCCTGAAGCTATAGCTTTTTTAAATTTCTGTGATTTCTTGATAAGTTTTGTAATCTTTAAGTAGATTTGAATAATGTTTTAACAAAGTAAGTTTTTTCTTCCCTCCCATACTGAAAAATGTATTAGTTGAGAGTGAAATGGCTTGGATGTTTTTTCACTCCAGCATATAACTTTTTTTAAAAAATAACAGCCCAGTATTAAAAAGTCAGATGTCTCTCTAGAAAGTACACGAGATGCGTTCAGTTCTCTTGCTTTCTCCTTCAGCTGCTGAGGTTTTTCCTGAAATTGCTTCTGGTGAGAAACAATGTTACCAGTACATTATCTATAACCTTTTTGACTTTTAAATTAGTTTTCAGTTTCACAAATCAAAATCCTTTATGCCATAGCTGAAATATTGTTCAAAATTAAGGCATTGAATTGCTGCTTTAATGTTGAAAGAGAATTTATTTGTTGAGGTAGCTGATGGTTGGAATGCTTCAGAGAGTTTTGATAATGCAAAGGAATTATATTTCTAAGATGAGAGGAGGGGGAAAAGAAAGATACTTTGAATCATAACCTTTGCTAAAGCCAGGCATTTTAAAGATGATATAATCATGCATGCAAAGAAGATAACTTGTTTATATTTGTATGCTGGATATTATTTGATCCTTCTTAGTGCTGAGAGAAGCAGCATGCTACTGTTTTGTACCTTTCCTCTGATCTAGTGACCTGTATTTACAACTTTGTGAAGAATTAAATGCATTTAAAAGTGTGAGCAGTCACTGTTCTTTTTCTTGTTAGATCCTAAAACTTATGACAAAGTTTAAATAATGAAATATATAGATAACTTTGCAAAAGAGGAAATGGAAAGCAATTACTGTGTTTCAAGTATGCACAGGTTGAAAATGAAATCATATTAATTTGGATTTTTGTATGCATAGTCTGCGAAAGACAATTTACCCTTTATGTATTATGTGACAGAGGAAGGGTGAGAGAAACAGCCCTTTCCAAATGGAAACCCTAATTCAGTCTGAAAAACAAAACAAATGCAAATTTCATTGTTCAGATATTATTAATAACTCTTCTAATCAGCGAGGCAGCTTTAGTATCTCTTTGTGATTCTTTAGTGTCAGCTGGTAGGTACAGATCCAGTACTTCTCAGGCAACCATTTCACAGAAGAATCTGTAATTACAGCTAACAGCCATCACAGAAGTACCAAACTCAATATCAAGACAGATGTATATGAAGAGAAAATTTCTTCTGTTGAATGGAAAGATCTTTTGAAGCAACTCTTACATCTCCTTTGCTTAGGAACTTGTTTAAATGTGAGGGTTGTTCTCTTTTAACCCATAGTGGATAAATGAACTTGGGAATACTGAGGTGACAAAATTATATAGATGTCTTGTAGTGTAGATTGTTTGCCCTCCCTTCCCACATCACAGTAATATCTTTTACAGAAGATACACCTTAAAGTTGCATGACTAGTAGAATTCATCCAATATTTTGTAATTAAATAATGAAATAATTGTGTTACTGCAAGATGGAAAATGAAGGAGGCCTCCAAGAGTGAATTTCTGGTGCATAGTCTTGCAACAGCATTTTTTGTGTATCAGTCACACCAAGGTCATAGGAGGATGGCACCTAGGTCAGGTTATCTCCACTTGTGGACTTCATCCATATTCAGAGTTGTGCTTCTGTGCGACTGTCATTGCTAGTCTACAATAGTTTGACTCTGCATGAATTTTATTTTTTTATATGTATAAAAAATATATATATTATCTATACATTAATAATTGGTGCAGCTTAGAATATGGAGAAGGCTAAAGACATCTTGAAAGACTTGGTAGGAGTGATTGGGAAACATGTTTGCATGATGATCAGAAGACGACTTGTTCTGAGTAGGATCACTTGAAGCTGATCTAGTGTAGTAACTGAGTCATGCCATATAAACATATAAGTAATTTTTCTTCGTAGAGTCAAGTCTTCCTTAATGTTCTGAGTTTGGTTTTTTTTTTGGAATGCTTAAGCCCATCAGAACTGAATATTTTTTTTATTCATGCACTTCACTTCTATATGCGAGGTTTTCTGTATATACTAATTAGAAAAATAATTAAAAGACAGATTGTATTCCTTTAAAAATAGTCCCATAGAACTGGTTATATTATGTTTCTGTATTATACAGGTCACCAGAAAGACCCACTGGAGATCTTCGGGAAAGAATGAAGAACAAACGTCAAGACGTTGAGGCAGAGCCACAGAAACGAAGTACAGAGGAATCGTCCTCTCCTGTTAGGGTAAGAATGGAGTTTGCAGAACTCCAGAATCCCTCAGTAGCAGTTGGGCAGTGTGTCCTAGAAACCTGATTGTGGTGACTTGTAATATTTACAATGTTTTAATGACTTGATCATTTTGTACGTAGCATGTGGCGTATTTTATTATGAAGTGTCTTAACAATTGTATGATTTTGAAATTTTATAGCACTTCCTGATCTTTTGGATCCCAAAGATTTAGACTAAAATATGTTACAAATACTGATAAACAGCTATTTAATAACAGTGCAGATTCTTTGATTAGTAGCAAGCAAATATATTACCCGTTGTTCCAATCGTGCGCTGTTTTTACCTGGCATATATTCATACCCATTGTTCACATGCATCTTGACCCCAGCTGTTCATCCCATGCTTTTGATGAGACCATGCAGTTACTGTTGTGCTGGTTCATTTCACTTTCCTCCTTACATACTCATGACCCATCCCAACTACTCATTTTTGGATTTTGCAAAAAATTCATTATTGTTCTCATTTCTCAAGCATATTTCTGCAATCCAATACCCCTCAAATATGGGAATTTACTTATTTTTAAATTGTGTTATCTGTTCCTGCACTGATGTTACAAAGAAATAGGAGCAGAGCTGGTAGTGTGATCCTGCACCTGTGTAACAATAGCACCAGTGTATTCCTGCATCATGTTTTTTAAGACCATCTTCATATGAATAATAATTTAAAGATTTTATTTGTAAAAAATCAATTTTGCTTCTGCAGGTATTAACGACATTCCTTTTTTTTCCTCTCAATCTGTTCCTACTTGCTATGTAAAATTAGTTTTTATGTCAGGTGTAAAGAAATCAACAGCAGCTGCTATCATTAAATTAACAGAATGGCTTACCTTCCAATCATGTTTTCAGTTGCTGTTGTGTAAACTTTCAATCTTTCTACTCTATTGCTTAAATGTGTTTCTTTTATTTTCTAATGATTTGAATAAAATGTTCAGTTATTGAGTACATGGTTGGTGGGAAAAGTGTTTTTTCTGACTGGTATTAAAAATTTACTGTAACAACTTCTGTCCTGGTACAACTCTATTTTTGATGTAAATCTTACTTTTGGTTAGTTATCCGTGCTTTTTATAGTGTTCTATTAATGTGACATTAAAACACTGTTAAACAGCTAAACCCCATGTAATCATGAACTGGAAGCAAGAATCAAAAGGAATCGAAGAACTTAGTGGGTCTGTTAAAGTACCAGAGAATTATTTACAGCATAAGCACTCTGCAGAGGAAAAATTACTCTGCTTCAATCTTGTAAAACAGAAGGCTGAGGAAACCACTGAGCTTTTGTACTAGGTGCATGGAGGCAACTCTCAAAATACAGGATATCCAAAGAAAATACTCTGGAACAAATAGATGAAGAGGGACAGTCGTCAAGAGTTACATTGCAGAGAACAAGGATATCTAAAAGAACAGAAGATTGAAGTGACTGAACTGCTGACCAAAATCTTGCTCCATCATTAGAGCTACTGTTATGGTAGAGATCTGATATCTGACACTTCCATCTCTTATTAAAGCTTTTGGGATAACAGAGGAGCTGGATAAGATATCTTAAATTTGTTTGAGATTACAAAAGGTAGCTTGTTCCATAAAAAAATTCATAATTGTGGTTTGAAAAAAAAAAAAAGAGCAGCGTTGTTCCTGCAGACAAAATTTGTGCTTCACCAGTACTAGCCTGAATAATGGAGAGTAGAGAGAGAAGACTGAGAACTGTCTGATACAGGTGAAACCTTAAATAGCTTCAAAAAACAAGGCTTTTGAAGCATACAGATAGTCAAAGAAGAACAGGTATAATATTGTCAGGTTTAGAAGCCAACTAGGGGAAACATTTTTAGATTAATTTCAAATGATGAATTTACAGAGGATGCTATGGTGCTTCGTCTAAAGAGCTATAACTTTTTAAGAGTGTGGAAAAAATGTTGGACATCCCAGATGTCAAACTTTGCAGAAGATACAAAAAGAGTAGTTGAGATTACTAAAGTCTGAGGAATGCCATAGGGATTGGGGAAGGTTTTTGGCAGTACAATGGCAGATGAAACCTGGTGTTGGCAAGTGCGAAGTAATGCACAGTAAAGAAAGTATTTAAAACAAAAAATCATGAATGAACATTTTAAAAGTAACTGAAACCGTCCAGTAGAAAAAGAAGTTATTGTGGACAGCTCAATGAAACCATCTCTTCAAGTGCAGTCACAGTTGCAGAAGCAAACCCTCAGATACATAAAAATGGAATAGAAAATTATCAATATTATGTTGTAGACGAATATTATGTTAATGGTCCAGTTTTATTTGAAATGCTGTTTGGTTGGGATCATCTGTATGCAAGAAAATACAGTCTTTTTGAAGTGGGCAAGGAGATAAGAAAGATACTGGAGAGAAGAAAGGACATGTGGCGAATGTATGTAATGTATGATTGAGAGAATGTAAATTAGGTGCGTCATATTCAAACTTTATCCCAGTGGAAAGCGTGGCAAACTTGAAAATGACAAGAGGAAATGCTATTTACGTTATATATGACAATTCTGCCTGATTGCTAGAAGATACAGTCAAAAACCTGAGTAGGTTCCACAAAAAGTTGAGACAGTATAACTAGTATAAAATCTTTTTAGAAGAGAGTTCTTGTTCGTTGGAGATGTAAGATAACTAGTGCAATCTGTATGTCCGTATAGGGAGTTTCTTATAAATACAGTTTATAGAATATATCCCACATCAGTTTTTTTTTTTCCTGTGCCGAACTATTATTTTCAGAGATAATATGCTGCGTTACGTGGACAACTGCATTGAACTCAGTTGTTTCTGTGTTTCTCAAATTTGTGTTTGGAATTATTTCACCACTGTATGTTAGTGTGTCAATTATTATACAAATAATTAGATAAGGTTCCTGGCATTATTGTATTTAGTTGGAAATTTTGATGTTGAATTTTTCTCCATATAATGAGAAGACAGTTACATTGGAGTTTTTGAAGTGTTACCTGAGAGGTGTGTGTCATTTGGGAGAAACAGTGGGAAGAACTTAATGTACATTTAGGAAAGGTTTTTGTAAGGTATGTGTATCACTTGTTTCATGTCTGTGCTTTTTGTCACTGGCTTTTGACTATCTCCACTGGAAATGGAAGTCAGCATTGTCTTCCATCTCTGGAATGCAAACAATACCTGTTCATTTCAGGGAAACTTCAGATTCATTTTCTTGTATGTTTGTGTAGTGTGGTGGTAGTTTACACTATAAAGGTATCATACGTAGAGCAAAATAGCACTGTGCTTGCCCAAAAGATTCTAGCCGTAATATGTGATAGCTTGTTCTATATTTAAAGGAATCTGCTGTTTTGAATAAGTTTATATTTCTGCTGCATGTACATGTGCTGATGAGGCTGAAACCGAAGCCTCTGCCTTAGAAGAATTGTAGGTTGTAAGAGTCTTTTAAATATTCTCTCCATCAGTGTTGGCAAAATAGCACTTCTTGGCTGGAAGCATGTTTTGCAGACTGGATATTTCCTATTGTGCTTGGCCAAACTCTTCTGTCTGGAGTGGGAAATTGGTTCAAGTAGACATCAAGTGTTGTGCTGTACAGTGCTGATCGTATCTTACTGGGTGTGGAACTTCGACTTAAGTAGACAGTCAATTAAATAAAATCTCACAGCATTCATCCATACTGTAGTGGGGTTTTTTTCTTTTTTTCATTTCTTAAGTAGCATTTCTCCTGAATGTCAGCATTAAACTGTAATAATTTGTCCAACACATGTAAATAGTTTAACTGTGAGCACATATCTGAAAACAGCATAGACAGTCTGCTAAGTTGTTGTTTACTCTTAGGACAATCTGCAACAATTTTTTTAAGTAAATAATTGTACTATTATGAAAGTTACTTATATCTCAGCTAGTAAAAGGCATTGTTTCAGAATCTGCAGAGAAATAGTTTACAGGCGTGGCTGAAGTGGATACAGCATCTTCAAGTATGAGTGAAAGGCATGCTATTGGCCATTAGGAGCTTGGTTTATTTTGTTATTGGCTTATTAAGAGAGAGACAAAAAAAACCTGTGTAAAATGCAAGAGGGTCTAGAAGGATGTGAAGGAAATACTTACTCCCCATAGTATGAGAGAGTTAAATGTGTTGTAAGTGGAACAAGTACGATAAAAGGAATATGTTGAAGACTTTTTTCATGAGAAAATCAAAACACATGTTCTAAACTATCATAACTTAAATTCTTGATTTGTGTGCCCCAGGAAAATATACTCAATTTCTAAACTGAGATTTGTTTTTCAAGATGCAGTGTTACCAGAGTCTTTTTTCCTGGCAACTAAACTGAAGTCATTTAGTGTATGAAAGGGCTCGGGCCAAGTTGTCCTGACTTGTAAAATAGCATGCTTGCATAAAAATTGTCTATTCCCTTCCTTTATATTCCGTAATTCAATAAAATTCCTTTCATAGATGTTTTTGTTCTCAGTTCTTCTGTGGAAGTATGATTGTGCCACTACTGCAGCTCTCCACTGAAAGGAGAAAATACAGGCAGTTTCAAGACGCTTGTGTTTGGTTATAAGTTTGGAGATGTAGGCGACATGCATACAAGTTGTGTAGTATTTTTAAAGTGGGTTATTAAATTGGTCTTGAAGCATTCTGATTTATCTGCACATTCTCTGCTGACAAGTTATTTGGGGATTTGGCTTGGAGAAGTTTTTTGAAATTGGTATACAGAGGATGTTCTAACGTGTATTGAAGTTCGCTAGTAACAAAGTGTTGAATTAATAGAAACCAGTATTTTTATTTTAAAAAGTGTGTTCATTGTTTGTTTATATTGTAGGAATTACTTGGAGTATATGGCAGAACTACACAGTTTAATAGAACAGATGCAGCCTTCAAGGAGAGCTGTCTAGAAAAATTAAGATAATCTAAGAAAAAAAAAAAAGAGTGGTTGCAGGAGAGACTTGTTGATAAAGTTACATATTTTCAGATCTCATCAGAGTCAGTTTCTTTTAAAGTAACTTGCTTTGGAGTGTAGAACAGTACTTTGATTCTTAAGAGTGAAATACCTTTAGTACATGTTGTGATGATGGCTTAGTTGGTGTAGACTTGTGTGCAGTTGATGTCAGCAACCAACACGACTTGATAGGTTAGGAGCTTGTGCATCGTTTTAAAGATCCTGTCATGAAATAGAGAAAAATAACTTTTTTTTTTTTCCTTATTCTACAAGCTGCTTTAAATTAAACATGACGCAAATTAGTTCTTTAATGTGAGGTTGCTTCGTGTTATGTAGCAACCGGTCAGTTTTTTCCAAACCTTCTGAGGCTTTGACTATGATATACTGAATACATCAAGATGAGAGTCTTGAAGATAACTGTTCCATTGAAGAATTTTTCTAGTTCACTGGTTAAAATAAATGCAGTACTTGTTCTGTCATCATTTACGTCATTAAATTAGAGATAAGATTTTAACGTAGTTTGTGAATAAAAAGGGACAGTTGGATTTTACTCACGTGGGAGTGACTATCCACACTTGGGAGTGACTATCCACAATGTTATTTCCTTACTCTGTTTCTAAGGTGATGGTAAGGATTTAAATTAAGTCAAGATCTAAGTCCCAATAAGGAATAGCTAGTGAAATTCTCAGGCATCTCCTTTTCTTGGCGTAAAAACAAAGGTTCCTACATATCGACACTGAAGAATCCCCAAAAGACAAAATAAGGCACTATGGGAGGTGAGAACAAAAGAGATATGGGACAGACTTTCATTATTTGCTCTTTCTGTTTTCCTGCTTAATAAATTAACCTGAGATACTTCTCTAAGCTTGAATGTTCTTGTTTAGCAAATAGTGAAAAATCTTTGTCCCGTACTCCACTTGAGCCACATAGATAATTTAGAGAATGTCAGTTTGGCAGAGGCAAGAATGCAACTATGCTGCTTTACTACTGAAATTTAGCAGGGGGAGAAGGGCAGCACAGGTTCAGTTGCCTTTTGAAATTATCTTCTTTCCTGTAAGAACAGTCTCTGGCTGCCTTAGGTATGCACAGGACCATATACCACATGCAATATGGGTGCTACTGCAATAATTAGACTTGTCTAACAACTCGGGGCCAGTGAAAGTTCAAATATAAAGCTATCAACAAAACTTGATTGCAGTGTGTTACTTCAGACTTTTTCCCCTTCCTTCTGCCAGCCAAGTGTTTCTGGTGTTTTTTTTTTTATTATTATTTTATTATTCCCCCCTCCCACTTTATCCTCTGGAGAGTTAAATGGTTCAGCTTCTGAGGCTCATCTGCCTTGCATATCAGTACTCTTATTTAGAGCTGAGAACTCTTACTCAAGCTGCTAAAATTATACTCTTTAAATGTTCATTAAACTTCTGGTCTTGAGAGCCTGATCTATTCTTTCGGTTCCTGTTTTAAACTTTATTCTCCGATACATGCTAAATTCTTGCCCTGCCTTTAAACCTTCTTATTTTATGGATCCTTTCTTCTCTTTTCCCTTTTCCCTGTCTGCTGTTTGCATATTGATTGTATGAAAATGCGTTAGAACATGTTGCCTGTGGAGTCTCTGCTTATTTAAGAAGGTATTTGTTCCACAGGCGAAAGGGGAAAATGCTTTTTGTACTATAATAAACAGCCAGCCCAAATACCATGTAAAATATACCTACTTCTTCAGGCTTCTTTTAAAATAAAGTTGTTTACTCTAATGCAGTATTTTTCCCTTTATAGAAAGAGTCTTCACGAGGAAGACATAGAGAAAAGGAAGATATCAAAATCACAAAGGAGAGAACACCAGAAAGTGAAGAGGAAAATGGGGATTGGGAAACAAATAGAGAAGGTAAGTGTAATTAAACTAATGGTCCCCCTACAGCTCAAAGAATTGCAAGGTTACTGGACTGTATATAAAGCAGAATATTTAAAGATATAGTCTCTAAGCAGAATACTTTTATGCAGTAGCCATTAGTGTTTATTTCTGGAGGAAAGCAAAGAAGCAATCTGAGTTAGACTGCTACAGTGGTAAAACCAACTTATTTTGAAAACATGCTTTTTTTTTCTTTTTGCTTTTTTTTGACTCGTCTGACAACAAGGAACTTGGCCATAGGCTACGCTGTGGCTGAACCATTAGATCACTGGTTGAATCCAAGGTACATCCAATGTAATTTTGTAACTGATCGGTCTGAGGAGAGAGCATAACTCCTTTGAATTGAAAAGTCAGCAGGTTTTTGTTGCATCATTTGTAATGGTGTGAACTGTCTCATTAACAAGGGCTCCATTAGAATGAGTAAAACAGCTAGAGGTAGCAATTGGTGAGCTATTTATATTTTGAAAACACTCGAGTGGTAAGAGTCTGGCATTAGCCTTCTGTAGTAATTTTTGTTTGGGTGGGTGGGTTTTTGTGGTTTTTAATAGTTTAAAAGGTGATTTTGTTGTCCTTGTCAATAATACGTGCCTGTTTAATATGCACACAGTTGAGGAAATGACTGTTTCGCCCTCTCTGTCCTGAGTTGCACTGTTAGAGACCGAGATCACCTGACAGTGAGGTTGTGACAGCTCTCATGAACTGTGTTGTTTACGTAGTTACAATATTGCAAGAGAAGATGGGAATCCTGATCCATTCTGAGTGGATTCAGATATAATGAATGTATTTGCAATAATGTCTTAAGTCTTAAGACACTGAGGCTTTCAGCTTGAGAATCATGATTTTTTTCAAAATAGTGTTGATCATAGTTAGGTGGATGAAGTAGAATTACTGTCTGTTAAGTTCTAGTGAGGGCTGTGTAGGCAGACAGATGGACTGGAAAAGAACCTATGCAGTTGGCAGCTCGCCTCTCTGTAAGCTGTTCCCATGCGTTCATGATACATGAAGGGAATTTGTAGACTTGAGTTTAGAGTTTAGTTATTGAAAAACCTTTTATATAGATTCTGTGTGTAGGAAGGGGAGTGAAAGCTAATGCCTTTTTAATGAAGTCATCTTTTCTCTCACAGTTGTTTTCATAAAGTGCTTTTTGAGCATTAGACTTAAATAGCCATAAACAAAATAAGAAATGTAAACAGTGAGTAAAACTGCTTTAATTCTCAGTAAAATTTCAGTTGCAAGGCTTGAAGCATCTGATGTTAACTAGCCATGACTTAATGAAAAAGTGAGAGAAATAGTACCTTTTCTGATGTGAAAACCAAACAATAATAATGTTTTAAAAACAGAAATAAACTCCTGAAGTGTGCATTTATCCAGTGAAAGAGGTCATACAGGCCTCTTCTTTTATTTTAAAATCAGTTACTAGGCGTAATTAAATAAGTGTATCCGTTGATTCGTGGGATACTCTATCAAACAAAATCCTCTAGTATCATGTATCACTATTTAAATCCATTTCATGTGGGATTTCCCAATTAAGTAGTGCTCTACATATTTTTAGTCTTTGTGAAGACACACGTTTTTCTTTTTTTGTTATTTAAATATAAATAAATGGTTTACTGGGTTTCCCTTGCTACCTCAGCTTAATAATTGATACAAGTCTCTGAATTAAGTTAAGGTGGTTTTTTTAATGAAGCTTGAGAATTTAACTGCAGGTTATGTGGAAGAGATTTGGCTTAGCTTCATTGATCCATTCATGCAGTGCTTAAAGTCACAGAAATATTTATGCTTGACCTCCAGTGTGCTAAATATTATTGTTTATTTCATATGTGATTGTTTACCAATCTATTTAATTTTTTTTTAATAAAGACTCTGATAATGGAGATGTTAATTATGATTATGATCATGAGCTGTCTTTGGAAATGAAGCGCCAAAAGATTCAGAGAGAACTCATGAAGTTGGAACAGGAAAACATGGAGAAACGAGAGGAAATAGTCATTAAAAAAGAGGTTTGTATTCCATAAATGTGAAATTGAAAAATAAGTCGTCAGCCACTTTGTAGGCTTCTAATTGTTTGCTGGAAGACTTGAGCTTCCTGGGCTACAAATGTACTGTTGTGTTACATAGTAGTAAGTAACTGGCATGTGTATAACTTAGTATGTGGCTCGGACATTAGTTGTATCTGATCAATCATCCAGCACCATAACAAGTTTTCTGCTTTATGAAATCAGCTATTAAATGAGTAGGATTTAATGCATTTTAATGATATAAAACTAATAAGACCTTTAACAGGTAGAAAAGAACACAAGGCATTTGCCAAGCTCCTTTTCAAACATGTCTTGTAGTAACAGAGTAAAGTAGAGTGACCAGAGGCAAGGCTGTAAGTGTTAGAAGCTCTAAAATTTTGGGGAAGATTAAAAAAAAAAAAAAGCCTGAAAAGGAGGTCTTTCTTTTTCAGACAAACTTGAGTGCTAACTGGGAAGGTCCTGATTTTAGTCTTCTAGTTATGGTTTTTGTAATGTATTACAGAGTGCATTATCTTCTCTTCCTGTCATCTTCCTTTTATGGTGTTCTTTGAAAACCATGTGGTTAGTTCATTTGAGGTAGATGTGTACATGGTTAAGATCTCAGATGTAGGCTGTTACTGAATTTATGTGTTTGACACATATATCAGCATACAGGTAAGCTTTTGAGCATCAGTATCGTATCGGTTAAAGTATTCTTTTCCTCAAGATTTCTCCAGAGGTGGTTAGATCTAAATTATCACCATCACCAAGAAAGTCTAGCAAATCTCCAAAACGAAGATCCAGTCCCAAATCATCATCTTCAGCTAGTAAGAAGGAGAAGAAAGCATCTACTGTGTCTTCCCCGCTTTTGGATCAACAGAGGTCAGTATGTAGGTGCATCTTGTGAGAAAGTGAGAACAGAGAACTGCACTGATTTTTATTACTGTTTTTTTCGTAATTAATATGGGGGTTTATTTTCCTTGCTTTCAGGACTTTTGATTATGTAACTTTAGGGGAAGGTCTCTAAATTGTGCACTGTGAATCATCTTCTGCAGAAAATTGTTATATGCCTGTAGTTGTCAGTTGATCAGTTTCATGGTTTACAAGCAGTTCTTTTTGAATGTCCAGAGTTTCTGTGAGGTGGTCAGGAAATGTAAACCATTAAAAAGTGGGAAGTGGTTTTGTTTGAGATGCTGCAGCCTGTGAAGTAGCTCTGCTAGACTGAAGTGAAATGTTTATAATTTGGCTGACTGCACACTCTATTGATAGTGCATATTTCTGTTCAGGAAATAACGTATGACTTTCAAGGCAAGGAATTTCTCAGAATTCGGGAGGGGAAAGAGGTAGGGGATGGGGTGGGGAGGGGAATAAAGTAAGGACAAGGCATGTGAAGATCGCAGGAAGTTCAAACTGAGTGCCATGCCACAAAAAGTCAGTCTCCAAAACCTGTTTTGAAGTTCTTGCTGGCTGCAGGACCTTTTGAATCACTGTTTGCAGCTTTTAGATAGGAAAGAAATTACTGCAGCAGTGTACGCAGACACATCTGTATTTGCTAAGCAAAAGTCCCCTTTAAAATAGGGACAAAACAATGTTGTTTCTGCTATGAGAATGTACAGTATGGGCTAGTATGCTACTGACATTCAGTATGCAGTGATATCTAGTTTATAGGGTTTATGTCAGTGGTAGTTTGTATGGAAAAACATACTATTTCATACTCTGAGATGCATGTTCAAAAATGCTTTGAATGCTTTATCCTCCATCAGGTAGTTAACTTTAAATCAAAGACATGAATTGTTCAAGTCATTTTGTGTATGTGATTGGGGTATTGCATTGCAGAAACGGGAGTCTAAACAGACAGGGTGATACTCTGTAGAGTTCTGGTCCTCTGTTGTGCGTAGGTCATGCAAGGGCATTTTAACTGGGAAAACTGGTTCTGTCTCAGTGGAAGCAATTCATATTTTTGTTCACTTGCTTCAGAAATAAAGGTTATAAATGACAGAGCTCAATGTGAATTTTTACCAGCTGCATTCACCCTTCACTCAAGTACAGTTACTGAGCGCTGATTGCTAATGGAGTGGTAAATCCTATCCTAAAAGCTTCAAGGCGCTTTAGGTTATGCCAGCATCTGAGAAATCATTATTTGAAATAGTTGGCAGTCCTTCATTTTTTTTTCCCTCCTGTTAATTTATCTCTAGGAGTTCTAAAAGTAACCAGAGTAAAAAGAAAGGCCCTCGTACCCCTAGTCCTCCTCCTCCAGTACAAGAGGAAACTCCCCTGGGGAAAAAACACAAAGAAAAACATAAAGCAAAAGAACGTTCAGAAGAAAAGGCAAGGGAGGTGAAAGAGAGAGGACGTGACTTTGAACGGCACAAGGAGAAAAAAGAGAAGCAGAGGTAAGTTAAGTTGCATTATTAGCTTTTAACATTACTGTAACCTTGCTTTTAAAGTTATCTTTCATAGAACACTGAATAATGAGGGACTTACACCTGCTTTGCCAACAACCTTTTCAGAACTCATTAGATATTTTAAGTGCTTTATATAGATGGATTGATAGACTATAACTAACAGATCGGTAGGTTTTAACTACATAACTTAAGGAGTTTGTAAAATGTCCTTCTCAAAGATTCATTACTTTTCAGGAAGGTGGACCTTCACCAGTGGAGCAATTAATTTGCCAAAATCTGAGTCAAAGTCGTTCACTTGTCTGCTTGCCTGCTCTTCTGAAATCTTAGAGGACTAATATCTTTCTAAATTGGCAGTGACATATTGAAACTCTCCCTAATCTTCAGTAGGTTAAAAGTATTTCTGAAGTAGTCGGAGACAACTGCGATTTTAGAATTACTCCGCTTTTGCATATATATATCTCTCAAATGGTGGACTAATATGACTATTTCCATTATTTTCTGAAGCATAGGTGTCCATTTAAGTTGAAAAATGAAACATCTGCATTTTTAAGTCCTGTGTTCCCTTGACAAAAATAGAGTACACGTTCGTAAATGTTTACTTTGTAACTGGCATAGCAAAGACTAAAGAGTGGAAGGCCTGTGAATTGTCTGTTTTTAATTGATTAAATAAATGGCACCGTTCTTACTTTAAAATGTATTTCCCTCATGCCTGCACACTTCATTACTGGGAGAAGGTCGTAAGCAGTAGAAAAGAACATTCTAGGTAGTACTGAAAGGATCAAGAGAGTACTTGGCTTATCATTGTACTGTAATCGGTATTGCTGTGGTGACTACACGCTTTTACTTCAGTGTTTGGATTTTTGTCTTTTTTTTCCTAAATAAAAATTAAGAAATAATCTCAGATCTTCATGATGTGCAGTAAGTTAAATAGTTGAAGATTCTGACAGACCTCTTTCATTCATTTGCAACTATGATTAGTGTTCGAAAATGTCTGTGAGCTTGAGGCTTCTTAAATAAAGTTCTGACTTTAATGAAATTTTTAAATAAGGTAACAAGATAGTTCTCCATTGATAGGAATTCTGTTTCACCACCACATGAAATAGTAGGTAAAATTACAAGACTATATTTTTGGCATTACCGTATTCTAGTTTTGTATTTTACAGTCCAGTGATTAGCAAGGAACTTAGTGCATATCTTGCATTCGTGAGTTTTGCTAGCTTAAGGTAATTTCATATATGAAATTATAGATGGAACAAATAATTCTATAAGATAGTTTTTGATCTTGTAAGCACGTGTTCTGTCTTGGAGTTGTTTGTAATTTCTTAGAAATGTACTAATGCCATATTACACCTGTTAAACAAGCTGCTGTTTATGTTTCCCAGGGATCCCTCAGAAAGCTCCCATAGACAGAAGCGTTCTCCTAGTCCTGCGGATCATTCTGGCAGTAATTCTTCCCCTTCCAGGGAGTATTCACCACCTGCTGCAAGGCGAAGGCAAACCTCCCGAGCTCCAGCCAAGTCAACCACTCACAAACATAGCTTCTCACCCTCTCGCAGGTGGGAGGTCAATTGCATGTATTTTATTTCCATGAATATTTCTAGTTTAGAAACTTCGTCTATTGGTTTGACTACTTGTTCATATGTGTCTGTTGTGAGTATATGTGTGCCTCAAACACTTGAGCTCTGAGACCTTTTGCCAAATTACTACATTGAGAGTACCTATCAGGTCAAAAACACAAGTCATGGTGCAGACTTCCATTTATCAGTTCCTCTCGAATGTTCTGGCTTCAGGTGGAACTTCAGAAGTCTGATTTGAGACATAGTCAGTCTGTGAACCTTTGGGAACTTTTTTTGCTTCCTCGCCTTCTTCCTTCTTAGAAAGTAGAAAATGTGGAAAGTCTTCTATCTTGGAGGTGGGGAAGCGCTGGATCCCATGCGCTTTTAGGCCTTCAGATGAGGAGATACAGAATCTTAGTCTATTGTTGAGGTGTGCAAATACTCTTTGGAATTGGGTGTCATAAGCACATCTCAGTGGGATAGTCTCCAGGCCTGGCAAAATCTGAGCATACAAATTTACAGACATAGTATGAATTAAATTGAAAAAAAACCAGATGCAGGCCGTTTTTCAGAGTGTCCTAGTTAAACATGTTCCAAAGGCTGGTTTTATTTATTTTTTTTTCTGTCTCACCTCTTTCTTTCTGCTACTTTTCTGGGTATATTTTTCTAGCAGAGAAGAAGTGGCTCAGTTGAAGTGTTATTTCAGCCTGTCCTGCAAATCTCTTTTGAATTCTCTCAATTGACAAGTCTGAAGTGCCTCAACAATCGAGTCAAGATGCTTCCTTTAGTGAATATATTTGGTTCTGTAATGGAATCTGGCTGTAAAACCACCATCTTTGTGAAATTAGTCCTATGGTAATCAGCATACTATGCTGTGGGGTTCTGAAGGTAGTTTTTTGAGTCCCTGACATTAACTAGAAGGAAAGAGGATATTAATAGAAGATTATCACTATGTTGTCTTTTACCGAAAAAGGCCTTCCTTATAGACCTGAGTTACTACCTCAGGTTGCCAGTGCTTTCACTTCTGTGTCTAAAGCTTTGCTCCTTTGAAGCTGAATCATTGCTCTGTGTTCTTGACATGAGGAGAATCTTTTTACCTGTAGAGTCTGGGTCTTTAAGAAGCCTTAGCCAGGAGATCCACTGCTGAGTAGCACTGGCTGGGCAGCTGTCCGTTTGGCTCTTGGAGAGTCTCATGGCAGGCTGTAAGCCTGCTAACCTGAATTATTCCAGAGCTCATTCTCTTCAGCGCCCAGCTGACATCAGCTGTCTCACTGAGAAGAATTGTTTGTGATGTTTGCAAGATATTCAGGAAAAGCTGTGTTACATACATATCTTTACCAGCTGCTGGGCTATTGCAGAAGTTTGCAGGAAGGTACCACTGCATTTGGTAAAGTAGTCCCTCATTTGTGAGTCACCTGAATCTGAGAGCTTCATCTATATGGTCTGAATGTTTGTTTGAAGTCGCAAACACTGTATATGGACGTTCAAAAGCAGGAACTAAATTACTTAAGTGGGATTTTTGAAGATGTATTGTCCTTGTGTGGTTTTTCTGACTGTTCTTCTTTTTAGAGTCTCTGGAATTTTGTGAGGTGGAAGGGAGTTGGGAGTTAAGAGCAATGGATGTTTCATGAGAAAAAATACTTGCAAGTTGCTTTGATGCTAATAAGCAAAAAAGCACTACTGATCTCAAAGGCTTGAAGTGTGTGTTTGAAGTGTGTGTTAGACTGTGTGTGAGATAACATGTTATGAGGAAATGTGTTTACTGTTGTGTAAATGGTCTTTAGTGAAGTGACGGGATTTTGGAGATGAGACGCGCTTTGTATTTTTTTTCTTATTCTATTACATATGAGTTTTCCCTGTTTGTGTAAAAATTTATGTCTGCAAAAATTTTAAGTAGATAGGCATATGGGTGTTCAGGATTCAAGCCTAAATTGTTTAAAAATCAATGATGATAATAAAAGAAGTTAAAAGTGCACAAGAAGGAGACACTGTTGCTTTCTAAAAAACTGGATGGTGTTAGAAACAAAAGAAGAAAAATTCCCCTTAGATAACTTTTACAGTGTTAACTGCCTAATTTTACCATGAACTCCAAAAAAGCATTTTATATTGAATGAAACAATTGTTCTTGCTTTGGGGGTCAGGGAGAAGATCATGTGTTTTTCTGACTCTTCCCTTCCCACAGGAAAGCATTCTGATAGCTGTGTAATATAGTTTTGATTGGACAACTTCTTCTTGTGTATTAAATAAACTATAACCATTTAAAGATAAGCATGCTTTGAGAAGATATCCTTAGTACCATTGAGGGAAGGCTAGTTTGATGTTTTATAGAAACAGCACTTACTTTCCGCAGATAGAGGGTAGAGAATGCACAAACTGTTTTAATCACGCTTTTTTTGTAGGGTATGGTAAGAACCTTTCAGATCAAGCTATTACATGTGTGCCTATTCTAACTCTTACTTGCAGGTCTGCTTCCCCATCAGGTCAGCATCATTCTCCCATATCCTCCAGACATCACTCCTCTTCATCACAGTCAGGCTCCTCTGTTCAAAGACATTCTCCTTCCCCACACCGCAAAAGAACTCCTTCTCCATCCTACCAAAGGACAGCCTCCCCACCTGCAAGGCGATCATCTTCTCCCTATCCCCCACACTCGTCCTCTTCTCCTCAGAGGAAGCGAAGCCCTTCAAGACACCGATCTCCTGGAAGAGAAAAGGGAAGACATGATCGTGATCGAACTTCACAGTCTCATGATAGGCGCCATGAAAGACGGGATGGTACGAATAAGAAATAGCACTTCAGAATAATTTTTATTTGTTTGCAAATTGCATTTTGAAACTTCATTTTCAGATTGTGGCATTGTCTATGCCTGTCCCAATGGCTAGGGGGTGAAGAAAATACTGGCTGCATTATCATTCCTGTGCCAGTGGTGCTGTTTTCAGGGACTGTGCAATGGAGTATTCCTACTAGGGCTGCTTATGTAGGCTCAGATGACTGTGAAGATCCTGTAGGCATCTGTCTAGGTGTTTCTTGTGTAATGTAATGGTGGTGTTAGTCAGTAGGTAAGTGATCTCTTGGTATCAGGCATATGCTAGTGGATCAACTGAGTGACAGCAGGATATTTGTAAGTAACTATTACTCTCTTCTGTGAAGTGTCCAAGTGCTAATCCAGTCCTCACTGATTGCTCTGTCTGTTGTCTTCTTAACTGACATTAAGTGAGGTGTGAGCGAAGAAACAGTTGTTCCCTCTGGAAATCTGTAAAGCTGGTTAAGCAATTTGTGATGGGCAAATATGCACTTTCTCTCAAGAGACAGATTACACAGAGTACAGATGTCACCTTTTTTTAGACTGACTGTAAACTTACCTTCCTGTAGTGGTAACATAATAAATATGGAATTAAAAAAAAAATAACAAAGAGAAAGACTTTAGCAGGGCATTGAGGTCTTAGAAGCAAGTGGTCTAAATACAGCACAAATTTCCTGAAAATATGTGTGTGCAGAGAAAAAAGGGAATCTGTAGAATCATAGAATCATAGAAAGTTTTGGGTTGGAAGGCACCCCCAGAGGTCATCTAGTCCAACCCCCCCGCAGCGAGCAGGGACACCACTAACTAGATCAGGTTGCTCAGAGCCCTGTCCAACCTGGTCTTGAATGTTTCCAGGGATGGGGCCTGCACTACCTCTCTGGGCAACCCGTTCCAGTGTTTCACAACCCTCATTGTAAAGAATTTCTTCCTTATATCCAACCTAAACCTACCCTGTTTTAGTTTAAAACCATTACCCCTCGTCCTGTCACTGCTGTCTCTGCTAA
>Ga0065711_1004965_pt1 | contig 28604 bp, 14 predicted proteins | sample Hoacrofraction12_FD_59098 | JGI IMG/M metagenome (GOLD analysis project Ga0065711, IMG submission 59098) | Hoatzin crop microbial communities from Cojedes, Venezuela - Epithelial fraction 12 v2 (version 2) | ecosystem: Host-associated > Birds > Digestive system > Esophagus > Crop | place... | reverse complement strand
ACCTATGGAAGAAAGGGCAGGCGACTCAAGAGGAGTACAGGGGTCTCGTTAGGTCGTGCACAGAGGAAATTAGAAAGGCAAAAGCCCAGCTAGAACTCAGGCTGGCCACTGTTGTAACGGACAACAAAAAATGTTTTTACAAATACATCAACAACAAAAAGAGGGCCAAAGAGGGTCTCCATCCCCTATTGGATGCAGGGGGAAATATTGCCAACAAGAATGAGGAAAAGGCTGAGGTACTTAATGCCTCCTTTGCCTCCGTCTTTAATAAACAGGCTGGTTATTCCCAGGGTAGTCTAATAGATTGGATATTAGGAAAAATTTCTTTACTGAAAGAGTGGTCAGGTATTGGAACAGGCTGCCCAGGGAGGTGGTTGAGTCCTCATCCTTGGACGTGTTCAAAAAACATGTAGATGTGGCACTTTGGGATATGGTTTAGTAGGTGTGGTGGTGTTGGGTAGATGGTTGGACTCGATGATCTTAGAGGTCTTTTCTAACCTATGATTCTATGATTCTATCTTCATTTTCACATCAGTGAAGGAAAGAGACTCCTTTCTTGGAGAGAAAACGTTGAAATACTCCTCTTACTCCCACTCCTGTACTTTTATGAAAATAAGTAGTAGTGATTTGAAGATGCTCAGAAGCAGGGACAAAAATCATTGGTCTCACTAGTGGGTGAATCCACAGATTACTGTATGTGCATCACAGGCAGAACTTTTCACAAGATTTTCAAGTTAAACACAGGGCCATGTTCAATTAAGTTTCTCATTTATATTATGTCAAATGAGAAACTGCAGTTGGCAAAATGATTACTTTCATTTTTTGTTAGATTATGTACAGTGTGTATGATCGAGCTATAAATTGGATTACCTAATTAATTTTAGGATATCTTAGTGTTTGGCTTATGACCTAGAGAGCTTTAATTTGCTGGACTACTGGGAAATTAAAGGAAAAGATTATACAAAGGCTTTTTATATAAAAGCATAGGTATTTAAGACACATTAGACGAATTAAAGGAGGTAAAAAGCTTTTGAAGGATGCTCCCTGAGCAGTTTTGTTAATGGCGGGAACTGAAGTAAAGGTACTATATAAAATCAAAGCCTATATAGGACATAGTTTCAAGAGATGACTACAACTATCTCGCTGCCTGACACAGATGATGAGGTGAGGTCCCACTTCCTCCTCTCTTTCTCCATCTCCATGTCTGGATGTGCACTACCTTCCTGTCCTCCTGCCTGCTCTCATATTGCCCTGATCCCATGCTGCTCAATTCAGCCCACCAAACCAGCAGAATACTTTATCCACTGCTGGTTTAGTGAGCAACATTGTGTTTCAGGCTTAGATGAGCAGTGGGACTTACCCAAGGGAAGCAGCAGGAGTCAGCAGGGGAGAATTATCATTCTGCCAGCGGCAAGCTATTTCGTTGGCTTGGTCACTTCACGAAGCACTATGGATCATGGCTTATCCAGAGGGGCCTACAGACTGGGCCTGGCTGAAGGTAGTGGTTCCATGATCCTGAATGAGAGGTTTGTGCACTACTGGATTATTTATATTTCACAATATGACAGAATCACTAGAAAATTAGTTAAGGCCCGTACCAGAAAGTTCCTATCCATTGCCACCAAGGCCTCCACTCACCCAAACCACACTATGAAAATCATGTGTTTTAAGACAACTGATAATGAAAGAAGTACAGCAACTTAGGCAATACATCATTGCATGGTGTAAAAGTGACATTCATTTCAGATGAACCAGGGATAAAAGTTTCACTCCTTAGTGGCAAGATTATTAACAAATCTGTAAGATCACAAGAAACAATCACCAACAGAACCCTTAGAGTAATTTGTTAAGGTTATTTTAGCACTTCAAATCTAAGCTTCATCATTTCTAACACCAAGATCTGACAAAATATCAATGATTAAAAATGTCTAGTCAAAAAATGATATATCCAGTAAAATTCTGAACCTGTGCATCAATCTCATCAACATTTTTGGCAAGGAAAAGATATTTTGTAATAAAAAAGGACCTTTGGACAAGCTGCTGACTTGTCTGAATGACAGAAAAAGACCCAATAAAACTAGGGAAGACTTACCCATACAAACATCAATGGTCCAAAATGAACGTTATTTACTTTATGGTTTGTGGTTTTTCATATGGCAGTACAACAAAAGAAATTTATTCTATAGGTTCTTTGAGTACATAATACCTTCATACTTACAACATGTCTATAGAGACAGACACAAATATCTTTCTGAGGATGAACAGACATATGCTGGAAACCTTACTATGAAGAAGTATTATCATTATTTAGTATTAAATATAAACAACTAGTGCTCTCAAAAGTTCAAAACCCAAATGGCTCCTCCCAAAGGTTAGGTCAAAGCAAGGTTTCACTGAAGTCAGATATACATGTGTGTGTGTATATATATATGTGATCCCTTCACACCAGCTAAATCTACAATAAAAAAATAGTTCCTCAAATGTTCCCTAATGTACTGAAGGCGGATTATATGTTACTCACACATTATTATATTCAGTATAGTGCTTACTTATGGACCAACTAATCTAAGGATTTTTCATATAAAAATAGTGGTTCATGTAATAGAATGTTTTAAAGTAAAATTTGGAATGAGTATTAATACATCAAAGAAAAACTGCCCTGCCCTCAAAATTTCATTGCCAAAAGATTAGACTTCATATGACTTTATATCCATGCCTCTAATATTTCCTTATTCAAAAATAAGGTAATAAAAACTAAAAAATAATATGACTATTTAGTAATTTATCTACATTAGCTGGGTACAACTGTCTTTTAAGCCAGATTTTACATCTGCAGTCTTTGGAGGTGACGTCAAATTCCCATTTACTTCAATAAAATAAGGTTTGAGAATGAGGTCAATAACACTATGACAACTTAGAGAAACTTCATCTTTTTTTCAACACAGATAATGGCACTGCTAGCAAGGCAAACAACAGTGTGTTCATTTTTCTGACATTCCATCTACTTGTCTGAAAAACAGGTCACAACACGATCGTTACAAAGGGAAAGTCAGAATATTTTGAAACAGTTGCATTTTGTCCAGTGAAAGTATGAGCGAAAAGGAAGCTTTCTTACTCCTCAGACTTAAGTCTATTAAAAGAATGCTAAAGAGAACAGAGCATGCAGATCATCTGGAGAATTCAGAACTTAAAGTGATTAATTAGACTTTATTTTGTCTCCAGCAGATTTACTAAGCTTTTTTCAGCTTAGCCCTATTGTTTGTAATTACCAAAATCACACCTCCATTGGCTGGTCTGAGCTGCTTCATGCATGAACAGCAATCTGATTGAGCACTCTTGTTAGGATTTCATTCCTCATTGTAATTAGCCATAATCATAGTCTTCCTGGGTGCATGAGAATGTGCAAACGACCGATTCACAACCCCAACCTATTTGAATATGAATCTTCTCAGTAAGGAGCAATAAAATAGTGGAAACAAAGCAGTTTCTCTAGGGAATTTTGTAAAGCGTCCCTGTCTCTAACTCTCCCCTCTTAAAAATGTTCCCTTTTTAGTATCTGAATTCTGTTTGCTAAAACAAGGCTTGCTTAATGACGACAATGGCTTATTATTTCCTGAAGCGGCACAGCAAGGCCCAAGCATCACAGGCCCAGCTCTTTCAGCCCCTGCCAAGGACACGAGGAACAAAGGGGCAGGCAGCCACGCCAGGCAAACAGACCTCGCCCCGCGCTGCCCTCAGCGAGCGCTTTCCCCAGAGCAAGGCCCGCGTCTCGGCTCTTCCGCGCCGCCCGGAGAGGGTCCCTTTCTGCGCGTCCCTGCCGCCGGCTCGCAGGCCGCAGCCGCGCCGCGGGGCCAGCCGTGCTCTGAGCGAGCCGCCCCACGGCGCCGAGCCCCGCGCTCCCGGCCAGGCCCCGCCAGGCTCCCACAGCGACAAACCGCGCGTTTCACAGAGTCTTGCGTCAGCGATTGTTAATTACGGTAATTAACACAACACCTTTTCTCGCCTCATAAAAAATGTCTAACACGTTCACGAAAAAAACAGAAAGCTCAGGATTTATTGCAATTAATAAATACTATAGCTACTCGATTACACATCAAAAAATTTTGTAGATTGATCTTCACTACTTTTTGAAAAGTTGCTAAATGTTGGGGTGGGAGTTTTGACACTTGTACTATTTCTGAGGAAACAACTCATTTCAGTGCTGAGCTACGCTTTCGGGGAGACTGGTGAAATCTGTGGTCAGACCAGCCTGAAGACACTGCAGCATGGAAGAGATGCAAATTAAACCCTGCTAAATGTTGCTCTGCCACACCAGCTCAGAAAATAGCTCCATAGCAGCCATTTCCCTGTCAAGCCTTACAGCCCATGCTGAAGAATCCTTCCCAGATGCTGAACAGCAAGCTGCCACGTCAAGGCACCTAGTAACCTCCGAACAAACAGAAATCAGGGAAGCAAACAGGACAGACTCCAAGGTTCGTGACTGCTGCTGTTGCAGTTGCTCTCCTGTTTCACCCCTCCGGGTACCTCTCGGCGTGTCGCCTGTTGCTGCAAACACCCCATAAGCATATTTGTATTCTGAAGCCTTCACTGGAAACCGACCAAGACTGCAGGATCACCTCCTGCCCTTCAGTAAAAGCCATGCTGAAGAATCCCCTCACCTTAATAGGCAAAATATTTAACAATAGAGACAGGTCATTCAGAGAAGTGGTGTTACTTCCTTTGGGTTCAGTTTTGTTGGTCAGCAGAAGCAAAAAAATGTCTTTCTGACGCTTCTACAGCATGCCCCTTCAGTGACTTTTGGTAAAGGAAACAGGTGAAAGAGATTCTTCTCAGTTCAACAAGATTTATGTCACTCTCTTACTATTTAATTTAGATTGTAGGACTTCATCCTCCGTATTTGACTGATGTTTTGGGTAAGCACTAGAGAAAAAAACACTTTAAATACATATTCCATTGAAAATGATAGGTAATAAGTGAAAGAAAATCTTTTTTGTGTAATTGGTTAAATTATAGCAACATGGAATATGACACAAACTGTTAATGGATCATCATTTTATTATAACCCGTTCCATATACCTTTATCATGACAATTCTCCATAAAAATATTTTAACACTTTTCTGCGTCAAAATTCACCTCTCCCATGCAATGTAAATAAAAAGTGTGTAGGGTGGGTTTTGCATATTCCACTCAAATAAGATCACAGTAACTGGTAAAAGAAAAATCTTGGCATGTTTGTGAACTCTTTGGAAAAGAGTATCTTCAAGTTATTCCTCTTTTTGTGGAGAAGTTAAAGGATTCTTCCTGTGCCCTATGCTTAACTTTGCTCAGAGAGATGAAATACTTGCTATGAGTGATATTCCACATCACCTTCTCCCTAAATATTGAGATTCTGCTGCAATGGATGTCAGCTTGTTAAGAAACAGCTTCTGCTGTCTCAGTATATTTTTCCATGATATGTATGATAGACATGCTTTTATTCTACTGCTGGTTTTCCCATCACTGCATTGCTACTGAAAATTTGTGAAATTCAATGTTTCAGTTGCTACTAAAATCTTTTCCATAAAGTTCATTAACAAAGACTAAGGTAAAAAAAAATTTCGATAACTTTGCTTTACTATTCTGTGCTATTTGTTAGATAAATCCACCTAGCTGAGAGCATGCAGCCGTGTCTGGAAAATAGAACAGAGATGATATTCTGAACTAGCTATAAAATACATATATTTTAATGTAAATATACATATTTGCATAAATATAAATATTTACATGTCTGTTAAATTATTTGAGTCTCTTCCCAGTTGCAATTATTCCAGACAAACTGGTCTCCCAAAACACAGATTCTATGGGATTTTATTTATGACCTAAATCTCTGAGTAGCCCTCTTGTTGCACAAACACACCGCTGCAGAGTTTACTTTGTACTCTGCGGTCCATAAAAATAAGATTTTGTACCAATTCAATTTTTTGTTGTATACTAATATCTGACTTTAACTAGCTAATTTTCCGTTGAGTTCCTATATGGCAATGCACTTCACTGCCCAGTGTAGCCAAGGAGCAGTGATTTGGCTTAGCTTGGTGTCACACAGGGGTATCGTTAGAGCTGAATACTTGATTTTAAGTTGGCCACTTGCAGCATGGTTCCAGATAGCAGCCACGTACATAACATATTTCCTTTTCTTACTAAAATACAACCAACTCAGAATAATTAGTCATAAACAAATGTATTGGCTCTTGATTCTATTGAAATAAGAAAGCAAAACATTCCTACTGACATCACGGGAGTAAGATTAGGCTTCAAACTATTAAAAGGCATGAATAATAGCTGCTTACTGAAAGGTATTTAATACATTTTGATGCATAAGGTTTCATAGCTCTACGAAAAGTTTAAGATATATCAACTAGTCTTTTAATAGAGAGATGGAAACATTAAATTTTGTTTTGTTTTTTTTTTCCCTTAAGTAAGAGGCAGGGTTTTTATTTCTTTCTTAAATAAGATAAGTCTGTATTCATCTATGCAGAAATATTTTTTTTTCTTCAAAATATATCTAGCAAAGTCAGTATGTTAGAATTAGGTTACAAATGGCTAAAATATGGCATTACAGTAGAAATTGGTTTAAATCTTCATTCTAGAATACTTTCAGTATGTGTCTACACTGCACAGTGTAAGATAGAAAAATAATATATATTCATCTTTAGGACAGAGATACGATAAATACAGGCAGAATAGTTAGACAAATATTGTAGGAAAAAATTGTATGACAGTTCTGAAGTTGCACCATTGAGCACTATAATCTTAGGAAAAGTAATTGTTACACTTGCTGCACAATCTAAAATGTGATTTTTTTTTTCCAATAATATCATACAGTTTATAACTATAGAATCAACCTTCCTCCCCTCAACAGGACTGATTTACATATTCTGTAGAAGGATCCTACTCAGAGAAGAAACATGGTGTAAGTTTATTAGCAGCTTGGTGTCTATGAAACTTCTGATTCTTTGGCTAAATAAGCTCGAGGGTGTGTTCTTACTAAGAAAGAACTTCAGGAAAAGAAGGAACTGGTGCAACTGAAAGATGCACTGGAGGGCCCTGGATGCCGTCTTTCTGCCTCTGACAAAAAGGTAATGTTAAGGCCGTTGACTATTTTACTTTAAAATATTCATACGGCTACTTAAACGTCCGCTCCTTGTTTTCCATGGACCATACTTCAGAGTCCTGGATCTGATCGGCAGAAGTGCCAAGCAGAAAAATAAACAGGGTTTGGTTTGGTTAGATTTGATTTGGTTTTGAAAGGAAATGAATGTTTCAGGTCTGCCTGGAAAACACTTTTTCTAGGTTAACTGCAAATTTGTTTCATTTTACTGAAACAGTACATTTTGATTGTAAGCAATTTTGAAACATTTAATTTAAAAATTTGAAGAATAGTTTCTGAAATCTTTCAGTTAGAACCTTCATAAAAATTGTGTAAGTCAACAGAAGCTGCATTTTGAACACATAAAAGAAATAAAAATAAGTCATATGAACAGTCAGGTCTTAGAATAAAATTACCAGCTTCTAATTAATCACTAAATTATTAAAATAATTATCAGGGTTAGGTTAGGGTTAGAAATCTAATATGAAGTCTCCCTCTGTGACCTTTCTTTTTATCTGTAAGACAGGTTTAATAGTGTAAACTGTGTAAAATAAACTGATGCACATTTATGAGGTGATCTGAAATTACACTGAGAGCACCATAAAAAAGCACAGATTAAAAATACAAAAACCAACGTACTCTTCATGCAATGTTCCCAGGGGCTACTGATTTGGTATTTTATATTTTAAAATTTTATCCATGTGTAAACTGCATTTCAGATGTCTTCCCTCCCTTCCTCCCTCCCTCTGCTGCTTCTTCCTACTCTACTGCCATGGCTCACACTGCTTTCAGTTGCACCAGTGCAAATGTCTGTGTGGTCGCACTCAGGTTACTGTAATGACCTGATTAAAAACCCAACAAAGAGTAAAAGTCCCAAAACCAAAGCAAAAAAACGCCCGTGCCACAAACATATTTTTTACTGGTTTTACGATCTACCATTTCAGTGATCTGATTAATAGAACGAAACCTAAGTGCAACTGAGGGAGCACTGAACTGTGGCACAGGACATCAACAAACAGATGGGACTTTTTAATCTGGTTCTGATGCAACAGCAAGTGTTCATGTAGCCCTGTCCCAAGTGAACTACCCATCCTGCATATTATACGAAGTGAGACCCTAAGGGAAAAATATCTGATTCTGTAGTTAAAGAGCATAATAATGAATCAAAATGTAGTTTTTGTTGATTGCAATATATGGAATTTCCTAGTTCATTACAAAAGCAAATGAAAATTTAAGATTTGTGTCGCATCATACGAACAATAAGAACATTTATCAGCAGGGACAGAACATGTAATCCAAAACTGTGACCATTTCCACACTAAAAAGGATATGTTGCTGGTCACCATCCTTGGGTATGGAAGAACAGAACAGCAGAAATCTTCCCAGAAATCCAGTGTTACCACCAGAACACAGAGACTCAAAAATCCTGAACAACGCCATAACTTTCTCCCAGCCTTTCTAGCCCAGTATCTCCATTTCAAGAAGTTAGTTCTTAAAAACAGAAGTTATTCTCGCAGATAACACTACAGGCGAGTGAACGGGGCCAAGATGTTCGCAGCCTGGGTAACTGTGCCCAGCTATCATTCTTAAAGGGCAGTTGGATTTATATTGCTTATTTTGGTCTAGCCTCAGTAAAGGAACAAACTGCAGCCAAAGGAATGCAGCCAGATCCAAGAGCCTGGAAGGATTTTTGGATCCCACCGGTTAGACAATGTCTGCTTGTCCAACATCACATCTTTGAGGCTTTCCAGACATTTCTATAGTTGCGTAGTTTCTACAATTCATGCTTGAAAACTCATCTTTACACTGATCATTCTAAATTACCCAAATGAACCAAATGTTAATAGGAGAAAAGAACATACAGATATTTAAGCACATGAAGACAGTAAAAGAATAAAGACAACCGAATGGAGAAATGGGAGGTTCACACAATCAAACTTTTGTTTCTTTTAACTAGAAACTGCCATATTGCCTTTCTGATATTATTGGAACCTTCATGTGAGTAAAATTATCCATGTATACAAGACTTCTCTGGAGGAGATCCTCCATTATCCACCCTTCAATTTCCAGCAGTTTTATATAAAACAAAGTAAGTTAAATTCTGGTGTTAGAATTTTAGAATTTCAGTTTTCTACATTCACATTTATTTTAAAAAATGTTTTTTTTCTGTCTGTCTCAAGTTCTTCTCATATATTTGAAATATTTTTCAACCCTACCTTAGTGGTTTGTACTTGCTTGGAATATTTTCTCCTATTTTTTTTTAAGAGTGAACTTTCACTACAGAAGGATATTTCAAATCTTTTGCCTTCTGATGGTTATTATCCAAAAAAATTTTGAAATGGCAGCACTGAACCCTCATTACTGCAATAGCAGCAAGCAATTCCAAGATGCATAGTTTACTTGTGTATGTACACACGTGTGTGTATATGTATGTATACACACACTTGTGTGCACAACCACACTCACAGACCTCAGAGAAGATATTTTCATAGCGACACCTAAAGTGAATATTGGATTTCCTATAATATGTGGATTTTACATTTCCATTTTCCATCCCCCCAGAACATTAAAGGCAAAGCCTGATATTAAGAATAATGAGTAGCTGTATAACAGAGCTTAAGTTTAGAGGGACCTTTAGAAACTCCAAGACTAGGCAAACAGAAACCTTGTGACACTCAACAAGGAGAAGTGCAAAGCCCTGCAGCTGGCCTAGAGCAACCCCCTACACCAGCACAGCTTGGGAACTGACTGGCGGAGTAGGCGTCCCGCTCCCTTGAGGGTTATGGTGATTGCCATGCTGAAGAACAGGCACAGAACTGTCACAAAGAAAGCAGATCACTTCCTGGGCTGCATTGAAAAGAATGTGGCCAGCAGGTAGAGGACAGTTAATATCCTCCTTTAATAGGCAATGGTGAAGCTGTATGTGGAATACTATGTCCTGTTTCCTCGCCACACCTTAAGGAAGATGTTGAGGAGCTGGAAAGATGATTCAGTTGATGGTCACCAAACTGATTACCAGATAAATTAATTATTATTCTATAAATTTCCTCTAGGTTCTGGTATTCAACAGCTGTGGAGGAGATTTGTGAGGGATTTTATGTTTTTTCCTCATTTTTTTGAAACTTACAAAGAAAACAGAGAAGCATCTCTACTTGAGTCACTTTTAGAACCTAATACTACATGGCAGGTCCTGTTAAAATTCTTCTACTTTCATTTAAATTACATGAAATCTAGAGGCCCAAAGCACTTTGTACAATGTCACTAGACTAATCACAGCCATTTGAAATGTTTCTGGTTTTCCTGCATCAAGAAGGGATTTTCCTCTGTAACGCACATCAATTTCAAAGTCTGCAAGAAGAATCAGACTGTCACAAGTTTAGAGAGCTGCTACAGTGTGTTGACTGTAGGGTCTAAAGTTGGAGGGTTTTTTACATTTATCATTTAGTTATGGTAAACTGAACATGAATACAAATCTCAGACATCTTCTAAATGCAATTGTAAATTCACCTGATACGGCTAGAAAGTGATAACAATTATGTACTGAATAAATATAAATGTACGTATAAATACTGCACAGGAAAAAGTGGTTTTAAAGGAATGTTAAGAATATAATGGAAGAAATTAAGTCCATTAACAGCATTTAAAGTTGTACCATTATTTCCGTGCCTCAGCACAGTTTCAGCAGCACTGGGAAGTCTTACTCATTAAGCAGTAGTATGTTTTGACATTTTCAAAAGAAAGGTAATTCACTGAATAATTTACTTTGGAAGAGATCTATGGAGATCATCTCACTCAACCCCCTGCACCAAACATGGATAACTATTTTTCTACTATTTTTATATTCCAGCTGGAATCTCCCTTCTTGGAAATTCTGACTGCTGCCTCTTCTCCCGTTGTTGTGCACCACTGAAAAGCGTCTGCCTCTGTCTCCTCCATAACATCCCTTTAGCCATTGGAAGACTGCAGTTAGTTCTTCCTTAGCCTTCTCTTGCCCAGGCTTAACCCAACACAGTTCCTTCAGTATCTCTTCATGTGTCATGTTTCCTGTGCTGCAGCCCCTTGGTCATCTCGGTGCCCTCCCTGCTAGACCTTCTCCACTATGCTGATAATCTGTCTTCTATTTCTGTAGGCCCAAATCCAGACACAGAATTCCAGATGCAGCCTTATGACTACTAAGTAAAAGGGAATAATCCTTTCCCTGGCTTTATATTTCTAATGTAATCTAATACGTGGTTAGCCGCGCTGCTGAAAGGGTGCACAGCTGAGTCATGATGACCTTGCTGTCCACCGGGACCTACAGGTCCTTTTCTGTGTAAGTGCTACTAGCCAGTCAGTCCTTCTTCAACATCTCATTTAATTTAATTTAAGCTAAAAGAAATCTGTCGAATTTCAGACTTGAAAAATCAAACTGTCTTGGAGTCAATAAGCACAAACTATAGTAAGACACGTGAAAAAAAAAAAACAAAGCAAAAACAAAACCCCCCAAAACAAATGAAGAACTAATACATAAACATATAAGTGTATAAAAGCCAACAGTGAGAAATATGATAAAATGCAAGGACAAAATATTGGTGGAAACTCAAAATTATCTGGGATCGCAGATCATAATTTAGAAAGGCAAGGACTTTGATGAGAAACTAAATACCATCTTTGTTATAGTTTCAACTATATAATGAAAGAGCAAGCTACAAACTCAAAGGCTTTCTGTTTTACAGCAATAAAAATTAAGTACCAACAGCAGTAAATGATGTGGTGAAAAAAAAGAGAGAAGATTCTAGAACAAACTCACAAACTAAACCAGATGGTCAGAATCTGACAGGAGTACAGAGTGGTTAATGTGCTAGAAAATATTCACATTGTGACTAATAGCAACAACTGGGCCAAAGATCTGATGACCAGGCAATGTAATACCCTTCCAGAAATTACAGAACAATAATTATTAAACCCATTGCTGGTAAAAATGTTGGAACTTCTCAAAGTATCATTTATTGGAGAACAGGCTAAACATTTCTATGAGGAAAAAAAACCCCGCAGGTTTAAAGTTAGAAATAAATGGAAGTAAAAAGTCAGTACAGTTAATAGAAAATGCTTGGCTCACTAGATCTATGGTTTAGATAGACTGACTTCGATGGAAATTTGTGAACAAAGAACTCGACTATTTCACACCTTCACCAAGTATCTCAAAGTACTCTGCAACAAATACTGACCAGACAACAGCACTATGTTTCACTGAATGTCTGTAAAGAATTCCAAACAAACAGAAGCATGCTATTCTTGGCAGGTTCTATGTAGGCCACAGTAGCTTCTACTGGTTTAGCAAAATTTGATATGTATGGTAGGACATGTAAGACCTGAATCAAATATCTTTCATACAAGGTCATATTAGATCAGATGTAACTACTTTTAAAATTCTCTCTGGAAATAAAAGCAGTAGATTTTATCTGGATAATATTTTAGAGGCTTAGCCTGTTATGCCATATTTTCATTATGTGCAGGTGAGAATGTGCATATAAGTGAAGAGATTTCTTAGCTGCTATGAAAACATTAATGTTTTAAAAATAAAAACTTAGACAAACCATTCTAATGGGCTGTGCGCATTATCTCCTATCCTGTGTAAGGATAGGGGAGTAATTTTGACTTCCTTACAGAAGAAACAGCAGTGTAAAAGGCTGCCACTTTATAATGAAATATACATGGATACAGAATTAATTATTAAAGCAGAGAAAACATGCTTCACTCTAAGAGAGAACCCACTTTTACATTCTAAGGTTTATTAGCAAACCTCTGATAAAATAAAAGATTAAGAGGAATGGCACAATTCTAGCAGTTCCAACATGTATTTTCTACCTTTAAATTTTCATCAAATAACCCAATGCTAAACAATAACTGGAATTCTGGACCACAGCTGGTGTATATCTAAAAATTAAGCCACTTTTTGGTGGATTATTCTAACTTGATAGTCACCATACTAGGTGATATCACCACACTAGGTGATATCACCACATTAGGTTAGAATGTTCTAAAAAACTAGATTAATGATCTAGAATCCTAAATGCATAAATAAACAATTACCTGGGAAAAAGGTATGGGGCTGAAGTTCCTGCTCTCCGTGACTGTTATTACTGATGGTTACTAGCTGTTTCTAATGCATTGGGAAGTGGTCGGGTAGTTGGACTAGATGATTATTGTAGGTCCCTTCCAACTGAAATACTCTATTTTATTGTCTACTGTGCTATACTATTCTATTCTGCCTGGAGAAGCTGTGGCTGCCCCCTCCCTGGCAGTGTTCAAGGCCAGGCTGGATGGGGCTTTGAGCACCCTGGGCTGGTGGAAGAGGTCCCTGCCCATAGCAGGTGGGTTGGAATGAGATGATCTATAAGGCCCTTCCAACCCAAACCATTCTGTGATCCTATGATTCTGTGATTCCACCATTCTATGATTCTATTCTATCACATGAGCATTCCAAATCAACTTCATACAAAGTCAGTCAGATAGTTTAAATCACCTTCTGAGGTGGTAAATCCATAAAAGTTTATCTTTCCATGTCTCTGAGTGTAAATGGATTTATGGTTCTAATTATCTGCAACTCTGGACACAAGAAATCATAAATATTACCCTGTTGTCTGTAATCAGAAACGTCTGGAGACAAGAGATCTCTGGCAGACTGATGGCAAGAGCTATGTGAACAGAAAGTTGTATTCACTTCATCTTTTCATATTTGTTTTACATAGCATAAGGACTTTCACTGTAGCGGGACTGAATTTTACGGCCTTCTTTTGTTATCTGATAGAAATAATAGATAAAATATATCACAGCTGATTATGAACATATTGCAAATATTTTCCTATGCATTTCTGATTTAATTTGTGCATAGATTATTTGAATAAGTTCAAGTTTAAAAATTAATAAAAACCCATGCATGAATTCAATAAAGATCGAGGGTTTTCCTGATCGGATAATCTTCATTTACAAAAAAAATATTCTTTTCTCATTTTAGGAAGAGTCTGTAGTATCATGACTGTGGCTATATGCTGCTTACAGTTTGTCAAGAAAGAATAGGGCAAATTCAGTAAAGTTAAGGAAGTGTTTTAGACAGTTATTTTTCACATCTCTTCAGAAAAGCATCAAAACATATAAGGAATGAAAAACAGTATAACAGAAACAAGTAATAATACAGGTTCAATTCTATACAAAAAAAAATGAAATGTAGCTTTCCTTGTCTTTAGCTTAAACTAGAAATTTCCAGCTAAATCACAAAATTGCCAACTATTATTTGAGCTCAGACTGAATCAACCTGAGAACCGTATGACAGAGAATTTTAAACAGGCAAGTTTACTTCAACTCTGAAAGGAGTAAAGTAGTCTTAATAACTATGACACGAAATTCCCAGACTTCTGCGTACTATGCCCTTTTGTATCAACTAATAGCTGCTCATGTGCAAAAGCTGAAAGCCAAGTGGAACTATCTCATTTAAATATTTAAGGCCATTTCTTTTAGCCCTGATAACCTACCACAAGCTACTACTACTACTGTCAAACATCCACACTGCTACTTGAAATGTAAATACATACTCAATCTTCAATTTTTTTTATAAAAAAGCACAAGTTAGCCACCTCGATAAAGGTTTTATCTCACACATCTGAATGAGCTGAAATTTAAAAGGTCTTGGCCATTAATGTCTTACCGATGCAATAACAGTAATTTGAAACTAGCACTTATTAAAAAGGTTACAGCATTTTGATTGAAAACAAACAAATGTAAATATTTTCTCATTTTAGAGGTAGGCACATACTATAAGCAATAGTATTGCTTCAGTGGGTTTCATCACAAGGCATTAAGCACATGCTTAAATCTCTGCAGGAACAGAGCTCTTTCATGCCATATTGATAGCTATTTTATTGAATTGAGTTGTCAACAAGTTTCAAAGGAAGAGGAAATTTTGGGAAAAAAAGGTTAAAATTTAGGTGTTGCTGTTTTAGGAAGTTTTAATGAATCTTAATCTGAATTATTTCTATTCAAGGACACATCCACACCATAATAAAACCTGTAAAAATCATTCCTTACTTAATCAGTTCCTGCTGAGCTGTCCTCATGAATAACTTCATACGAAGACAAACTCTTCACAGATAAGCAAGAGGAGGTACAGATGAAAGAACCAACAGGGAAGCAAGTAAAAGGACAACAAAACTAGGTATTAAGCAAACAGCTACTATTAACGAGCAGAATAACAATGTGAGGAATGAGACCAGTGCTGAGTCCAGATCAGAAATCTGCAGCATAGTAGATGTGAACATGAATTTGATGTGAAAGGTTCATAGAGGCTAGTGATGAGAAAATGACACAAATGATGATGCATTAATTTATGCTTTGGAAATGGTATAGGAAATGAAACGGAACTAAGGGAGATAAATCTGCCCCATGGACATGCCTAACATATAGTGGACAACAAAAAAGAAACAATGAAAGGGTAACAAAATATACAGTGTTTATCACAACAATGATGAGAACAGACATCCACTTTAATACATTCCTAATGTAGAGACATCTGTTGAATATGTTTTTAGAATACGTATTTTCAGCAATAGTGAACTTTTCTCTGTTAATTTGTTAGACATACAGTGTGTCCTAAACATCTCACATTCTTCTTCACACAATTTACAATTTTATAAAGCCGTATTATAACTGTTTAACACATCTCTTCAACGCAGTGAAATAAGATGTTTAAAATTTGTATTTGTCACAGTTCATTAGCTCTACATTTTCATCATCTTTAGTCTGTCAATAGCATATACAATATACGAATACCCAGTACGTATGCTGGGTACTGACTTCATTGTTTGAGATTCCATTTATACAAAACAAATAATTCATAACAGCGATCTAGTTAATCTGCAGTGCTATATGATGTTCAGAAAGTATTCTCGTCTATGTGAGTTAGGTCAAGATATCCCTGGCTACATAACATCAGGTAACTGTGGAAAGCTACAAAGCCATTTTTTTCTTACAGATGTTACAGATACCTCAACAAGCAATGAGGTCATACTTGTGGGCAATGATTCTTCCTGCCATTCACACGTACTTTTTATACCACACCTCTGTGTTTTTCACGGCAAAATCTGCCCCCAGATTTTCACATTAAAAGACCCTGCATCATTTCAACATAACCTTTCTTAAATTAAAAATGCACTTAACTATATGCCAACTTTTAACTGAAATTACAAATAAAAATTCAGACTTGGTAAGACAAAAATATTTGAAGAAATTGTTCAGTCTCTGAGCCTCCAAGTAGAACAGTCACAGTGTCTGACTTCCAGAAATGAAAACATCAAACACACATTGATTTTTACATTGTCATTTCCATTTGTTTTGTCACTTGCCAGAGAGCTCTGCAATATTTGGGTAAAAGGAGGAAGGCTGACAACTAATGGACAGAGAACAAGCCATCCATTAATTGGGACATGGGCTCAGAAATCACCTTCAGAGTAGACAGAGAAAATTCATCAACGCTGTTTGTGGCACTGAACAAAACTTTCTGACAAACAACAAGAATCACTTTTAAAGACAGATGTTCCTCCTTGCAGCTTAAAGATTAAAGTGGAACAAGTCCTGGAACTTCTAGCACACCACCTTTGCAGCTAGGAAAAGCTTATTCTGCCTGAAACAGAGTATTACAAGATGTCTTGGCTGTATTACCTACTTACCTTCGAAAAAGTTTCCATCTTTAAGAAGAGAGGTAGCTGTTTAACTGAAGGAGGAGGAGCAATTTGGTTTTGTCCTATATGTCAGTCTACCAATATCTGAAGCTTACAACAGCACTTATGTCCTCTAGGGTCCATAATAACGTGAATTGTCTTTATCCAAGTGCCCAGCAAATCATTGTCACATAGCAGCAGTCGACCTTTCTTTTCAATCTATGCATTTTTCAGGAGTTATAAATCAGTTGACTTTCAAGCTCGATGAGATGGCATATGCCCTGGTTTGAAGAACAGATGGAGGCTTGGGGGAAAATTGTTTCTGCAGGCTTGCTACAAGCAGCCCTGCTCCATAAAAGTGAACCATTTGCACTAATTTCTCACATAAATTCTACAGGCAGGGAGCACAAGCCCATTCAGCAGAAAATCTTTCATCTAGATTTCAGAGGTCATTTAGCAAATTTAAATTAAAGTTATTTCTGATACATGGCTGGGTTTTCATTCCATACGCTTTCAAGAGATGGCAATTTACGTCAAATAAAGAAATGGCTTTAATTGTATATGCAGGGAAAAAAGGAACAGTAAATTAACTGCCACAATATTACTGTCCTTTAGAAACCTGGGATAAGTTGCTGCTTTTAATTTGCCACAGAGGAATTAATAATTGAAATATGGCAGCTCTGTACTACAGGAATCAGGTAAACTGCCACTACTTTTTGACAAGGCCTGTTTTAGACTCCAGATGAACACTAGTCCCCAGATTCAGCATTGATGCTGCGAGAAGAAAGAAGATCTCCGTCATTTCCAGGAAAACATTCTTTACTTTTTAAGGGAAACATATTATTCAGCTGCTAAACATAAATGTCATGTTTTTAATAAATATGGTACTTTATCTGAGCATGGAGAAAAGAAACCGTTCGCTAGATTTTTAAATTATAAATATGAAAGAAATGGAAAAGACCAAAGGACTGTAAAAACCTAACCCTAGAAAGAATTACATTTTTCTGAGCCACAAGTGGTAAAAAGGAAGAGATTGCATTGTGTAACCTCTACTACATAATGGGACATAATCCAGTGTTTCATCAGAAATGCTAGTTTAAATGTACAAAATAAAACCGTTGAGAATGTTGACAAGTTTTGAAATAGTTACTTTGAATTCTATGGGATTTCCTAAAATCACAGTGTTTTGCAACAGTGTTTTGAAACAGCATTTTGCTGAGATTCTGTTTTAATCTAACTTCACAGATTTCTTTTGAGACCTGCAAAGGCATCTCCTTTTCAGAACTGAAAAAGAAATTAACAGAAAAGAGTAGAGTCATGAATGATTTGTCAATTAGCATTAAGAAGTAGTGAGCCAACAGAAAAATGCATATTACAGAGCCATCAGCTATCTAAATTTTTAATGACTGTTTTAAACATGCAATTAATTGATGCACTATTATGAAGAAGTTTTTTTCAAATGAAAATTAATTCTAATATAGTGCTTTTGAAAAGCAAGATTTGAACAGACTAAATTTATTTGGAATTAATGTTACTTAGTGGTGGGATCAAATCACTGTAGAAATTTCAGACTTGAGAAACCTACTGTTCCAACTCTTTCTGTGACTATATGTATCATGGAATGGAAACTGGAAGCACCCTGAGTTACTCAACAACTTTAAAAATGTTGCCTTAATTGAAGGACATCAGCTTGGTACCCTGTTTCAGTCTGTAAATGAAAGACAGCTATTCTTAGCTAACTCACATGAAACGCTAGTGACTTGTGAAAAACAAAACTACATACCTATTGAATATAAATATAAAATTAACACAATATTAAATATATATGTAATTATATAGAAACTAACACTTGTTAGGTCTAAGAGAGAAATTTAAGTCTGCTGTTATCTAAAGGATGATCATAACTTCTATAACTTTGATCACTCAGGATGTTATAATTTACAGCTGGTCAGATATTGATTCCTGTGAGCATTAACAAGGACTAAAAAACTAATAGATCAGTAGGAAAATTTATAATATCATAACGAGAAAAAGGGACAAGATCATGGATAAAATTTATCTATGGCAATAAGGATTCCGTTCTAAAGCAGTCAACAGGAATTTTGCTGCTTTATTTGCTAGAAAAGATAATGCATTTATTCTGTAGCTCTTTTGTATGCTTTTAGGTCATAGAGTAGGTATAAGTGTAGTACATACACAACATTACTTAAGAGATTTAAACGAGTTTTTATTTAAACGAAAATCAGGTCACAGTCATTAAGATGTGGTTGGTTTTTAGTATTATACATTTAAAAATGGAAACTAGAACAGACTTGTGATTGCAATTTTTAACAATCTCCAAGAAAAAGTCACATGCACATCAGCGAAGATAGCACTTTTGATAGTCATTTTTAGTTCTTATTACTAATAATTTCTGATTTAAGATAATGCAACAGAGGCATTTCTACATTTTTAGTTTAATATTGACTAATTTTTTCTTGCTACCATGCCACATATCAAGTTTCTGTAATACTGTCTCCACAGAAAACTGAGGTTTTTACTGTCTTTTAAAAAATAAAATTATTATTTTTCCAAACTATTACTTTACACTAAATCTATTAATATAATTGTTTGGGGTTTTTTTCCTCAAAGATAGCTTTTAAAATTTATTTCTCCAGGACTTTATTCCTTTACCTCAAGTCATATTTCTGTTCTATCTAAACTATTATGTATTATTTCTGGCTTAAGAAATTCTTGCTTTCAGCTGCCTTCCCTCGAATCCACATTGCAATTTTCTGTTATACCAACACAATTGTATTTGAGACAGGCTTAAAAAGGATCACTGAAATGATTAAAAAAAGGCGCCCTCTGGGGAAGATAAACAGAAGTCTATTGCAGAGGAAAACTCTGAACTCTTTCAAACATTAATGAAGACATTGTACAAAACAGAAACTAACACCACTCTGTGTTGTACCTGCTGTGCCTCAGCATGATACATGGCCACTCCTCTTTGTATATAATCTTGCAAAAAGCTTTCATTTTGCATGACAACACTGGTGGGGGATTTACAACTTTTCTTTAAGATGACAGTGTCCTCTCAATGCCTTTTCTTAAGAAGATATTAAACATCGCTTAGCAAAGAACAGAAGCAGAAATAAAAAATCCTATATACGAAAACAAATCCAAAAGAAAAATATTCTTTTTCATAGGCAGTTTGTTCTCTTAGCTTTCAGATATCTGAGGCTGCAATTCCATGAGCAGCTAAACTAATCTAGCAGTTCATTGCTGTAGAAAGAAAAAAAGTTTTGAGATCCTTCCACTCTCTCCCATTCTTCACTGTACTTCACTACTGCTTCTCTCCCCTCCACCAACACACAGCTTTAGCACCCATGGGTCCTCTTGTAAGCAAAGTTCACAGGACTGCGAACATGTTGCTAATAGAGAAAAAACACATCCACCTTTTTTCCCTGAGTTAATGAGATAAATTTACTCACAGAGAGCTCTGAAAAGCATCAGTGCCAGTGCCAAGTGTGCCTTAGAAATAGAGGGCAGCAGAGGTGAAGTAAAGCTGGACCTTCCCCTTCTGATGGGGACAAGCTGTTAGCACTCCTCAACTTCTACAGTTACATCTCACCTCTATAAATTGCAAGACATTAGTATAATAATGGGGTCATTCTTCCGGGTAAACAAGGTTCCTCCAACTATTTTTAATTTGTTTTGGGATTTGAACTTTGGAAAGTGTTACCTAGTTTTATTTAATACTACATAAGGATTAACATACAGTGTTAATTCATGTGATTTAATGGCAAGACAATGCCACAAAAATGAAAAATACTGAGAGACACTACTTGAGAGCTCTGCAGTTGAAAACATGTCTCCCAACTATACTGATTGATACAAAAAAAAAAATATTTTTCTCAATTAAACCTTATCCCTCAAACAAGCAAAAAAGATTGCACTTCCAGGAAAAGAACGCAAAATTTAAACCCCAGTTATTTTATGTAGAAATTCCCCGAACAAAGTCCAACACGAAAACAAAATGAACCAAATCAAACCAAAAAACAAAAAAAAAGATTTTTCTTGGTGCTGGGTATAGGTACCAGCTTAATCATAGTAGCTCAGAATTTTATATAAACTGATCTACAACACACTGATAAAACCAAACGAAGAATGAGACATGCTAATAAAAATAGCAGTTCTGTGTCATGTTCAAATTATTTGAAGTCCCTTTTACCAAAAGCAACCGTCAACAGTCTGCAGGAGGAAAAAGTATACGCACAATCCAAACCCACAATGTTAAGGGCAGAACGCTTTCTTTTACCACTGCATATAATTTCTGTCACCACAAAGTAATTTTGCTACCTCAGCTTATACTAGCCCCTGAAAAAAACAAGCTTTGTAGGAAAGAGAGGATGAAGAGAAATTAAAATGGTAAAAGTCACATCCTTCGTGAACATAGCTCTTCTGGAAAAAAAATCAACCCCACAAGATGGAAATCATGTTCATTTTGACATTTTGCTTGAGAAGTTTGTATTTCTGAATTTGGTTTTCATTTCTTTGAAATTGCTAAAATTCTTTTAAAGAATAGAACCGTTTTTTTCCCCTGCATAATGACTTTCATAATTAACCCCACTCCCTAAAAAAAAAAAGTTTCAAACATTCTGATGACTTTCTGTACAATACAGAGAGACTGCATTTCAAACACATTCTTAATAATTCAGAAATACTTTCTTGCTTTTATCAACTTCCTTAGTCAAAGGTTTAATTGCATTCTGACCTTTTTTAATTCAGTAATGTATTTTTAAAAATGGAAGTCCTTTTCAGAGCTGAACTATGAGCCTTTATTATTCATAGTTTGGTATGAGACTGTGCAAAAGAATATATTACTACATTTTGAAATAAAATTGTGATATACATAGGCTAAAAGAGAACTGCAGGATCCCACATAAGTAGTCAAATGGCTTATAAGCATTTTAACACATTCTTTTTCTAAAAAGATCACTTTCTACTACTATCTAACTCTAAATTACCAACAATTTATGTTCCAAACTTTTCTGTTTGATACAGATCAGAAGCACATTTTCAAACCACACCATTATTATTCATTCGCTGTTAGTGGACAAAACCAAATGCTTCAAACCTTTGAACATTTGTTGAAAAATGCAACCAAAGACATTGCATATTTCCAGATCTCAAAAGCTACTGCTTTATCAAAAAATATGAGTATTATACATTTGCAGCAATTTTAAGGCACTAATACCCATGCAGTTCTATTTAATCACCACCAAGGGATGATGAAAACAAACAAAGGATTTAAATTAGATATTAAAATATTACACTGAGTGTACACCATTTAGCAAAGAATTCACTAACTGCTAGTATATCCCTGAATGGGAATGAAAAGTCTTAAATTGATTTTGCATGGATTCTTTCACTTTAATTCTAATCAAACCCAGAAATTTGTGTAGTGAGTTGCAAAGATGGTGGGTTTCTTTTCACAGGCATAATTAATAAGTCATTCTCTATATTCATCTTTTGAAAATTACAAAAGGACAACTGTCCTCCAGTTTTGAAAACAAAGATTAGGAACACCAAGACAGTCATATCTTCTTCTTTTAGAAATAAATGTAATTACTACCTCTAACACCAGATAATTTTAGTTTGGGTTTATCAGAGCTGTTTAAATATTCTTTTTCCCTCTGGATGGTATTCTTTAAAACCAGTTTCAATCTCCCGTTCTTGTATATAATGATTTGTATGTTGTAAACCTAGTTTATCTTTTCATGTGTTTTCTTCCATTACATCAAAACAGGTTTATTTGAACTTGCAATAACAGGAAAAGTTACCAGCCAGGATCTAATACTACAGGTGTATTCAAAGAGATGCCTTTCTAAACTTAAGGACATGGTCTGAGAATTCATGCAGAAGACACAGCTTGGTGTAATGATCTTGTAGTGAGATCTAATTTGCTTTGGTCCCTTTTTTAAGAAAAGGTACCAAGGTAAACACCATGGTTTATCTGCACTGTTAAATCTTGTCTATGCTTAGGATTAATTTGGAGTAAGAATGCCTCTTGAAAATGTAGTGCATTTTGGAAATAATTAAGCTAAACAACAACAACAAAATACTGTTATTTTGGAATTAAAGATTCAACACATGCAGTTATTGCAAAATAGTTCTGAATAGTTCCCGAACTTTAAATTTATATCTTATCTATGTCTACAACCATAGTTATATGTAGCCATCCCTTACAGGAAATTAATCATGGGCTTAAACTTTGAGATATGCAGAACTGTTACAAAATCAAGGGTCACCTGTGCATATTTTTTGGTACATATTAACACAATTAATGGATATTAAAACATTTCAGATGCTTCTGTTCTAGCTCAAAATGACTGTATTCTGTCCACAGAATTACAATATAGTGAACAAGAGTTCAAAATGTTTTCCAAAAAATATTTAATGTCTGACAACTATGGTTATTTTGTTTTGTTTCAGTAATTATAAAAAACAAACAAAGAAACAAACAAAAACAAAGCGTGTGTTTTGCAGGAAATCCTGTAGTATTTGCCTTTGTCAGAACAAATCATGTTTCTGAGGCCCTCCTCCGTTTTCTCTCATGCACCACTTGGTACACAAACTAACAAGAGTGAGATGAACTATGATAAATATTACATGTAAACAGCAAAAAAATTCCTCTCACAATAAAACATTGATATTGTCCAATTATAGCAGGATTAAAATATCACTGTTACATTTATTTCTTCTTTTCATCCTACCACTAGAATCATGACTCATGCAAATAAATATAGTTCAGCCAAGATTTTATAGAACATTTTTCCTAGACATGTTTCATTATTAAAATATTTTTTCATTTTAATGAATTTAAGTGGTATTGAGTAAATTATATTTCTAAAAAATTACTTATTTAATCAGATTTACAAATAAATATGATGAACTGATGAAAATTATGCATTAGATGTATGTTGGGTATTTTGACTACTCACATGTCCTTAAAACAAGTGAAAAATATAGACCTTACTTTATCTGCACCTTTAAATATTAGCTAATGATGAACAACATTCTCACCCTTTTGCAGTGCTGGGCAGCCTCTAACACTTCAGAAGCTATCTAACGTAAAGTTGGAGCTAGTAAACCCCTATTTGCCTGCTTCATCTACTTAAACTGCACAATAATCAATGATGGTTGCGCGCCAGATTAAACAACAGCCTCAGGTAATTCTGCTACCTCAGTACCGTTTTCTTGAGTGCCTGCCACAGAACTCGGTCTGGGCTGAACTGTGACTAAAACAAGTGACATGGAATAAGGGAAATAAGGTTGGACCCTGCCATGCGCTAATTTAAGAATGGAACAGTCTGTTACTATGCTGCCTTCTTGCATGCATGCTGAAGTAGTGATAATGTGTTTCAAAAGAAAAGACTGACAGCAACAGCAAAAGCACCGGCCGCATGGCATCTCAGTCCTACATTGCACTAGCTACATGCCAATGTTTTACTGTGGTAGGTGGACGCCAGTGAGACATTCGGTCTATAAGATTGTAAATTGTGTTAAGACAAAATATGTCCTGGATCTTCGAGTAGAGACTCTGCTGTTGTGACTGTCTTAAGGTAGCATGTTTTCAAACAACTAAGTGTCAGACACAGGAGCAAACACTTCTCTAGACATTCAGCTGCGGTTGGAAGGTTTGTAGATAGCAAGTCAGCAAGATGTCATAGAATCATGGAATATCTCAAGCTGGAAGAGACCCATGAGGATCATTGAGTCCAACTCCCTGCTCCCCACAGAACTATCTAAAACTAAACCATATGACTAAGAGCTTCATCCAGATGCTTCTTGAACTCTGACAGGCTTGGTGCTGTGACTACTTCCCTAGGAGCCTGTTCCAGTGACCGACCACCCTCTCAGGGAAAAACCTTTTCCTAATGTCCCATCTGAACTTCCCCTGATGCAGTTTCATTCCATTTCCTTGTGTCCTAAGTCAACTAAGCAGCCACTAGCATCATCTAGTGGAATGCTAGTCCTTATGATGGAAGTATATGCACCAAACAGCAATTAAAATGAGGTAAATTATCTGTACCTCTCAGTCTGGTTTTGAGAAATTAGAAGCTCTAACGCCTCAAGACAAAAACTACATTCTACAGATTTTTGCTGTTGCTTGCAAATCACCTTTGTGTCTTACCTGGTGATGAAAGATTAGAGTGCAGACTTGTGTTGTAAGCCCCTGAGTTTTGGTCCAGAAAGGGCATTTATAGGGTCGCCTAAAGACCAGGTGCACTGGAATCTCATTCTGAATGTGGGTAAAGTCTTGCTGGATAGAAATTCCCTTTGCTGCAAGAACTATTAAATGTTCCTTGTGCTGATTCAACACTCCCAGGGGCAACACAATAGTAGCACAGATCTTTCTTCTATACTTTAAGAAGCAAAAAAACTACCTTAAAATCTAGTTGCTAACAAATTACATAGTACCACTTACCACATTGTAGGTCTAATCCTGTTGGCTTCATTAGGAGAACCAGCTATACGATTGCAAAATCTCTCCTTTTTGTGTTGAATTAACATAGCTATATGCTTAAAATTAGTATCATGTTCTTGACATCAACAATTTAAAACATTCTACACAACTTTTTTTTTTGCTTATGCGTATGATGTTCATTTTCTATAACTATCACTGCTTCCAGCAATATGTTATTTTAGTCCAATAAATAACACAAAACAATAAAGTTATTAATGATAACCAAAATAATGAAATAGTAGGAGTAGGTTAAAGATTGGTATTCATTTTTCAAATTAAATGCAAAAGTCTGCGGTAGTTACTTCTGAGATTGGCAAGTTTTACAAATAACATCACCAAGCCTTTTAGAGAGAAACCCAGCCGCATTAGAATGGAGTCATTAGGCAATACATTTATTTTGAAGCCAATTAACCTTTTGTCGGAGAAATGTCGGAGCTGTAATGGTTTTAGCAGTGGAGGTCAGCCTCTAACAGGGCACGTATGACAGTGATTATGCTGCCTGACATATGCTGTAGACTGAGAGTACAGCTGTGGAATGAGAATCTGCCTTCGTTTGTATTCTACTCTGCATTTTCAGGGAGCAGGCAATCTTGACCTATCCATTTAGGTAATTAAAGCTTCTATTTGGAAGTGTCCTGCAGGAAGGTGAAATCTGGGGGAGATAAATGGCTGCTGCTCACTGTATCCATCCACTTCCATCATTTGATGGACTGCCTGAAATAGGCTGCATTGCCAGGTCCTCATAAAAATAGAGATGAATTGGGCAGGGGACAATTCTCTAAGGCAAAGCAACTCTGTCACCTTCATTTTTGCAGCATATAATTTAATTGTGAGCCAAGGCAGACAGCTGACTCAGGGGCCTTTCTCTAATGTCTTCGCCACCATCTTCCATTTGCTAAGAAATTATTTCATTTTATTTACTTATAAGCCAACTCTGACAACAAGAGATGTCACTTCAATAAGCTCAGCTGGCTGTCACAGCTGTGCCATGACTTACCTTCCAGGCGATTTTGTTTCCTTTAGTATCATGCTCAAGGGCAATTAGGAAGTCTCCTCGCTCATAAAACTTGCGAAATGCTGTAGGCTTTGTTGGTCTTTCTTTAAATGCTCCTGCAAGTGGGGGCCCTCTTACCTGAAAGAAACAAATCCAAACAAAATGAAGTAAACCATAGTTCACTATAGTACTCTATTTTTAGAAAAAGCCTAATTAATATGGCTGAAAACAGAAATAGATAACAAAGAATAATATTGGTCTCCCAAATTATAATTTGCTTTCTTCTTTACATGCTATACTTCACTTTGAAAGTACACTTTGGCAAAGATCTACAGGTTTTGCCAACTGCTTTTTTTTGTTAGCACTTTCATATTGTCCCATAAAAACTGTTTGTATTTCAAAGTAGAGATCTCCATTACCACAGCATTTTTACGCAAAAATAAAACAACAGGAACTTATTCATATTATGTAGCAGAATTTCTTGGAAAATTAAAGATTTCTCATTGAGAAATATTTTTCTATTTGTTTCTTTATAGAAGCCATCTGACTTGTTTACCATCTAATATAACTGTCCTCACTTTCCATGGTCTTTCCCTGACCACTATCTAATCTTCTTCACCACATTCCTTTCTCAAATGCTATGGATTTGGCTTTCATATGAATTCGAGCACTTCAGGGTTGATAGCTCAAGTACTGAAAAAAACAAAGGGAAGTCTTCTGTCAGACCTCTCCTCTCTGCCTGTGTCGCCTTGGAGGAAGACATTTTATTCAGCTCTGCTGAATGGTCAGCACATTGCGTAGCCTGAGTGCCTGAATGACAGTCCAGTTCCAAAATGCTCACACCGGCACCTTTTTCTCAGCCAAACATAGCGGTAACAGCAACTAGCAATTGGCGCTAAGATAAGAGAATTTCAAGTACTTATAAGAAATCTATTGTTTAAGCTAATTAACAAAGCTAATCTCAAATGCTAAAAGAGACTGAGAGCGCTAAACTAATCTCAAATGTCCTTGACAACCAATTCTTCCCTGAGATACTCTGGCCTTTTTTTTTGTTTTTATAGCCATATATCTGGGATAAGAACTTCCTACAGTACGTATTGGTTTTGTCAAAAATGCCTTTATGACTTGCTACCTTTTATAACATAGACAATGTAATTTTCAAAAAAAGGCAAGAGCTTCAAGGATCATAAATCATACCTGGCATTTTGTATTGCTCTATTTGCCTCTATGTCTTCAGTGACCCTTATGTTTCTAGCAGTACTGCCATTCAGCTTTCCAGTGAGCAGAACGCAAACGTGTAACATCCTTTGCTTCATTTGTGTTGTTCTCTAATTTCACTGTGCCAACTAACTACAGATCTAAATCTGACTTGGCACTTTTTTCCTTCAAAATATTTTGACATCATTTTCCACTGGCTGAGGTAAAGGGGTCCGCTAGTGATATGCCTAAATTGTACCTCACTACAGACTTTTTAAACTAGAGCTACTAAACTGTGACCTATTGTTGCATATTGCTGTCACAGACACACCATGCTAGTGAAAATAGATTTGATACGCATAGCTGCAAATCTGCTTAGTAAACACATCCGCAGCAGTTGAGAGCAATACTCCTAGAAAAGCATTTCTAACCAATGTAAATAAATCTACACTTACTGTTCTGCAGGGGAACAATTTGTTCTGTGCCACTAGTGTAAGTACTTCCACTTGTCTTTAATTTTTTTTTTTTGCATTTCAGGCAAGTTTATAAGTCACTGATTATTTGAGGCCACTAGAAAAGTATCTATGTTCTTTTTGTATATATTCCATACACAGGACCTTCACATGTTCTTTAACGCATTATTTTCACTAAAATACTAGGAGTGACCATTCTATTAAATTTTAACTTAAACTACTGATAAAGAATATGTTGTCTTAATCACATGAGATATACAATCCTAACTATTTCTTGCAGACTACCATCATTAGAGGTAGGTAATGCAATAACAAGCTGCATTTTATCTGAAAACAAACATTTTATCTGAGAGCAGCCCTGCCGAGAAGGACTTGGGGGTGCTGGCTGACGAGAAGCTCAGCATGACCCAGCAGTGTGCGCTGGCAGCCCAGCAGGCCAACCGTATCCTGGGCTGCATCCCCAGCAGCGTGGGCACAGGGCAAGGGAGGGGATTCTGCCCCTCTGCCCCGCTCTGCTGAGACCCCCCCGGGAGCCCTGCGTCCGGCTCTGGAGCCCTCAGCACAGGACAGAGCTGGAGCTGTGGGAGCGGGGCCAGAGGAGGCCCCAGC
>Ga0065711_1003323_pt1 | contig 28604 bp, 28 predicted proteins | sample Hoacrofraction12_FD_59098 | JGI IMG/M metagenome (GOLD analysis project Ga0065711, IMG submission 59098) | Hoatzin crop microbial communities from Cojedes, Venezuela - Epithelial fraction 12 v2 (version 2) | ecosystem: Host-associated > Birds > Digestive system > Esophagus > Crop | place... | reverse complement strand
CCGCCGTCCCCGTCGGCTCTGGGCAGGAGTGGGTGCCCACCGTCCCCATCGGCTCCGGGCAGGAGTGGGTCCCCGCTGTCCCCGTCGGCTCCGGGCTGGCTGAGTGGGGCGATGCTCGCAAAGGCAGGGGCTTCCACTGGGACTTCAGCAGCCGTTGAGAGTGTTTGCAGAAGGATTAAGCAAAACAAGCCGCTGGGTTTCTCCATCCCCCCATTTGTGGGGCCGAGTCGCTTCATCTCTCTTTGTCCATCTGGTATTTAGAGACCTGTATTTTAAGCCCGCTGGTCCCCTCAGGAGGGCATTGCCGGCTGGCCAAACATTCTGCGGTCGTCTGCGATGCCACGGGGACCTGGGCTGCACTCTCCTCCTCCACCAAGCCCTGCACAGCACAGGAGGAGCAGTGTGCACGCAGCAGGCACAGCTGTTGGCGTCGGGTGTCTGCTCAGCTTTATTTTGAGGTATTTAAACTTAGCAAACTGGCTTTTTTTAGGTCCATATGCACAGATCAGGTGGTCACCTGTGGCAATATGTTTATTCACAGATTCTAGCTGCTTTCAGGGAACAACCTTTTCTCAACATAATTAGGGCTATTTGCGTAGCTGCTCACAATTACCTCTCGGTTGACAAAAACCACCACAGACTCCCTCATTGAGCAATAACTCCTGGAGACACAAGGGTGAAAAGCCAGAGGCTTCTTGCTGTTGAGTGCCTCAAAGATTTTTATGAGCCTGCTGTAAATGGATGTTTACTTTCGAAGCGCTGCACACCTTGTACACTCTGCCATCCTAGTGGCTTTCCAACTAGCAGATTTACCCAGCAGTTCGACAGCTGTTAATATCCTTTAGCAGCTGTTAATATCCCAGCCTCCCTTGCCTCTGCCCGTAGGAATGAGACTGCAGATAGGTGTAGAAAAGCCTGATCCGGGCATGGATGTGCATTCAACTGGCAACACAGTGCATCCTTTCAGCTCTGGCAAGCAGGCACAGGAGGAGGACTAGGGACAGCTTCTAGGAGAGGAGGAACGGGAAAGCCTTGGCACAAAGAAGAGTGGTGAAGCCTGAAAGGTTGGATGCCCTCCACAGAGGATCAGCTTTCATGTCTTGATGACCATGTTCCTTTCCTCGGTGCCTCTCCTCGCCCCAAGACCACAGTGCTCCGGTTTCTCTCTTCCTTGCCCCTCCACTGCGCCATTTCTTGCCTTCTTTGCCCCTTGACACTCGCACAGGCCTCCCAGGCTCCGTCCGTGGGGGCAGCTGCTCCCTCACCCGCGCTCGCCGGCCCCGCTCTTTCCCACCAAGGTTCTCCCTCCACCTGCCTGGCTTGTCCCTCCCTCGCAACGGGCCTGGGGCATCAGGGGATAAAGGGTTGGTGTGCTTTGAAAGGCAACTCATCAGAGCCAAGAGGATGGGGAGCAGACACAAGAATTCACCTCTCCAGGGACGTGACTGCTTGCTTTGAACAAAAAATAAAAGAATCTTCGGGTCTGGGGGATATGCTTAGTCCCTTCTCATCACCAGACCGTTTGGGTTTGATGAGAAGAACATGCCGCCACTTGGGAATGATGAATTTGCATCTCTTACAGAGAGAATTTCAGCCAGAGACGTTTTCGTAGGTCCAGAAGGAATGTGCGATTCATCAACACATGTAACAACGCGTGTAAGAACTTTCCTAAGAAACTCTGTAATACTATTTTAGGATTTTATTATGCTAGGATTTTAGGAGTGATGCAAGAATCAGGAGCTTACACATCTTTGGTAGAAACTTTGCATTCCCAGCACATATGTCATTGCTGCCTGACGCACCCAGAGATTTGGGTGTCCAGGGAGCACCGAGCCAGGGCTGGAGTGTTCGATCACCTGCAGCCACCACATCACCCCAGCCAGAGCCGTTCCTGCGTTCATCTTGCGCTGCCATAAATACAATTACTTTAACAGGGAAATAAGAAATGTGAAAGACACAAAAGCTGCTTATAAACAGCTCCCCTCCCTTCCTAAAAATGTTATTAACTATTTCACAATGTAATATCAAGTGGGATGTTCACACTCAAAGAATTGCTGTCAACAGCTTGATGTCCAAGGAGAGACCAGTGACGAGTGGTGTTCCTCAGCGGCAGCACTGGGACCAGCCCTGTGTAACATCTTTGTTGGTGACGTGGACAGTGGGATCGAGAGCACCCTCAGCAAGTTTGCCGATGACACCAAGCTGAGTGGTGTGGTTGAGACGCTGGAGAGAAGGGATGCCATCCGGAGGGACCTGGGCAGGCTGGAGAGGTGGGCCTGTGTGAACCTCATGAGGTTCAACAAGGCCAAGGGCAAGGTCCTGCCCATGGGTCAGGGTAATCCCAAGCAGAGTTACAGGCTGGGGACAAAGGGACTGAGAGCAGCTCTGAGCAGAAGGGCTCAGGGGTGCTGGTTGACGAGAAGCTCAACATCACCCAGCAACGTGCGCTGGCAGCCCAGAGGCCAACGGTGCCCTGGGCTGCATCCCCAGCAGCGTGGGCAGCAGGGTGAGGAGGGGGGATTCTGCCTCTCTGCCCTGGTCTGCTGAGACCCCCCGGGAGTCCTGTGTCCCGCTCCGGAGCCCTCAGCACAGGGCAGACCTGGAGCTGTGGGAGCGGGGCCAGAGGAGGCCCCAGCAATGATGCGAGGGCTGGAACCCCTCTGCTGGGAGGGAAGGCTGGGAGAGCTGGGGCTGGTCAGCCTGGGGAGGAGAAGGCTGCGGGGAGACCCGAGAGCAGCTGCCTGTGCCTGGAGGGGCTGCGAGAGAGCTGGAGAGGGGCTGGGACAAGGGCTTTGAGTGACAGGACAAGGGTAAGCAGCCATGCAGAAACCTCCCTTGTATTTCATGTCCCCTCCTGCCCTGGCAGTAATGGTTGAAATATCCATTCCAGTCTGCTAAGGCAAAACGCAGATCTTTTTATTCTTTCTTCTGCCTTAAAGAGGACTGCTTCGAGAGCAACCAGACTGTTTTTGTACCAGCTCCGCACTGAAATTTAAACGCTTCCGAGATCTACTAGTAACATTTTTCTGAAATATCACAGGCTAAGTCCTGGAGGAAGACGAAATGGAGCTGACTGCAGGCAGAATTACAGACAGTGCTATTCACCATGGCCTTTTCTAATAGGCTGTATCAAACAAACAAAATCCTGTCATCATTTTTACACCTTTTTTGCCATGTTACGTGCACGTCTCGCACAATTTATGTTTCATCATTGTCCCTGCTGATAACCAGTCTCATCTGCTACCACGCCATTGTAAAACAGTGAACAACAGAAGGGTTTGAAAAACGGTTGTTGTCGACTTTACCATGCCAGGTGCCTGGGGAGGAGCGAGACCGCATTAGAGCTCAGAATTCACTCCTGAAGAGCTCCTTTCTCACGTTTCTCCCTTGCCCTGCGTACCCGCTGTGCAGGAGTCCCCACGAGACTCGCACTTTGGGACCGGGGCAGCTTGGATCCCATCGCCGTCGCTGCCGCGGTGAAGGGTGCACCCACACGTGTGTCGCACAGATGAGACTTTGCACGAGAAGAGACATGGGAAGGTTAACTCCGGCAGTCTCTTCGGTGTTTCACCGCTGTCTGCACTCCCCACATTTTTTTTCTGTAAGTTGCCAGCATGTGGTTTCAGTGCGGCAGCTCTTCAGCTTTAGTCCTTCCTCCCGCCCTAAATAATTTCATTTCTGGGATTCCAACCAGGCCATCATACTGAATGGATTATTAAACTGACTTGCTCTTCAGGCTGGGCAGGAAGAGCGTTGCCCCTGTAAGGGCTCACAGTGGTTGGTGCGACATTACCCTGGGTCTGTGCGAGTGTTGGTAGCAGAACTTGGCCCCAGCGGGTGCTGAGCTATCGAGTCATCTGCAATAAGAGTCTCATTTTCAGAGCAGTGCAATTTTCTCCACAACGACGTTATCTTTGTTCCTCAGTTTCTGGCAGCAGAGCTGCTCACACATGCTATTAGCAGATGGCAGAAGACGTACATGGAATTTGCTCTCAGAACATTTCTTCCATTCTTCCTCCCAGACTGCAGAAGTGCAAATTCAAGCTAAAAGCATGTACTGGCTACAGCCCTTCTCCAAGCAGGGCTACACACAGTTAAAAGCGGGCTCCAGGAGAAACCTCTCAAGCATTTCAGTCTCTCTGCCATAGTTGAGCTGCTCAGCGCATACCCGTTCGTCAGAAATGCAGGGAGCGCGCTCCTGTGAAGCCACGCTCCTCGGTGCCGTGCGTCGGCCCCTTTTTGGGGTCAGCTGTTCCCAAGCAGCAGGCGTTGCGGGAAGGCAGACAGCCTCCACCAGCCTCCCCAGCAAGCCGAGGCGCCCGGCTGTGGCCCACAGCTAACGGCTGTAGGCTCGGCAGAGCTCGCTGCCCTTGGTGTAGACCAAGATGAACAGGTAAATTTAAGGATCAGGTGAATAAATTGCCAGAACAGGCCTGAATTCAGGAGCACGGACGTGCGTGCATTGTTCAGCCTCCAAGAGGAGGAGGCACGAGCCTGACGAACTCCACATCGTCCCATATTGACACTGCTGTCAGCTGAAATGGAGCCGGCCTTGCGTGGGGCTGCTGCCGAGGGGCTCTGGGAGCTGCTGCTGTAACCGTGCGCTCGACCGCTCGCCTCCAGCCTGCATGTCTTGGCCAGGCACCAATGCCATGCCCTGGAGCACAAGCCCACTCGTCCGTGGTAAACAGTGGTTCAGAACCCCAAAGGGAAAGGTTTCAGCCATAAATCAGACACACGCTGCAGACACAGCGGGACACCATCAAAACGTGTCTTCAGATCGAAGGCCTGCTCGGGCAGAACAGGCTACGATGGCCAGGGATGCTGGAAGCCACCACTGCTTTACAAAGCAAGGTTGAAAGACTCGAGTACTCAAAAGTTCTGATTGATACCTGTCTGGATTTCGAGTTTCAATTTTCAAGCCACTACCTCAAGTGTAAAATCTGTTTGTTTTTTTGTTTGTTGGTTTGTTTTTCTTTTCACAGGGATACTTGGTCAAATAATTAAAACATGCTTCAGTGGTACAATTTTCATGTCGATGCTCTTGCCTTTCTAGCCCGTCTCAGAGGATTTGTTCCTTTTGTTAGACAGCGCAGACAGAAGGGGTACCGACTACTTGCTTTTGTTCATGAAAGTCTTTAAGTTCCAAGATTATTTAAAATAATTTGCTTCCATACAAACGTACTTCCTATTGCGCTGTGCTCTCTCCTCAAAGATGGAAATCCAATTCCCCAGTTTCAGGAAGCCTTCAAGTTTCAGGTGCTGCTGTTTTCACAGGGTACGAAGTCCCACCTCCCTGTGCACCCACGCGATGCTGCTGGTGGTTCGGAGCAGAGGGGCAGCACGTAAAGCGCTGCTGTGTGTCTCTGCCAGTGCTGAACTATTCAAGTCATACTTCTATGTGCACCTGGTGATACCTTCTACTGAAAAGAGTACACGGTAGAGGCACTTTTGTGCCAACCATGGAATTTATTTCCTTAAAAAAGTATTTTCCCTAAAGCCTAATAGAGATTGCAGCCCTAGATAACTCACTTGCTTTGTTCCAGTGTCAGCAGCATGCAGTGGAAAGAGCTGAAACGACTGCAGAGAGGGCACGGCCAGCCCCTGGCATGAGCACTGGTGGCCGGACAGGCAAATGATCTCCTGTGCGCAGGGCAACCATCTACAGAAGGAAAGAAAAGACATTGGGGGAAAACAGAATTTTTGTTATATTTTTGTTGTACTTGGGGAAAAAAAAAGAATTTGTCATCTGGCTAAGAAAGCTAAGTACAATGTATTCTACGATTGCTACCTGACTCTACGAAACTTATATTGAGCGCTGCTGACACCCCACATCTCTCCTACGCTTTCTTTTGAGATTTAAAGACAAGAGGCTACTTCAAGTTGGCTACATTTATTTGCCCTTTCCTTCCCTTGAAGCAAACATAACCAGTAGAATTCCCTGGTGCATTTCTCTCCTTTCTGAGGTTTCTTTTCTCATTTGCCCTCCTCCATATAATCAGACCCCTTTTCACACATGGGTGAACCTAGAAAGCCATTAAGAGTGGGAACCACGTGAACCAGTTCAGCGAACATCAGGTAATTGTGCCTTAGAGGCCTTTTTGAAGGTCAAATATTTCTGGGTAATTTTTCCAGTTACTTTCTTTGTTAAATGAAAACCCACTGAAAACAGGAAAAGCAGAAGGTGGCTTTGCAAAGTCTCTAACTCACTGGCCCCGTGAATCCACCTGCCCGTATCCCTGCAGGCTTTGCTTCTCCGTTTTCTGCCCAAGACACCCATAGTCACGAGTCACCTGCTTGTGCAAAATGTGTATCATTCACTGCTGCCCTGAGAATGGCTGAGATTTTAAAACCCACTTCTCAGTAGATGCTTACACTTCTAAGTCACTTCCAAGCTTTTGCCAAAAAAGGCTTACTTTACGTTTGCGTCACGATATGAAAAACAATCTAAAACTGACCTCTGAAACACACAGACTGAGCAACCGGCACCCCAGAGTGCTTGTGAACCTGGCAACCCGCCATCGCTCTCTGCGCAGTTTCTCCCATGTCCAGCGTGACAGGTGAGTTCACACTTCAGCTTTTCCTCCCAGGCACTGTAAATTTAGGTATTACCAATAAACTTTGTGATAATAAATAAGAAATTAAAACATCGATTTAAATGAACTGACAAGTGTTACAGCCACAAGACGGTCACATAATCCCAACTTTCACACAAAACTAGACAAGAACATCAAACAAATTTAAAGAAACGTTATGATGTTCTTTAACATGTACAATCTCAACTAGAGAAGTAAATAGATTTGTTGTATACCAAGAATGCAAGCACAGAGGAACTTTGCTAAATAGAATTTCTATTTTAGGAGAGATTTTAATTTAATAAACTGGTCTTGTTTTCTGAAAAACAACTTGTAATGAAGAACAGAACAACGCCACTTAGGCTGTAAATTCATCAACGCAAAGGCTTTTTTAAATTGCAGAACCTAGCACAAGAAGGCCCTGGTTTGTCCTCCCAGGAATGCAACACCAATAAATAACCATGTGGTGAGTTCCCAATCCCAGATTCTTTACTGTTGCTCAAGACGCCACAAAGGTTATGCGGAGTTTGCATGGCAGAGGATTCCTTCCCTGCAGATAACTGCGACCACGCGCCGGCACTGCCAGATGCTGCTCAACAGTCGTTGCACCCACCCAAACCTGGTGGCAGTCGTGGCAGATACTGGTGCGGCCAGACGCAGCGAATGGGCAGGCACATCCTGGAATGGGCTCCTTTTCCTTAAGGAAAACATCAACACTGACAAATACACTTGAGAAAGTAATTTTAACGTAGTGCAAGCGCATTTACTGCAGGTCTGCAGTGGAGCAGGGCAGCGCTTTGGCTGCTGCTGCTCGCCCGAGCCCTGCGCCCAGCAGCACTCGCTGAGAGCCGAGCCCCGCTCCACGCTGCGCACTGGACCGTAACTGGGCACAAACCCTTCTTCCCCGTGGACTCCATCCCCCGTGGGCTCTGGGTGGGGACGTGGGACCATCCACCGACCCTGCCTGCCGCTCCTCCAAACAGGCGAGGGCAAGCCCCCTGCCTGGCCCCGCCGCTGCCAGAAAGCCTCCACGCGCCGGTGGTCTCAGCGCTTCGGACTCCCTGTCCCCACGCCAGCCACAGACGTCAGCTGGGTTTAACACACATAAATGCCAAAAAAAGTCCACGGTTAAAGATTTAGCTCAAAGTCCTGTGCCACTCTGCACGGGAGAGGAAGGAGAGCTTTTGCAAGAACTCACAAAACAGAAGCTGCCAAATGCCCGAGCAGGCTGGTAAAGGAAAGCAGTCACTGCCTCAGCACCGTCAGGATTAGGCTGCCCGACGCCGGGCTCTGGACCAGGGTGAGCGGTGCCGAGCTCTTGGGGCTGTCACTCGGGGGATGCTCAGGGCACCTGGATGCTTGCTGGACGTATTTGTTGCTTTTGGAGTAGCTATCAGAGGCAAAATGACTGGGAAAGCACAAAGATGTCCTCTGGGGACACGCAACAAATAAAAGCAAACGAAGCTAAAGCGTAGCAGTGCACCGCTCCTTCCTCCTCCTGCCCATGGCCCCGGACTACCGAGATCGGTTGATTATTTCTAGAGCTTCCACAAAAGTAACTTTTGCAAGCGGTTGTTATTGCACAAGGATCTGCACCTCTACTGGGAGAGCGTTGCACAAATCGAGATGACGAAAATGACTCCTCTGCATCGAGCTCTTCTGGAGAACACAGACTGCCTCGGGCTTTAGACGCTGCTGGAGACACAGGACAAAATGTCTTGAGGCTCATGCAGCCCAGCAGTGTCTCCAAGAGCGGTCACTATCAGCTCCTCAGGGGAAGGCAACGGAAGTGCTCGGGGCTGATGGCATCACTTCAACCACATTCTTGCAGATTATTTCAAAGATTTCCAGTAGAGGCATCAGACCTCAAAAACGCTTCCAATCTTCTGGAAAGTATTTGCTATTCCCAGCATTTTGCAGACCCTAAAGGGACGGAAACAATAATTACACAAATGCCGTTCCCAAGAGGTAGCTTGGTAAAAAAGCTTGACGTTAATCAGCAGATCAATGGATTACCTCTGCGGCCTTTTAAAAGGCTCAGCCACATCTGCGACTTCCATCTCCCAGCCATCAGTGCTGCCACACCGCGAGATCCACACCGCAGTTGGCTGAGCGGTGCCGGTCACGCTCTTCCAGAACTCTTGAGCAGAAAAACCCTGGTTTTGGAGGTTTGTTATTCAGCCCATGGGTGTGCGGCTCCTTGGCTGAGAGCTGCCGTGAGACGGGTTGTCCTACCCACCCGGCACACCGTGGTGCTCCCGAGAGGCTCCTGCCCACATGTCTCGGCAGCCGGCACAGACACTGGGATTTGTGGCGTTTTGGAGCCGTGCCTCCAGCCGCGCTCCTTCTGCCCCGCAGCCATCAGCTGGGCTGCTCGGCAGTGCACATGCTAAGCGGCTCCCTGGACGTGTGCTGGTAACAGCAGCGAGCATCAGCTCAAAGACAACTTCCGAGAAACCCCACTGGAAACATTTAAGGAACATCACTTAATTAGGCAGTGTTCACAGACAGAAAATTCGCATAATGCCGCAGATACCAACATACGGTCAGCCCACCTAGCCCCAGGCAGTAGTCACGGTAAGACATGCTGCCGCGGCACAGAACCCACCACCACAAAGCCATGTGCTTTGCACGGGCTGGGAAGGTCCTTGCGTGCCAAAATAGCTGGCGGATGAGCTAGAATTGCTAGGCTCCATAAAGGGGCTGCAGGTGAGCGAGCCTGAGACAGAACAAGAGGTTTTCAGGGTGTCTGTCAGCAGGCGAGTTCCAAGGAAAGGGATCGGGGAGAGCTGAAGACACTCTGCTGTTGGTAGGAGCAGGGCAGCTCCAGGAACGCTCGCTAAACTGGGCCCTCCCCGCTCGTCACTGCCATTCGGCTGGCCGCCCGCTGCTGCAGCCAGCTTCCCTCCTCCCTCGCTTTTGCTGTCTGGTGCTGGCAAAACAGAGGTTCGCAGGCTGCACGGCCCCTTCCGCAGCTGCAGGAAGGCTCGCCAGCCCTCTCCTGCGGCGAGTGGGATGGGAGAGCCCTGGCTGGGCCAGGCTCGTGCGAGACGGAGCATCCCCCGAGCGCCTGCCAGCTGTGGGGAACGGCTACAAGCTGCGGGCAACAGCAACCACCCAGCCGCGCAGCCCGTACCACCTGGTGCCGCTCACAGCATCGCCCCGCACTGGTACCACTCCACAGAAGTGTTCTTTAAGAAACACGAAAAAGTGTGATCATTCTAATTATTTCTAATATTATAACTGTCCATCACATGCACACACCCACAGTTTTCTCTTTGAAGTGCAAGCGCCATCTTTTAATCAGTCTTTTCTGCAAGGTTAAAAACCCGCTGTTTGACGTACAGTACTCTCTTCCCTTCATGCCTGCTTTGATTTCTTGATGCAAGTCAAGATCCACTCCAACTCATTTGTCTGGTACTTGTGTTTAGAATGAAATACTTCATAACAGGTACACAGAGATCTATTTTGAGTAAATATGAAATTCTATAATTAGAAAAAATAAACCAACCCATTTCAGTATTCTTAGACTACAAACATGTTGCTTGTCCCCATTAATAGCAGTCAAACTATAAAATATATGGTATAACATTTGCAATATTCATAACATATATATAGCATTTGTTAAAGGCACATCGTCCTTTAAAATCGGCTACATTTAATAACTTTTGATTGCTGTGCGTATTTGTAAACTTTAGCAAACCACACGATTTCAGAATGCAGGGAATAAGATGTTACCTGTGAGTACCAGCACTACCTAGAAGAGCAGGGCCCCTGGATACCGGATCTCAGCTTGTATCCCTGCATCCCACAAAACGTATTTATTTTGTACATTACTTAGCGGGTTGGGGTTGCAATGCAGCCCAAGCTGGCAGGGGTCCAGCGGCCTCTGCCCCGGCTGCACGGGAGACGAGCGAGCACCCCCAGGGCACCCCAGGGGCTGGGCTGGTCCTGGCAGGCCGGGCAGAAGTCTGTAGCTAGCAGGGGAGGACCTCTCCCTCCTCTTCCTCTCCCTCTGATGGCAACCCTGAACTGGCACCACTGGGCAAGCATGTGTTCCCTGTGTAAGCATAGATATCTTCAACGAACGATGCGCTGATTTCTTCTGCTGGGGTGGATGCCGGGAGTTCTCTTTCATTTCAGTAACCTTTCATTCATCGCTTCAGCGGCTCCTCCAGGGAAGGAGCCCAAAGGCGGAGGCTGCCTGAAGCCAGGGCTCCTGCGCGGAGAGCAGCAGCCGACTCCCTGGAACTCCTGCTGACCAGAGGACCTGCCCCAGAGTGGAAAGAGAGCGTGTTAATCAGGATTAAAGGGAAGTAACGGGCTTAGCGTAACACGACAGCCGTGGCAAAGAGAATGCCACATTTTATAGCTGCAATCCCTACTGTCAGATCTCTGTGTTACATTTTGGGTGTTGGCCAAATCGTGCTGGCTGCAGAATATTCTCTGCTACTTACAAGTCACTGCAGAGGGGCAGAACTGTCTATATTTAGGCCACCAAGCCCCCTGTGTTAATCTTTACTCCCTCTTTGTTTTAGTACTCTGCTTTCTATTTTTACCTCGCGTATTCTGCAGCAGGTCTGGATGCTTTAAGCAGGCAGGCCATCCTTTCCCCAGAAGAATTAATGGCCACGCCTGTAGTTTGTTTTCCATTTACTTACTTCTTCCTTTCTTCATGTGTGGGTTTTCTTATAACGCAGACTATAAAAAATACTCCAGCCAGAAAACAGAAGGCCTGAAATGGAAAGCAAATGATAAATCAAACGGTAGTAATAGAAAAGAAGGAAGGGGGCAACATTTGTAATGTAATTCTACCTAGAATTTCAGTTGCAGCTGTGCCTGTTTCAGATTATGAAGGTACATTTCAAAAAGAAAGCAAAGGATTTGTGGATGACAGATGCAAATCATAACAGCACAGTTGCCAGACAGAGACAGGAGCAATACTCGCTGCATACCTTCGTCCTCCATCAGCCCAGCCCTCTGCCGGGCTCGCAGTCAACGGTACCACATCCAGCCAGGAAAACGGCTCAGTCCGTGAAAAGGGTGGTAAAACTTGGCACCACATAAATAAGACAGCCACATACTTCTCATTATAAGCCAGTGCCGCTTCTGAACATCTGATCTCTACGCGATTTGAAATACGGGCTAATGGCAAAACTGGTATTTCCCATTAATACGACCTCCAGGAGCACTGGTTTGCATTACTCGGTCAATCCGCACAGCAGCCTGCAGGACTCCCTCGGGGCACTTCCCTTCTGATGGCCCAGCCTGGCCGCCGCCTGCTCTCTGCAGCGACGGAGGGGTCGGGTGGGGCTCAGGGATCGAGGCTGCAGCAGGGCTCGGGGTGCTTCGCCCCGGCGCCGCACGTCGCTGCTGGACCACCCCTGCCCGGGCCCTGACTATTCACCCTGCTTCCTCCAGTCCTCCTCAGAAGGAACCTAATCTGGGCAGAACATTTTTCACTCCCTCCAGCTCTCCCGGTTTGTGAGCTCAAACACAGTGGCAACGCACACGCCGCTCGCCCCTGCCATCCCGGAGAGCGCAGGCAGCACCAGGAAGACTGGGTATTAGGAAACGTCTCTTTACTGAAAGAGTAAAGGCATTGGAAATGCTGCCCAGGGAAGTGGTGGAGTCCCCATCCCTGGAGGGGTTAAAAAAATGTGTAGATGTGGCACTTCAGGATATGGTTTAGCACGCGTGGGGGTGTTGGGCTGACGGACTTGATGATCTTAGAGGTCTTTTCCAACCTTAATGATTCTGTGACTCCCTTCTGTTTGTCCCAGTCCCTTTCTGCTTCTCACTGGGGTGGGGAGCACAAGAGGTGAATTTGAGGAAGAACAGCAGAGAGCAGTCCCGGGGCCATCTCCCTCCCCAGACAGCACGGGGGTCTGCGCTGTTCCCCCACCCTCCCCAGCATTGTCCTGGGATGCTCCTCCAGCAGCTCCTGTGGGCAGGTTTGCACTGAAGACCTGGAGCAGGCAGCTGCTGCCCATGCACGGATGTCCAGTATGGAGTGGTATTCTGTACGCTGCCTTGCCTCGCCACGGCAGGAAAGGAAAGCCAGCAGAGCACTGCGGAGGGAAAATGCCCTGGAGATTCAGGCGTTGCCAGCTGTGATCAGCAGTCTCAGAGCCCTTTCCCTGCGGGACGTGCTTTGGAGCAAACTTTGCATGGTTTCAAGTAATACAGATCAAAGTGATACTCGCCACGAAAGAGGAACCAACTAACCAACAGTGATGCTTTTCTCAGAGCAGGAAAGGTACAAGGAGGAGCACAGGCCAGGAGAAGGAAAGAAATATCTTTGGGAAAAAGCTCCAGAGCTGTTGGTGATAGGAAACGCACAATCTTGAACCTGGCCAGTGCACAAACAACCAGCACTCTGGAAAGACAAAAAAAACCCACAACCACAAACCAAACCAAACCAACAAAAACCAGAAAGAAAAGGTTAAGAAGTATTTTGGAGCAGTGGTGGGGCCACCCTACCCCTACCAGTAATTGCCAGCAGCAGCGGGTGAGTAACTTGCGTCCTCTTCCATCTCAATAGACAGGGAAAGAAAAAAAGAGATCAGAAAAAAATCAGGGAACAAGGCATTTTCCTGGGAGCGAGGAGCAGCAGTATAGCAGGCTTAGGACTACAACACAGATTGCGTCTCTTTCCTTGCAAAGGTGTTTGCAGGTCCTGAACATTTTTAACTTCCACTGGGTTTGCTGGTTGTTGGTGCTCACGGTGTGGCAGCAATGCCAGGTCGAAGCGTGCGCCTTGCTCGTGGCAACTGAACTCAGCCCTTCACCCCTGCGTAAAACCCAGCGGGGCACTGCAGGTGTAAGCTCTTCCCGCCCAGCGCTGAAAGGACGCGGGACCTCCCTGCCCGGCCGTGGCTGCAGATAGGTTTACATGGACCTCTGTCATCTGCCGGCACGAGCTGTGCATTCCCACTGAGGATTTATTTTAGACCCCTGGCACTCCCTTCAGAGCATCGTGAATTACTGCACGGGGCACGTACGGTGGGACAGACGTGCTGGATGCCAAGATGCCGGCCTCCCTCAGCTGCCTCGCTTGCGGAGCTGAAGTCGTGAGCGCCGGTGCCTTGACTCGGCCCTGGGCTGAGCGGGTTGCCGTAGGGGACGTGCCGCACGGTGTCGGTACCAACACAGCACGGCAGTGAGGAGAGCTACTGACACGCAGGATGGAAGAGCAATAGCATGGGGAAAGTGGGGAGAGAAATTATTTCAGAGCTGGAGCTAATTTTGTAGAACCTGGCTATTAAACAAAGAACCATAGTGTTTTTAAAATTCTGCTTATTGAATTAAGTCACTCTCCTGCCAACTGGATTACTTCAGCTGGCCGAATAATCTGACACCTCTTTTTAGAAAAGAATTTGCTAACATGACCAACTCCGTATGACGGCATACCTAACCATCCCCTTCGCTGCGCTCTCGGGGAAAACCAGGCACTACAGCTGAAAACAAAGCCCTTTTATGGGAAACTTCTATAGAATTCAGAAAAGACTTGGAATAGAAATTAAAAGAAAACTCAATGCATTTCTGTTTTGAAGCCTAATAGAATCCTGGATTGGTACTTTTAGTCTGGCACTTCTTATTGTTTGCATTAATGTATAAAATGTGTATTCTTTTGTATTAAAATTTTAAAAAAAGAAATAACTTGATTATTACATATTAAAAGGTGCTTTTGGAGCATGAGGTTTCTCCTTGGCTTCCGAGAACGTTCTTTACAGAAACACTGAAAACCGGACTCTGAAGTCAGGCCAACGGCCTCCCTTCGCCCACCGCGTCCGCGAGTCTTGCCCTGCCAGCATGGCTGGCTGTTCACGGAGCTGGTGGCACTGCGGCCGCGCTCACAGAGCTGAACCGAGATCAGGTCTTCACGGTGCTGGCAGCGATTTTTGTACCCTCAGAGGCAGCCCTTGACCCAAACAAGTCTGCTTAGCAGAAGGGAAGTTTGTCTGTGTTTTATATAAAGGAGCAGATGCAGACAGGTTGTCCACGCTACCTAAGCGAGACTGCTGGAAAGCTTTTGGTGGATGCCAAAGCAGTGACTTAACCTGAAGATACACGTCTGCTAAAAGGAAACGGATAGCTACTAAACGTCACCTTTTCTTAACTTCTTTACTGTTACAGTTCAATTGCTGTGCACCCTGAACACCTGATCCAAGTCATCCTCTCCCAAACCCCCCCGCAGACACGCTTGAGCTCTCCTGGCAGAGTTGTGCCAGTACGGCAAATGCAAGCACGCTGAGTTTTGGAAAGTTACGGGCACCTTCTGGCTTCTCGTATCTCCAAGACCTCGCGATTTCTCCTTGACCTCCCAGACAGCTCTACCAGTCTCTGAGGGCCTTTCCATTCCTCTGAAATCCAGTTTTCCCTTTTTGCCCAGAAATAGAAGCAGGTGTTTTACCCCCACCTGATACCTTCAGTGTTAAAACACTTGGATGTCACAGCACAGAATTAAAACCAAAACAAAAAAGCTAGAAAGAGCTGGAACCCTTTGGGACAGAAATCCCAACGGGATTCTTTTGGACACCATCTCTGTGAGAGATTGCTGTTCTGGAGAGTTCTTCCGTGGCTTTTTTTGTGCCTCAGATTCATTAGTGGAAATCATCGGACTTCATTAGATCAAATCGTAACATCCCTCTCTGCCCACAGACAGATCACTGCCTTTAGCACAAGTTGTACCAATCGCTGGTTCTTAAACTGAAGCTAAACTGGCACTAAGCCTAGCACAGACATCTTTAGATCAGGTCATGATTTTGGCTTATTCTCAGTGAGCATAATCTAATACTCCCAACACAGCTCCATATTAATTCAGGGCAAGATTTGATGGGGATTTTGAGCCAGCTTAGTGAAACCAATTTACAATACATGTTCTCAGTTAAACCAGTTCAACTTTGCACAGTTCTTTAAACACCCATCATTTTCATGGCTGGTGTTCACCCGACAACACACCTGGTGCAAAGGCCTTTCAGCGTTACGGACCAGGCGCTGTGTGAGGATGCTGGTGCCCGCAGGGCTGCTGCAGCGTGTCTGCGACACCAGACACACCGGGCTGCGCGTCGGGAGGAGAGGCGGGCATCCTCCCACCAGCGCGGTGGCTTTAACGCAAAGGAGACCCAGGTACAGGTTCAGGGGCCTGCGCACAGCACACGCAGCCGAGGGCTGTGCCAGCACCACGGCGAACACCAGCGTGCTGGGAAGCGCCTGAACGTCACCCTCCCGCACTGCGCAACCTGGAGCCTGCGGACATCGGCTCGTTGCCCGCTGTAATGTGTCCGGCACAACGTACACTACAGCGATCCCCGCACCTTCTCTAGTACCGCAACTGGAACATACCTGCTTTTTCTCTCAATACAGACAACTGTTGTTTCCGTGTCCCCTCGGGACGCTATGTTCTCCAGAGGCAAGCCCAGGGACAAAAAGCAGCTTTTGAAGGCTCTCATTACTTCTCTGCCATATTTCTCCTATCTGATAAGCCTACCTGTGAAATTCCACAAAGAGATGGTTATCTCCTCTCACACGAATAACTTAGGCTAACGTTACTTTGATACAAACCTTCTGTCATACTTTTCTGTAAGCAAAGAACTACTTAAGTGCTGCCCTTGAGGAATTACTAGCATAATGTTTCACATCTGCCTCAGTTTTGACTCCAGTGAAGACTATTTTTTGGACCAGCTCTGCCCTTATACCATTAGAGTGTGTTTTTTCTTTCAGTAAGTGGTTATAATTCTATTTACTAGTTACTGCAGTTACCGCTTCAAATGTATTTCTCTTTTGAATCAGGAAAACACCAAGGATCTTCTACATATAAGAAACATTTATGTGATTTTGTCAGACCCTACAAAAGGCAGTTTATGGATTTTTTGGATTTGCCTAAGCCCTCTATATTTTATTTCTTGATAATACTCCAGAGCACATACAAAATTAACAACTGTGCCTTGGAAACTGTACTAGCCCTTGCAGACCAGACCCTCGGTCAAGGCCCGCAGCTTCAGGCTATCAGTCGGCACCACGCTGACCCTGTGCTGAACCATATTCCCACCACCACAGAACATTAATTTTGACTTATGCATGAGAAGGAACAATTTTCCAACAACAGAACAGACTGAAATTGGTGATCTTGGACACACGGGCTCTAACCAGGTGAGAGTCCAGTCCTGCTGCAGTCTTGCAAGCACGAATGAGAGAGGCAGCCGTTCTTCCTACTTACGAAAGGTCCATAACAGAGGCTGTCACCAAACAGACTGGCTCCGTCTACAGCGTCTGCAGTCGGTAACGAAAAGAGACCTGCAAGCGCAAAGCCCGCCCGCCGCACTGAGGGCCTCCCAGCAGGGCTGGGACGCACCCGCAGCCCCCACTCGCTGTTCTTCACGGGCAGCGTCATCCCAGCCATCGACCTGCTGTGGAAGGGACCCAAGCAGATGGCCTCCGCAGGCTCGCGCCCCGGAGCAGCTTTGCCTCCTGGGCTCAGGGGCTTGCATGGCCGAGCATGGTGTGCTGGAGCATCACGGCCGCACTCGCCTCACACGCAGCGTGCCGGCAGGGCGCCGCACCGGGGACAGCCTCGGCAGAGCAGCATAGCATAGAGTAGAACCAGCAGAGGTTTCTCTGTCTGCTGTGTTTGCTAGACTTCTTTCACTGGCTGTTGGGGTCTTGACCCTTTTTTTAACAAGCAGATGGAACTGCATGTTAAAGGGCAAAAGAGAAAAAACTATATGGCGCAGCCAGAAAACATCTACAGTTTTCCACTAAACATATATTAGACCAGCCTAGGCCAAGCTTATCTTAAGTCTTAGATCTCTGCACGTTGCTCATTCCAACGCAGGATCTAGGGCTAACCACAGTAGAGAGAGAAATAGCCGAGGACACAAAACAAAAGAAGAATTTTAAGCATTCACCACTAAAATATAGTATATATTAAAAACACTGTCAGTATTTTCTGCTAAAGTCAAGAGCATCCCTGGATTTTAGGCTTTGTTCTATATTTCATGCTGAGTTCAACAATAAATATTAAATCACAAGAATTTAGTTTGAAAGTTCAGAAATTTTTAAGGCCCCTCAAGAAGAGTTTAAAATTACTCCCTTTGGAGCAAAACCCCAGGCTGATGCAAACACAGACCCACCACCAGTGAAGGAAGATTTGGTATATGAACTATTACAGGAGCTTGACCCCTTCAAATCGATGGGCCCTGACAATACCCACCAGCAGCTGTTAAGAGAGCTGGCAGACGTTGCTGTGAGGCCGCTCTCCGTACTCCTTGAGAAGTCACGGAGATCTGGGGATGTCCCAGAAGACTGGAAGAAGGCTAATGTCACACCCATCTACAAGAAAGGCTTAAAGGAGGATCCACAAAATTACAGACCCATCAGTCCTACTTCAGACACAGGGACAGCTATGGAGTGTAATCCTCCTGGGGGCTATGGCAAGTCATGTGAAGCACATGACAGGGAAAAGCCAGCACAGATTCACCAAGGGCAAATTGTGCTTGGGCTGCACCCAGAAGGTGGTGGTAACTAGGACCTTTTCAAACTGGCAACCTGTCACAAGCAGGGTCCCCCAGGGATCAATACTGGGCCCAACGGTGTGTAATATCTTCATAAGTGATCTAGGTGCACCCTTCTGAAGTTTGCTGATGACACCAAACTGAGTTGGGGAAGTGGACGCTTCGGAAGGGAGAGCCACCCCGCAGGAAGACCTGGATAGGCTGGAAGAGTGGGTTAACAAGAACTTTATGAAGTTCAACAAGGACAAATGTAAGGTCTCGCACCTGGGAAAACGTAATCCAGGAGTGCAGCACAGGCTGGGATCTCCCCGGCTGGTGAGAAGCTCTGTGGAAAGGGACCTGGGCGTCCTGGTGGACAACAAGCTCAATATGAGCGAAGAGCGTGCTGCTGTGGCAAAGAAAGCCAACAGGATGCTGGGCTGCATCAACAACAGCATCACCAGCAGAGATACAGAAGTCATTATCCCACTCTACTCACCGCTTATCAGGCCACACCTGGAGTACTGTGTTCAGTTTTGGTCCTCGCTATGCGAAAAAAAAAAATACGTGGACAGGCTGGAGAGAGCCCAGAGAAGGGCCACAAAGATGATCAAAGGACTGGGAAGCCTGTCATGTGAGGAAAGGCTGGGAGAACTGAGTTTGTTCAGCCTTAAGGAAAGAAAGCTTAGGGGAGAACTTTTCACCATGTTCCAGTATTTAAAGGGTGGCTACAAAGAAGATGGGATGCCCTTTTTACAAGGAGTCACATGGATAAGACGAGGGCTAACAGGTACAAGTTACTTCTGGGGAGATTCTGACTGGGCACAAGAGGAACATTTTTCACAATGAGAACAATCATCCATTGGAACACTCTCCCCAGGGAAGTGGTGGATTCCCCAACATTGGACAGTTTTAAGATCCAACTGGACAGGGTGCTGGGCCATCTTGTCTAGACGGTGCTTTTGCCAAGAAACGTTGGACCATCTGATCCTTGAGGTCCCTTCCAACCTGATATTCTGTGATTCTGTGATTCTCTAAAGCAAAATGTCTTTCACAACACTCAGAAGGAATTATTATTAATATTATTATTATTGCAAATCACAGACTCACAGTGTAACTGCAAAGCCTGTTGTGCAGAGTACTGCCTTTTCAGAAGTGGCTTATGAAAGAATGAACCCATTAAGAAATCTAGGTCGAGGGTCCGATGTGGAGCCAGCCCTGGTTGTTCTCACCCACTGTGGTCCAAGCCCAGCACGGACCAAGCTTTAGCGCACAGGAGCCACAGCTTCTCCAGCTCCTGGCAGGACTTCACCATCAAAAGACGCAGGGCTCAGACTCACCCAGAGAGACTTTCTGCAGCAACGCCCAGGAGGACTAGAAACCTCTCCAGCTGTGGGGACGGCTGGCCTGCTGCTGAAGCACATCCCAAACCCCCGTTGACAGCCTGGCTGCCATCACACCCCTGTAAACCCTGGACAGGGGAAACGTTTGAGTTCAGCAGTTCATGCAGCGCTGCCGTCATCCGTTCTCCTCGCTAATCAGTGCTCCCGAGCTCCAGAACGCAGCCGCGCTTCCCTTCCAGGTGGGCCACAGAGAGTGGGCACCACTGCGGGTGGGACATGGGAAGAAGGAACAAGTTTGGGGTTTTTTTACCCTTGTTTAAGAAGTATTTCAGGAATGTTAACTCTGTCTTGATTTGCTAGAGGGTCTCTTGGGGCCCTCAAGGATGTTAATTTTCCCAATGCTTCCTCAGTAATTGCACAGACTTTCAGGACCAGAATTTCTCACCTAGGATACAAAACAGAAAAAACCCCCTCTTTCCTGCAGCTGTTAAATCTGTTCTTTATCTATCAAAGCAACGCCCCTCAGAACCAGAAAGCCCAGCTCCTCCCTCCCCTCCCTGCAACCTGCACGCGATACCAGCGGCTGTTCACGACTGGTGATTCGGCCCGGCAGCTGCACCACAAACCGCCCGCATCGCTCTCCGTGCTCCGAGGGGGGCCTGGCGGAGCCAGCCACCAAGGGCTGGGAAGTGGGTCGTTCAGAAGAGTTGTCAGTCAGAAAGACGAGTGAATCGGTCTCACGCGTCCGCGAACCCCCTGAACATGCAAGTTGCCAGCTGAAAGGAGAGAAGATATGAAACACGTTAAACTCTTCAAAGTGAGGAACAAAATAAAATTATTCCAATGAGGAACACTTGCGTTTTTAAAAACTGATACAGGCATTATCAGTCAGAAAGGCTGCTGCCTCTTCCAGAACGTACTGCTTCTGACAAGACCTTAAATTGTCGGCCGGTATCACCACCAACATCCGAGACAGCAGACAACAGCTAACCCTTCTATTGGCTTTGTGCTAATGACCAAACCAAGCTAACTGGACCGCCTGGCAAGCCTCCCATTTCCTTCCATTAACTCCAGCCAGGCCTGCGGTGATTGCAGCAGTCAGCAGAAGAGACAGCCAGAAGCCAGACCCCTCAGTTCAGATACTAAACACAGAAGAAGTCTCCGCTGTACCTCTCTGGTACGGTCACCAGCAGTCTACCCTGCTGCTACTGGGTGACCCAGCAGCCTCCACGGTTTCTACAGAATGGGGTGCAATCACATCCTTTTTTTTTTTTTTTTCTAAAGGCTCATCATTTTGCTGAGAAAATGGAAGAAACTTATTTCATTGAATTGTTCTTTTTTTTTTACTTATTCTGAAACCCTCTGCTACGTGTCAGTTCACTCCAGCGTTGCGCTGCATCGGCTCGCTCGCAGGCTGCGTTAGAGCTGCAGAGCCTCCAGGAAGATCATGTTTCCCTAACGCAACACAGATGTCTTGATGACCAACCTGCTCAATGCACCCTGAGAGCTGACCTCTCCCCGGGCACTCCAGCACTCGGAAAGATTTAGGTTCCTGAGGTATTAGCTGAAAAATGCAGCTTACGTGAGAATTTACTTTGAAGCCGGTTGAACAAACGGAACACTATTGAGTCTAGGAATGTCAAAATGTTTCACTTAAAGAAGACATTCCTGAATCTTGTTTGGAGTTTTATTTCCACAAAAAATAATTGAAAAAAAAAAATTCTTTGTTTTTGAGATGAAGACAAATAGAAACTGTATAAACAAATACTTGATTTCGTTCACCTTTAATTTCATTTCAAGGTAAGTTCTTTAGAACACAAACAACAAAAAATCTAAACGCTGACCAATACGCAGTCACAGAACCGAGGGGATACAACACCAGGTCCCTCCTTCCCCAGGCTCACAAACATCTGACTCCACTAACACCATTAGCTGCTTTTCGCAAACCACCGTGCAGAGGAGGAGACCCAACGCTGGTGCTGGTGTTCGCTCAGGTGCGGCTCTCCAGCCTGGCTGGGTACCAGAACCAGCAGAACCTGAGGCCAAACCTGAGGAACGTGCCAACACAATGGCATCGGTGCAGACCTTCGCGAACCTCTGCAAGCCCCGCCAGCAAGAGCTTACGGCTATCCAGCTGGTGGGACGACTTGACAGCAGGGACATGCTTGCCTGCGGCTGTGAGCGGAGGGTGCCCTGTGCTGCGCAAGGACTTGTGTCACAGCAGGCTGAGCTACACCCAAGAAAGGAAATCAGCAGCCCTACGGGTCTTAACGATGCAAGAAAATTCATACATTTACCTGCAGTGAGTGAGTTACCTTCTTAGCACCCTGCTAGCACGAATCAAGCTCACAGAGCAGCTGCATTACAAAAAAAAAATATATATAAATCCTGTTAACACAGCCAGGGCCAGCAATGGAGCGTGATCCCACCAGGTGACTTCCAACGCGCAGTATATTTAGCAAGGCATGGCATGCCACCGTTCAGCAGACGGAAAATCCTGCCCTTGGCTCATCGGGTTACGCTCTGCGGCTGCGTAGGGGATGAACCCGGGGACTGCCTTCAGCAACACCCCCTGCCCCGAGCGGGGGGCCCAGCACCAGCAGCAGCTCCACGAGCGGAGGCCATGCCGGAGCAGGGCCCCAGGCTGGCAGCTCTTCTCACAGAAATCTTGTCATGCAGCCTGCTGGTAATGCTCAAATGCAAACACGGCGATGTCTTTTGTCAAAGCATTGACCATTCATTGACAACTGAGCTGCCAGTTCAAGCTTAGAGCAATGCTAGGAAGGGTTTTGGTTTGGTACCTTGGAATTCTGATAAACATGAAAAATAAATTAACCAGGGAAAATTAAGCTGCAAGAATAACTGGTATATCCCCTCAGCTGATACAACTTCCAGGTCAGTGTAACAATAAAAATACACTCTCCAAAAATTCTCCTTTCACTTTTGAACATTGTTCTACTTTAAGCCCCAACAGGCTGCGGCATATTTGCCCACTCAGATTATTTAGTTAATAACTTTTGAAACAGAAAGACATTTGCATAGATGTTACCTTGGTGGCACTTTTGAAGTGTTATGCCTGGGATAAATGGTAAAATCCCTAGAAGTCTGTACACTGTCAACATAAATAGAAAGTATATTTAAGGATGGGGGATCATCCGTGCGCTGACAGGGCTGTGCTACAGACCACGAGCTGTCATAGGTAGCCTGCTGTCAGTGCCTAGCAGCAACTGTGTCTGAAGTTCAGTCCAGCACCAATAATGCTCAGATAAACTTTTCTCCTGGAAACAAAGCCTTCAGACCTCCAGAAGAAGCTGTGAGGACTCACACGTGACCCCCATCTTGGGCATATCTCAGAAACGGCACAAGGCAGCGGAGATTTTTGAAGCTTCAAAAAGTTTTGTTTTCTTTGTGGAAAACCTGTTATGGCATTCCTGTCACCTTCTGGCCTGTGTGTGCATCCTCTGAGACGGCTGCGAGTATAACAGGGAAGCCGAAAACTGCATTAACAGTTAATGTGATGCTGTGTTCCTACCTGTAAATTCACCAGGGAATGACTTTCTCTGCAAATAAAGCCCAGCTGCTCTATGTCAGCAGAATTTCAATGCAATCAATCTCAGAAAAACTGTGCTGTGGGGTCCAGCTCATTAACATTAAATACCATGTTTAGGTAAACCTCTACATTTTTTGGAAGTGTTTCCCATCCCACGGCTCCAACAGACAGAGGTGCTGAGCGCTCCCGAAGGGATGCCGGGCACTTGTCTGCCACATGCTCCCATCTACGTGTTCAGCATCTTGCAGGAAGGAACCAACCTCCCCCTGCACTCTAAGACCTGACCACGTCTGGGTGTTCTCCAGAGGGCCCAGGTTACCCCGCCACGCACCGCTTCCATGCTAGTTCAAGCTCCACGAGGGATAACACCAGGGAGACTAGAGCCACGCAGAAGTACCTGCAAGCAGAGGCTATGCTGCGCAGCAGTCACCACTGCCATGCCCACCCTGGGCAGGGCTGCTTGGCGCAAAGCACGCTGCGCCCAGAACCACGCAAAGCACGCCGAGCTCCGACACCCTCCGTCCCGGCGCACCCCGGTGCTCTCGCAGCCCAGACCCCCAGCTGCCGCTGCCCAGGGGACACCGGCGTCCATCCCGGCCGCCCACCGGTGCGGGGCCAGAGCAGCGCGTGGCTGCGGAGCCTGGAAAGTGGCAGCCTCCCCGCGTCAGATCTGCGAGTCGGTGAGCTCTAATGCAACTGCATGAAGCAAACCTTTATCTTTTTGGCAAATGGCGGGTCGGCCGTGGCTTTGTCTGACCAGGGCTGGTGCCTGCATGGGTTGTGGTGGGGCAGCAGGGGGGTGGCAGTAAAAAAAACACCAGTGTGAAACACCCAGAGCTTTTTAAAGCACTTCCAAATGCTGTCCTGATACTCCTGCTGGGTGTCAGGTTATAGGAACTAGACAATCCTCTCAAAGCAGCTGCAGAGCAATGCCTGAAACTGCATCACCTGCTTCACAGAAAGAGCTGACAACAGCATTAGCATGAAAATAAAATCAGAGGCTTAACTGAGCTCTGCAGTCACTGAAATTGGTGACAGTTCAGCAGCTCGCATCCCTGATTTTTCTTGACTGAAATAATCACAGAATCAGCTCCCATTCATGCTTCTCCCTGCTCCACAAGGAAAAGTCCCAGGCACACCTTGCACACGGGGAGCCCGTCCGACACCTCTGCCCGGGCTCTGCCCTTCCCAGCAGCTCCTGTGGCAGCAACAGACCCGGAAAGAGAGCGTATGTCTGCAAATCAGCACCATTCTGCAAAAATGGGATGTTGTATCCAATGCCAGGGCACGGGAACCATCATTAGCCATCACCAGTGCAGGAATAGGTGCATGATACAGCACATTAGAAATGGATAAACAATACTCATGCAGGATAATGACAGAGGATGAGGAGAGATACGACAGAAACAGGAGAGAAGTCCAGCTGCCAGTCACCTGCTGAAGCGCCAGTGCACTGGAGGGGAGAGGGATGTTATTAGTGCTGAGTTTGCCTCATCATCTGAGATGGAAAGAGCTATTTGCTCATTTATTTGGGCCATTCAAAAATAAGAATTCCAGAATCGGAGAGGATGACTAGGCTGCAGGACGCACACCCGTGAGCACACAGTTCATGTGCGTACTGGAAGAGCCTCATTAGCTCCCTGCTGCCAAGGTGGAGATGGGATTCCCCCTCCACGTCCTCCGCTCCGCAGGTCAGCTAGCGCAGTGCTACGCATTCTCTCTCAAGCAGCAGCTTGGTTCACATGCGAGCTCTAGAAGTTACTTCTCTTTTTTTTTTTTGCACCAAAATTTTTGGGATGCAGTTCTGGTCCACTGGAGTCGAGTGAAAACTGAAGAAAAAATTCAGACTGCTGTAGTTCTTGGATAACTTCATGCAATTTGTTCTTCACATAACAAAGAGTTAATTAATATAAAATCTGCAAGCCAACAAGCAGAGATTTACATTAATACTATTGTCATGACCACTTCCTTCCCAAGAAGCGGGTCTTGCCAACATCCAGGCAAGTTTCCCATCTCGTTGCCACCACTTTCTCAGGTGGTGTCCACAGCGGCAGAGTAGGCGAGCAGCAGGGACCTGATGGCGAGATGCAGCTGTGTCCCTTGGCCCTATGCGCAGGTAAGTCTGGAAGCGATGTCAGGCTTGTGCTGCTGCTGCTCCTAGCCAAACAGGGAGATGCCAATGTTAACAACTAACCAAGTGAAAGCATCTCCTGATAAACACCAGGTCAGGGTGTCAGAGGGGAAAATAGGCCCTGCCTCTATGAGCACATCGTGTAAATATATCAGAAAGTCTTTTAAGGTATGCAACAAAATCTGTTGACCTCATTAGGGTACGTCACACATTTTAGGCAGAGGAAAATGCACCCCATTTAACCATATATGTTATTTACAAGTTGAGGGGGCTCTTTAAAATCCAGAATGAGACCTAACTTAGGTTCCTAACATATTGCTATTACAGCTGCAAAGTCGTAGCACTGAAGAAGTAAGCAATTACTCTGTTTCTATCTCAGAGAGAGAAAATGTGTTGAAGACCTGCTGTGAAGGATATGGCAACACGCAGACTCTCGCAGGGTTTCAATGCAAGTTCTGTGCCTGCCCTTCCGCCTGTGGCATGCTCACCTGCAATTTGTGCAAGACTGCTACAGTTTTATTTTTAGTTCATTGTTCTGTACAACATTCGGAGCTTCTGATCCATAAATATGTCTCCTCATGGCAATACATTTGGAAAAGCCACAGGGTGCTCCCGCCTCCACTCGCACCCGAAGCTTCTGATGGCTCACAGCACTGAACTTCCGAACCTCTCCCTCTTCCATTCTCTTCCCAGCATCTGGCTTGCTTTTGGTCTGCCCAGGAATTTTATTTGCATCCTCTGGTCCAGATGTTGCCCATGGCTCTTCACAAGACTCTCCCAGTTCCGCTGTGACCCACTTGGAAGGAAGGAGCACGGTACGAGACCTGTTCTTCACCTCGACTGTGATAAGGACCTCGGCACGGCTGGGCCCCTTGGGTGCTGCTGCTGCTCCTGGAACGATGAGCAGCCACGTAATTCAGTGCAATCGCCACGCACCTCACTGCAGCTGGTCGGTCAGCTCTCCTCCTCCCTTCTTCCTACACTTGCTGCAGGCACAAAATGTTCCCAGGCTCCTGCAGTCATCCCCTGGGGTACACCAAGTCCATATGTTGCTGTCCGCTTTCACACGCATTTCCAAAGAGCTAAAAAATGCACTCCTTAGCAATGCACTTCTTTGTGCACAGTCCACCCAGCAGAATGAAGAAACAGCCAAGGTGGCCACAAAAACGTGTTGTTGCTTAGTAAGACTTCACTTGACATTCAGAGATATCAAGTATATTATTTTGGGGTAAAGCAATACAACCAGCCCTATTTCCAATGTAACATGACGAACTTCTTCTTAAGTAAAACTTTTTCATACTCTTGTGCTTTAAAATTGTCAGTTTGCAGGAATGGAAATGTCCTTCCATATTGTACTACAGACACCCATTTTTCCACCATTTTTGTCAGCATTCAGGGCTACAATCATAAGACTCTGACTTTATGATAAAAATCATTTGTGTGTATTATGGGCAATCGGATATCTGTTTATCAATAGTCTACAGTATATGGCTGCCCTTGGCTACCCCAGGTAGCAAATGCTGTTGGAGATGTCTGCTCCGTCCCAGCACGCGGAGGGGAACACAGTGTCTCACCGCCACTGCCCATACCTCTCCCAGCGCCCTGCTCCCCTCCATGGGCTCATGGGCCCTCAGTCTCCAGCCCAGCTCTGCAGATGACACCTCTGTCCCCGAGGAGAGTATCGTCAAGTGGCCCGAGGCCTCACTTCAGTGGTCTGTATTTTGCAGACAGCTTGATCAGCATGTATTTTAAATGCCAGACGTTTTTTGAATGACACTCTCCGCTGATGGGTAAGTCCATGTTTTAATGCAGCATCATGTTTGTCTGTGTCACAGACAATCGCTGCTTTAAAAATCATTAAAATATTTTACTTCATTAAGTATCATGTGCAGAGTCCCCACACGCAGGAAGATTCCTGACACAGCTCTCTGGCACGCTGAGGCATAACCAGCGTAAAGAACTGTGCTTTGAATGAAAGCTTAGGCTTTGGGCTGGAAACGTCTTCTCCCGAGCAGCAGCAATCGCAGCTCACATCACAACATTCTTGACAACAACAGCTGAAGATTCCCATTTCAAAAGTGACTGGATGTGATAATGCAGAGCTAAACACTTGTATTCGCGGCTGTAACCGCCTCACGGGGCTCATCTCCCTTCCTGTCTATCGTATATGAATTATCCTCCCAAATAGCTCCTTTCTTATCAACAATATGCACAACATCTTTCCAAAGGCAAAGTGGAAATCCCTGCAAGTATTTCTGGTGCTGCTTCCAGCCAGAAATAACAGTAATCTGATCCACGAGCGAATTCCATTTCTGTTGCTGAATTCCTTTGTATGAATATCTCTGCTTTGAAAAGGGTTGGCAACAGCAAGGCGCAGGCTAATTTCGCTTATAAGGTGTGAATCGAAGAAGATTTGCAAGTTTCTGAATCGCAGCAAGGAAGCATCTGTGGCCTCTCTTACCACTTCTGTCGAGAGAAAACGTCACAGTTCGGCTATTTCAGATACAACCTCAGAGCTGCTGGCCGCAGCCCCCACCTCCCGCCGCCCTCCTGCTCTCCCCAGGCGCAGCAATGCGGCCAAGCCCAGAGTCCTGTCTCGGGGACTGGGAAGCTTCCAGCCTTACTCCAGCCCTCTGTCATTAACGGGCTGCATTATCCCAGGCAAAATTTAGTCCTCAGTGTCAGAGAGTTGAGTAAACCTTTAATTCGGGAGAACGCAGCAGATGCTTTGGGAGAGCAACGGGTGCCCGAGGAACAGGGGAGCTACTCCACGCTGCACAGCGCTGAACGCCCTGAGCAGCTCAGGGACCAAGCTGCAAACACTGCAGCAGCAGAAGTAAACTTCCAGGGACTGTGCAGTGCCCACAGCCTGACCCCGCTGCCACGTAAATGGAGGCCTACGATCAATTAATGCCTTCTGTGCTCCTTTCCTGCTGGGAGAGCTGCCACCCAAGGCAAGGTTGTTCTGAGGACGGGGACAGCTCTGCTGTGCTGGATGCGGCAGCCTCGGGGAACACGTACAGCCATTTGGCTCCTCTTCCTCCGGTCCCAAAGTTTTCATGATCTCGAGATGCCGTTCACAGCCACGTTCAGCCAGCAGCTCCGCTGCAGGAACCAGCAGCGAAACCCAAAGCAATGAGAGCGCATTTCTGCCCAGGCCATGCTGCTGGCCAGCTGGCTCTGCGGTCCCGCAGTTCAAGAAAGATGAGGAGCTACTGGAGAGAGTCCAGCAGAGGGCTACGAGGATGAGGAGGGGACTGGAGCATCTCTCCTATGAGGAAAGGCTGAGGGAGCTGGGCTTATTCAGCCTGGAGAAGAGAAGGCTGAGAGGGGACCTTAGAAATGCCTCTAAATATCTGCAGGGCGGGTGTCAGGAGGATGGGGCCAGACTCTTTCCAGTGGTGCCCAGTGACAGGACAAGGGGCAACGGGCACAAACTGAAGCAGAGGAAGCTCCAGCTGAACACGAGGAAGAACTTCTTCCCTCTGAGGGTGACGGAGCCCTGGCCCA
>Ga0065711_1031844_pt1 | contig 28607 bp, 27 predicted proteins | sample Hoacrofraction12_FD_59098 | JGI IMG/M metagenome (GOLD analysis project Ga0065711, IMG submission 59098) | Hoatzin crop microbial communities from Cojedes, Venezuela - Epithelial fraction 12 v2 (version 2) | ecosystem: Host-associated > Birds > Digestive system > Esophagus > Crop | place... | reverse complement strand
TGGAAGGCTGCTATAAGGTCACCCCAGAGCCTTCTCTTCTCCAGGCTGAACAGCCCCAACTCCCTCAGCCTGTCCTCGTAGGAGAGGTACTCCAGCCCTCTGATCATCTTTGTGGCCCTCCTCTGGACCCGCTCCAACACATTCATGTCCTTCTAATGTTGGGGGCCCCAGAGCTGGATGTAGTACTCCAGGTGGGGTCTCATGAGAGCAGAGTAAAGGGGCAGAATCACATCCCTCGACCTGCTGGCCACGCTTCTCTTGATGCAGCCCAGGATACAGTTGGCTTTCTGGGCTGCAAGTGCACATTGCTGGCTCATGTTGAGCTTCTCATCCACCAGTAACCCCAAGTCCTTCTCAGGGCTGCTCTCGAGCCATTGTCTACCCAGCCTGTACTTGTGTTTGGGATTGCCCCGACCCACGTGCAAGACAACCTTGCACTTGGCCTTGTGAACTTGGTCAACTTCATAAATTTGAGTAAGGTATGTATACAGCAAAGAAGTAATATAGCTTTGGGAAGAAACTATATTCTAGTAGGGATAAAGCAGGCCTTGCCTCTAGCTAGAACTATCTTTCGCCTTAAGTATTCCTTTTGCATGTAACTATTGGCAACTCCATTTCCATTCCAGCCAGCTTTTCTCATTTTCTTCTGTAGTCAGCACAGTGAAGGTGGAAAGGGGGAAATCACAAAACACAGTGCCAAACCACTGAAAGGTGACTGTGAATCAATACACGACCTCTGCAACTCAGTCACTGGCTGAGATTTGTAGTGTGCAGATTACTCTTACTAGATGATACAGGCTTCTTAAAAAAAAAAAAAATTGAAATGAATACAACTGCAATGAAAAAAGCCAGAGGCAGCAGTAGCTTCTTTTACACTTCATAGAAGAAAAATGTTTTGATAAAAAAACAATAAACAGAGTTCATCTTGGATCTTGGTAGGAATATCTGCGAGTCAAACATGTAACGGTAAAAATTACATCATCTGTAATCTTTATACCAACTGCTTTTCTTCAAACAACAGTAACACAGAAATGCTATTTTGAGCAGAACTAGTCACCTTATTTGTTTTCCATTAGATATACAATCTACAGTGAGTCCAGCAGCTAACTGGGCATGAACTTTATTAAACCCTGTACCAGTTGCATCAGCCCCAGTAACTCACTGCCTGTTCTTGCTGCTCACATTATTTCAGCCAAGCTCCAGAGGTAAAGATAATGCTCTGAAAATCCTGACAGGAATTACCACCACCGTTACTGAAACTTAGACACAAACGAAGCAGAGAAATCGATGTTCACTGAGCATGCCCAACCTCAGGTGAATCGTACATGCTTCTGAGCACATTACATTGATTTGATGAGTTTACACTCTCAGTCATGATATAATACATCCCCCTTTTTTTTTGTTCCAGGAAAAGTCTGGCCTGTACCATGTGCAACACTGAAAAAAAAGGAAACATTGAAAATGCAGACTTGAAGACATCAACTACTCTTTCTTACCTCTATTCCTTCCTTGTTTAAGGCATATTCATCAAAGTTCAAAATAGCAGTCTTGATAGTCCGAGGAGGGGGCAACACAGTCAAGCCAATATTAATAGCGTTGCTTCGTTTCGAGTCCAATACAATGATCTCCTGTCGCTTCCCATCTGCAGCAGTTTTCTTGGTAAATAAAAAACCAAAAATATTATTGTTCCAGCCTGTTCTATAAAGAAAAAGTCACTCCTTTCACTAATGACTTCCCCTACTCAAGGGTGCTGACACTGAATGTAAATCTGTTTCATTTACAGTCATCCAAAAAAGCTGAATTCTTCTACCACATCCCTGTTGATGTCAAGCATGAGCTGCCAGGATTTTAACCAGAGAGCTGAACGCAGCCTCAGATGCTGTGCAAAACAGAGCTTGCCTGAGACATGGGAGTCCCTGTGAGAACACTGCAGGTCGGGGCAGCAGTCGGTCTGAAAAAAGCCTGAAGCTGTCTCTGCTGGAGGAGAGCTCTGGCATGGTTTCCTGACCTCTGGCTGACAGAGGAAGGGTATTCTACCTCACTGCTCACAGTATGTCCATCAAGCCCTTCACAGGTGCAGAACAATTTCAACCCTTCTGTTTTTTTTTAAGTTTTATTTGAGACTAGACATAGTATGTGGACCTTACCTCCAGTATAAACTACAGTATAAATAATAATGAGAGCATAAAGAACTAACAACACACACTTTAAATTCCATTCTAGAGAAGAATCAAGAAATTTCTTCCTCTCCCCCCCCATCCTCATAGTGGCAAAATGCAAACCAACTAGGCAAGGTGACTCACAAACCATTTATACGGCATAATACAGTGCTGAACATGGTCTTCGCTTTTATGCCCCAGTATGCCTCTCTTTCTCTCATTATCCCATGCTAGAAGGTGTCTCTTTGGTAACTACATGTGTCATATACCAGGCAGCTGCAAGAGGAGAAGACTCTGCTCCTCGTACACAGGGATTCTTCCTTCCTTTCTATTGACATGAACTTTGGAAACACGTTTTCTCTGTTTCCCCTTCCTTTGCCCCATCACAGATGGGCTGAGGGATGCTGTCAAGCAGAGGAGCACAGGGAGAAGGCCAGCATATTGATGCAAGCAAGCACAGGCATGCTTCGTTGTGTACAAACCCATGTTTCAGCACGGCACAGGCTGCGGAGATGTGACTGTGACCTCCCCATAGAGCCTGTTACCTGGACCGTGGTAGTGGCTCTGGCAGCAGCAGCAGCCTTAGCACAGATGCACCTTGAAGAGGCAAAGAGAGAGACTAAGCAATCCCTCTTTCCAGGCTGCAATGTGGCAGCCCATACAACTGTTCAGAACAGGGAATCATCCGTGCTGTCTACAGCAGTAGTGCCTCTTGCAACTCTTGTGGATGTGGGGTAAGTCCAGGAGGAGACTATTAACTGCCCCAGTCTCGATCTGTGCTCAGGATTGCTTTTTAGACCACGAAGCTTTGTTCTCCACTTCCTTTGGGTCTGCACCACAGCCACCGAGTCAAAAAACACCCTACTGCCAGGTCTACACGCTCTTTCCACCTTGGAAGAACTGTGTAAGTTAGTAAATAAGATTTAATCAAAGTACCTCCAGCTGTGGGTCAGCCCATAATGGGAACGCAGTTGTATCACTACAAAGATGCCTTTTTCTGGCCCAGCTCAGTGCCCAGCCTGCCCAGGAAGAGTTCTGCCCACCGGCCCCAGCAGCCCACCCAGCATGTGTGTGGCACCACAGGCCTTCCACCACACCAACACGATTCACGTGGTGTGATGCAGCGTCTGTCTGCAGATGAGACCGAAGGCAAGTGCAGTTGACAGGAGTTGGGGACTACCACATGGGTATGATCTGTGAAAGTAATGAGAGGGTGCTTCTTTTTAAACTTCAAAAGAAACAACACTATTGCAGTAAACAGGATAAATTCTAGGAAAGCAAAGATAATGCTTGTTTTCAATTTTTATATGTCTGTTTTGTCAGAACTGCTCTCTTCTTAATGCCTTAAAAGCATCCCTGAAGCCTTCTTGAACTTCCTTTTCCCCGAGTACAAGAGTTCTCTTTCTCTTGGGGAACTACCTGCAGGACCAGAGATGCAGCTTCTCCTTCAAAGCAGCCATTTTTACTTCCAGGGCCATTAATCACATTTTCAGGACCACAGTTAGTGGCCAAGACCACATAAAACCAAGTGGGGTTCACCAGAGCCTGCTTCCTCTTGAGTCTGTATTGCACTAAGCCTTTTTTAAACCACCACATCTTACCTCGTCCTTCACAGCACAGAATTACAGTGCTTCAGAGAATTTATGCAGAAGGGAGAAGGCAGGAGGAATGGAATTAAATTTAGGCTTCCCACATGCGGTATGGGTAAGCAAGCCTCAGATCTGCAGCTCTGTTTTTGGGCTCCTAAGTTTGACACGACAGACATATTCATTTGAGGGACATATGACGCTAACTGCTGGGATGACTGTGATTGCAACGGTGCGCTTGCTTCTTAGCGGTGAGTTATGAAAGACAGATGAGCTGTACAGGGGATGTAAGCACGTAGGTATTTTCCAGAGCTATAACTGCATACGGGGTATAAAAATCTGAAGTAAGTAACTCTATTCAAACACAGGGGTAGAAGAGAGATTTTAAATCCATTCTGGGGATGGTGGCTGGGTTACAAAGAAATCCTTTCCAAGTGAATAAAACGATGAAGAAAGGACAGAGATTTTACTACTATGAACTTTATTACCCTACCACTAGGAAAAGAATTCCTTTTTGTCTGCGATGAAACTGCACATGTATAAGTGTCTGACTGTTAAAATAAGCCACAACTGTTAATTTCTTTTAAAATATTAGGTGACTTCAGATTGTGCTTTACAAATTCACTGACAGAGAATGACTTCAAAAGCTTAAGGGAACAGTGTGCTAGTGCACTTCATTTTATATTTTAATGTGGCAGTATGTAACGTAAGCCCTGAACTTCTGAATATGATATTATTAAATGTAAATACAAAACTAATTACAAAATACAAATATATCATGTGGTATAATTTGTGGGAAACAAACGTTCCTGCAATGCATTAACAATTACAGTAAATTTAGATCTTTACAAGACCTAACTGGCCTGAAACTGTTACCTATATTGAAGGCTGGGCAGTCCAGACAAGGTTCTCAAAAACCGTTACCATCCCACAGAATGCGATTTGTGGTCTGATGAGCACATGGTCTAAACCATGCCTCTTTGCTTTAATTAATACAGGAAGTAGAAAAAATAAAATCACTTTTCCAGTGGTCATATAAATAAGTAATCATATATGAACACCAAATCAGAAATCTCTCCTGCATTTAAACATGCAGAACAATCTGCATCAGTAGTACAGAAAAAAATGGGCAATCCCTTACTAGTGAGATGGCATTTTTTTATTTCTAACTCAATTAGCAAGGGTTTAGCAGTGGGGATTTAAAATGGAATCACTTGGCTGCCACTAACTTTGTCCAGGATACATATATATAGACTTTTTCAGAAATTCTGGTCCACATTTGTGTCTCGCCTTGGCATTTATTCAAATCACAACAAACAATTTCAAAAGGAATATGTGTCTAGGCATGTATATACACCTGTACATGAAAACACATTCCTAAATTTTTCATTCCTGCTAGTTTTTATGTCTGTGGGCACATGATGGATCATGTCCCACAGGGCATATAGATGAATCAGCAAAATACTACTTTCAAATGACACGCAGAACCAAGCGGATGGCAGAACGGCTAAACACCACCGTTTGATCCAGTAGTGTCCGCATGTTTTCCTTTCTCTCCACAGAAAAATAAACACTTTGAAGTACTTTGCCAAAATACCTGCTTTGTTTGGCAGAGTGAGAAGGAAAGGAATTCCAGACTGGCTTGGAGGCGTTACCTGATCCCTCTCTTTCTATTCACAAACAGAATGTTGTCTCCTCTATTCTGGAAAATAAACATTCTGCAACTAAAGGGGCTCCACTAACTATAAACCATGTGCAAATTGTCCAGTGTGGCATAAATTTTCCTAAAATCAAGAATCTCCCCTCCCAGCCCCCTCCCCCACCCCATCTCCCATATTGTATATCCTACAATTTAAAATTCACTTTATTTTATTGTAGTCTGTTGTGTTTAATGAAAAACTTCTCATGAGCCAGGAAGTAGCTGTTTATAGCTGTGTGTTGTAGAAATCACAGTGAAGGTTTAGAAACTGGAGTAAAATTGGTTACAGCTGTCTGAAAGAGCATATGCACAAGATAGGGCCAAGCCCCCCCTACACACCCTGACTTTGCTTTTCTTCTGGTCCTTCTGGACTGTTCCTTTTCCATGCACCTGCTTCCATCTACTGCTATGAAATCTGGAGATCTGACTTTTGGTTTGTTCTCTGTGCTCTTTTTTTCAGCTGAACCAACTGAGCTGTGAGTCAGACTTTATAATATTATAGAATAAACCTGTTTTGGATTGCAGCCATTGGACAGGAGAAACTAGACACAACGGGGAATGTACTCCCTGGAAACAAACCAAGCAGTCTGGAAAAAGCGAGAGCTATCCTAATTTGAGTGCAATCTTCGTACCAAACCTCAAGTCTTTTAAGGATTCAGTGGTCTGCTTAATTATTTCCACTCTCACTTGATCTAAGGACCATCTCCTACCCTGAAAGATTTGCTGGTATTCACCAAAACCAGACAGGAGTCTCAGAAGTCTGGGTAGACTTCCACTACGGTACTCCTCAGTCACCATTGTCTTCTCTACAGAGACAATGGAGACTTCTCTGTCTGTGTTATGGGACAGGGTGGAAAGAGAGCCAAAAGTATAACGTCTCACGCAGAGAGCAGTTATTAGTCTCCAAGAGGAAAGCAGTCACCTAAATCATTCCTCAGACTTGCACTAATTTCAAAGAAACTTGCTCACTCATCTTCCAGCCAGAAGCCAAAAGCTGTGCCAAAGCGTCAGGCAGGTTTGGGAAGCAAGTGTGACGGAGGGGAAAATGGCCAAAGGTAGTTTGGGAACGCGCACCATAAATGACTGGAAAGTAAACAAGTGAAAATTCCAACAATTTAACATTTTATCAGAAATTTTGTGTGAGAATAAAAGATTAGGAATCAGCCAGACTGATCTATTACAATACTGGCATTTAGCACAAAGCTAAAGTTTGGAAATGGCAAGTATGTCATAATTCCACATTCAATTTGAGGAATTAAATATTTTATGGATCTAAGAAAATGCTCTCATTCCTTCCATCTACGAACCATCTGTGGCAGATTTGTATTTACAGGGAGAGAGATGAGGAGTAACACGCCACGACGTCACCAGCATTCCTTCCTCAGCAGAAAAGGAATTAGAGAGAAATTAATCACAGCATCAGCCAAATGAATGATCAGCTGAATGTGTTTTTAGAGTTGCTATGCCATACGTTTCTGATCTATGTGCATCTGCGTCACAAAAAATTCAGTTAAGAACAGTGATGGCAGGATCTACGCCAGCCATGTATTTATGTGTCTGTTGTTTACCAGGTACTTAACGAGGGGTTTTCATTGCTCAAATTGCAATATTTCCACTTGGCCAAGAAGATCAAGAATGACTTTTCGAAAACTCTGAGTTAATAACCCAGACAAGTGACATGGAGAACATTTACCGTGAGAAATCCAGTCTCCCCAGATTAAGAGCAAACAATAACATATACAATACATAATATACATGACTACTTTTGCCAGCCAAAGAGAAGTAAAATATTCAAGGTACTGATTGGTTTTTGTGTCACTGTAAAACATATAGGCATACATAGAAAACATACAAGTGATTTATTTAAGAAAGAGATACGGACACCTTTCACTATCATTTTAACTGGAAAAAAACTTTGTTTCCCTCATACTGATTATTCTGCTTAGAAGAGGAAGAGTTCACGTAGCCACAAAAAACAAATGTTCAAGCTAATAACTTTGCTACTTCATATTCCTACTACAAGTAACTATAAAAGACTTCCTTTTGTTGTTGAATCTAATGTTAAACAGCCATGTCACCAGCCTCTGTGAATTTATTTTATAACAATGCTCCCAAAGAAGAGGGAATCCCAGCTACAGGGGCATTTCCTGTGCCAGCTTCTATCCTAAAATTTGTATAGTCACATTGTACAAATTAAGGATTTAAAATAGGCCTGTTCACCAGAACAAAACAAAAACCCAACACCCCCACAGAGTTTAGTTGTAAACTTGGTTCAGCTGATACATCGATCCTTCAGAACAAAGCACACATATAGGCTTTTTGCAACAGATCCAGCTTGATATTCTGATCTTTCCACAAAATGATTAGGAAAATATAACCAAGTGAAGAACTGTGAAATACACAGATATGAATCATCACGCCATGACCTTTACACAAATGAAACAGAAAGAATTCAAATTTCAATGCCTAGTCTGGAACTCAGCTACAAACAACCTAAAATTTGTTGGTATTCCCCACCTGAAGTGATATCCCAAAACCGGTAGACCCGAGACAGGAGGGCAGCTTGGCACATACACCACCCTAGCCTCACCCCTAGTTTCAGACCATGGAATATCCTCCGTCATATGCCAAGCTGGAAACACATCCAGTAATTTCCACTGTTTTCACACAAACAACATAAATCACCTAGATCTCAGCTAGAATGAACACCAATACAATAGCACAATAATAGCAAGCTGAATATGAGTTGTACCTTTGTGACAGGCAGTTCCTTGGATTTAGACTCAAAGAGATGCTCCAGTTTGGAAGTGTCCACCTTAATGGGTTCCAGTTTCGACCACAGGAATTCTCTGCAGCGTTTGTTGTTTTTACACTGCCACTCAAATGGCCGTACTTCGTTCCAAAACAGACGGATGGTTTTCTTCTTCTTTATAAATGCTGGCTGACCCCTAGAAACCTGGGGTGACCCTAAACCCTGAGGAGTGCTGAACAGTGGCGGAGGAGCCAATAAATTAGCAGAGGGTGGAGGTGGAGGCGGACATCCAAACAGCGGGGGAGGTGGCGGAGGAGGCAAACCCAGAAAAGAAGGTGGGGGTGGAGGAGGGGGAACAAGGGAGTCCCCAGGACCCATATCCATGTCCAACACATCTACATCATCCTCCTCCCCCAAGTCTGTAAAATCCATGTCTTTGATTTTAAGTTCTCTAGGATTAGCCATAAGCTGATCCCAGATGTAGTCAGATTCCTTCTTTGGCTGTGCTGGTGTTTTCTCGGGGACCTGTTCACTGATTTCATCTTCAGGCACGGCTGTCCCCTTCACCAGCTCACCACTGTTGAATTTTTCCGCAAAGGCTTTCACGCTGCCTTGGTTGTCCAGATTTCCGATCTCCATTTTTTTGACACTTTCATCTTTGGCCTGCTTCGTGGCCTGAAGTATAGAGATCCTACTGGCTAGGCTAGTGAGTGACTCCTCGCTTTCCTCCGTCTCCGTCTTTTCCTCCTTCGCCTCCAGCTCCTTCGCCTCTTCATCCTTGGGCTTTTTGTTATGCGCATACAACATGTCCAGCATAAACCGCTTGTTGTTGAGGATGTTGCTGCACTGCTCATTCACACCAGCATCCTGAATGGTCTGCGACCATGGACCTGCAATCACACACACACAGATGGGAAGAGTCAAGGGGAGGGAGCCAGAGCACCAAGAATGCTCTTTAACCCAACAGAAAAAGTCAGGGGGGGGGAGGACGTACACAATGAGTCTGAAATCGGGCAAGCAATAACTTTGAAAATATTGGAATAAGTGACAGTGCTGATATATGGCCCAATCTTGATGGGCTGGGAGTAATTCTCAAAAGAGGCATGGGAGCAGAACGTAATGAGCGTAGCTCCGGAGGGACTATATAATGGTCAGGATTTCAAGGTTCAGGTTTCTCCTGAAATCTATCAGGTTTCACTTTGTACTTACTACCCCAGATCATTTTATACAGTGCATAAATGCTCCAAATCTTCAGTAATCCGGAATGGGGCTTCAATATCATGACAATGGCACAAAATAGGTTATCGTGGTACTTTTCACAAGGCCATAAACTGGAACCACCCCAGGGAAACTTCCTTATAAAAGAGATCTTCCCTGCCTGATGTCAAGGTCCACATGTAACTGCTTCCTCCTCCTCACTCACTGCTGGCTAGGGGCCAACAGCTTCCACATCTGGCTGTTCCTCAGACCCCCCGGCTGGGTACCCGGGCCATCTTCACAACACTAGCTCTTCGAACCCCAGACCAGGCTGCACATCCAGGACACAGCTCTGAGGGCAACTCCGTGAGTATCAGCATAAGCAAGTTTTACAAGTTCTTTCTAGGAATATGAGCACCTTTATAAAAGATATTTGAAAATGCTGCTCATCAACCACCGTTACTCTCTCAGTAATACATGATGGCATTGAAAGTCTAATGGCCTTCTTCCCACATCACAATCATTTAACACGTCACTATAATGAAACTTCATCTCCACTACTGTGGTTTTCAACAATAATCTGCAAAATACCATGCTTGAGACAGCACCATAAATAACAAACTATAGCAGTGAAATTGTAAAAATAAATGATGTAAGTGTCTCTTAGACTACATTTCCTTGAATGTAATACTGCTAACCAATGTGGATAATGTGTCTTAAAATTATGGTGCTTCTTTTTCCAGCGGGCATCAGATGAAGTGATCAAACATGGACAAAGATAATTCTTCACGCTTACTATATTTCCTGTATGGGACTCCTTCTGTTCCCCATAGTCTTTACACACTTAATACATTTTTTATAAACTCTCTTTCTTAAACACATTTGATTTTGATTGCTAGCCTACCTTCCTTTTGGCCCCTTGTAGTTAAAGATTTTCTTTTATACCTGTCAGTTGCCCTTTCTCTTAAACTTCCATTTTATCTTTGTTTCTCCCCTTATGCTCTCACCTTTTTCAATATTTCAGAGTTTTAAACATCTTTTAAGGCTTTCTTCATCAATGGAATTGCTTTCTTACCACGACATCTAGCCCTGTGCTCCGAGAAGGCGTCTCTTCGGTGAGATCCACAACTCCCCCATGTCCCTTTACAATCACATCACATTAGAATGTAGGACAGGTCTCACAGCACAAAGCATATGGACAGCAATGACTCTCACCTCTATTCAGATTAACCTCTAAACCACATTTTAAAATGAGTCCAGAGGTTTAACCCTAGACAAAAGCAAGACTTCTTTTTCCAGACTGTTTCCTTCTACTTTCCTGTAGGAGGTTTGACTGCTTCCACTACCTGTTTATTTTTCCTCAGACTTTAGCCGTGGGATTGCTTTCTCACCAAGATCTGTCACCTGAGGTAGTCTCTCAGATTTGTCTCTGAGGTAGTTTTACTACACAGACACCTCCTTCCCCACACCATGGATTTTACCCAGCTGGGACCCCCAGAGGACTTCCCCCTACTCCCAGCCTGTCCTTCAAAGATGTTCAAGATTGCTCCCAGGATCCCTCCTACAAATCGCACATAACCTACCTGCTCTCGGTGTCACCAGCTGTGATCCTCCAGGATTTAATCCCCTTGCAAAATCGCTCATCAAAATTCCGCCAGACACAACCTCTAATTTGGGCTCCCCAAGTCTGCCTCTACCTGCCCTAGCTGAGCAAAGATTACTGCTGTGAAGACTCTTGCTACCCTTGGTGGCCTCTTCCCTCCACGGGTAAAGCTTGGAAATACGATCGGAGAAAGAAGACTCGTGGGAAGCCAAATTCAGCACGATGGCTAACAAAGGAGAAGCCAGGACCAAAGACTGTATTCCTTTGTCCTTAATGCATCTGGGCAGAACCAATGGGCCACCTGATAAATGGCAAAAAGCTTGTTTGGAATGTGAGAACTGCTGAAGAAAGCGTTCTTGTTTGCCTTCCAAATCTCCTCACCTACTAGAGAACAAACAACTCACTACATGAGACCTCCTACACAGCACAACCTAATAAATCTTTGGTAACGTAGATTGATTTTAAGATGCTGATTTTTCAGTAACAGGGTATATTTCTTAGCTTGTAACAAAAAGTACATAAGCACTTTATTAGAGTGGTAACATGCTGGTAGCAGACAAGATGAGGGGGAAAAACCTGTAACCTCTTCTCCCTTACTTGCCCTTGGACTATCTTGGACTATGCCACAGTGTAATGACATCCTTCATCTGCCATATCTCCCCTCCATCTAAATTCTTTAAGAGTACAATAGCGTTGTAACTCACTCGGTCTTGGTGCTGGTTGAAAAGAAGATAGCCCTTAAATTTAGAATAAAACTAACTTCATGCTTCCATGAAAAAAAAGCGATGAGGTTTAAACATGAACAGTGCAATCTGGCAGTTTATGTCTGTGAGGTAATCCTTGTGATTCAGTGTCATCCCTCTTCTTTCAGGAAAGCACAAGACTTTCACACTGTGAAGCAATTTTTTTTTCTTATCTAGAATTTAGAAAACTTAACGACAATGCATTCCCCTATTCAGCCCTAAGACCACCTGGATACCAAATGCCCTAATTACATTACATTCCTTTACCTCTCTATATAAAAAGTTGGAAAGAGTAATTAATCAATGAAGGTCAAAACCTGCCTTTTACTCCCTACCTGTCCTGTATGTCAAGCTCTGGTTATCATTACCTCTTCAGGCATAAAAATGGTTCTTAAGGTGTTTTCCAGGCTGGGCTAGCCTTTACAGGTGCCTGGTGGCATATCTGACCAGAACCACTCATCATTACAGAACTGGTCTTTTCCAGACAAGGTCTATTCCATGTGCCTCCTCCACACGAGCTAAGGATGGCCACAGCCCAGACCTATCTTCAGCAGCTCCTATGTATCTCTCTCTGCTTTCTGAAGTCTAACCAAGTTGGAAATTGGGGGGAAGGAACAAACATCCCAGTCCTCATTGCTCTACCTCTTCCACTAAAAGGTAACAGCATGATAAAAGGTATCAAATCTCATGACAACTAGTATCAACATGGCCCCTTCTCTCATTGTTTTATGTGTAGAAAACCCAAATAAATTCTCTGGGAGCTAGAGATGCAAGTTGCTGCAATACAATCATTCAATAGTTAGTACATTGATCATAGGGGAAGAAAATGTTCTTGAGTCAAAGGAAACCTAATTTCACCAAGGCCTTACTGTTCCTTAAACACAGAAAACCCATCAGTCTGTGGATTTCCAAGGAAAGAATAGAAATGGATTTGGCCAGGGTGATGGAAATCTTAGGTGCAAAGGGTTTGTTAGCTAATTAACACAACAACAGAGCAGCTAATTTAACTTTTTTTTTTTTCATCAGAAACCCTTTATTATTGAAAAAGCTTCACTTTACCAGTTTCATTGTCACTGGTTAACTTGTCCTCTCTCTCTTCCCTCTCTAAAGTGCTGCTTGCTGAGGATATGCTGGATGCAGAGCAGTTGTCTTTTTCATTCACTTCCTCATTCTGCCTCTCTTTTTCACTGAGTATTGCACTTTCTTCTGGCTCTCTCTCTGGTCCTTGCTCCACCTCACTCTCTGGTCCCACTTCTGTAGCCTCTATTTCCTTGGGTGTCTCCGTTCCCTGCTCGGCCTCAGCCTCCTGCTCTGGGTCTGGTTCTGTCTCTGTCTCGGGTTCGGGTTCACTGGCACTCACTGGCGGAGAGAACAACGGGAGAAAGAGATTCACTCAGCAACGGAGTCGTCTCAGGCTCACCCCTCTAAACGAGAGCGACGTGGAAGTTGTACAAGCGCCTTATGGAAAGAAAATGAAAAGCAAGTCCACGGCATGCTGAACATCAGGAGCAGCAGATGGATGGATGCTGTGCAACGACAGCATTGCGCGTGAGAGTGGCCTGGCAAACCCCCTCGCTTGCTGTCTGGAGCCAGCCCACCGTTTTTGTACATACTTCCACAGCCGGAGTGTTGGATTTGCATAAGGATTTCAATGAATCCGCAGAAAATGGGCATCCCACCTGAGCATGTCATTGACAACTCAGTGCCTAGACAGAGCCAGGAAGGAGATCTTTTAAAAAACAAAAAGGAGGAAGATTGTGGCTTTTGGTTGAATTTTCTTTGGATTCTGGAAGAATTCTTTTTTCACCTGATGAGGAACACTTGAACGAAAAAATACAAACATTAGTTTTATTAACACAGTTGAATGGCACAGTCTGGGCATGGCACTGTCACACATTTGGCTGATGAAAACCACATGTTTTTTCATGCACAGTTACTTCAGAATAGCCACATCAAACTGAACAAAGTTTCCAACTGCTTGGCATATGGCACAAATTCAGTTTCCAGTTGGTTGGCATATGGCATACGATGAGCTTTTTCATCGCTTGGCACACAGCAACCTGCTGTTGATAGAATACTCGGTTTCTTCTTCCCTGCTTTATGACTGACAGTGGAATTCATCCATTCACCTTTGGAGTTTTTAGCTGTAACAGCAAATTTTCACATGCAAATATTCTCTGCATGCTGTAAAGAAACTGAAGAGCATCCACACATATTCACATCAAGCAGCTCACAATTTTCTGAAAACTGAAATGGCCATGCAAGAGTGATGAAAATGGGCATGCATGTTAGTTCTCCATACTCCCCAGATTCCCTCTGTACTAAATCTTGCAGGGTGGCTGAACTACAGTGACCAAGTCCTACTCATTTTTTCCCTCTGTTCACTCTTTTCATTACAATATTCCAAAAGAGACCTCTGGACTTCTCCTGGTCTTTGGATTGCATGATATACGATGAGACTTTCTTCAACAACTACATGAATCTTTGAAGGAAAAGAAGTATCACACTGGAATGCAATTCAAACATTTCAGTCCTCTAGGGAGCAGGTAAATAGATTTATCCTGAGAAAGTATAAGCCAAAATAATGAAGGTCACACTGTTTTCCTAAGATTGCTTCATGTTGTGTGCCTTCCCTATTTTCTGACACCCATAAAAAGAATAATGATTTCTAACAATGCCTGTGCCTATCTTTATAATAACACATATGCTTTTAAACTAGCTTTCAGTAATGCATCTTCAATACCACACTATTCCACTTCATTTCATATAATTTAAGTTTACAAAACTGCAAATGATTTTTTTGCCACCTATTTGAGCTAAGCTTTTACACTTTCACAATTGATTTTAAATGTGTAGTTAAATAACTAGACATGCATATATAATGCATGTATATAAAATAAATGCACATGTAATATGTTTAATATATATTCCATGCACACTCAAACCCCTTTAAGATGTTTTAAACCACTCCCAGTTAGAAGCTTACCTTTCTCCCTCTTCTACATAGAAAGCATTTAAAAGTCTAACGTCACAGCAGCTTTGCAGATGCCTTGTCTCTCTAAATGTATCTTACCTGTGACTGTACCCTGTGCACTGCCTACAAGAAAATCAAAATTATAGGCAGCTGGCAAAAAGCAGTTGGCAGACATTCTGAATCCCAGCAGTGTGTTTCTGACCACAGCTGTCAGTGTGTAGGTATAGCACAAGAGCATTTTAAAGTCAAGCCAAGATTTGAATATAACTGAGATGCAAGCTTAGGAATCCTAGAATGAATGACTGAGCTTGCCATGCTGCAACGGTCCATATATACAAATGTCATCAATTTATCCTTGAATAATCATAGTTTTGTATTATTTTGAGATGTTTCTAAAAACAAAAGCCGTCATGCATTAACCAAAAAGGTCAACTCCAAAAGCTCAGATGGAGAAAGAAGCTGGCCAAAGCATGGCCAGGACTGCTAATGCTTATGGCACCTTGGTCGTCATGAAGCTGCTCTGAAGATTCAATAGACTAGAGTCAGGGGAGACATAAGAAATGGTTGAGAAAACGAGAATGTTCAAAAGAATTCTGGATACTTTTCACACCAGAAATATTCCACACATACCAGAAAGATGCAGCATCTTATCAGAATATAATATACAACAAAGAATAAAAAGCAATATACTGACACAGGCTGCTCTTTTGAGTTCAACGAGTAATCACAGTCTAAGTACTGCTAGAACAAAACAGGGATATTTTGGCACTCATTTCGACAATCTCTCTCTCTTTTGGGATCAGATCAAACAATCGACCCATCACCCAAGTAACTTATAAATAGTGAGCTAAGTCCTGTAGCGCTTCCCTTAAAAAGCAGTTCAGAATTAGATCTATTAGCAAAAACTAGCAGGAGAACAAAGCCAGCAAGCTGGACATGTGTCCATCACCTGCAGTTCCACTGTGTAATCCATGGGGCTGATATTAGTGAGTACTTCTAAAGATGTTAAAAAATACAGTTCTCATTGAATGCTTGGTGGTGGCCTATTTGAAATGAGCTGGAACTTTCAGTCCTGTATCTACTGGATCAGTTTTCACACCAGACAAAAAGTCTAAGTGGCAACCTTGCAGGTTTCAACAGAGTTAAATAACAGACCAGGCTCTGTTCCCTGTCTTCAGACTTCTGGTGGACAATGCGAAGACTCAGGGAAGCAAAGCATGGTCATATCAAAAAGCATCAACAGCAAAGAAGGCATTCCTGACACATTAGGAAGTGTGATGCCATTATAAGCAACATGTTTTTTTTTTTAAAACCCAGTTCTTACATACATACAGTTCCTAAAACCTAAGTTGGGATTGCCAGATTCAGTGGTAGAAGTAACCTCTTTTCACTGGCATATGCTATTTTTCACACTTCTCTCAAGGCTTAGCTTTCCCCACGCCCACTATTAAAACAAATGAGTGAACTAAGGTCTTTAAATGAGCAGAAGTTTTACTTGCAATTGGATTAATCAAGAGGAGGAAAATTGAATGTGGTTTTACAGATTAATTCTTGAGTCATATGCCCACCTCTTTTTCTGCCAGAACTTAATATCTAAAAAATGTATTATTGGAAAAAAATGAGAAGACTTCTTGGAAGAATGAAATGTCTCAAAGAAGCTGTGTAACCTCGTCACTAAAGGAGACGGTAGCAGGGTCCTTCAAAGAATGTGTGAAGATTTTGTAATTTTGAGGGATGGTGTAATATACATCTGACATTTTCAAGACTTGGCCACGTAAAGCCCAAAAACATGATCTGCTATGATCTGACTAGATGTTGGCGACAGCCCTCTTTTGAGTAAGAGGTTAGAGAGGACAGCAAACTGTTCCCTTCTGAAAAACACGGCTACGTACTTATAACGCTAGACAGGGACATGGAGGCAAACAACTGTTCTTTTGATACTCAACTACAAACTCCGAAACAGACACAAGATGTGCCCTTAGGACTTGCTGATAAGACCTCGAGCCCCAGTCCTATAAGCCCTCAGAGAGAACAAACACTCCTCTGGGCCCACACCTAACCTCCTGCCAGGGTAATAGATTAGGCAATGGCATCTTCATCTATTTTCTCTGCGCTCTGCTTGGAGCTGGGAGTATGCTAAGTGCCTCCTGAGGATGTATACAGTAAGTCTGAAGATAGCTATACCTACCCAAGCCCTCTTGCTTCAATGGATGCAGGATCACTTAAAATCTTGGCTGTTATCCCCCCTTCAGTTCCACCAGTACAGGATTCCTCTTGCTGTGAATTCAGCGGAGACTCTCTCTGCTTCTCCACCTCCACCTCAATCTTTTCTTCCTGTTCCTTGTGACGGTAAAAACTAGCACAGAGTGACGACCAGTAGGGAACCGGCTCTTTCTTCATCAAGTCAGAAATGATCTTTCTTTGTCCCCCATCCCAGTTCCTGCTCTGACTTTCTGTACCGTGGTTCCTTTGGCTCAACAACTGGGGCTGCAATGGCCTCACTGCACCCTCACACTGTGGTGCTTCTCCTTCTGCCGAGATGCTTTCAGCAGTCATATTTTAAGCAGTATTTGAACCTTGCTCAGCTACTAATACTTTCAGGAGTTTTTCTACTGATCAAAATGTGAACTTGGGTTGGCCTGCTTTCTCAAGTGCTGAAAAAGCTGCTCCTCTCAGAGAAGGGTTCATCTCCAATTCCTTTGTGGATTGACTTCAGAGACGTCTTCATTATTGTTGCTCTCCTTTACTGCACATGCGCACTTCATAAAATACTCTCCAGTGAAATTACAAAAAAGGAAGTAGCTGCTCTGAAAAAAAATATTAAGTTCCATTTTGCAGTTATGGGATTGCCTTCATTTCTTCTAAATGCCATACCCCAAGGTTTGCAAGAGTAAGTCTTACAAGACTTGATTACTTTAGTGGAACCAATTATTTCATATGAAAAAACACTTCAGTAAATCCAGATTTTTATATTGGGTAATGATGCTGAGATGTTTCACAGCATGGGACAAAGTTTCACAGACAAAATTCATTTTCTTCTTAAGCCCAGTAGATACTGGATGACCAAAAGATACTTCAGCCCAAGCGGCATAAAATAAATCTGACTCTGAAAATCACTTATTGTTTTGCTAGTAGAGAAATGCCCTTCCCATTTGAATTCAGGTTCTGAATTCTGCAGGTGAGTATCACACATCCATTAGCACCGTTCTTGCAGAGTCTTTGAAGGGTCCTATGTGCAGAACCAAGGAAGTGTTTTCCTTCTGCAGTTTTATCCTTGCTTGGGAAGATGGTGACCCCCATGTTCAAAGCAACTGCTTGGGGTGCAAGTAATCTGAGGTCTGTCCATGGCTCTATTTCAGCTTTCCTACAACTGGCTTACGCGAGATAATGACTCAGTTTCTCCATCTGTTAAGTGGGATTCATAACATTTGCTAAGGACAGTAGAAGTAGAGATTTTAGTTCATTATGGAGCATAAGGAACTCAGATAATAGTCTAGAGGCCATGGCACAAAATCTATAAATAAGCCTGCCAGTTGTTGGCTGATATCCAATAATCTGGCCACCTCTAGAAGAGAGAGCCTGTCCTGCCCACATGTTCATTACTTCATACAACCTTTCCAACGCTTTTGGTAGGCCTGAAACAGCAGTCCTTCCTCATGCACAGCTCCCACTGAAGTATGGAGATTTCAGGTCCCTGTTTTGGTGCTGTCCCGGCCATCTGCCTGTAGCTGCCCTTGGCTGCAGGCTTACCCTGCGGCATCCATAATGTTCTCTCCTTGCAGTCCATTTGCCAGACTTCCAGGTGCTGCCCTCTAATGCCCACCGGTATTGCCATGAGTTTTAGCAGAGATGTCCTGCCTACCCACGTGTTGATAGCTTTGCCGTACTCTGGCTGCCTGAAGTTGCCCTGTACACCTGCTCTAAATGTATTATCCAAATGGATTATGCTGCTGCATTTCATGTTGCATTTTTTTTTCTATGATTCCAGGAGAAATATGTTAAAATAATCATCATAAAAGAGATATTCGCTCCCTACCCAGCTCTGAAATCATACTGGTGGAAAAATCCAGCTTATTTGCTCTAAAAGCAATATTGCACTCAAACAAAAAAAAAATGGGCATTTGGCTGTTTCTGAATATCAGTATTACAGGAAAATATCCATGTTTTTTAAGTTCAGATGATTCCACTGAGACTTTTAAGGTGCCAGACAAGAAAACTGGGAGTATAATTGGGCAAATACATAAATCTAAATGAAATAAACTTCATCTACTTACTACGGTGCGGATAAACTTATGCAGCATTCAGTATTTGTAACTTCTTTCTTACATTGCCTTGCTTTATAGCATGCTACCAGCCATAACACTCAATAAAACCAAGCAGTGCAAGTTACAAATGCATTAATTACCAATAGCATGTAGCAGGAAATCAAATAAAATAAACATGAATGATGGCGATAACTCACTCTCAACATGCATTCTAGCTCCGAATGTTAATGCAACATCACGTGGTGCAAATATAACTCTGTGTGGTGGGTGTTTTTTTGAGGAGTGAAGGAGGGGTACATGGTGCAAGTGGCAGAACGACATGCACACACAAAAAATATTACTCTGTACAGCAATAAATTATATGACACCAAACCAACCGTGCAAATGGTAATTATACTTTCCGTTTTACTAATTGTCTGTGTTCTCTTTTAAGTCCTTTACTACTTGTGCTACAATTTTAAGAGTTTTTCTTGGTGTTAAAAATAACCAACACACTCTCCCTGCCTTCAGTTCAAGACCTTTTTCTGTTTGTCTCCTTCAGCCTGTGCTCTGCTGGAAGGTTATTATAATCTTGGCATTCATCTGTTGCATTTCTTTCAGAAAATCCACATAAGCAAAATCTGTTGGCAGGAATACTGTTGGTTTAGTATTCAGTAACTTCTAATATATAGGGAATATGATGCTAAAATTAAGACCCTCTGTATGCTGTATTTTCCAATTATTCCATTCTAATAGCAACAGACAATGATAACATAAATCATAGCAACAATTTGAAGTGTATTCTTTGCTTAAATAGACTAGAAGGCATACATATCTATGGAAAAATAGAGGAAATTTAGGAAGACAGCATGAAACTGTAAGACCCTTTACTTTAGCACCTCAGAGGTTATACTCTTGCATTCATGCATCAAAAAGCACTGCTAGCCCGAGAGAAACTGTGATAAAACCACCGCTCTTTCCCCTGCCCTCCTTTTCACTTACCTTCTGAGGGCTGAGGGGACCCACAAGGGGTGGAAGGGGTCTTCAGCTCTTCCTGGGACTCTACGGATGCTGGGCTGACGCACTTGGGTACAGGCGAGGATGGGGCTGAAGGAGATCTCAGGTTCAAGGACAGCTCACTTCTGCCTCGGCTTATGCTCCGACTCTTCAGCTCCTTCTCATACTCCTCCGCTGCCAACCTCTCCAAGTATTTGTACCTGAAAGTTAAATTCCAGAGGGTTTCCGTAAAGAAAAAGCAGTCTGTGGCTGATGCTTGTTTATGGATGAAACACCTGCAGAGAATGAGCTGACTTCCTGACACAAGGGGTACAGCACTAAGCTGCCTGCCTGGTTAATCTGCCAAAAAATGGACACCAAAGCAAAGACTATTGCCCTGAAAAACATTAAATTGCTCATGACAAAACAAAAGCAAAAACCAGCAGAGTTAAAGAGTCCTTCGATATAGTATTGTGTCTGCACAGTCTTTCTCCTTTTGGAAGCATTTGTCTGTTCTCCTTTTCACCCTCCTCCTTCACCACCTCCTACTCCTCCCAGCCCTCCCTCTCCCAAAACCAAAACAGGAGGGAAAAAAAAACCACACAAAACAAAACCAAAGTAAAAAAAAACCCTCCAAGCCAGAGCCCCTTAATATTGATGCAAATAGCCAAAGTCTGAGACTTGCTGCAAGGAGAGCAAAACGGTTCAGTGTGGCAGACAAAAACAGATCTCCCTGAAAATAATACCAATAATATAAGTTTGGATTGACTATCTGAAGTCTCTGAACCTGCTTCTATTTGCTCTGAGAGCAATGCACTGGAATTCACTTTGTTCTCTCCAGAGTTTACAATGGAAAGTTTTCTTTTTTTTTATTCTAAAAAATTTCTCTGCCGGACTCAGACATCCAATAGCTTGGACCTGACGTCACATGTAGTTTATTCATCAAAGTCACTTTAAAAGAACAAAGATACATCTGTTTTGCATTTTAGGCAGGCAGAACTCACTAACTGTTTATTAAGACCAGCTACCAATCATATTCTTCATAGTGTGCTTTATACATTTCGACCAAAATAACTTTGAAATATGTCCCTCTTCCAGATGTCTGCTAATTTTATCCACCATTATTTGCTAAGGAATAAATTAATGAATACAGCTGGATTGGGCTTTAGACTGTTTGTCTTACCCACAAGTGAACTGTTAACAGGTTAATCAAGACTACTGCTTACTTCCCCGAAACACTGTGGCCATCCTCCTATAACCCACTGTTGTAAACACTTCGTAACAGGGAACACCTCTCCTCCCCACTTCTGCCTCACTGACAGCCCGAATTAGTGTACGAGGGTGCATTAAAAGCAGGCAGGGTAGAGAAGTCAGCCATATGTGGTAACAAACATGCTTAGCACATATGGTAGCCACACACGCATGCACATTTGCAAACATCCATATACAGCATAGAAACGTGTCTTTGAAGAGCAGTCTTTGTATTTTCAGAGGCAATTTGCTTTATTGCAAAGAGCAATAATGAAGAACAAACTCATTTTCTTTTATTCCTCCAGAGGTATGCACTGGCTTTGAACAAATTCTGCAAGAAAAAGAACCCCTACAGACTCTGGATGAAAATATAACAAGCCACATACTTGTATGGTTATAAAATAGGAAATGTTTACAGTTCTAACATGAAGCCAATTCTCGAGAATGATTTTTGCCTTTTCAATAGAGGAGAAAGCCTTTTGCTGGCACTACCGCAATGTTTTGTTACAGTGCATGAAGTCAGCCTTTCTTTTAACGTCGGTCACTTATGTATTGCGCCTTCCACCTCCTCACAAGTAGAGCAGATGGGACTTCAGACTCATAAAGAGCCATTCAGATTGATCCCTTAGCTCAAACAGGTACAGCCCAGCTGGCTGCCGCTGAGGAGGCTTTTGCAGTTTGCCAACAGACTACAACAAAGATCTGGATGGATCCTTCTATAACGGGGGAGCTACAATGTTTTATTGTCCTCAGCTCTTTTTCAGCTGCTTTAACATTTTAGCTTCTGTAGCTGTGCGCTGCACAGCCAACCAGCAAAGCAGAGGACTGTCATCAAGATGTGCCTTCTCAAAGTACGTCTATTCATTATACTGAGAGAAAAAAGGGAAACAGAACAGCAGCTCTCATGGGAGCACATCAGCATAAGTAGTTATCAAATGGGAAGCCTAATAAGCAGATACAGAAATTTAACCAAGAAGAAAAAAATCATCCAAGAATCAGTTATTAACACTTCACACTTGATAAATGACATTTATTTAGGTTATGTTTTGTTTCTGCCCAATGTCTTAACAATGAATGAATGCCAGCATCAAATACCCACGGTCTCTTGAAGACCAAAATCTGAAGGAGCTGAAAGGATGAGCTAACATCCCTCTGCCGCTATTAGTTCCTTCACTACAGGACTGACACGTTGCCTCTCTACATACTGCCATATTCCTCTAGATCATGGAAACCTGCAGGCATTATCACGCTTATTCTAACTCTTCTCTATACACAAAGAGCCAAAAGTCTGTGGGCTATCCATTAGGTATGCCTCATGAACGTGACATTCCACTTATCATCTTCAAGTAGACGAAAATATCACTGTGAGTTCTCTAGCTCTCTGCACAAAGCCCTGAGGGCGACTTCAAATGTTTATGTACCAACCAAGACACTGCGTGGAGAGCATTTGAGCTGTAAATCACACTAAAGAGGGCTTGGGAGATCGCTTTTCTTGGGTTTGTTTTTAAATTACCACTGGAAAACACCCAATTAAGCAAAGTAACAAAGGCCTCAAATCATCGAACAGCAAGGACACATGAAATGAATGGTGCTTAGTTACACTTAGACACCCTGAAACTGCAGGAATCTTTCTCCTTCATACTGAGGCCACCCCAGAGCCACTGGAAAAGTGGGTGCCTGTATTTTGGACCTCCAGGGTGACCCAATAGCACACAGAATGCACCAAAGATTTGTCAGAATTTACACAAACCAGTGCTTTTAACAGAGCCTTTCCTATGTGTTCAATATGATCTCCTACTTTTCCAAACTGATATGGAGGAAATGTACAATTCAGATTTTAACTAGGATTTTAGCACCTTGGCTACAGCATTTTCTTACAGTCCATGCATTCTCTTGAAAGAGGTATAACATGCAACTTGCTGTAGGAAATGAAACTTCACTTGGGCAAAGACGTTTGTTAAAAAAAAACAGTTACCGAAGGCCAATGTAATGGACTTTCGGTGCAAGACTTCACTTGCAGAAGTTGTCTTTAATATTTATGTGCTGTCAAAGAAAACACGCCTTTCCTCTTTATGAGGAAGAACTGATAATTTAACATTTCAGTTCAAAAGAGCCCTAAGGATAAAGACACATTCCTAGTGACCAGTGAAATTGTCTCAGATTGCACAGCAGAGATGCCCTGCTGGTGAACACTTCCCCAAAAATACTCCTGTTTACTTGGCATATTCCCTTACAACTTGAAAGGGCTGGAGAGCTCGCTTCAAATCTTGCTGACGAGCACGCTTGCTGTGAAAGGTTTTACTCAGCTAAGATCAGTGTATGATGCTTATGTGCTCAGATGTGTTTCATTTCAGAAAATGCTTTAAAATACTTGTAACTGTTTTGGCTGAAGGACAAAGAAAAGTCCATCCACCTTTTCTTACTCTTAGAGATGTCAAAATAATTTTTTTAATATTAGCTACTACAGTCATAATAGATGAGACTTCAGTCTGCAGAAACAAACTGCTTTCTGTACGATTACTTTTTGGGGAAAAAAACCCCCACCCAAACCAAAATGCAGCAACACAATGATTTCCAAGATGGCTGCTCTCATACTTGGATAATGTAATTCCAGTTCTTGACAATTCAAAAGTACCTCCAGAGACTAACCTCTAGAGGACCACAAAAGCAGAACTGAAGCAACCTAGATGAGTTTTTATCTACTATTTGTTCAGTACTATGCATGTTTTCCAGGTGAAAACAACAGCTCCCTCCAGGGTGTAATTATTGGTGGAGGTAGACAGAAGCTACTGAAAGGCAAATGTTTTTAGTTGAATATTCCTTGAAAAATGTGCTTTCATAAGCCTAGCCCAGAGTTTCTAAACTATTTAATTGAATTTGAAAAAGGAAAAAATCCCCAAACTCTCAGTCCCTTAAAATATGCTATTTAAATAAAACTAAAACAATGACCCCATGATAAACACTGTTAAGTTTTGTAATTTACTTGCTGATGTTTAGACAGATCAGCACAGAAAACTTCGCCCTGAAAGATGAAAATACGCTGGGAGTGGGTCAGAACCATTTCCATCAGCCTGTGACTGCCGTTTTGCAATGCTTGTGACCCCCATATCCTTTATCCTCAGTTGCCTTTTCTGACCCTCCAGAAAGCTTGGGAACCACTGGGTGAGAAAGACAGGCTTATTCAATTTATAACTATACTAAATTTGGGCAAATTTCTGAGACAAATGGAGTAAGCTCATTTCCCACACAAATAGATAAAAGATAGACCATCAATCATTCTTATGCTTTGCAGTCCCATTGCTCTCCATTTATTGCTGTGCTTACAGCTGGACTTCATTCTCCTCTTTAATGAAACAACCTCTTTCTTATAGAAGTCTTTTGGAATAAAAGTGTTCTGTGCATGCACAGTTAAAAATATAAATACATGACAGCTCCCCAGTAAACTATATAGGAAGTGCAAACAACCACAGGGGAAGGGTGGATGCATTATATACAAACCTCTCTTCTCTTGCTTGTCTTAGTTCTTCTCTTTTGTCTAAATAATCGCGGCTAAAAAGAGAATTGCAGTAAATTGCAGAGGAAACCAGAAGAACACGGTAAGTAACAGAAGTGTCAGTAGAGCAGGAGAAACCAAGAGCAGTACAAACAAGCTGATCAGAGACATTGAAGGCTGTTGTCAACAAAAATTATCAGTTTATTTTTGTAAAAAAGGCTGAAAAGTATCTGTGCACGCTTGTCCAAGCATACACTATACATACATGTATGCCAAATACGTAGTTCGGAAGGTCATTACAAGTAACCATAAAAAAAAATCCCACAAAGAACTTGAAGCACATTTTGAAACCTGATACAATGAACTGGACTCGTCCATCAGGAGCAGGCACTTCAGTGGCTATTAAACCATTCCTCATTTGCTCCATCTAGAATGCCCTGGAACAGTGACTGCAGCACCTGCCGGGCTAGACCAAGGCAGGGAGCACCCCGTATTGGCCCTCTTTCTAATACCCCTCTCCTTAGTATGTTTAGTTGGCATGGCTGGAAACGGGGCAGCAGACTGGCACTACCGAGTAGGACAATTCTTTGTTCTCACAAGGCACATGCAGGATCATTGGACAGGTAACAAACTTTCACGTCTTTATTTTTCACCCTGAGTTTTATATACCCACCTCCCTCTATCTCAGCTACCCCTCCCACAGCTCCTCAAGTAACTCATATATTTAGCTTTTGCTAAGTCAACTTTAATGGATGCCTGGGCACTGTGAGTTCTGGCAGGCCTGTCACATCCACAAATGTGGATGCAAATTTAACTCGGAGAATGGCAGAACCCAGTGAATGTCCAGCCTGCCCCAATATCACAGCAAGACAGTTTCTTACAATATATTTTTAATATTTTGTGGAATCTGGTGGACAAAATTGATGAGACTTTCACCTTATCTGTTAGATTCTTCTACAGCATAACCTGTGAGTGCCAAAAAGATTTTCAGAACTACTCCATTTACGAATAAAAAATTGTTTTTTCTCCTTACATTGGGTCATCAGATGAATTACTTATCAGCTGCTATACCAATAGCTATCAAACGTGCTATCACGTGCTCTTCAAAAGTCCATTAACATAGAACACACACTACTGTTTCAGGCTAACTCAACATCCTTTGAATCCCTGAACTGGTTATACTTCTATCATATTTTCAGAGTATTCTTTGGAATTATGGCATCTATGGAAATAACTCCAAAGAAAAAAAAGAAAATCTAGGACTTTTTCAGCAGGCAATTTTTCAGATTACTTTTTCCCCTCCGATCACTCTTCCCTGCAGCTGAAGAATAACTCTTGTATTTCAGAACATATTGTTCTATATATGCAATGGGTACAATAGCCCTTCTACTGAGAAAAATGTTCATTATGTAAAGCAATCCTTCTGCTACCAATAGCTTCTGAAGCTTTTTAACTCCTCTCCTAAAACCAAGCTCTTTCACAACTGGTGATGCTCTCCTTTAAATTATCCTCAACTTGTCAATAATGGTGCCAGAACCTAGTGCAGTGTTCTTGAGGCAAAGTTGGAAAGAATGAGATAACAAATGAGTCATGATGGCAAATCCAGTACTGCTCACGAGTTTAAAGGCTGTGAATTGCAAGTGCTATTTTTAATCAAAAATACATCTTCAGAGACTGGGTTTCTAGCCAGACTGATGATATGATAATGTAATCCCAAGAACTCTTACAAAACTGTCCCTGACTGTTTGCTGCGGCTTTGTCCTCCTCCTGCCAGTCTGTTTAATCAACTGTGGGATGCTGTCTGTCTGTGAAGTTTGGTGGCTTTGGAGACCCTCTACTTAAACACAAGTTATAACTTCTGGGAGACCAGGGAACTCAAATCTAGAAGACGAAAACACTGGGCATTAAAAAATTGTCGTCTTAAAAATGCAACACAATCATGACGTTTAGTTAACCAGTTTCCGACTCTGCATTAATGAGATGAAGATGTATGTATATTTTAGAAAATTTATTTTTCCGACTTTAAGGAAGCTCTTTTAACGAGAGAATAACTACTGTAGCCAACCTCTAGTGAAATATGCACATCTGTTATTCAAACAGGTCAAGCTGCCAAATGTCCTCGTGTTTTTTTTTGGTCTGGGAGTTTCCTTTCTGAAAGATCATGCTGGCTGTCCATGGCAGCCTGCTGCAGCCTGATGATACCACTTAGAGGGAGAGTTTTTGGAAGAGGCTCGAAGACTGAGACCTGACTGTTTCTGTTTCAGGAGAACTTGGGCAGCTGTCGGCTGCCAAAGATCCTATTATGGTGCTCTTCCACCTTCCCTCTGCCTCTCATTTTCTTCTAAACTAGCTATCTTCTGGAGCCAGAAGACTATCTCCTTCAACCAACCAACCACTAGTAGGTTACTCCTCTTTCCAATTCACTATAACACAGACCATTTCCACTTCTTACTAAAGAGATAATTACAGTGAAAACAATACTGCATACTAATAAACAAGCTCACATGAAAACCAGTGCCATTTACCAACTCCAAGGCTACGAAACATTTATCCTACCATTCTTCAGATTACTACATTATGTCTTCTAACTACTAAAAATATGTTTAGTTTTCATCCTGTTTATGAGGAAACAAACTGGTTTCTTAGTGTATGCTCTTCAGACAATAGGCAAACCACTTTAGGTATAGGCACCTTCTCTGCCCTAAGCCCACTGCAGTCATTGCTAATGCCTGTGCTGGGATTTCCAGGCATGGATTTAAGAAGGGGAGAGGACTTGCCTCTTACTGTCCTCAGGCAGCACACCCTGGGATCCCACAACGCACCACATAGTCTCAGATGTGAAAATGGACAGTCCTGTATTCAGCTGGGGCCTTTGTCTGGTCACAGTTTGAGCAATAATTTTGATCATTATTTTCTGTCAGTTGCTTTTTCCAGGAGGAAGAGAGACATTTTCAGAAAAGCAGGAAAAAGTGCAGTTTAAAAACACTACCATTCATCCCGAGACCTCAAAAAGGAGGCAGGAGACCTGCATGAATTAGCAAGGAGCTTTTAGCGAAACTCAAATGGAAGAGAAGCGTCTATGGAATGTGGAAAGAGGGACAGACCACTTGGGAGGAATACAGGAACATTGTCAGAGCATGGAAGGAAACAATGGGGAAGGCTAAGGCTCACCTTGAATTCAATCTGGCAAGAGATGTCAAAGAGAACAAGAAGGTGACGGAACAACTCATTCTGGATGTCATGTCTAGCAAGTGGAGGAAAAGAAGGTTATCAGGAGTAGTAAACACGGATTCACCGAGGGGAAACATGCTTGACCAGTCTGATAGCCTTCTATGATGGGCAGATGAAGGGAGAGCAGTGCATGTTGTCTACCTCAGCTTCAGCAAGGCTTTCGACACTGTCTCCCATAACATCCTCATAAGCAAGCTCACGAAGTGTGGGCTGGATGAGTGGTCAGTGAGGTGGATTGAGAACTGGCTGAATGGCAGAACTCAGAGGGTTGTCGTCAGTGGCGCAGATTCTAGATGGAGGCTGGTAACTAGTGGTGTCCCTCAGGGGTCAGTACTGGGCCCATTCTGGTTCAACTTCCTCATCAATGACCTGGATGAAGAGTTAGAGTGTACCCTCAGCAACTTTGCTGATGACACAAAACTGGGAGGAGTGGTGGATACACCGGAAGGCTGTGCTGCCATTCAGCAAGACCTGGACAGGCTGGAGAGCTGGGCGCAGAGGAACCTGATGAAGTTCAACAAGGGCAAGTGCAGGGTCCTGCACCTGGGGAGGAACAACCCCATGCATTGGTACAGGCTTGGGGCGGACCTGCTGGAGAGCAGCTCTGCGGAGAGGGACCTGGGTGTCCTGGTGGACGACAGGTTGACCATGAGCCAGCAGTGTGCCCTGGTTGCCAAGA
>Ga0065711_1031843_pt1 | contig 28608 bp, 23 predicted proteins | sample Hoacrofraction12_FD_59098 | JGI IMG/M metagenome (GOLD analysis project Ga0065711, IMG submission 59098) | Hoatzin crop microbial communities from Cojedes, Venezuela - Epithelial fraction 12 v2 (version 2) | ecosystem: Host-associated > Birds > Digestive system > Esophagus > Crop | place... | reverse complement strand
GGGGGGGGGGGGAGAAGATGTTTGGGGGTATAGCGGTATCATGAAGCTGTTAAAAAAAATGAAGCAATCATTTACTTTTATCAGTACTAGGGGTATTGAGAAGAGCAAAAGCAGCATGTCCTGTGTTTGGACATGGAGGGCTTGTGCTGGAGATGAGAACCAATGTTGTGGCTTTCTCCTGTAGTTGATTGGCCACTGCAGCATAACCAGTGCAATGTATCTGTCTAGTTGCATACAGCCTCATTTGATGTCCCCACTTCCATGTCTCATCCATCCTGTAGCTCCATCCAAGGCACAGATTTAGTGAGGTCAAAGAGGTAACTGCAGTTGTATTCAGAGCTGAACTGGGCTTCATCTTATCTGGATGTCAGGGGCAAGGACGTGCTGCAGGGAACTTTTTTATCTGCCTGTCAGGAGAGTTTCCACCTTGATGAAAACTGCCGGTAATGGCATTATTCTTCTGGGAGAGGGAATGCATCCTGATCCAGGCTACCGGCAGCTCAACAATGCTGTCATCATCAGGGGAGCATAAGCCCTGCTGCTTAATTGTGACAGAGACTTCTCCCAGGGCATCCTCCCAGTGGCTTACGTTCAGCATTTCAGAGGTTTCCTACTAAAATACCCTTGTAGGCCCAGCCTACCTTTTTTGACAGGAAGGAGGAAATAAGACTAACTCCAGAACATGGGTTTTGTTGGTTAGGAACATCCTTAGCTCTCCACTAATGTTCTGGACTCTTAACACAGATCCTCTGGAGTTTTCTCTGGATTTTTTGTTACTTGAAGGACATTTCAGACAGCATGCAGGCTCCCCAGGGAAAAAAAAAGCAGAAGCATAATGAGAGGCTTAAACCTACTCTCAGTGTGGACACAGAGATCCTGTAGACTGTTTCTTTTTACTTCTGACCCTTCACCTTCCTTTTTTTCCTTTAGTTTTTTTGTTGATTTGTTTTGGGTTTGTTTTTTATACCGTAGTTTATTTTCCTTTTGGTGTTTCCCACTACTCCACTCTCCCATTCCAAATCTCTTTTGTTGTTAAATGATTAAATGATTATCAAATGGGCAGAGGATTTTTCAGCACTTTTGTTGCCATGACAACTGGATGTGAGGACCAGAGAAGGAATAGAATTTGAGCATCAGTAATAAAATTGAATAAAATACTTTTGCTATTAGAGAACTTTGCCCACAATTTACTTTTCTTGAACAAAGTTATTTTTATGCAAAGGAAAACAAACTCTTGTGGGAAAAAAAAGGGGAGCAAAAGAAAGCTTATCTTCTTTACTGCATCTTTTCACTGAAGAATTTTAAAAAATTTTTTTAAGGTGCCACGCTGGGACCATGTTTATACTTAAGTTTTCATTTGATCAGACACCTGTGTCTCTTTTATTTTAGTGTTTGGAGGGGCTTTTCTTTCAGCACTCTCAGACTTCTTGTACTCGCAAATTCAAAATTAGGGTCCTGAGCCGTGACTTTTTCTGAAAGCTAAACCCTTGGCTACATAACCAGCAGTGTTTACACTCATAAAAGAGGAGGTCTGGAGGAGGAGGAGGGGAAGTCAGAAGAGAAGCACTGTGAAAGGTTTCTCACTGCCTCAGATTACTTTCCATAGTGCTGCTTTCTTCCCCTCCTTGTTTCCAGTTATGTTGAGTTTGGAGATGGAAAAAGTAGCCATGGAATGGTTTCCTGGCTTCATCTTCTATACAGAAATGATGGTCAGAATCTCTTCAATGAGCTATTGCTCCACCTCAGCAGAAAGGGTGCTGATTCAGACCACAGAAAAATTCAGAGCCACACAAAGACTCAGAGCCATCTACAGAGAACTCAGCTTTTGGCCTCATCAACCCTGAAAGTCCTTTATTCCACTTTAGAGGTGTACTTACAGTCAGTGTTCTCACAGAATCAAATCTCCTGCCCATCATTCTCCACAGCCTCTCTCCAGGTGAGAATTCTATAACTAGAAAAGAGTCAAGGCTTCAGCATGGATAGGTCTGTATGGCTCTGAGAAGGTGTATCAATTCCAGCTTGAAGGTTCAATACCTTCATTTCTAGGCATAAAATTCTCTGCCAGGTGGTTAGGAGGGAGCTGACAACACTGTAAAGCAACCTGCTTATTCTCCCAAATAATTTTTCATTTTGGGATATTTGTTTTGTTTTGTTTTTTAAATATGCTGAATTACTATAAAAGGTTAAACTGTTTAATGACAGTAGGTAACGTAAGCACCCACTAGCATTTACATTCTCAAGTCATGTTTCTAAGGAGTTCAGAAACTGCAAGCTTTAATTCTAGAAGAACAGTTTGTTTTTTAATTTTTGTAAACATAAGTAATGTTTTAGGTAATTTGAGGGGGGGGAAGCATCTGGATATTGGGTTTTTTTGGGGGGGACAGCTGCTTTTTCTTTATGTTGGAATGTAATTAGCTTTACCATTCTTCCTCTTCTTTTTCACTGCTAATTATTATTCTTATGCATTCTGTGTAGAAATGAATGCATGGACAAAGGTTTTGATAGAAGGCATGAAAAGATTAAGTCTTGGAGATTAAATGGAAATATAGATGGAAAGTCAGGACTGGACAATTATTTACCTATTCACTTAGTCTGGATGATGTCTTTGTCAGGCATGCAGTGTTGGAATAGTTGTGATAAGAACTAAATTAGCTGCTTACTCTTTCCAACATGAAGGATTGACATGTTGAATAACACCCATGGGAATGGGATGGTTTTTAAGGTTTAGGACCTGGCAGTTAATGTGATTTTTGGAGTATTTAATTGACAGGAGTGAGAGATCATAATATTTCTTTTCCCATGGAAACCTTATTTTTCTTTCTGCGGCTCTGATTCTCTAACTGACCAAATACTGAAAAATGTTGAAGCTGAGGCAAGGGTAATCAGACATGTTATTGTTACTTGTCATTAAGTCATTCAAGCTTGTTTGAAAATTACCACACTCTGCCCAGCTGCAAAGTTGAACTCCAAGCAGTAGGCAATGTTTACCTGTATCAGGGAAACATTCTCAAACTGCTGTTCCTGGGCAGATGTCTCTTTCTAGGAGGCACTGATGCTCCTTTTTTGGATGTCAGGCTATGAGAGCAAATTCTATCTCGGTAGGTCCCCTAATCCCAGCCTTTCCTGACCAATTTTTCGTTTCCTGGGCTGAACTTGCAAGTATTTTATTCTAACAATCAGGACAGAAGGATTATACCTTGGCAGGAAACTTGACTTCAGCTGACACTTTGCTTTGTGTCTTCCAACAGTGAATTATTTCCTTTTTCTCTGTGAGTCATATTATTGCCTTGTTGGGACATTTATAGCTAGATTCATCAGAAGTGTAGTTTTTGCTCTTTCTTTTATTTATTTATTTTTTTAATAGGTGAGGTCAAAGACAAAAAGTCATTATTTGCATTTATATCTAAAAGCCTCAATGGTCATCATTTTGGTTAATGTGGTGTGCCTAAAATGTGGGTGAGTTTATGTTAGGCTTTGTATGTCTCTGCTTCTTCTATATCGCTGGTTCCTCATTGCTTCAATATAAATAGCAACTGTCATGCAAGAGACCAAAAAGCATCTTTAATGTATTCTGGTGAGCTCTCTTTGTGGCTGTGTTGAGCTTTGAAATAGTTACACTCTTATTACTGGAAGAAACGAGCAGTATCGTAAAGGAGGAAAGTAATAAGGAAATAGGCCCAAGTACTCTAGCCGTCCCTTTCACATACTTGAGAATTTACTTTATTCTAGGTGTTGCTGTTTAAAACACAGTAGTATTTTCTTGCCTACAGTTTCTTCCTCTCATTTTCTTTTCGTGGGTTTACAATGATCCATGCAAAGTCTGACAGACTTTATATGGATGCAGAAATAAAAAGTTGCTGCATAACACTCTGATCTGCTGCAGTGACTGTGTTGAAATTCCGATGGTTTGGATCACAATAGCTGCTTTTGAAAATGTGTTTGCCTTGCAGGCTGTCAGACCCTGAGTGTACAGATGGATGTCTGATATTCAGCCTTATCTAATTTCGGCTTGCATAGGCAAATACGTGCCTCCACCAAAACAGCCGCTACCTGGTGGATGCAGAAAGTCACGTGTCTCTGAGCTGTGCAGAATTTCTAAAATTGTTCAGAATTGTGGAGCCCTCTGTCTAGGAATTACCTACCCATCTGTGTAACGGTCCCTAGCAGACTGGTGATTTTAATCATTGGCAACAGGGACAGACATTTCTCCTTTTCCTCTGTCTTTCACTGAAGGATTGTCTTGAGCTGGAGTTTGCTAAAGAAATTTAACACTGAAAGCATGTTGCCACAGGGCCTGACACACTGGGTTTCAAAGAGCCACACTGCTCTACATCTTTATTGCCTCTCTTTTTACAGGTCAAGACAGCTACAGAACACTGCCTGAAGTGACACTGATGAATTATGTAGTATTGCTGTTAGTGTGAAATGGAGTGGCTATAATGTAATATGTGAGCATCTTAAAAAACATGAACCAATTCACCAATGACAGATGTGGTGATAAACATGTGGAATTAAAGTAAATAGCATCGTGTGTAAGCAATCAATGATTTGCAACAATAAAACTTTGTGATGTGAGTCCTTACATTCGCTATTGACTCACCACTTGGATAATTAGCCTGTCTTACCTCTCACCCAAAAGCCTGGGGCCTGTTGATCTTTCCTCTGCTACTGTAAGGCCTGTGCTTGCCAGACTGTTTATGCTTGGCACTTGATCTTTCTCAGCTGTCCTAGACATCTCATGCTTAGGAAAAGACAAATTTTCTGATGTGCTGTGTCTCGCCTATATAGACCAAATGCCCTTCTCTTCTCTAAATGCACAGGTTAGTAGGAACAGAAACCTGTTTCAGAAATAACAGGTTTCCAGATTTTTGGGAACTTGCTAAATGGTGCACAGAGCAACATCACTTTTATATTTGAAAAAGTGTACGGTAAACTACAAGAAGTGCTGAGGGCTGAGAACAGTCTCTTGCTTGAGAACAGTTTGGGAGACTTGATTTTTCCAGCCAGCAGTTCTCAATCCGTGTCTTTGCAGTAGTTTTTTGTTGTTGCCAAAAAAACCCCCAAACCAAACAGACTTAGGCCTATGATCCACGTTATCCATTACCTTTTCTCTGGTAGTGTACAATGTTTCATAGGGAGAACGTAAAAGATCTGTGTTCAGTTGTTTGTGTATACTACTTATATTTGCTTTCTTTCCCCCCACCCCAAATGTCAGTTAACTGCTGTGGTTCTGAATATCTTCTTTTACAAAGCTTCAGAATTCTCTGAATTAAGAATTAGAAATCTCGTTACATTGTTTTTTGATGTAAGTCTGGTTTGGGAGGAAGAGTCACTGATATCAGAGATGAAGGAGGAGTACTTTGGATAAACGAAGAATAAAGATTGAAATACTTTTGCAAGAACAGTTTGAAGCAACATTAATTTTTTCCCCACCTTGCAGTTGCTCAATTGCCTCTTCTGTGATCCTCCTCTTCTGCTTTGCTTCAGATGTCATCCTCTTCTCCTTCACTCTGTTCTCTAATTGTGGAAACTTTCCTAATTTATCTGTCTCAGTTATTTATCAGTTGATATTGTAGCTACATGGTTTACAACACCTGTACTGTGCAGACTGGAGACTGGCAGTGCTGTAGAAAAGGCAGATGCTCAGCAGAACTGTATTGATGGATAAAAAGTAGGAGGAGTATGGTATTTTCTGTAAGCCTGGAGGCAGAACATCTTCTCTTACATATAACTGTCACCTAGCCCACACCACTCTATTTTGTGTTGTTGCTGCAAAGTCATTTTCTATTTTAGGCAGAGCAGTCATAGGCACAACCATTTTATTAAAAAACAACCTTCACAATAGCCAAGTGTCCTGGAGAAATCATATTATTTGAAAAATAGGTTGTATTTTTGTGTGTTAGTGAACACAGCATTTTGAGGCAATTGCGTGAGCAGTAGTTGTTCACCCAGGGTTAGCGTGAGCCATATGGATGTATGCCACAGGCTGAAACTGCAGTCTGTTACAGCCCCGCTGTATAAATTATGCATGACAGCTACAGAGAAGGGTTTGGGAACCAAACTGGGGAGAGGCCTGGGACAAAACCAGCTCTGAACAAACTGCTTCAGACTACTTCCAGTGCTCCTCATTGGAATGAGGACTTTACGGTGGAAAATGGATACTATGGAGAAAAACTGAAAATAATGAAGGCTCTTGTAGCAGAGGTAGGGAAGGATGGTGGAAATGAAAGGTCAGTCAGACCTACGCAGAATAATGAAAGCTGACACTTCCCAGTCACAGCCCATTCTCTCCTGGTCACTCAGTGACCTGAAAATAATACAGATTCACAGTCCTTTTTCTCCTGTCAGTGTGGTCAGTGACCTTACAACAATATCCTGTAGTCCATTAAAAGAACCCTATTAAAAAAAACATTACCGGTCCCACCCCCTGAAATTAAAGCAGGGTGGGAGAGAGTCATAAATAAAGGCTCTTCTAAAGTGAATTAGCCATCTTGATATTTGGATGAGAAGACAGGAAATAATGAGTGAAATATCAATCTGTCAGAGTATAAGCTAAATGAGATGCTGAAGTGACAAAATGAATACAGTTGGTTACCTTTGGGATTAGCTTTTTTCCCCCCTCCAAAACATTTTTTTTCTTCTAGGGGTCCTCACAATAAAACCCAAACAATTCTCTATTGTTCATTGTGGTTAGTTTCTCTGACAGAATTTGAACTCTTGAGGACAGTCTGGAGTTATTTACAGTTGACTGATTAATCTCTTGATGTTAACGCTAAGGTCATTAAATAAACATTCCAGGGAGATCCTTAGATTTGATATGATAAAGTATCCAAGTATGTGCCTGGAGGAGGGTTAAAATGTATATTGTTAGAGTTTGAACTAATTTAGGCTTATACCGTCTGAAATCCTAACTGTGTCAAGGCAAATTTTACTTTAACACCAGAAAGCTGGACACAGCAGATGTATGGGGAGAGGGTGCTCAGCTGTACTTCTGGGTTTTGGCTAATACTGTTTGTGTTTCAAAGCTTATCTGAATCTACGGCTGAGTGTGAACTTAGGTGTTTGCAGGATAATTGAAATACAAGAAAGAACTGGTAAGTAATTAATTAATAGTGATGTGTGACATGGGGTTTGAAGGATAGCTTAAGTGGACTTGATCAACAAATGGAATGTGATGTGCTGCTAAAATTAGGGCAAGCTGCTTTTGATTTCTCTTTTTTCTGTGAGGATCTTTTTCTCCTGTCCCTCTTTACAGCATGGTACATGGTTATTCATTATATCCCTTACGTCCCAGACTAACCTTGCTCAGTAATATCACCAAAATGCCATTGCTGCCTTTGGCAAAGAGGAAAGTGCCTCTTATTATGAAGGGATTTTTTTGATGTTGTGACTGGATTGGGAAGAGGTGGTCGGATAGTGGGGCCTTTCCAATGGAGAAATACATGATAAGAAAAGCAGATCAAAGAAATAGGGTTGTCTTTTATAGGAACGTTCATATCAAAACCTGCAACATGCTTCTAGACCAATCCTTGAATAAAATGAACAGTTTGACTGAACTTTCCATTCTTTCCTTGAATTTTCAAGATTCTAGGAAGTTCTGCTTCCCCCCCGCCCCCATATTTAACTGGTGTAGTGTACTAAATCAGGTAGACTCAGTCAGAAGTATTGTAGCTCAGGTAGAAAATCACTTTTTTACTGGAGTCTCCTCATGCGTTTAATTTCATCCCGGCTTTTGTATGTGTCTGAGCTTGCTAAAGCTTTGCACTATTTGCACTCTCACATGGCATACTGAACTGTGTTGCTCTACGTTAAGTGAACAGTGAGAAGGCATTTCTAGCATTGTTTCAGAAATGTAAAACAGAAAGTTCTTGCATTTTGGGCAAAGCAAGCATTCATTTCAGACTGGATTTTTTCTGTTTTAGGATCAAACACCAAAGTGAACATATCTATGCTTGCACTTGGAAAGTGGGTTTGAGATTACTTCAGTTGTGGGTCAAGAAGCACAGTTTGCTCCTATCGGAAATGTGCACAGAGCAGGCATGAAATTATAATGACTGCTTTGCCCCTCAGCATAGGGAACATTAGAGAAGTCTGCAATGGTAGAAATGAGATTTTGAACCTCTCAGTCCGATCTTGGTCTCATCACACCTGAGGAATTCTGTATTTCACAGTACAAAATTTACCAAAATAATTTGTGCTGGCAAATGGGCAGTGAAGAAATAATAATAAAATAGAAGTAGTTAATCTGGTTTCTCACTAACATTTGCAAGTGCTAATAAATCTAATTATAGTTCTGAAACATACCCAGAAGGGAAAAAATATGGTGGTTTGTTTTGTTTATTTTTGGAGATGAGTTAGACTCTGAAATTCTATGCTGTAATTGTAGAGACAGGTATTCTGTTCAAAAGGACTACAAACTGAAGGACATATAAGCTCGCTGCACATTAGTACCAGAAAACTATTAAAAAAGAAAGCAGTGAGAAGGTTGAGGGGACTGAAGGGATTGTGTTCCAACATAAAATTTAGGTAAGTAGCTGCAGTTTGCTTAAGCAAAGGCAGACTTGCAGGTGGGGAAGTCTACAGACAAAGGAAGAGTGTACCCATGAAATGAAGAATTACTTGGCATAATAAGGGGAAGGATGGAGTGAACTCAAGTGGAAGTTTAGGTAGTATGTCTTGGAAAAACTCCCTAACATTGAAATTTCTGAGTCTAATAATGTCCCAAAGGATGTGCTGGGAACTTTATGACTTGAAATATTTAAAATGAGACTTGAAGAGAAGTATTAAACTTATAGCATGCTTCTGCAGAAAAAGAAAATGTATGAAATCATTTCCACATGCAGATTGTGTAATTCTGTGGATCTTGGGATGTATTCCTATCAGGTACTGAAGGATAAGTGAATTTTGAACCTTGCCAGAACATGACAGACTCAGCTGGGAGACCTTTGATGGAATTTTGGAGTCCTATGGGAGATGGAGCTTCTTCCTCAGAAGCAGTAGGTAGAAGCAGCTTTCCAAAATGCAGTTTAATTGTAGGGGACAGAAGTACCATCACAGCCCTACCCACCATCTTGAGTAAGATAACAATGTCATCTTATTTGTTGAGATTAGGCATGTTGATTATTTTCTCCCTCCTAAAGAAAGAAGTTTTCCTGAAATTTGGGATAAAAATAAGAACTTTTTCTCTCTTCCCCTTCTACTTTCTTTATCTCAATCATTTCATTTCATTTGGGACAGAAGGAAAGCAAAACATTTTGTAGAAGCTTCTTGTTCCTTGCAATATACCTGGGTAAACTAGAAGTAGAACCACCTTGCAAGGGTTGTATCTCGAAAAAATAGGACACACTGTAACTTAAGGGGTTTGTCCAAGAAACTACAAACTTTTTAAAATTCCCCTGTTGTCAAGGTTTCAACCTTATCCTGAAAGCAAGGAGAGTTTTACTGAGGCATTCTTTGCTGGCAGAAGTGGAAGCCTAACTATTTTAGGCAGGCAAAACACATTCAGTGCATTTCAGCCAGGAGAGAGCTGTATGAGGTCTCCTCACCTGCTTATGCACTGCTGCTTACGCAGCACCGTGGGCGGCAGTTGGCCCCGCTCGCTTGGCCTCAATGGGCCACGCTTGGCCCCAGCAGGCCCCAGCAGGCCCCAGCAGGCCCTGGACCTCGGCCGGGCCCACTTGGCCCCACCAGGTCCTGCTCAGTCCCAGCAGGCCCCAGACCTCAGCAGGGCCATCTCAGCCCCAGCAGGCCTCGCTTGGCCCCAGCAGACCCTGGACCTCAGTAGGCCCCTCTTGGCCCCAGCTGGATTCGCTCGCCCCAGCAGGCCCCGGACCTCGGCTGAGCAACCGGCAAGAGTGGCACCAATCCTCACAGACCTGTTGGTTTGGCCACTGTGATGGATATACTTGCTGAGCAGCAGGAGTCCAATTTAGACAAGTCAACTGCAGAAAGAAAGTAAATCGTACAAAATACCAGTGGGTATCCCATAATATGCATCCATATTTCCACACTAAATGTTCTGGCTGGAATTTTTCTGATCAAAGGTAGGGATGGAGGCTACACCGGGCATATCTCAGCCTGCGGTTTACTTCTGCCATTAACTACAGCTTTTACTGTGTGAGCTCAGCCTGACGGAGACACCGAGAACACAGCCTTAAAATAATCCTGTTTTAACAGCATTCCCATTTCAAGGCTGTCTGGGGAAGGTGTAATCAGCAGTCACACTATGCAGTCGCTTGCCCCTTTAGGAACTCCCGCTAAGCTTTGATCCTGGCAGCTGGCAGTGTACTGCCTAGTGTGTGAGAGCAGCTGAAAGATCCAGAGTGTTTCGTCTTTTCACTGATTTGGAAATAATTTTATCCATTTCTTTCGCATCTTACTGAACACGGGCACCCTAAAACGTTTGAAGAACTTCCTGTGAACCTGTCCCACTGAGGTCTAGTTTTGAAGAAGGAAAATTACTGGGCAAAATCATGTCTTTTCTTTCAGAACTTTTGGTGATTGCGAGCAGTTTATTTGTTAGAGAAGAAATTCTGGCAAGGTTGGATACATTTGTGAAATCGCATTGGAGGTATAATGTCACTAGTTAATCAGTTATTCCTAAAATGGAACAAGAAAGTTATAGCTTGCTGTATTAATAGTTCCACAAGGGAAGCGGTCAGCAATTAGCAGTTTCCTAATGGCTCTACTGCCCTGCTCTACCCGAATATTTCAGTGACAGCTAGACTGTAACAAAACTCTGCCCACTGAAATGCATCTTAGTTCTTGAATACTTCTCCAAAATTCAGTGAGTTACCTTTTGGAATAAGATGCTAATTGTCGGAATAGGTTCCACATGAAAAGCACTGTATTACAGGCATCTTGTTCTTATATGTCTTTTTATTGCTTTTTGTACCAGTCACTGTGTCTGCTGAAGAATGTAACTCTTCCCATGGCAGAAACAGCCTGGAGTTTTGCCTCACTTTTAGAAATATCTTACACCCTGAAAAGAAGTGTGCAAAACAAGTTATGTGGTTATGCAGTCATAGTGGCATTTTTGGTTAATCCGTAAACTCTGGTCATTGATCAAGATGTGCCCAAGTTCTTTCTTTTCTCCCTCAGCTTTTAGACATATTGCACTGACAGGTTTGTTTTTTTCCTAAGTCACACAGTTTGTACATGTGGGTGTGGGTGTGGGAGAGAAAATGCAAACCACGTGGCAGATATTAGTCACTTTGTGTTGTAGTGCACTGAAAGGTACTCCAGTTCTAGGTTGTAAAAATGTGCTGTACTCCATAGACTGGGGTCCTGTGTGGTTCAGTACTGCAGCTGCTGTTTTGATAGCTGAGGCACTATTTTGGTTCTGTCTGTCTTTTCTGCTTTTTGCTCTGAGTATGTACTTGTATATGTGACAGCAGAGACCACTTTTGTTCCAATAGGCAAGCCGCAAGCCTTCAAGGCAGCAGATAGGAATCCTGGTCAACAGTGTCGGAATTTTAGCCAGCATGCTCTTAAATTCACTGGGCACAGGGAGAGGGATTCAGTAGAATTAAGGTCAAATGGACAGGTCACAAAAATAAACACTCCCATGCAGGGAATGCAAGGGGATAAAGCAACAAAGAGATCTGGATCCTAGTCCCTCTGTTATAAACAGAATTGCTTCTGAATGTGAACACCAAAGAAAAGTAAACCTTTGCAGAGGACATTTCCTCTCAGCGCTCTCACTGATCATGCAGATTTAAGTGTTGTTAATTCAGATAGAAGATGTCATGCAGTTCTGCAGCTGGATGGCTGACCCACTTAAAGCCTTTCTGTGCAACTCAACTACGCTTGTAACTCTCTCTCTTAGCAAGCCCTTTAGGTATACTGTAGATGCCTCCCTGCCTCGAAAGCTGATATTGCAAAACCCCTGTGGCTAGCATCTGCAGCAGATGGAGTGCTTATCCTGGGATGAACATACAGATGGGTACAGATCAGTCAGTCATCCCCACAAATTACATTTTACCCCTTTGTGTGGTGTGTACATCTGTGAATTGTTGGTAAGACTCCCATATGGCGTGTAGGAATGTCACTGAGCTTATAAAATTATGTTTTCTGTATATATGTCCTCTACACACATATTGTTTAGGAGAGCGAGAGCAAGACCACGTATGAGGGTGAGAGGTGAAACAAATTCCGTTGAATTTCATTTAGGATGTTCCTGTTCTTGCTAAATGAAACACAGAATGAATGATGTCACCTGTGTCATCAACATCTTCATTCTTTATGCAGAATTGGTATGAGTAGAATGCTACACCGGCAATGTTTTACCAAATTTTACAGCACTTATTTATCTGTGTTTGCTTCTGTACTCACCTTTTACTAAAGCATTATGATTATGTGTTTCATTAATAGGGGCCTTCTGAGATGCTCAGCATTCAGGATAATTCCTTGTATTGAAACAGCGTGCACTGTGATGAATACAGTTTGAACACAACAGAAAGATGGTTCCTAACCAAAGAATAATGTTGTATGTATGCACAGCACTTCACAAAAGTGTCATCCCTAAACTGGCAGTAGAAAATAAAGAAGAATCTGGATATAAATCACAATGTGTTTATCTGTGGGTGACTCAGGGATCAAAAAAACATGGGATATTGTCGGTGATGATAACAACTTTAGAGGACTTAGCCAATTTTGTTCTACATGTTTTAAATTCTATCTTGGTAATGTTAACTCAAGAGCATTGCCAGGGTGAAGTTGGGAGTCTGCCATTAAACATTGATTTTCCCAGTATCTCACAATTACAGCAAAATCTGTTCTAAATAACTTTTACTGATTGTCTATGAAGAGTTCATGGTCAATGTAACTCATTCAAAGGTCTCCTTTCTTACCTGTGCAGGATGGAGTTGCAACGTTTTTGCAGTAGGCTATTCTGTGAGAGGGATGGAGAGTCAAGGTTTTTGAGGCTTTTCTTTTTATTTTCTTTTAATGCCATCTTAGGTGAGCCTTAATTTTCTTAGGTGTACCAGTGTAGTTTGTCTAGGTCTCTTAAAGTGTTTTCTTGACTGTAAGATTTATAAGCAGTTTACAATTCATTTATTTTTCTACCTTCATAAACCTTGGTATATTAAAAAACCCCAACAAACAACAACAAAAGCAGGAGTGCATGATGAAAGTGTACAATATATTGCTACTGCTTGAGCTAAGAGAAGTCATGTCTCATGAATTCTATAGAAGGGTCTGCTAAACTGACTCTTCCCTATCTCAGTGCTCATGTTTTGGGTAAGGCTCCACATAATAGTGAAGGGAAATGAAGTGGAAACTGAAATAGTCTGGAAATAAAATAAACACCCCAAATTTACTCTTACAGAGCAGGTTGTATCCAAGCTTCCCAAAATGCTTTACCAGTGCTCATTAATTAATCAGCCTTTGCAGCCCCCCTGTGAGAAAGATATGTATTATTTCATGCATGCAGAGAGCTGAGCTGACTTGCCCTAGGTGATACAATAACACAGTGGTGCAAGTGGGATGAGAACACGGCCAACCCAAGTTTCCATTTCCATGCTGACCAGCTCTGTACCAGCCTTCATGATGCAGCCTGAGGCCTGGGCTGTGCCTTACAGTACTGCAGTTAAGGCTCAACAAAACGAAGAGATTTAAAGAAGTGAGTAAAGAAAAACAGGGGAGAAAAACATTTTTCCACCACCGGAATATATAACTCCTAGTGCAATGCTGGCTGCTCTGTGCTGTCTAGGATCCCCTGGATTTGGGGAGGAGGAGGAGGAGAAGTAAGAAACAGCTGCTGCCTGCCCACGCTGCCTGACTGTGTGCCAGTGCCCATCCCAGCAGCGCTGAGAATTCGGACAAAGTATTTTCATAAACGTTACCAGAAGCAGTTATAAGAGGCCCAACAGGGATGGGAAGCTATAGACGTAATAATCCGAAGAAACAGTTCTGAAAACTGAGCAAGATAAATGCATGCACTCACTGAGAAGAAACATCCTGGGACTTTTTCCCCTTGAAATAATAGTTTCAGAGATCAGCACTAGGGCTTGTGTTCTTTTAAGGTTTCTGGGATGCTTATTTTACTTACTGCTTAGATTTTTAGAACTTGCCTGCAAATTGCCTTTCTAAATCTAAAACAATAAGCTACTCAGGGAGCATTCTGCCTTGCCTGCATTATCTATAGTGCCAAAAGCATCCGGAACTTTCTGTACTCCTTTGTTGTTCTCTAGTTATTAAGCTATACTGAGAAAAGTTCCTTTCTGGAGTATCTCAGAAATAGCACATGAGAAAAAGCAGGGGTTTAGCATATCCCTTTCATGCAGGCCCTGACACTTCTTGAATTTCCGTAGAAGACAAAGACTAACAAAGCCCTCATATTTTTAAATCTCATTTTTTTGTGTATTCTGATGTAAGTTCCGGTGTTATCTTAAACAGAGATAGTTTTGTACTTAATCTTGAAACGCATGGAATCAGGAATTTCAGTAAATACCTTTACAGTGTCTGTTTACAAGGTTCCCACCCTGTTAACTTCTACTGTCAGACAGGTTTATTTTGAAAGGAAACATCAAATGAATTTGTGCCTCTTGTAAGTAATGAAGTTTGCTTGTGAGAAGCTGAAGGTACAGTTTTGTAAATGATGGATCAGCTGTTTTTCAAACCCCCAGCTGAGAACCACAGGATATTTATAGTGCTCAAAAAAGAGCTATTAAATGGATTTTAAAGTATCTTTCCATTCATTGGTTTATAATATATTTATATTTAGAATTTCAGCTAGTACGTGGGCTTCCAAACAACTTTCTTGATTGAAAATTTCCGGATGCTGTTATAACATTGAATATTATAAGCTAAGTGGAATATTACGAGATGATTCAATCAGGCTGACTAACATGCAGGAGATTAATTCTCTTGAAATCCACTGTTCAATCACTGTGCTTGAAATGGTGTCTCCTTTCAAAGAAAATATAATTATGATTATTTCAGCTTTTCCTCCTTTTCAGTTCAATACTTTGCATGTCTATTGCATCTTTCCCTGTAAATCTCTCTTAAGCCCTTTATGATCATTAGGTGATTTACTGTCACTGTCTTTGGTGAAGGATGACTAATAGCAGTTTTGATTAATAATAACTGGCTCTTAGAGGTCATTCTACTCACCAATGAAAGAATATGAGCGTAGAGCATAGCAACTGCGTGCAGGTGGCAGGCAGGTGAAATTGAAGAGTTACAGCATATACCTACAACTGCAGAGAGAACTTATAGGGGCTTCACTGAACTGGGATCTGTCTGAGATGCTAGTTAGTGACCAACCGTGATCACACAATATTACAAGAACTTTCATAACCAAGTGAAGTTAGTATATATTAATGAGGCAGTTCCTTCAGCAATGGACAGAGGAAGTCATTTATGGCTGGAGGATATCGCTTCCTCAAACCAAAGCTGGAGAGAAACTGCAAGGTTGCACAAGAGTCTTGTGGACCACCAGTGTCCCATCTCACAGTGAGGCCTCCCTTTCTTCCTCAGCATGTAATTCTCTAGAGTAGGACATCCCCTGTAGTGGCCCGAACAAAGGGACTGGGGATGAACACGATCAATTCTCCCTGGTTAATGCTGGGTTTGCACCATCTTACAATGCTCATACTGCAGTGGAAACCCATGATTCTAGGCTGTGTAGATACACAAAAGGTAGGTCAATGTAGTTGATTCACGTCCACTTGTAGTTCTCTGCCCCAGTCCCCATCCTCCTGCCCTTTATCAGCAGAAGTTTATCCTCCTATCTTCTCTTGGGTCTTAGCTCGATGGTACTTGACACAACTGGTATTTTCTCAACCTACTTAGTTGGCTGCGCAAATAGCACCGCTGTCTGTAGCTTCCAGCAGATGTTTCTTTCCTAGGCTGTTTCTGTTATATTCTGCCTATTTCGCCTGAGTCATACTGTAGGTTTATTTCTTTCCCAAGTCGTTCTCTGTACCTTGGCTTATTTACAGGCAGTTGTCTCTTCCCATATTCCCACCTGCTGGTGCATTCTCGTTTGTTTGAGCTATGCTGTTTGTGCATTTATTCTGCGGAACTCTGATAACATATATTTGGGAAATCTGCCTCATGGTTAATCAAAAAATTTCATGAACAGTAACAATACCTCCCACTGTCGTGGTTGTTTTTGTATGTACAGCGTACTCATGGACTTTCTTTATCACTACTACTTACAATGATTGTTATAGTCCTTTGTCTTTTTAGCTTATCTAAACAATCAAAACACAAGGAGGACAAAAAACAAACAAGTTTCAGTGGAAAAAATAATTGTTTAAAAAGGCTCTTTTTATTTGAGAAATCTTCCTTCTTTGAGCCTGTACTTTAGTTTTTGCATATTATTTATGCTTGACAGAAAGGCAAAAAAAGCTGTGCACTGCTGTTTCATGTATCGGCAACAAAACTGTGAGATAAATTCTGAATGCAGAATTTTTATTATTGATGACAGTGTAATTGAAAGAGCACAGCTGGATTTCAGATCATGTTGCATAGATCTAAATGACTATATAGATTATGAAGCAGTGGAAAGTCAGCTGCTATCTCTTTTTGCATTTCCTGTTGTATTTATGTGTTGATCTAGGTTTCTCATTTTTTCATAATTCTTCCCATTTTATTTCCTTGGATTAGAGATGGTGGGGGAAGAAAGAAATGAGAACGGGTATCAGTGACAACATCCATACACATAGCTTTTCAGGAGGAATCTGTGGGCATCTTCACTGTAAACACCATTTGCAAATTTGTTTGGCAGTGTTGCAGACTAGTCCAAGTTCAGCCACAGGGGATACTGAGGAGAGGAAGAGAACAATCTATAGGAAAACAGTTCAATATATGATTTTTACAGTTTTAACTTACTACAGCCTTAATTTTTATGTGCCTGCCTAATTTTATTTAGTTTGAATTTGATATTCTGTTCATCAGTAAAGGCTAATATGTAGGCTTTTGATTTCAAGTTTAATGCTTATTGAGGCATTTCAGAATATATGTGCTTTTCTCATACACCCACATTCATGTGACTCAAAGACAGCTAAGCTAATTTTCTAGTAACTAAGGGTTTACTCATGTATTACGGGTGTTTATGTGCTTTGGAAGTCTAGTCTGCAATGGAAAGGAGAACACTATTTAACTAGTGCTTTTACTTCTTGTTGGAAGTTAAGAAGTAGGCCATAATATGCATAAGCATCTCCATGGTAAAATCCACCTTACCCCACCTGCAAACCTATTTCTGAAACATTTTTTTGATCTGAGTCTGTAGAACACTTCCCTAATTCACCTGTTTCTTAAAATGTTTATATGTCAACAGCAGTAGAAAAAAATATTATTTTTTTTTTTCTGAAGAGCTCTAAGCTGTTTTCTCCTCTGTGTTATGCTATTCATCTCCTTAGACTTGATATGTAGGGTTTTTTTGCCGTTTTCTTTAAATCGCTGTTTAGATTTAATTTCAGCATCAGATTGTTAGCATTATGTTCCTGGGGCTTTTCTTCAAGGCTGTTATTACAAAGAAGTGGCTTTTCTGAGCTGCAAGTTTACTTTATTGCTTTGATCTTTGGCCACACCACTTTCTAGAAGAAGGCAATTCTCTGGCGTTGGTCCTGCAATTTAAGGTAGGGAGAAGAAAGCCTTGATGTTGCAGTCCTGTGTTCAGCTGTTCCTAAAGTTTTTTATTCCTACAAAGTGTCTGAAAAGAGAGTGATTTTCAGTGGACAGCCAATATGTTATGAGGAGGACTGAGACTCTCCTTGAGACTAGGCTTGGCTGCTGCTCATGGCTACAAAACCTTTCACAGCTGGACTACTCAGAGCCGCTGTGTGTAAATGGGCATAAGGTGGAACATCCTTGTTTGTGGCCATTCCTGAAAGCTTTCTGGTGGCATGGACCCCCTCCAGCAGGTCACACTTCAGCATCCATGTTAAGACAAGACAAGTAAACAGGAAGGAAATGATGCGGGTGTTCCCCTTCAGGGAGGAGGTGATGTTTTACGCTAAAAGTGCAGCAGTTCTTGCTTGGAAATCTCCTTTGTTACACTAGCAACTGCATGCTACTTCAGCTATCACTGTCAGTTGTCAGTGCAGTGAACAACCACTGATTTTGTGTTGTCTTAATTTGGCACACGGTAAGTTACCATGATTCAGGAGCTGTAACATAAGCAGTTCTGGCATCTGTGCAGCAAAGTTTGGGCTGTTATGTCACATGCCAACCCGGATACCTGTTCCTGCTTATTGACCAGAGCCCAGAGTTTACCTGAAACCATTGACCTAAATTTTGACTTTTTCAAGACGAGGAAATAAAACCAGGGAAAAGAGCAAATCACCTGACTAAGATCTTATCGGACTGCTTACTGTAGCGCTTTGTGGTCAGCCATTCCTTGCTAGTTTTCTGTTCGTGTGAGTGGGATAGTACAATGGAGAAATCTTTCCTGCAGGATGGGTATGGTGCACTTGACAGACTGAAGACAGTGATGTGGCCAACCTGTTAATAAATCACAATGCTTCCTAGAAGGCCATACGCCAGCTAGCATTGGCCAAATTTATTCCCTGTGCCACCCTACTGACTGCAGTGGAGTTGCTCCAGAGATAGATTTGGCTCCTCTTCCTTGGAAAGCTGGTGGAAGGGAATGTTTTTATTTAACTTTTGGCAAGGCTTGTGACTTAGCTGTAGTGTGTTTTACGTCCTTTCCCTTCTGACATACACTTTTAATTATTCTTAATAAATTCAAATTGGAGCAAGTATCTTGGAGTGCAGATAACTAAAACATAAGTTATAGCTTTGATCTATGCCAACCTTTGGAGGATTTGTCAACCTAGCATTGTAAGTAGGGGATGAAGACCTCCAAAATGAAATTAAGAGATATTTAACAAAAATAAATAAATTATTTATATGCATTTTTGTATCTTTAGTGTGTTACATAAATCATTCACTATATTTTCTTCTGTACAGTATATATTTTTGAATGGCTTTTCCACAGAGATACCCTGTTATTTCTTTCCACTGAATATAGGTATAGATGACAGTATATTACCCTGAAGTAACTCCTTGCAACTCTCTGCTCAGCGACTAATTGTCACTAGTAGTAGTAGTAGTACTATTTATTGCACACTGCAGAACAGTTAACTTCTGGATTTCTTTTAGTACTTGTGTCTACCAATGTATCAGCAAATATGACAATGACAGTGTCTATTTATTTTGATCTGCAACACCCAAGCAAAATACTCAAGATGGACTCTATCATACAACAACAAGCCAAAAAAGAAGGCTACCCAGTAGGCTGTACAACCCAGGATTCCTAACTCTTAGTCTAGGGTTCTGTTCATTAATTTGGACTGTCCAGATCTAACAATCTGTTTCTGTTTTCAGTAGCCTTGCCCACAGCTTGCGGGAAAAAAATACCTAGTAGTGACAGAAGTACTGGAATGCTGATCTGCCATTATATCACCCTTCTCAACTGGAAGGACCGTCTCCAGATCCTCAGTCCCCAAGAGCGATTGGTAGGGTTTTTGGTAGGGTTGGTGGGGATAGCTTTTCACAAGCCTGTCTGTAAGAGCACTTTTAACATATAATGCTAAATGCTTGGTTACTGCTAAGTCAGAGTGCATCTGAACTGCTCTAATTCTGATCAGAATACCAAATTCGTCAAAGACGATTCATAAACGCAAGGACAATGCTGACAGCAGTGCATGCATTGAACACATCTCAACCCTTTAGAAATAAAGAGGAGATTTAAAAACTCCACTAGGGTCATGGATGAAGATCATTTTACTCAAGGCCTGTAATCAACTTAGGTGCCTCTTCTGTAGCCAGACCTAGCTCCTCACTGCTCAGCAGCTGTGGGAACCTGAAGTATGCTAGAAAGAATCAGAGTAGCTTCCTGAATCTAATGGCCAGTGGTACTAAATAAAACATCCCTGAGTCTGAGGGTTTTTTTTTTGGGGGGGTGGGGACAGAACAACACAATGATTGTTTACATCTGGGTTTTTTTTGGGGGGAGGGGGTGATTGTATTCTCTATTATTCTCACCTGCCTTGGTTGGCTCAGCTCTGGGAGAACAGTAAGGACATTCTCCACACCTAAGGACATTCTCCAAAGAGACATGAACAATTTTGCCTGAACCAAGGCCGACCACATTTCTTTCTGCAGCACCTAGCACAGCTTGGCAGCAGTACAGCTGAAAGATTAGTGCAATCTAATTAACTCCTTTAAAACTTCTGATCTATAAGACTGCCATTTCTTTTACCTTGTGCACCTTCTGTGTGAAAGTAAGATGTGCCTGCAAGTATAACATGCCTTCAGAATTTCTGAAGCTAATAACATCCACCCTCCAGCATCACTCCTGTTAAATTATGCTGTCATTCTAGTGTATTCACACTGATATCATTCTGCTCCATCGTGAGAAGATCCATTTATTATGAGCAAATCCTTCTCCTGTACACACCAATTATTTTACATAGGATGGATTGGAAGCAGGTCCCCTAATTACACCCTAGTCAACCAATCAAGTCTATAAACAAAATCTTTCACTCTCTTATTAGCTATTTTCCTTCCATCTATTATTCTCTGAATGTTTATGGGAGTTGTGTGTGTGTGTGTGTTTTAATCCATCAACAGCTGTACATTTTTCAAGTCCATATGCCCTAAAACTGTGGTTATTTTTCATATGGCTTCCAAATGCCCTTCTTGTTTTCTTCTCCTGACATCCAGAGCAGAATAAACCATCATTAAAGGCAGCACAGATTATACTGCCAATTAACAAAGTCTTTGGTGCTCTGGAAACCTACACTATTGTGGTTTTTTTCTGCTGCTGTTACTGGGAAAGAAGTTCAGTGGTGAAACTCCCAGCTCATCCACTCCTTTTTATTGCCCTTACAGTCTATCTGTCTGTCTAGTATTCAGTTCTTCTCTGTTCAAATAGTGGATGAATTTTAAAGAATCAATACCATCGCTGTTGATATAAGGTCTGGTATTTTTTTCCCAAGTCTGCTCTCTTAGTTCACTTGGTTTGTTTTGGGTTTTTTTTCATGCCATTGCTGCTATTACTGCCAATATTTACCCAAAGTTATGTTGTCTTTCTCACCAAATTTTGGTCATATTTGAATATCTCTGAGATGTTTTATGTAGACCTGTAAATTTCACCACTTGCATTTTCAAAGCATTAGATCCTGATGCTCTCAGCCAAATGACAAAAAGTTTTGCAGCTCTTGGTTTAGGGAAACGACAAAGTCCATCAGAGATTGTGGTATAGAGCCATATTGACCCACATGGCTGTGAAGGGCCATGCAGGGGTAGGAGTCTTCCAGTTTCTTACGTCCCCCTGCAAATAGATGTTCTAAATCTGAGAGCTGTGCCAACTTCTAACCAATCTGGGCAAGAACGTGCTTTCCTCTCCCATAAAACTGTCTTAAAAGAAAATAATTCTGATTGGAGCTCAGATCTGCAGTCTTGGGAACTCAGATTCAAATTCTCTTTCTGCATGATTCTTGCTTTGATTTGGCCTGGATAAATTCCAGGTGTCCACCAAAACCTCTCTGTCACTCCCCCTCCTCAAATGGACAGGGGAGAGGAAATATGATGAAAGGCTTGAGGTTCGAGACAAGGACAAGGAGAGATCACTCACCGATTACTGTCATGGACAAAACAGATTGAACTTGGGGACAAAAGGAAAGTTTAATTTATCACAAATCAAACCAGAGCAGGATAATGAGAAATAAAACCAGATCTTCAAACACCTTCCCCCAGCCCCTCCCTTCTTCCTGGGCTCAACTTCACTCCCATTTCTCTACCTCTTCCCCCCAGAGCGGCACAAGACGGGAAATGGTGGTTACAGTCAGTTCACCACACGTTGTCTCTGCTGCTCCTTCCTCCTCAGGAAGAAGACTTCCTCACACTCTTCCCCTGCTCCAGCATGAGATCCCTCTCATGGGAGACAGTTCTCCACAAACTTCTCCACCATGAGTCCTCCCCACAGGCTGCAGCTCTTCACGAACTGCCCCAGCGTGGGTCCCTTCCATGGTGTGCAGTCCTTCAGCAACAGGCTGCTCCAGCGTGGGTCCTCCACGGGGTCACAAGTCCTGCCAGAAAACCTGCTCCGATGTGGGCTCCTCTCTCCACAGGTCCACAGGTCCTGGCAGGAGTCTGCTCCATCACAGACTCCCCACGGGGTCACAGCTTCCTTCAGGCATCCACCTGCTCTGGCGTGGGGTCCCTTCCACAAGCTGCAGGTGGATATCTGCTCCATTGTAGACCTCCATGGGCTGCAGGGGGACAGCCTGCCTCCCCATGGTCTTCATCACAAGCTGCAAGGGAAAAGTCTCTGCTCCAGTGCCTGGAGCACCTCCTCCCCCTCCTTCTTCACTGACCTTGGTGTCTGCAGAGTTGTTTCTCTCACATCGTCTCACTCCTCTCGACTGCCATTTCCCTGCAGGTTTTTTTTTTCCCTTTCTTAAATATGTTATCACAGAGGCGCTACCACTGTCACTGATTGGCTTGGCCTTGTCCAGTGTCAGGTCCATCTTAGAGCCATCTGGCACTGGCTTTATCAGACATGGGCGAAGCTTCTGGCAGCTTCTCACAGAAGCCACCTCTATAGCCCCTCAGCTATCAAAACCTTGCCATGCAAACCCATAACAATCCTTACTGCTTCCCTAATGTACTGACTGCTTTGAGGTGAGTATCTTTTAGAGTCATGCTTGTACACAACAACTCATTGGATTAAGGCATAAGGATTTAAACGTCTCTTCCAGAGCCCTTCGAGTGCCATGAATGATGGTATTGGCTACTTTTCTTCCTTAAATAGAGAAAAAAGAAGAAAAATGAGCCAAAATCTTTGTGTCCTCACTTATGCCTTTTATAACATGGTTTGTACTTAGGTCAATTTTTGCCTGGATTGAGTAAGAGCATCAGCAGAACCTACACATTCAGAATACTCTTGGAGGGTTATTGCCAGAATTGTTCCTTTCTGGTGTTCAGCCCAACCTCCTTCTCTGTATTTCTGTCTCCCAGTCTCTACCCCCGTCCTTTTACCTTAGGCCAAGATACAAACTGGTGCAAAAGCAGTGCACGAAGCGAGAGCTTTTTCTCCAGTGACAGCACTGTGGAGACCAGTCTGTGGAACCACTTGCAAGCAGTGGTGTAGGAAGCATCTGGAACTGTGGGGGCTAAACCTAAGCAGGGTAAATTCAGGATATGGCTTGATACTAGTACTGAGACCTGTAAACCTGGAAGGCTATAAGTAGGACTCAAAATATTATGTACCCAAGATAAGAGGCTTGAGCTCCTAGGCTGCCTGTGTTTCTCTAAAAGTCATCACTTTGTACAGCCTAGAAACAGGAGTTATGGGAGTCCAGTATAGAGAAAAGTTCAGGTTTGGCATCTCAAAACCCATCAACTGTTCTCACCCACTCTTGTTTATCTGCCTTTAAACACTGAGATATTAACCTGTCAGTGAAGAAGGAACTATTGTAGCTTTTCATCTCATATATTTATTTCAATAAGGCTTTTATTTAATATATTTGCCACACTTGGATGGTTTTCCTAACACCCTTCTCAGAATAATTCCCCCTCTGCATTTGTCAAGGCAACTTGTGCTAATGTCGTGCTAGGAACAACCAGGCTTATAAATAGCAGAAATTAGAACACTTACTCAGGCGGTGAAGATAGAGTCCATGATAGCGTTGGAGAAAAAAAATTCCCTCTTTCTGTGGCCTCAGGAAGTTTTATAATATCTCTCTTTCCCAAGAGAAAAAATCCCTGTGTACATGCAGAATTTCAGAATAGCAAGCTGTCACGCATGTTTTAGAAAATATCTACAAAATCTGCTTAACTTCTTAGTGCAAGTAGTCAATTAAAAGTGTAGCAAACAGAAATTGCCATGTTCTGGTAATAAGTGCTGTGTCATTTCCTGACTGGTTATAGAAAATCTTCATCTTTTCTTTTGTCTTTCAATAACATCAATATATTAATTGGTGTGGTCATGCTTTCCAACACAAAGTTTAGGATCAGATGTATCTGCCCAAGAGAAGCACCAGTGGGCTGTAGCATTAAAAACAGAATGCCAGTCTTCCTTAGCCCGTTGTGTCACTCTTATTTCTAGCTAGGATATTTGGTTTTTCCTCTTTTAAGCATCTGTGTAATGACTTTGAGGTATCTAGAATTTGGCCTAGGTTGTGTGCACGTCTGATTACCTGTTTTTTCCCAAAAAAGGCAAAGAATTTTGCAAACAGTTTGCAAGACAGTAGCAGTTGGATCAAAGCTGTAGTGTTATATCTCAAAAACCAGTACTAAGGTCACTGTACATACAGTGTTAAGGAATGCAGCGGGCATGCTACTGTGAGCAGTGTGCTTGGCACAGTGCTCGTCTTGTACCTCCCTGCCATGTTCAGCATGGCTTTCCATAAATGCTCTGATATTTTTGAAAATTTGTACTTTTCTGGGCACAGATGCCTGTTGCCTGTAATTTTGAAGGGAGCAGTCACAGCTAGATCAGTGGTGGTATTGACATTATTTTGGGGTAATTTTTTTATCCTGACCAAAGCAATAAACACATTCATACTAAAATCAGAAAGTAATACTAGCCAAGGAATGAAAGGGAATGTAGAAAATTTTCCTTAGAAATTGATGCATTTTTAAGAGAGGTTAGCAGTGGCTACATAAACTAAAGAAAATTAGATGCCATGTTTATATTGTCAGGGTAATTTTTTTCTTCATTTTAATTCTGCTGCAACAAATACTCTTTTCCTTTTGCCATTGACTGAAATAATGCAAAAGACCATTTGTGCAGGCATTGTTCGGCTAGGGTCGTTTTCAGACAAATGTACATTGCTGTGGTATTGTGGCTGGGTACTCTGGTTCCCCACAGTTGCTCTGTGAAACTCTGCAGTGAAACTTTAAGCTTTCAGTTGAATTGGGCTGTGGTAATCTCATGTGCTGAATTCTTTTAGTAGGTGTCCACACAATGAGTGTGCACACTGGTAGCAGCAGCTGCCATGATTCAAACAAAGTTTTCAATACATGCAGAATTCAGAGCGTAATTGATTGTACTGAAGTCACAGAAGCTACCTGGGTAGCTACCTGGGTAGCTACCTTGCTGAACCAGGGCTCTGGGGAGAAGATGGTTGGTTTTAGTGTACTATGCAGTTTCCAGCAGTGTCAGGTCATGTTTTGCAAACTCTGCTTCTTGTTCTCCTGTGCTCTGATGGATGGGCACAAAGTCCCATAAATTATTTTCAAGACACAGCCCTTAAATGCAACAGGTTAGCAAAGGGCAGTGCCTCTGCATACACTCCCGAACAAGGCTGATCAATTGCAACTCAGCAGCAACAGGAAGGTGCAATTTATGGAGACCTTAACAGGTCAGGGACTGCTGGCTCTGAATGGACAGTGTTAGAAACCTTGTATGTGTTTCCATACATCCTGGCCAGGTTATTGAAACCCACTTTAGGCTCACAAATATGTACTTAAGCACCAGAATGAAAATGCTTAACTTTCTCAAAGTTGTCGAGTGTCTCCTGTTGACAACAGTTCAATCTGTCCTTCCTTGGTATAACAGGGCACATATATTTCAGGTTCTTCATGGGTGAGTGAATTTAGGAGTCTGGCTTTAAGCACTCATATTGGACTGTATTACTTTCTCCAGGCCATCTGCACCAAACATGACATTGAACTGATCCAACAACTGTGTAGTCCACAGGAGTTCTTACTCCCTGATGTACCTGATTGCTTCTTTATTGCTTGGGCTTTAAGTGTGTTTCTCTGAAGGCTAGTTCAGGCTAAAGCCTGAGCAAGTTAAAACCCTTAGCTGAAGTTAGTAATGCATCTTGATAAGAAATTAGATTTTGAAAAATCATCTTTCAACTCAAATTCAGTAAAAAACAGTTTTTGACACTTAACATACTTGCGGGTTACTGTTTTGGGTTTCAAAAAAGCATTTCCTCACTAAGTCTTTCAGAATTAGAGGCCTGCCACTTTCCTGTATAAGTGGGACAAAGGAGCTACGTTGCTTTGTGATTACTAAATGGGGAAGATTTTATAAATGCACGGTTCCACTTACTCATTGATTTGTAAGTGTTGTCCCTCTTCATTCTTCTTGAAGTCCTTCAGAGATCTGATTGTCATTTAATAGCTGCTTTCTCCCTCTCTTGTAGTTATAATTAGTGAAGTATATAAATATTACTTCATTAGTTCATGCTAGTTACTTGCCCTTAAGTTTAGCTGATATGAGGCAGATGGTTGAAGAGCTGAGTAAGTTTCAAATATCTGAAAGAACAGTTAATAATGGATAAAGTGAATTTGAAGTTGTTTTGCAGCAGGTAATCTGCAGAATGACAATCCTCTGGTTTTGTGTTATTTGTTACTTACTGTTCACACAGTAAAAAGTATGATTTTTATTATTCTTTAAAACAAGATTTACAGGGATGAATGATGAACCACAGTGTATGCAGAATACCATCTGCATAATTTAGGGGATTGCAACATAAAAGGCAACTAAAATAAGACTGCTTTTTCAGCAAGGGTAGCTGGTAAGTTTAAAAACAAGAAGATGTATCCAGTCTCATGCCATTTAGACTGCAGGGATTAATTATACTGAAAATCACACTAATGTAGGAAAGAATCAGCTTTCTTTTGGCTCCTAACAACTTGTCTATGTGATGCAAACTGTGGCATTGTCAACTCTGCTGTCACTGGGGGCATTTAGCAAGGAACTAAGAGAATCTGTAAGCAGGAAACAAAGATAACCTGGCATTCACACTTTACCAGGGAGTACTGGGTCTCTGTAATTTTTACATGGCAACAGAAACCAAGCTGAATAATGATCCAGCAAATCACAGGTTATGAAGTATAGAAAATAAAGCAGTCTCCTTCTGTCTCTGTAGATCTTTGAGAAGTCCTGTTGCATGCACACACCCTCCCCTCCCTGGTCAACACCTCTAACAAGTGTGTTCATCCGTGCAGAGCAGTTGACAGAAAGGAACTTCAGGATCATTTTCCCTGCCATTCCCCTTGAAACAGTCCTCTGTCAGTGTGATTCCCCAGGGCTACACAGAAAAGTATAGCAATTAATCCCATAAGTATTTTGATAGACAGCATAGATTGATAGGCAGTCTCTGGAGAATACTAAGCCCAGGTGGTCACATCAGTGACCTTCAGGAAAGGATGGCAGTGACAGCAGTGCCCACATCCAAGTCCTCAGCCTTATTCTTTAGTGTGACGTTAGGATTTTTCTCTTGACACCAGTGCCACCAGGAGAACCTTCAGGCTCAGGTGAACCTTCTTGCTGACTACTACCTGAGAATGAACAGAATACACTCTGCTACCACATCTTTGAGTTCCTCTCTCTCTAAAGACACAGTCAGTGAGGGATTTGAACACCATCATATCCAACCTTGATTAAAGTCAAAGGACTAGGAGCCAAATGATAACAAATCCCTGGCATAAGCTGTTGTTCTGACATTTTCATTTATGAGGAAGTTTTGTTCTGATTTTATAGTGTTCCTTCTTTATTACATTACTACTTAACAAAAAGTTTCATCATTCTTCAGAAATTCTGAGTTTACCAGAGATGCTGTTCCAGCTGACTGCAAAGAGATATATAACAACCGAGAGTTTGTGAAAGATAACAAAGGTAGCCATGTATTCATGCTCAATGCACTAGCTGGATTCCCTGTCATTTTAGACTGAGCAATTATGTGACTAAGTAATATCTGCAGTGCTATACCCTGAGAGTTTGTGTTGAATTTCATTGGCTCAAAACCTTGCAACACATGGCAAGAGATCTGTCCGTAGTCTTACCATAAGAAAATGTATCAGTCTCTGCTGCAGCTGGCTGCCTGTCTGTGACTGCCCTGTGTGAGATCAGGCACACATTGAGGGTGAGCTATGCAGATATGAAGAGAAGTCAGCAGACCACACAGAGAACAGTCATGAGTTAGCTTAGCAGATAAAGTCAACTCATTTGAAAACCAAATAAAAATGCCATGGAAATGGTAACTGCAAGCTGACATTTCGATGAATGTTGTTCAAATAAATTCAATGAAAGAGTCGAGAGGAGAGTTTTGGAAGAGACACTGTCAGTCTACACTTTTTCCACTGGCTCTTTCATATCACACTGTGTAAGCTGTATTTGTATGTGTTTTCCAAGGAAAAGGATAGTGTTTGGAACAGGAAGAGTACAAAGTAGACCTTTCCCAGTCACTATATAAACAGAGCAACCAATGAAAGGATTGGGGCTCCGCAAGCTTGACTGATGTAGGATATGAGAGTGTAACAAAGCAAGTGCATGAGTTTTAGGTGAAGATGTACCTGCATAAAGCCTGAAGGTTTCCAGTTTTACCCTTGGTGTGGTGTCTGTCACAGAATCACAGAATGGTAGGGGTTGGAAGGGACCACTGTGGGTCATCTAGTCCAACCCTCCTGCCGAAGCAGGGTCACCTACAGTAAGCTGCACAGGACCTTGTCCAGGTGGGTCATGAATACCTCCAGAGAAGGAGACTCCACAGCTTCCCTGGGCAGCCTGTTCCAGTGGTCCGTCACCCTCAGAGAGAAGAAGTTCTTCCTCATGTTCAGACGGAACTTCCTGTGCCTCAGTTTGTGCCCATTGCCCCTTGTCCTGTCACTGGGCACCACTGAAAAGAG
>Ga0065711_1031841_pt1 | contig 28610 bp, 26 predicted proteins | sample Hoacrofraction12_FD_59098 | JGI IMG/M metagenome (GOLD analysis project Ga0065711, IMG submission 59098) | Hoatzin crop microbial communities from Cojedes, Venezuela - Epithelial fraction 12 v2 (version 2) | ecosystem: Host-associated > Birds > Digestive system > Esophagus > Crop | place... | reverse complement strand
TTAAAAATCCCTCTTCACCATTATTGTTTAACATTAATGATTACCTAGGGACTAAACCCTCTGTTCCCAGACCTAATGTCCAGATGGGCAGGGCTGTACAAGGGACATGGCAGCATTGTTCGTGCTTTATGATTAACTAATTCCATCACCTTGGTTACACTAGCAAAAAGTGAGACCAGGAGGTTGAATAAGGGGTTGTTTTTTGAAATTCCGTTGCTGGGGGGGGGCAGCACGTGGATCTTGGGGCGGTTGCAGGTGATGCCTTCGGTGCCACAGTACTGCTGCTTAGAGTGCATAATGGCTAGCCTTTGTAATTCTGAAAGGGTTTTTGTGTTTCTTGTTCAGCTGCTGAGTGTTGAACGGCTCAATCTGTATGCAGCCTCCCTCAGGGTGTGCTTTCTTCTCTTTGAGAGCATGAGAGAGCATCTGAAGTTCCAGTTGGAGGTGAGTTTTTTGAGTATGGCTGGATGCCTAGTAATAGTTTATTGGGCTTCGGCAGTAAGATGCAGTCTAAATATCAATTTACCTTTGTATAAATGACTCAGTGGGTTACGAGTAGGCTGTGTAGGCCTTTTCTTGTTGGATAATAAAATGACTTTGAGACTGGTGTATTGCACTGCTTGCCTTCGTACTGGTTTTTTAGAACAGTAAATCGAGGTGCGCTGAATGGTGGAACTGTTTGAAACCTTCTTACAACCTCCTTCGGAATGAGCCATCGTTAAAGATGGAGTGTCATGTGGGAAGAGGAAGCTGAAATCTATTTCTGTAGTCCTCAAAGCTGTTCACTGTCCTGCTTTCTTTTTTCTTTCCTTAAACTGAGCTGCCCTGTGTTTCTGCCAGATGTACATCAAGAAGCTGATGGAAATAATCACTGTGGAGAACCCGAAGATGCCCTACGAAATGAAGGAGATGGCTTTGGAAGCCATTGTTCAGCTGTGGCGCATTCCCAGTTTCGTGACCGAGCTCTACATTAACTACGACTGTGACTACTACTGCGCCAACCTCTTCGAGGAGCTCACCAAGCTGCTTTCCAAGGTGTTCACCGAGGGCTGCCGGCCTCGGCGCGGGCGGGGGCAGCGGCGGGGGGCCCAAGGGGAAGCCAGCACCGCAGGGCGAGGGTAAGCGCAGGTGCAGAACTTAGGAATGGGAGCGGTGAAAAGATTCGGGGTGAGGAGTCTGTAGAGGTGAAGGGGGCCATTTAACATTTGGAAGCAGAAGAGATAAGAGTAGCCATGATGTTTTAATAACATCAGAGCAGATAAGCCGTTAGTTACGTGCTCTAAAGCTCTGTGTGAAAAGTTTGGGGTGTTCTGTGGTATGCTTTAGGCTTCCCCAAGCTGTGCGGGAAACTTCTTCCCCCGTTATGGTGGGAGAGGCATGAAAGTTGACTAATACTTACATTTTATTTCCCAGAATGCCTTCCCAGTTTCTGGGCAGCTGTATACTGTCCATCTCCTGTCTCTGGAAGCGTTGCTGACAGTGATAGATAGCACTGAGGCACATTGCCAGGCCAAAGTGCTGAGTAACATACATCAACAAGAGAAGGAAGTTATCAAATCCAGCCCAGAAACCGTGAACAGCACCAAAGAAACAAGCAATAGTAAGACCTCTTTCTTTGATGTTTTGATATTAAGCTTAGCCTTGTGCTAAACTTGCAGATCTCATTTTGGTAGCTGATGTAGTAAGCTCCTTAAATATATATTTTCAGTCTTCCTGTTGTATGTTTTATAACTGCACACTGATGTTAATAACCTTGCTATTTGTAAAATGCACAGATACTCAAATGCGCCCCTCGTGAAGCTTTATATAAAGGCCGTGTCAAGGCTGGCGGTCACAGCAGAAGGCGGGTGTGCCATAGAATTCAGGCAGACAGAATACTGAGTATTCGCAGTTCCTGGGGGGAATTCCTTTGAATAAGCATGTTTTCAGTCTAGAGTGATCAGTGCATTATTTCTCTCTTGCTAGCTTTTCCCATGGCTTATGGGTTTGTTTATGTGTGAGTTTGGTTTTCTTTTTTCACTTCTACAGATAATGAGAGAGCGCTCAGCGAGGCAAAACCTTCCAGTGCAGTCTCGGAGCCGGCTGGGGCGTGTCCTCCCACCAGTGGGTGCCTGATGGCTGACCAGATGAAGGAAAGCTGCGTGGAACTGGAAGGAGGAAGCGAGGCAGGTAATAGTCTCCGTGGTACCCTGACAGTCTGAGTGCGTATTTGCTGAGAACGGTCCTGACACTTGCTGTCTGGACCTGCTGTACTGTAGACCTCTAACTGCCGTGTGTTCAAAATTAGAAGGAGGTATGTGGTGAATATTTGTTTATTATTTGTGTGCTGTGTATGCCTACTAACTGGATCTGGTGTGTGCCTTTGGGTAAAAGTGTGTGAAACTCATACCACTGCTTAGTCTTTGTAAGGCAATCAGGGGCTCTCCGGGGGATCAGTAATGGTAGGTAGTCAGAATAGCCAGAAAATTAGATCTTGTGAATGTGTGACATTGCCCAGGGCAAGAAGCTACTATGCGATTATGCTGAAGAAAATGTGGGTGGGAGGACTGTAGTAATTGAATAGTAGGAGTGTGACTGCCGTTCGCAGGGCGGCCCATTGCAGCAGCACTCCATGACTGAAAGTTGTGCTGGGACACTACAGCGGGCTGAGTGCGGCTCTGGGGACAGGCTTGACTGTAACAACACTTTGTCCTTCTAGCTGAGAAGAATATCCTCAGGAAGCCTACTCGGTTTTCTTGCATCCTTCCAAGCCCTCAGGAACTTACGCAGATTAAGAACAAAAAGAAGGTATGGTTTGCAACATACTACAAATGGACCTTTGAGTGTTCTCCTTGTTTCCCATCCCATGTGGGCTTCGCATGACTGGTCATATTTCATAAATTTTGAGTTTTAGTCTTTGCTGCTAAGAATTAGTCACTGAAAATTCTGCTATGCTGCAGGGACAGCAGTGATTGTTATCTGTTCCGGTTTAGTTATGCTAAAAGTCGCAAGAGGTGTTGGGGAAAATTTGTGAGCTAGGTCCATCTAATTTCTGTGTGGGAAAGCTGCTGGATCTAGTGTGCATCATGTGGAGCTGATCGGGTACTTTCATCAAAAAGGGCGGGTTCCCTACGCTTAGCAAAGCTGCAAGTGGGGAGTGTACCGAGGGGCCCGTAGTAGGCATCAGCAGTCCAGCCTGCTACTCGATTTGTTTATTCCCATGTTTGCTTTATCGTAAGGATGTCTTGATTGCAGCAAAGCTATTCGTTGTCTAGATGTCTGGTTTTTTGAACTCCATTAATCCAAGTTACAGCCAAACTCTGTACAGTTTTTCTGTTCCCTGACTGGTCCCAGTCTAGGTCTAGTGTTGGCAGAAGTGCTCCATGCTGATGGCTTTGTATTTATCTGTGGTCTTGTGTCAAACATCAAGTACTGGCCTGCTTGTTCACCTCCAGAGACAGTGGATGAATATATCTAAAATCCCTGCGGGTTACATGGGATTGGTCTTTTTTGGTTGGGTTGTTTTTGTGGGTTTTTTCATTCACAGATGTCCTTTGTACAGATTTTGCTCTCTTTGCACAACACGTACATGAGGTAGGTTATTTAGGAATTGAGAGATTACTAAATTTCGATATGAAAATGACACTTATGCTAGATAAAACACGAGTGGCTGCAGTAGTTACGGGGTAAGGAGCGAGGTGATATGGTGGAAGAAGAAATTAATGTCTTTGAACAGTTCATTGGTGGTAAAGAGAAAGGTTGTTGGTTTGTACCTGACTAAAAGGCTTCTGACTTCTCCCTCCGGTGTAGGTGGTTTTATTTTACATTATTGCAAGGGAGTGGTGGTCGTATTTGTTTAAACTTACTTAAACAAAAATACTGAAGAAAGTACAACAGATCTCTTTCTGCTGCCGCACTGATCTGTGCTTTGTGGTCTGCTCTGGCAGTCTGCGGGTCTAAATGTGATTTAGGGCATTGGTTTCTCTCTAGGAAGTCTGCTGCAGTACTTAGGAACTTGGTTCTTCACCTTCAGCACAGTGCTGCAGTGGGATGGTGCGGACTGGCTTCCCGAGCCACAAGGACAGTGGAGGGAAGTGATTGTCAGCGCGGTCTTCAGAGGAACCACCGAGTTTTGGCATTAGCTAATTTCTAAGAAATGAATATTGATTTCATTACTGTTTCATTTGTAGCCATTTGCTTTGCATTAGAGCTGGCTTCCATGGTAACTTTGCTACTGGACCATGTGTCAGAGTCCGTTGTTGAGAAGGGAGCTTGCATCGTGCTTCCACTGTTCTGACTGAAAACCTCTGATAATACTCCAGCCTTACTGTGCTGGAAAACAAGGTGAGAGGCAATCAAGAGCATTGCCAGTGGCTGAGAATTCCTTAAAGAAAGTTCCAAGCGACCTTAGAAAAAGGGCAGTGGCTTACACTACAGCAGAGGACAGAAGGATGTTCAGAAGTCTCTGTTAGTTTGCCTGGGGAAAATCCTTTCCTGACCCTAAATCTGCATGTGGTTTCATCCTGAGCGTGTAAGCAGGGCACACAAATCATTCAGCTGAAGTAATGTTGATGCTGGCATGGCACCAGCGTGTTTGCTGCCTTTAACCTGCGAAGCACTAGACGTTGCCACAGCTGGAAGGAGGAAAAAAGCTAAATAAAAGCAGAAGACAAATCATGCATCAAATGGAAAGGGTTTTTTGATGTTCCCAAAGGCAATGACTAGAAGCTCAGAAGTGTAGGACGGACATGATTATAAACACCGTGCAACCTGCCAGCAGTCGGGTCTGCTTTCGGCTGGCCTGGAGAAGTACAACCAGTCCATAGGATGCCCCGGGGCTTGGGTTAGGGGCTTCACAGCTGCACAGAAATGCTGCTAGCATCCTGCAGTTCCTGCAGGCCTGTGACACCGGGGCAGCACATGGTCATTACTTTGCCATGCCCTCACAGGGTCCTTGTGTGCTCCGTGCTATTTCAGGGTCTGCGTTTCACTGCAATTCGAGAATGTTCACACAGGCTGGGGAAGCCAAGAACAGAGGGCTGGTGGCTTCTGAGGTGCTGAGGAGCCCAGGAGAGCTAGTAATCATGATGGTCACGAATTTAGTTCACTAGGTCGTCACTAGCAGTTTGATCGTGATAGGAGCTACCAGGGAACTGACATTTATTCTGGTGCCTTAGTAAAGTTCATACAGTTGTTTGTGCGTTTGGTTTTTCTGAACACCACCAAGAACATTTGGTTAACCCTTGCTTGGTCAGGTTTTATTACAGTGACTGTGATGCAGTCTAGTTTCCTAAAACAAGAATCGGGCAGGGCAGAGTAGTTGACTTCCCTTCAAAACCGAAAATGCACCTGCTCTTCCCAGCCTGCAGATAGCCTTGTCGTGCTGGAATACCAGATGTTCCTGGGACCAGGTCTCACTAGCAGAGTGTTTGCTGGTTCTTAGTGTAAGCTTTTGCAGCACTTCTTCCTTGTACCTGCTGAATAAGCACCAAGGATTCCTGCTGTGTGTCTCCAGGCAGCGAGGGAGAGTGCGAGAGCCAGCTGGCAAAGGGGATGGAGCAAGGCATGGAGCAGTGCTGCTGCTGTAACTGGGTAGAGTTGATCTTGCCACATGTCTGGGGCTCATCAGAGACCTTCCTCTGCTCGGTTTACGTACTAGAGCAGGTGAGGCATTTGGGGTAGCAGAGCTCATTGCTTGGTGAAGTGTCAAAGCTTGTCGAAGATGGCAGCTCGTGCTTGCTCTGTCCAGTATTGTTTGATAGTGAATTGTTGTGATGAGTGCAGGTTTTCTGGCCTTGGTTCGCCTGCCTGCTGCATTACACAGTGCAGTAAATTTGATCATGCTGAGGTTGATCTATGTTCCGATTTGCTTTTGGTTCAAATGCCAAGAACAATCTAAAGTAAGAAATGCACTTCAGGCTTGTAATTATCAGAATGTCTCCTTCAGCTCCTGATAACTGGCACAGAGCAGTTCAACCAAAAGCCAAAGAAAGGGATACAGTTTCTGCAGGAGAAGAATCTTCTTGCCACCCCCATCGACAACAATGAGGTGGCCAGGTGGCTGCGGGAAAATCCTCGCCTGGACAAAAAGATGATTGGGGAATTTGTGAGTGACCGTAAGAACATAGACTTGCTGGAAAGCTTTGTTGGGTGAGTATCTTTCTGCATCCCTTTGATCAGAAAGGGGTGAAAGTTAAGAGTGATTAAAAAAGCAGTAGAACAGTCAGTCCTGGAGGCATTGGATTTGTATTGCTTGATTCTGTGTGTACTGCTGTGCCTTAATTCTATGCATCTCTTGCGTATGGCATCACTTTAGATAGATGTGATAGTGTATTAGCCGAGCTCCTTTCTACTAGGGTCGGTCTCTGAAGACTGGAGAGATGCTTACATATATAATCACCTGTAGGACTGTTGACTCTGCTGTTGTTTTTTTGCCCGTTCACTGTATATTTCTTCTCACCCTCCCCTCTTTAGTGTCTGTTCTCTGTGAAATCTGCTGTTCTGATGCTGAAACAAATAACATTGTAGTCAGTAAGTTTATCATACCTTTCCCATCTGGTTTCAGTTTCTCATTGCATTTCATTCTTCTTGCAGAACCTTCAGCTTCCAAGGTTTAAGGCTGGATGAAGCTTTACGACTTTACCTAGAGGCCTTCAGATTACCAGGAGAGGCACCTGTAATCCAGAGACTGTTGGAAGCCTTCACAGAACATTGGAGGGTGTGTACTTGGTGGGCAGAAAGCTCAAACCTGCGTTTTCTTGTGCGTCTGCTTGCCACGATGGACACATTGGATCAAACTGCCTCTATAAGCTTACTGTGCCCTGCAGACAGCAGCTCTTGTTTTGTAGGAGGTGGAAGTGGGACACAGATTTCCAGGGTGTTTTTTGGAAGCTGGAGCCAGAGCCTGGGCGTTTTTTGTTTGTCCCAGAGATTATTCAGTACCGTGGATAGGAAAATGGCTGTCTTAGGTCACCGATATCACTGTTCCTGAAGGACTAATTTGTGCATACGTTTGCCTTTCAGAAATCAAATGGGTCCCCGTTTGCTAATAGCGATGCCTGCTTTGCCCTGGCCTATGCAGTTATTATGCTGAACACTGACCAGCACAACCATAACGTCCGCAAGCAGAACGTCCCGATGACTCTGGAGGTGAGTGTTACCAGCGTAGGCACCTGTCTTCTCTGGTTTGATAGCAGTGTAGTGACTGTTTTTGTCTCAGTGGCATTCTCTTTTTTCCCTGGCATTCATCACTCACGTACACAATACGTGTGCAGCACTGATGTTGAGTACAGTTGGAGAGGGGAGTTGTGGGCAAGGGGCAGTCTGAAGAAGTATGAGCTTAGCAGACAGCTTGCCAAGTTCATCAGGAGGCTCCTGTGTGTGTGAGCAAACTGCATCCTAAGATGTAGTAAGAATGAGAAGATTGTTGAACCACTGTGGGCTTGTAGAGAGTTCAAGTCCTGTGAGTGTCGGTGCAGTGGTACAGACCTGTCGTTCTGAGGTCCAGCCTCAGCTCAGCACATGTGTTGTGTCTCCTTCCCTGGTGGGCAGAGACAGGGGCTGCTGCACACCACTGCCACTAGGAATAGCATTTAGTCTTGGAACTTCGAGGCTGCGTATGGAGGAGCGCAGGAAAATCTCCTTCTGGTCCCATGAAAAACAAATGTTCTGAGCATAGTCAGGCAGTAAGAGCTGGAGATATTAGGAATTAACATTGGTGTAACTTTTTTCAGGAGTTTCGGAAGAACCTGAAAGGTGTGAATGGAGGCAAAGACTTTGAACAGGACATTTTGGAAGACATGTACCATGCCATCAAGTAAGAATCAACCTGTCATCTCCTTGTATGCACAGAACAAACCAGAGTTGTTTGGTCTGTGAGACCTCTGGAGAGTACGGAGAGAGACTTACCGATCATGTGCCTGTTTGCCTCAGACCACCTTCCAGCTCCATGTGGGGCTGTGCTAACAAGCCTGTCACAGCGGTTGGGCTGGATTTGTGTCTTTGGATTCTTGCCACCCTATTTTAATTCACAGAGCTTAAGCTAAAGTTTAAAAAAATACGTTACTTCTGTCAACATGCAAAAGAATGGCTGAGCAAGACCAGCGCATGTGAAATGCTGTATCTAAGAAGGCTCTGCTCTCCAGACCAGGCCTTTAGGCTGCGTTAGAGATATTTCTGTAGTTCTAGAGATAGTATCTCATCCCCAGGACAGCGCTGGTGCCCTGACATAACATTTCCAGGTCTCGGTTTCATATCTTCTGCTTTTGAGCTCTTCATATGAGGCTGCTGTCTGCACCAATCTCTTCTGCCACCCCTGAAGCACTTGGCACACTGACCAGTATTTGAGGAGAATTAGGAGACTTCCTGGTGGCTGAGGCCCTGTTGGTTTCTGCACAGCCTAGCTCTGGGCAGGAGCTTTAATAACAGCTCGGAAATCTAGCCTGTCAGTAAATCCAGGGCCAGCCGATTTGAAGCTGAGAGGATTACATCTCCGAGGAGCCCGGGTGCGACTCTGCCTCTCGGCTGGTTTCGGTCTGCAGCGGCAGGCAGTGGCTCGGGCTGGACACCGGGCAGTGTGGTTTGGCTGACCTTCCCTTTTGCGCCTGCTCTGGGAAGCTGGGGATGCTGCCTGGACAGAATATCTAGAGATTCATCAAGAGGTAGCTCAAGCTTCAAACAGGAGCTCTGGTTTTGATTGGCCTCTCTCCCTGAGGCTGTTCTTAATGCTTTGGGTAGTACCCTGAGAACATCCTCCTATCTTTGAGTTACCTAGTGCCTCTGTCACAGCCTGTTCCCTTTTATCCACCCTGCACCAGATACTTCAGCTTTTTCAGGATGTTCTATGGCTAAAACGATTGTTGTATTATTTCAGTGTTGCTCCATCTCAGATTGCCTCAGTGTCATAGATGAGATTGAGGAACTGTTTATTTTCTTTGTATCATAAAACAAAAATCTGATTGTAATCTGTACAAAGTAGTGCATGATCTCTTCAGGATCTCAGCATTTCACTTTTGAACCCAATTTAATTTCCTGAGATTTTCCAAGTAAACCTATTCACTTCCTTCTGTTAATGTTAATCATATATGGGTTCTTAGAAAAAAATACGCTATTGACTGCAAAGTTTTTTCCAGTATTATCTCAGTAATGATTGCTCTTGTCAAAATATGGAGGCACCTGAAACTGAGAAGAGCTTGTTTCTTACACATAAACAAAGAGGGTTTTTTTATAGTTGTTAGCACATGAAAATTGCTTTTTTAGCAACTGAAGCATGTTATTTTTTGATTGTTGCAGAAAGACCTCTCCTTTTCAGACTGGCTGCATTCTGCTGTTCTTAGTAGATTTGAGACTCTTGTTCAATTAGCTGGTCGTTTGCAGAGGGTTATCTCTTGTGCAGTGTTACCCAGGTCTAGGGAGTATGTATTTAGGCTTGATATATTTTAACCAGGTATTGCAAGTACTGCTTGGCATTAATCATAATTGGTTTGTTATTGTATAGCTTTAATCCAGTTAGAGTAGGGAGCTGTGATACCCTGGTTATGAATCACGCATCATACATTTGGTTTCTTGTTTTATCTTTAATTTTGTACTACTTAGCTTTCTGATATTTGATTTTGGCATAATATGAATATTTGCATTATTCTGATACAAAGGTACTCATGCCTACTGTTGACTGCAGTAGTATAACAATTTAATTTTTTTTCTTATCTGGGAGCAATGAGATACGCAGAGCACTCTGACGGGGTGAGAGTTGGGGTGGGGGGTGAAGCTATGCCAGCGTGGTGTCCAAAAATTCCCATCACTGAACTGCAGCAGGAGTTGCGTTTTGCGCTGTGTGGTGGGTAGCTGCTGCTTCAGTACTGTCCTGGCAGGGTTGCTGCTGGGAGCCACCAGGCTTTACATCCAGGATATCAAAGAGGGGCAGGGGAAGCAGGCTGGCCGAGGAAAACAGAATGTTTTGGGAGCTGGCAGAATCACTCCAGAGTAGATACCGCTTAGCTTTGGGACCACGTAATGAAAGGCACTGTGTAAATGTTAGATTTGGCTCAGAATGAAAGATTCAACCTTTCTGCCTTCCTCACTGGTAGGAATGATGAGATAGTGATGCCAGAAGAACAGACGGGCCTGGTGAAGGAAAACTATATCTGGAATGTCCTGCTTCATCGTGGTGCCACTGACGAGGGGATATTTCTCCATGTGCCTCCCGGAAGCTATGACCATGATCTCTTCACCATGACATGGGGGCCAACCATTGCAGCACTTTCTTATGTTTTTGACAAGAGCTTAGACGAAACAATCATCCAGAAGGCTATCTCTGGCTTCAGGTAACTCTTGCATCCATGGAGACCCAGAAGAGTTAAAGGATGGCCGCTGTCTCCTGTTTACCTGCTAGAGACATCACTGAATATCAACTGTTTCTTTTCCTTGCAGTTGAAGAGCATTTTATTGTGACCTATGGTCATCTAGTTCTGTCAGTTGTATTGATTCATCCCAGCTTGGTCTCTCTTGGTTGCTGCTCACTGTTTGGCTTGACTGCTTGCAGTGTAGTAATAAATCAGAGTGCTGGTGTATGTATTTTTAAACTCCGAACTGGTTCCATTTGGAAGACCTTCTGACATAGCTGTGGCACTTAGAAGCGAGGGGGAAAGGTCACTCTTAACTTGCACGGTGATGCTGGCAAAATCCCTGTGTACGAACAAACCCTCTCATGTGTATGAGACCATAGCTGGGGCTAAATGGGATGGGGGATTTTTTTTTTTTTTGCTTTTTATCTTTCCCAGATGACTAGTGTTCAAAAAACTTGCTATCTGTGAGGAACTGCATTGGAGTCGTCTTTGGTCATGCTTAGATCCAGACCAAATGATGCCTTAAGCATAGTTTTAAAGCTCTGTAGTTACACTGCTGTAGCCATGATCTCTTGGTACCTAGACCTTCAGCGCTACCGCCAGTCTCAGCAACTCTCCCTCTCATGTCAAGATGGGAGATTGGGTATGCTGGCTTGGGTGCTAATGGTCTGTCTGTTTTGACTCACTGCTTGGAAGTGATCCTTGCATCAGCCCAGACAAATATCAGGATCTATGGACGAGGACTGAGATTATTTGAGAGATAATAGTAGACTTCTGTACATCAGCATTCGTTATGAGTGGGTGGAGAGGAAGGTCGACAGAGAGGCTCTGTGATTTGCTGTCCTGTAGACAGACTTGTCTGTGCTGACCTGTTACATTACTGTCTGTTTTCTGCTTTCCCCAGGAAATGTGCAATGATTTCCGCTCACTATGGCCTGAGTGATGTGTTTGACAATCTCATCATTTCTCTCTGCAAGTTTACAGCCCTCAGCAGTGAGGTGAGTTTGCAAGGAGGGGAAAGAAGCATGGCTTTTAGTATATGGGAGCTCGCTTCCTCTGTTAAGCAGCAGTGCTTGCTTAGTTTAGTTATCGCAGGGTCTGTAGGTATCTGTCAGTCCCTGCCCAGAGGTTTCTGGAGAGGCAACGGAAAGTGTGTAGTGAAGTAGGGCTTCCACAGGGCAGGGTCAAATACGCAGATTCCCTGCTTCTCACTCACAAGTGGCAGCTTGTGCAGCGCAGAATGCCATGATGTGGAAGTGTTTATTCTACCCGCTTGATCGGAGGAGCCTTAGATCTCCCTGTGATCAAGGCAGTGACCATCCGTGATCCCAAGCAAGTTTATGCATTTCGGCTATTGAATATTTAGAGAGGGAGCCTATGCAGTGCTGAGAGGGACTCTTCTGTGAGCTGCTTCTTCCAGTGTGCAGGGGCTGTGCGTCCACCCAGCGTAAAGGGGTTAGGAAAAAAAATTTGTCGGCTGGTGTGTGAAGTCTGGTAGTAAGATCGGCTGTTAGCCCCGCTTTTGGCAAGCCCCAAGGACAGGTTCCGTGGATTGTACTGTGAGAATACATTCAAGGTACAGTGGTTGGTGTAAGCTGTTATTGCCCAAATCTGTGTGTTACTGCATCAGCCTGTTTTTCCCGAGGTGTTTGGTAGACAGGGTGTGGCAGACCGTGCTTTGTGCAGGGAGAAGATGACAGCAGCTCCTTTAAAGGGTCAGAACTCACAAAGAAGCTCACAGCGTTGCTCTGAGAACCAGTCCAAGACCTGCGGTGAGCAGAACAGAATTGCCACACATACAAAAACGAGAAACAAGATCATTTGAGACTGAAAGCATGGGAGTAATTTTTTTAAGGTGGTGGAATTGTTTGGACTGGGTGTTTTGTATCCCTTGCATTCTGGCATTGGTTGCAGTAAAAAAGTACCAGGTTGACTATTTAAAGACAAATCCCGAGCAGTGGGGTTGCTGTAGATTCCCTCTTCCTCCACAGCTCACAAGAGGAAAGATGAAATACTTGATCCTGTCCAGGCATACCAGACCTCGAGACTACCAATAGATAACACGAGCAGAGGAATGTCTGCCATGAAACAACTGTTTGACACAGATTTACGCAGCAGAAGCAAGTAGACTAAGCCCTCCGAGGCACCAGCTATTGCCAGCTGCATCCCATCTAGCTGTGAGACTGGAATCTGGAGCAGTCCGAGGTCTGTGTAAATTAAGCGAGCATGTCTTTTGGTGATGACATAGAATCAGGGACTTCTGGATTTGAAGAAGGCTGTGAGTTCTTATCTTTGGCCAGGTTCCAAGTACACCAATTACTTTCTGCTGTCCTAAATTGCTGTAAGGCTTGGAGACAGTAGTGGAACACGACAACTGAACAAATATTTGAGAGACAGTCTGGTGGAAGGGGAAGAGGAGGGACTGTCTTCAGGGGCCGAGGAGGCAAAACAAAGAGCAACTGTTAGGAAGCAAGGGAAAAACATCAAAGTATCACTTAGCTGCTAGTCCCTTCCCAGGTCGGGTCATCCTGGTGGTCGGGTGTCCTCTCTGAGCACTGCAATTGCTGTCCATGGCCCCTTTGGCTGAAAGAGGAGGAATGGAAAGGAACATGGAGGGGGATTAAGTGATTTAAGAAGAGCGAGTGCCCCACTTCTTGAGCCACAGTGAAGACTCGTACTGACTCAGCGTATAAGTAGCAGCAAAACCCCTGTGTGTTTTAGTTTGGTGGTTGTGGCTTCTTGCCACAGTGCAAAGCCACGCGTATTGCTGTTTGCGCTCGGAGACTGCAGTGGTGTGTGGATTCGTGTGGTTTCCCCATAGCAACAATGGGAAAAACAAATGGTTGTCACATCTCTGCCAGACTTCCAGACTGGCACTGCTAACGGAGTTTACCTCTAGATCAAAGACCTATTTTGATAATAGTTTTGCCAGCGGTCTGGCTGAAGCAAGAGCTAGCTTTTCTGAACTTCAGGTCTGAGATTAGAAGAGCCGCGTTTTCAGTCCATCCTATCTCCTGTCCTCTCTCTGCTTTCTTGATGAAGGAGTAGGTGTGGGTTTCGTCCACACAAGCGAGAGAGTGGCAAAGCCCATCCCTTGTCAAAAGGAATGTTGCAATGAGCTGAAGTAACTGCAGAAACACGGAGCATGTTACAGTGTCTGGTGCCGGCTTACGTGGTTGCTGGGTTTTCTGTTGTGTTGGCAGCATGTACTTGGTTGGTTTAAATGACTTAGCACGCTTCTTGTAGTTTGAAAAGCTGTGAGTGCGTTAAACGGATTAGGAGGAGCTGTGATCCAGCAATTACTGGCAGAGGCTGCATGTCAGAGTTCCTCGCTCCTCCTTTGAATCTTGCTGTTCAGTAGTGGTAGGAGTAGCTTTGCAAGTCAGTAATACTTTTGGCCATAGTTTACTTCTCTAACAGTAAAGTGGAGTAATTGCTGCTTCCAGAGGAGATGTGGTACTTCTTGTGGAAGGCTTTGATCCTGGAGTGAGTTCCCGTAGCAGAACAAATTAGTGAGTTTTCAGCAAGCACTTTCAAAATGCTGTGTTGTTGTCATTGTTGGAGAGCTCACATCTAGGTGGTTCAGTGATTCAGCTTGTATCAGATAAGCCGTCTTGTCCTTGGTTTTGTGCAAAGTGAATATGAGCTGAGGAGTTATCCAAGCATCGTACGCGGAATTGTTGTCTTTCCTGTAACCAGTTCTGAACAGCCTGCCCTAATTCGTGTTGAAAAGAAAACATCTCTTGCTGACTGATTGCCACCCCCTCTTCTTTCCTGCAGTCTACTGAGAACCTGCCCACTGTTTTTGGAAGTAATCCCAAGGCCCATATTGCAGCAAAGACTGTGTTTCACTTGGCCCATCGCCACGGTGACATTCTGCGGGAGGGCTGGAAAAACATCATGGAGGCCATGCTACAGCTTTTCCGAGCAGAGCTGCTGCCCAAGGCCATGGTGGAGGTAATAACAGCCGGCCCGCAGGCAGCTGAAGAGTCGGGGAGTGCAAAGGTGGCTTTTCATAGAACCAGCTCAAAGAGGAGGAGAGCTCTCTTGCAAAGGCCTGGCTTTGGTAAAGCGTGTCCAGAGCTAGAAAGCCTGCAAAGGGTGTAATGTTCAAGTTAAGTGCAGGCTGCAGCTGCTTTTGTAAGGCTTCATTTTTTTCTAATTTTAGTTTTTGTTGGATTTGATAAATTCCAGCATTCATTGTACTTGAACAGATTTTGAATATTGTGTCAGAGAGCCATGCTTATAGGCATGAAATGTTGGAGCACAGCATTGGTGTTGCCGGGTGGGAGTGCCGCTTTACTGAAGGGCTGAGGGCGTGAAGAGCTGAGGTTGACTCAGATCCTGTGGCTGGGTGTAGTGTTTCATCACTAGGTGAAACATTATGGGGTAATCTACAAAAAAATAGACGACTGATCATATGCATGTTCTGGTCTGTCTGCCAGGTCGAAGACTTTGTGGATCCTAATGGCAAAATCTATCTGCAACGTGAGGAGACACCGTCTAACCGGTGAGTGGTGTCGACAGCCCAGGCACTGCTTTTTGCTCCAAAGCTGGAGAATAACATGATCTCTTGTGTTCTCACTGATGCTGGTGTCTTTTAATTTGCAGTGGTGAATCTACAGTGCTGAGTTTTGTTAGTTGGCTCACCCTCAGTGGGACAGAGCAGTCTGGTATGAGAGGGCCATCTACAGAGACACAGGAGGCAAAGCGAGCTGCTCTGGAATGCATAAAGGTAACATACAGGCTGTGAAAGAACCTGCCGGTGTTCACGGTGACAGTACCATGTGGGTAACAGGCAAGAGAAGCGTGAATAGGCATGGTTCTAGGCAGTATTGCGGGCTCCAGAGGAGGACTTGGGAATTGTAAGAAACTGCAGAGGACCATATATGCACTGACAGCCAAAGGGTCTTGTGTGCTGTTACGTGCAAATGTAGTAACACGCGAAAACAGAAACGATTCCTCATAAGAGGCTGGCATCTGCCCTTGGCGTCACAGTCCTTCAGCTGAGACAAATTAATAAGTTCTCAAATGACTAATCTTTTCCAAGACAGTGTGAAGGCATATGGTGCCAACACAATCTGAACCTGGGGTTTGAGCAGTGTGTGTGGACAGAGGAGTTACCTGTTAAAATTGGTGTAGCACAGATCAGGTCTGTTAAAGGTAATTGATGTTAAAGGAGTGAACTAGCTGGCAGGAGTTTTCCTCCAGGCAGTTGTGTTCAAGCCACTATCTATATCTTTCCCAGGAACAAGCTGTGTTTCTGGAGAATCTGTTTGTGTGCCTTCCCCATCCCCCAGATGCACAGTCCTCTTCTGTCTTTTGCAGCAATGTGATCCTGAGAAGTTGATCACAGAAAGCAAATTCCTCCAGCTTGAATCCCTCCAGGAGCTCATGAAGGTGAGAGAGATGTTGGGCAAGGGACTGGGCTGGTGATAGAACAAGTACGCTGTGCATGATCATGGATGTGCGCTGTGTACTTGCCTAGCTCCTCCCTCCCCAAAGGAGGTCTTGGACCTGTCTGGGATATGAAACCAGTGATTAGTTCAGCTGTTACATGTAACTTCCGTGCTGACAGCCACCACTGCTGTAGTAGTAGAGGAAGACGCTAAACCGTGGAATGCGTTCTAAAAGCCTTGAGGAGGTCATGGTAAGTCTTTGGAAATAGGTATAGCTCTGTGTAGGAGCTTAAGGTTATGCTTTTTCATCTCTCCTGGTGTGCTGCGTGCCTAGTGAGAACATTGTAAAAGGCCGCTTTAGAGGCAAGAGCTGTACAGAAATACTTGACTGTGTGTCCCCAGGGAGTGTGGTAGCTGGCTCCTGTGGGAGACATAATAAGGCTCCTGGCTTTCAGAATTCCTCTCAGACTTTGTCAGAGCTTGACATCTTTGAAGCTCATATTGCATCTTGCATCATTAAGAAAAAAACCCCACAATTTTCCGTATATTAACTTGACCTCTATCCAGCGCGTTTTTGATAGACTGCGCATGACCTCACCAGGCAGTGGAGTGCAGTTTTGCCCAGACTCAAAGCATTCTGTTGGTCCTCGCTTGTTGGTCCCCCAGTTTTGGGGGCTTGTGATTCACATTTCCTGTGAAAACAGGAAAAACATTTCCTGGCTTTTTTTCTAGGCTCTAATCTCTGTGACTCCTGATGAGGAGACATACGATGAAGAGGACGCTGCCTTCTGCTTGGAGATGCTTCTGAGGATTGTGCTAGAGAATAGGTATGACCTTGAAATACATGCAGCTTCACTGTAAATGTCCCTGCTTTACTGCAGCTGCTGCCTGGGTCTGGAGGATGAGTTCCTTCTGTGCTTGATCTGCCAGCAGAAGCAGCATGTGGCTGTAATTTCAGGGTTTAGCAATTCCACTCTAGCATGTGCAAACAGAGGGGCTGCTTGCCCGTGAATTACTGCTTGATATCCTGAGAACATAAACTAAACTCTGGAGGCAGAATTCTCCCACATGATTGCTTTGCGAGTAATGAAGTAGATAAGAAATTCGATGGCTTTGATTTTCCTGTGTGTCTGTTCTTATGTCTCCCGGCTGGAGTTTTTCATTGAAATGAAGAAATACCAGGTTGTCTGGAGTTCTGGGAGAGGCAGCTGGATCCCTCGTGTCTCATCTCCTTTCATCCTACCCTTTCCCTCCTCCTGTTGTGGCTAGGGACCGTGTGACCTGCGTCTGGCAAACTGTCCGAGACCACCTCTATCACCTCTGTGTCCATGCGATGGAGTTCTGCTTCCTGGTGGAGAGAGCAGTGGTGGGGCTGCTGAGACTGGCAATTCGGCTCCTTCGTCGGGAAGAAATCAGCGCACAGGTAAGGGGTTTTTGAAAGTCAGTTACGGGGTTTTGTGGCAACACCTGGCAACACAGAAAACCAATTGCTGTTGGATGGACCCATGTGTAACCTCTCTGTGCTGCAGGTAGCAACAAACAGCAGTTGTAAGTAACTCTAAATAAATGAAGGGGGGTTTTACTGGAGAATGTAGTGTCAATAATGCGGTGTGTTATTCTTGTCTCCTTCTCTGGCCAGGTTCTCCTCTCATTACGTATCCTGCTCATGATGAAGCCAAACGTGCTGTCCAGAGTTAGCCACGAGGTTGCCTACGGCCTCCATGAACTCCTGAAGACCAATGCTGCCAACATTCACTCTGGGGATGACTGGTACACGCTCTTCACCCTCCTGGAGTGTATCGGGTCTGGGGTGAAGCCGCCTGCAGCCCTGCAGGTTACAGCAAGGGCAGATAACGACACAGGTAAGACAGGCCAGCTTTTGCTAGGAAATCTGATGCCTGCCTGCCAGATAAGCAGCTGCTTCCTCAAGCTTTTCAATTAGCAAAGGGGTCTGCAAGAAAACAAAGCTGATATTAAACTACATTAGCAAGATTAAAGACCAGCACCTGCTGTTCCCTTCTACACTGTGGTCTGTCTCTACTCTTCCTGCTCCGTGAGCAGCAGTCCAGGTGCTAGTCCCTGGGAGAGCAGTAGGAGGAAAACTGATAGCAGTTGTAGCAGCTGTAGAAGGTCTTTGCTCTACCCAAGGAGCCTTTTCTGCTGGTTGTGGTCTGGTGCCTTGGGTAATATAGCATTAATCTCTCATCTGGGTGTGTAATGTAAACCCAGCTGTTGTTTCTGTCATCCTTGCTTCTTTGATGGGACTGACTCCTTTCTGTCCCTGTTTTGAGGATCTCATAAAGGGTCTTGTTCTTTAAAATTCTATTTCCAAATCCATTTGTGGTCAAAGTGCCTGAACCATTCCCACAAGACCAAACCCCTATTTCCCACTTCTCTTGACTATGTTAGAAAGACGCTCTTTTCAGCAAATTGTTCCTGTTTCGCTCTAGCCAGCTGGCAATGTATTTGAGGCTGACAGCTTCAGACTTTTAAAGCAAACAGCAAGAAAAAAGTTTTCCAGAAGCCTTCATTTTGCTCTTTGCTTTTCTAGAACTTGCTTGCTGGGTCCCAATGCTTTGTGCTACACAGGTGAGAGAAACCTGGTTTTGCAAAACCGCTATGGCCTTTGCCTTCTGGGCTAATGCTGGCTGTCTTCTCCCTTTTTTTTTTTTTTTTAAATACTGCTTCTGTTGTCTTTGCTGATTGAGCAAACTACTTGACTGTGACACCTTGCACATCAGAACATTAGTTCTCTTTACCTCCTCCTGAAAATTTTCGGTGCGCTGTGTTCACAGCAGGTCTGTTTCTCTGCTGGTGAGTTTCTAGGTACCACTGAATGATGGAGAGAATGAATTTTTGCCTCTAAATAATATTATATCAGTAGCTTAAATCTGGCCCTTGGATAGATTTCCGTGCTTGGGTTATGAAATTTATCTGACAGGTGTGGTAGGTGCTAGTGTAGGTTGCTGTTCCTGAGTCTCTCCCAGTATTAGTGTGGAGCTGAGTGACCCCAGAGGCCCTGTGTGAGTCGTGTCTGTCCGTGTTGTGCTTTTGGAGCTGTCTTGGCTGAACCCAGCACCTCCAGTAGTTCCTCAAGTGTGTAGCACATCTGATTCTTCCCCAAGGTCAAAGCACTGGACTTCTGCCCTTTTTAGATCGATGGTCAGGCTGACGAGTGACATAGCAGAGGATGGAAAGCCCCTTCCCTCTGAAGGGGAAAGCCAAGCAGACCTACGGGGGAGAGACCTGTGTGTGCTGCTGCCTCCTGTGCGTGCTCCTGTCGTAGCTGTTCTTCCTCTCACAGGAGCAGAGGGCTGGCCCGGTTTGGTGGTTCCTAGCTGGTGCCGATCTGACTGATCGGGATTGCTTCTCCCTTATCCGCAGCTGCTCTTCCAGGTTCTAGATTTGGCTTTGATCTGAAACCCATGCCTTTTGTTTTGAAGGTGCTCAGTCAGACAGCGAGGTGTCCTCCTCCTGTCATCCGAGTGACACGAGCCTGGACCGTGGCTACACCTCGGATTCGGAGGTGTACACAGACCACGGGAAGCCAGGCAAGATGCATCGCTCGGTGACAGACGTGGATGTCATGAACAGCGGCTGGCTAGTGGTGAGTAGCCGGTGGGCTCCCGGTGCCTGAAAAAGACTACTCCTAGCGTGGCTGTGGGCAGAGGGTGTGGTGGGGAGAGAAAGAAGACAGTAGAAAATAGCTAAGATGAGCTGACAATGTAAAGGCAGATTGCGAGGAGAAAGCTTGGAAGCAAGTGAGGAAGAAAGGGGAATGGATCCTACAGAAACATTCCCTGTTGGCTTCAGAAGAAAGGCTCTTTCAGCGTGTGCATGAGGTGCTGCTAGTTATGCTACCCTCTCCTGCTACCCCCTTGCTGTTCCTTGCAGGTTGGGAAAGATGACATCGACACCTCCAGATCCACTGCTGGGCTCAACAGGCTGGGGCCGTCTCCTCTTGTCAACCAGTACAGCCTGACTGTGGGGCTGGATTTGGGCCCGCACGACACGAAGTCTCTGATGAAGTGCGTAGAGTCCCTATCCTTCATTGTGCGAGATGCTGCCCATGTGACACCGGAGAACTTCGAGCTCTGTGTCAAAACCATCCGCATCTTTGTGGAGGCGAGCTTGAATGGGGGTAAGATGGCCCTTGGTGTGACAGTCAGGGTTGGGCTTGGGGTGGCCGGTCAGCAAGAAGTGTGAAGTACATTGTCAGGGAATGTGTCCCCAGCCCCTAGGAGATGGTCTGCTGTGAGAGAAGCGTCCTGGGTCCTGCTGGCAGCAGGGACCTTACTCTTAATCCTCTCTCTGAGATGGAAGGGAAGTTTGGAGCTGATGTGGAGGTGGCAGCACCAGCTGTTGCTGACGGCTGTTCCTGAGAGGTGTTGGGTGCCTCTTCAAGCGGGTAGTTGTCATTTCACAGGACAGGGTCCTCCACTGGGGATATCAAGAGGTGGCTGCTGTGTGTGTTGAAGGGCAGAAGGTCTTGTGGTGGAGTGTGTAGACGGTATGTTGCTGCCTTTCTAGGCTACAAGTCCCAGGAGAGGAGGGGGAAGAGCCACAGGTATGACAGTAAATCCAGTCGGTTAAAAAAAAAGCCAAAGGAGAGCTCCACACGGCGATCACGAGCCTTGAGCCAGCACCAGGCACACACACACAGTGATGAGGACGAGGATGAGAGCATCCCTGCCAGCTACCACACTGTGTCTTTACAGGTTAGTCAGGACGTAAGTATAGCAAGGATTTCCTCCTCTCCTTTCCCATACGCAGGGTCTGGCTAGGGAACCACTGGGATTCTTCAGGGGCGAGGCGGGGCTGCATACTGGCTTAGCGGGAACTGCATGGCGGAGGGTGGCTCTGGTGGCAGTGTGTGGTTCTGCAGTGAAAGAGGAAGACTGCGATTTGGGCAGGCGAAAGCAGAATAGCAGCGGAGAGAGAAGTCCTCTGAAAAGCATGGAGTGTGGGGTTTGGAGCTGCGAGTCACTGTAGCAGGCGAGATGGATGTGCATCAAGAGCATTTGTAGGCGTGAAGTTCGTGTAGGATTAGCGAGGAGTCTGACAGGGCGTCTGAGCTGGTGGAGAGGGGAAAGCCCTGCGGGCTGAGGCACTGGGATTTCAAGTACGGAGGACTGGGGTGAGGGAGTCCTTCCTCTCTCCAGCTGTTGCCCCAAAGGTGTGAAGGCACAGACCTGCTGGCTGCCAGGCTGCTGGGCCTCAGTTCAGTAATAAAGTGACTCAAATGCTGTCATGTGCCCATACGGAGCTGTTCTGAGGCAGCTTTGCACGTGCTTCATGATTCTTTTTGTTGGGGGGGAAAAAAAAAGAAGTTGCAGCGAGTTATCCCTGGATGGCACAGCTGAGTCACTGGGTTTCTCCCTCTGCCTGGGAGAGGCAACGCTCTGTGCCAGGAAAGGCTCCGTTCTTTCTCTTGGCAGGAGTGAGATGGTGTTCCTCAAAGGTGGGATTGACATGGCTACGGAACTGACACAAATCTTGCTGAAGATGCCTGGCACTTGACCACTTAGGGAGGGCACAGACAGCAGGGCCTGACACTGTCTCCGTAGCTATACGTGGTCCTGTACATACAGGAAGCAGGCTTGAGTAGCCGTGAGCCTTTCAGCGTTGGTTTGGGGAAGAGCAGACACCGAGGTTGCTTCAATAATATAAGTCCTGTGTGTTGCTTAACGTGGTGCTTGGCTTGCAGCTCCTGGACCTCATGCACACCTTGCACACACGAGCGGCCACCATCTACAGCTCCTGGGCAGAGGAGCAACGCCATCTAGAGACAGCGGGGAGGAGGATCCAGGCAGATTCCCGAACGCTGTGGTCCAACTGCTGGTGTCCTTTGCTACAGGGTAAAGCCATCCCCGTGTGATGAGAGCGAGCAGAGACGCTTCCGAAACAATGGCAGCACTCAGGAAAGCTGATGAGCCAAGAACTAACTGCAGAAAGTGGGCAGAGGCTGTTTTTAGGGTCTGTTGTAATTGAAAAAGAGCTTGGGTCAGATCTGGAAAGGTATCTGTAGCATGAGTTAGCTGCCAGCTTGCTTCTGGGTCTGACAGTAGATTCCCAGTCTGTGGCCTGGAACAAATATAACCCTTTTTTCTTTTTTTTTTTTTTTTTTTCCCCCCTCCCCCCAGAGAGTTTGACCTTCATTAGGCTTTTCACCCTGGACTGAGGAAGTAGGGATGTGGCAGTTTACCTGTGGGCTTTACCCTGCATCCCTCTCTCGCAGGTATTGCGTGGCTGTGCTGTGACGCCCGACGCCAGGTACGGATGCAGGCACTCACTTACTTGCAGCGGGCCCTCCTGGTACATGACCTTCAGGCCCTGGATGCCCTGGAATGGGAGTCCTGCTTCAACAAGGTAACCTCTTGGTGGGGCCGGGTATGTAGGCAGGACAGCATTGTCAGGAAGAGCAAAGCTGTGTGCGAGAGTGGCAGCACTGTCTTCTTGAGCAGCTTGTTCACCACAACAGACAAGGCGTTACCTAGTCCAATACTGTGAAAAGCTCCTCTCTGCTCAGGCTTCCGACACAGCCTCTTGGAGTGTTGAAATGAATCCACTCGTTGCCACTTCCCGTTGCTTCTCGCATGCTCTCTACCAGTCCCAAAAGCCAGCTCCTTCCCGTAAGGCTGCCTGTGCTGATTTCACCAGTCGCTTTCCAGCTCTGAAATCCCAGTGTGTCTGATCCAACAGGTGCTGTTCCCTCTGCTGACCAAGCTACTCGAGAACATCAGCCCAGCTGATGTTGGTGGGATGGAGGAAACTAGGATGAGAGCCTCAACGCTACTCTCAAAGGTGAGCATGCTTCTGCTGCCTGAAAGCTCAGGGGAAACCACGTGCCTCAAGAGAACCAAACTGTTTGCTGAATTAGCTTCTTGGCACCTCTGGTCTGGAGAGGTGTCAGTGCGCTAGTCTGACTCTCTCTGGTGCTGGGCTTCTCCACCACCGTCTGCTGTTGGGACATGCCTTCTTTCCAGAACTGTCTCTGTGATCCTGGCCTTCGGAAAAGTTGCCAGGAAGGAGTTTGTGACTTTATGAAGAATGGAGAGAGAAGCATTTCGCCCGACCTTAGCTGAAGACAGTCTGTTCTAGTGGTGAAACGGTGCCTGTCATAAGCTGATAGTACTGCCCTAAGGCAGAGCGTCTGGAAGGGCTGGGGGAGGTGGTGATGCAGACTGGAGCAGCCTCACGCAGAGGAGATGAGACCTGCTCCCTGCACATGCAGCTGAGGAGAGCGAGGCCGCTGGTGTCCTCAGGCAGGGCTGTGTGGGCTCCTAGCCCACTGCACGGAGGGGGGAACTCCAGATTTGCGTGACTGGCTTGCAAAGCCATGAGCAGCAGCCCTGATACTACTTGTTGACAGTAGTTGTGGGGCTTTTTTTTCCTAGGTGTTCCTACAGCATCTCTCCCCGCTGCTCTCACTGACCACCTTTGCTGCCCTGTGGCTGACAATCCTGGACTTTATGGACAAATACATGCATGCTGGCTCCAGCGACTTACTGGTAAGGTGCTGAAAGTGATGCTGCAGTGCTTCAGACAATCATTCATCAGTTTTAGCCTTCTAAACTTGAAAGGTGGTTTGGTTTGGGGTGGTTTTTTTAACCTTTTAATCCTCCCCAAACCATTTTGTTCCATGGCCTCTCCCCTTGGCCTCTGTTTCCAAGGCAGCCCATCAGCTGTTCTGAGCTGTTGTTCGCTGCTGTATGTCCGTTCTGTGTGTCCTGAGCAGAGTCTCTGATTGCAGCTGGAGGCCATCCCAGAGTCTCTGAAGAATATGCTGCTCGTAATGGATACGGCTGGGATATTCCACAGTGCTGACTCACGGACGGGATACTCGGATCTCTGGGAGATCACCTGGGAGCGGATTGACTGTTTCTTACCTAGGCTGCGGGATGAGCTCTTCAAACAGACAGTCATCCAAGGTACGAGGGGCTGAAAAACCTCAAGAAAACAGGTCGTGGACCCAGTGCTTGCACCTTGTCCAGTACCCAGCTGCCGTAGTGCCGGGATGCAGATGAAATGATAGGTGCAGGAGCCTGTGGGAGTTCGGCACAAGCAGGGCAAACTGAGGGTGGGCAAAAGGAGTGAGCAAACTGGTGTGTGGGCTCACTGCTTGGTTTGTCTTCCTAGACCCTGTCCCCAGCCTACCGACGGAGCAGCAGCACCAGAAATCAATCGTGTCTGCCCTGCCCGCTTCTCCTGCAGGGGATGTGAGACCAGCCACCCACCTGGCTCCTTTGGAGAAGCCCTGTGAACTGGGTGCCAGCGGTGAGTCCTGTTTTCTTCTTTCCAGAATCGTCTCCCTAGCACAGTGGCGTGGATCTGCTTTTCCTTGGTTTAGCGTGATCTGCAGTGACCAGGCCTCTGGTGGTGTGGAACCGTCGTGCTTCCAAACGGATAGGTTGTGGCCTTCTCGCTGAGGTCATTGGGGTGGGCAGAGGTTGGGGAGGAATGCCTGTGGTTGGCACCGACTCCTCAGGGCCTGGTATGAAGGTATGTGGAAGGGGCGAGTCTGGAAAGGCCCCCGCATTGATCTGCAGCCCTGCTTAGCTTTGAGCTTGAAGGTGACTTTGTCAGGGCCTGTGTAAGGATGTGTTTCGTCTCTTCCTTCCTCCAGAGTCCGAGAGAGCCGCTGCACCTGCCTCGCCCACCATCAGCACCTCTGCCCCTCCGTCTTTCGCAGCCTCGGCTCCGGCGAAGACAAGCCCGGTCACAGACATACCTCCCACGACAGCCCAGCCGCCGCTCATCCTGCAGCCTCTCGCCTCTCCGCTGCAGGTTGGGGTGCCGCCTATGACGCTGCCAATCATTCTCAACCCAGCCCTAATCGAAGCCACCTCTCCTGTTCCCCTCCTAGCTACTCCACGGCCCGCTGACCCCGTGACAACCTCTGAAGTCAATTAGCTTGCGGGTGTCTGAGAACTGTCTGCCGAGGAAGCTCTGTGGGGGGAGGATGCTGGCCAAATGTTTTCTGGTAGCGGGCACGTTTGTTTTAGAAGATGATGCTAACCTGAGCATGAGGGCTGCTGCCACAGTCCCTGTGGAGCACATCACGTTCTGCTCCCTGCTTGGGGCAACCACCTAGAAATCTGCCTAGAAATCCCTGTCTTCTGGAATGGGTGCCCAGTCTCCTTGCTGCCTGCACAACCTCAGGGACCAGGCAGCACCCGCACCCAGCAGCCCGGGAGCAAGCTGCCACCAGCTCATGTGGTGAGGAGGGAAGTCTCTTTGATGTTGCACCGGAGAGGGGCTGCAGGACAGGACTGCCTCTCAGATCGCTCGGTCTGGTCCCTGGACGGTTCCCCAGCCATCCTCTATCTTTCCTGCCCGTGCTTCTGCTCGCACTGCTTTCTTTGGGCTCTGGCCATGCCTGGGTTCAGCAGGTTGAGAATGTTGTGTGGAAATGTGGATTGCTTACAGTGCAGCTCCCAGCTTGCTACGTAGGGCTTCTGGTCTGCTGCAGCCACACGCTTTCCTTCTGCAACACGGATCACAGCGATCGCCGTGCCAGACAGGGAGCCGGGAGCCTGGCACGGGCGGCACTGCTTTCCTCCTGCTGTGAATGTCATCGGGCTTGCTGCTCGGAGGGAGCAGGCTCGGAGGGCTCTGCCCAGCTGAGCAGATGAGAAGGAAACGCAGAGTCCCGTGGGCTGAGAGCAGAGCACCGTGGCCGTCTCTCAAACAGCGCTTGGGCGGCCACTCGCCCGGGGCGCACTGCAGTGCCGTGGTGTCCACCGCTTGCCGCCTCGGCCTTTCCGTGTCCAGCCCCGTTCCTGAGGAGACCATCCTCTTCAGCTAGGGAAGACGTGGGGATCTGTGGCACCTGCTGACCCAGCAAGTCTGCCGTGCTTTCTCCCGGCAGCTCTGCAGAGATTGCACCCGTCGGCGTGTTCCGCTCGTTGGGAGCCCACCTCCTCCTCCGCCTAGAACGCTGCTGCTGCCGAGGCCCGGAGAGCCGTTGTGCTTCTGCCTCACAGCGAGGATGTCCCGCTCTTCCAGAGCAGAGCTGGCTGCCTGGCAAGCGCCGCATCTCTGTTCTTCCTCCTCTCTCGATTAGTTGGCTAAATCCTCAATAATATCAATCTTGGGAATCCCACGGGTGACGGGGAGGGGCATGGGCGTGACTCCAACCCAGCGTGTGCTGTACTGAGAGGAACCTGTGGCTGGGGTGGGAGTACAACCAGTGTACATACAGAGTAAATGGCTACAGATCCAATGGACTTTTTACAGTGTAATAAATACACCCTGTAAATGAACGCTCTGGTGTTCCACTCCTGTTCTGTCACAGTTCTGCGGGTCAGAGCTTTGGGAAGCGTGGAGTTTAGCTGTCAAGGTGCCGTGCCCATCTGCCAGGCCCTGGCTCCATATGCCAGGGTGCTCCGATGGCGCGCGCGGGCTGCGGGGAGCACGGAGGGCCTGGCCCAGACAACCGGTAGGCTCCGGGGGGCTGCAGCGGAGGCTGGCTGCTGAGGGGCTGAGCAGAAACGGTCCCCAGCTTGGGCGAAGCGGGGCAGTGGCAGCTAGATTGCTCTTCCTCCTGGCAGCAGTTTGGTGTCGGCTGTAAAATTCCCGGTGTTGCATTGGTGTGTGCTCGTGCGCTGCCAGGGCTGAGGGCAGAGACTGGGGCTGAGGAGCAGGCGCCCTGCGGCATCTCGGCACACAGCCGGGACACAGACCTCGGTGACGACGCGGCTGACTTCGGAGAACAGAGCGTTTTCCATCTGGTGAGGAAGAAATCCTCGTTTCCACCGACAGGACTTGGAGAGGGCGTGAGAAATCCCAGGCTCTTCCAGGGCTAATGGCTTGCCGTGGATATGGACACCCACACGTCCTTCCCTCCTGGTGTTTTCTACTTTGTCTTGCGGCAAGATCCACGCAGTGCCAGCGTGTCCTTAGAGCTGCGCCAGGCACCGATGCCTTCCCTGTCGCAAGGATTCCAGGAGGCTCCCACGGCCTTGATAAGGGGTTTAAAAACTTGGAGTTTGTTTGAATTGTGTGAGCAAAAGTCTAAATATTGCGTAATGGACAAGCAATGCACATACTAGGAAAGTCCCGTTAATAAATCCTGGTTCCCTTACCCCATTTCCGCCGTTCTGGAAGATCTTCACTGCTGCAGCCACCTCTTCCTCACCCTCACTGCTTCCCGGTCGTGTCCTTCCAGCCCTGAGATGTTTCCATCCAGGCAGCTGAGTCCTTGCGCTGCCATGGCCCTGCTGCATCCAGCCTGCCTCTGGCTTGTGTTCCTGAGCCTCTGCTTTTATTTACAGCTCTGTTTTTCCGAGCTGTCTCCAAAACGCTCACTGCAGCCTTCAGATGATTAACTCTTTGTAAACCGTTGCGCAACTGTCGAGTGCCTGGATGTCAGCTCTGCTGCCCTCTGATCCCCGGACCGTCCTTTGACTTCTTGGAGTGGTGTCAGCTCCCAGCAAAGCGCAGTTTTTCCAGCTGCCTGAGGTAGCTGTTTGGGCGGACACCATGTTTGAAACTGGGTTTGCCAGCCCAGTTTCTGCGTCTTCATTCAGAGGGTTGTGGTGCACAGCAGAAGCCACCTGAGGAAAATGCAGGAAGCGGGACTGGAATGGAAGGAATGTCAACTGGAAAGGCAGACAGAATTGTACTTTAAACAGTTTTCACTAGACTGTAAATAGGAGTGGACTGGAAAAACAGGAAATAAAATAGTCCTTAAATGTTGTTTGGATTTTGCAGTGGTGAGGTTTCCTCTGTTGCAGGGAAAAAAGAACAGGGAAAGTGTTTGAACCGAAAGGAGAGCAGAATCAACTGACAGGTAGCGTGTGCTGGGGTCCGTATGCTTATCGACAAGTCTCTTAAACTCTATTTGTAACTTAAATTTCATAAAAGCCATGCTACCAGCGGCTGTTGGTTCACCACACTGGCCTTCAGGTGTGTCCCAGCATGCACCTTCGCTAGAAAGCCTTGGGCTTCCTTCTCCTTTTGACAGGCCTGGCTCGCTGTTTTCCAGAGCAGGCTGCGCAGACGTCGCTGTGGTTTGGATTTACGTGCCCCTTCTGTTCCTGTTCACGAACTTCCACGCTTCAGCACGTGTCGGAAGGAGGGGTTACTGTGGAGCTGACGTTCCCTCCTGGTGTGAAGCTTCCGAGGGGGAGAAAGCCCTGTGGAAAGATAAGCCCTGGCTGTAAAACATGCATTTGGCACTGAAACTCGTGAAACTGAAGCAAAGCTGCTTTTAGATTCGATTTTTGAATTGAACCTGAGCGTACCCAGAAGACCCGGTCCCTAGGGAAGGTTTCCATGAAGGATCTTCCCCCACTGAGCTGGCTTGTTTGCAAGTCGCCCTCCCTGCTACAACCACCAGCCATTGAACGCCGTGGAAGAATCTGTGCCAGTCGTGGAGCCTGAAGTGCCCTGACACTGCGGTGCCCGATCCTCTGCCCCGGCTGCGCGGGAGGGAGCAGCCCCAGGGGCTCCGTACGCTCAGCCCAGAGCCCGGCCAAGGCTGCAGGGCTGGCCCCGTGCCCACTGCATGGTCGGCCGTGTTCCACACCACGGGGGCTGCCGGGAGAGGCAGGGACCGGTGCCTGCCGGCGGGCAGGGGTGCGGGGGCAGCTCTGGGAACGCAGCCCCCTGCGGAACAGAGTGGTGGAGCGTGACTCCTGCGGCGACAGGCCAGGGAACAGGCTGGTGAACAGCAAGGAGAGACCCTGGGCATGCGAGGAGGCTGCATGGAGTGCGATTTGGCGCGGCGGGAGAGGAGATCCCCAGACTACACGTCCCAGTGTGCAATACGACTGCTCCAGTTGCACGGCTGCACCCTGGGGCGGAACGACCCCAGGCACCAGGACAGGCTGGGGCGGACCTGCTGGAGAGCAGCTCTGCGGAGAGGGACTGGGAGTGCTGGGGG
>Ga0065711_1031842_pt1 | contig 28612 bp, 14 predicted proteins | sample Hoacrofraction12_FD_59098 | JGI IMG/M metagenome (GOLD analysis project Ga0065711, IMG submission 59098) | Hoatzin crop microbial communities from Cojedes, Venezuela - Epithelial fraction 12 v2 (version 2) | ecosystem: Host-associated > Birds > Digestive system > Esophagus > Crop | place... | reverse complement strand
TTTTTTTTTTTCAGTTTCCTTTTCTGCCCTCACCTGGCACGGGGCTGGACAAATGCCAGTGCCAAGGAAAGCATCACAGTGGAGGACAGGAGACTGCTCCTCTGTACTGTTAAACTATATTCTTGAGTCATATTGGATAAGAAGAAGGTGTTAGTGTAAAGTAGATAGGGTTTACAAAATCACATAGTTAAAGTTGCCCAAGTATCCTAACTTAAGGAAGTTGGCTTTGTGCCTAGATGATCTGCATGTTAATAGCTTGTATCGGAGGTTGATTGTCTGCAGAGAGGCAAGTTTCAATGTTCCGCTGTTTCTTTCAGTGCTCAGCAAAGGAAGAAATCAGTCACCTTAGTCAATAAAATTTAGAATAAATTATGTGGAATTAGTGGAACTTGAAGTAACAAAGTTTTATATAAAAAATACTTCCAGTAATTTTATGTTTCATAAAAATAGACTCATATCTTTATGTTTTTGTTTTTTTAAAAAAGTTTAAGGAGCTTTTAATACTCACATGTACTATTTTGAACACAGTATATGCAAAATGTATTGAATATATGCTAGGAGAGAGCAGCTAAAGAAGTCTAAGATGATAGCTCACTTCTGCTACTTACATATAATAAGTTTTAATCAGGTCAGGATTTCGGTAAGTGCTTTGGATCTATGTGGCTTTGCAGCTCAGGAGTTAGGGCCTTAGTCATTAATTCAGATCTTATTAAAGCCTTATATTTTAGTTAAGCACTGGAATAGACTGTGAAAACTCCATTAGTGAAGATTTAAGAAGGGGTTAGACATAAATGTCTTGAGCGACATTGTAGGAATAGCTGATCATGCCTTGGTGCACTGAGATAGATTGGGTGACCTCTCAAGGTCCTGTCAGTCTATTAGCAACTATTTTTCTGCCGAGCTGCGAATTTTTTCTCAGCATAGCTCAATGCTGCTTAGAACAGCAAGTTTGAGTGCCTACAGTTCAAAAGAGTTTTGCTGAATGTAGTTCCACGCAGCGCCATGTGTTGCTACCAGCAGATTTGTTATGAATGTTTCAGTGGGAATACTGTATTCTGTGCTGCTTTGAAACAAGCCAGAAGCGTTGTTACAGCTTTACTCAATTCAAGGATGGCACGGTTCTTGAGCTTTATCTGTCAGTTGAGAGTGCCTTGAAAACACCAGAGTGTAAATGCTCAGGTCTATGTAGGGCCAGTGTTTTAAAGACTAAATAATACCGAAAGTTCGTGTGTATACTTGGGTTTTTTTTGTATCCTAAACTTTGAGAAGGTTAAAGGGGGGGGAGGCGGGCGGGAAGTTTTCAGTTAAATCCTATAACTGTATTTAAAAGTTGTTGGGTAAGTCTGGAAGTTCCGATTGATGAAAACTAGGAATTACCTGGGATTAACTTCAGACTTATGCAGGTAATTTATTTAAATTATAATTCCAAAGCATAGTTAAATCATCACCTATGTTACTCATTGGCATGTAACTTCTAGATAATGATTTTTAAATGGTGTGATTCAGATGTCTTGTCTGCTTATTTGTGTACTTAAAACATCGTCCTGCACTGATGCAGAGTGCATAATTCTTGATTTGTCCAATTGGTAAGTCTAAGAATATAACAGGTTTTTTATTATATCTTAATTGGGGGATACGATTCTGCTGTAAGGCAGGAATTACATGGAAAAGTCCGTAGTTATATAATATACTGAACTCTTAATGGTTTAAAGACTGGTTACTAACCTGTATGCTCAAGCCCAACATTAATAATTAGGAAATGTTGAGGTTAACGGCGGAAGAATTATACCAAAAGCTACAAATGGTATCAATTTTGTAAGGGATTTTAAAATAACTGACAAATGTAGTCGGGTAAAAAAGTTAAAATATTTGGCAGAGAGGCAACTTAAACATCCCAAAATAGTCTAACAGTAGTTTAAACACAAAGAGAAGTTTCTGGGGGAGGAAGAAGATATAGTGTGATGTCTAATATCAAAGAAGCTTTGGGGACAAACTTATGTCCTTCAGAAAAAAATTCTGTTAAAACATAAAGTTCAGCAAGGTAAGTCCAAATTAGCAGAACTTTGATTTGCAAACCAAATTGAGAATGGAAATACTAAACTAAATCTAAAACTTTGAGTGTATACTAGCTGTGATATTATTAATGAAACTAACGGGCAAAATAGGAAAAAATGAGCACTACAGGAAATGTAAAGATTTGTCCACTTAATATTTCAATTAATATGGTTTAGATACCTGTAAAAAAAAACTGTGATGTGAATGATGGGTACCTAGTATTATTATTAAAATAAGATATTCTACACTAAATTTTTAAGTTCAAGTTGCTGTTGTGGATGCTAGATGGTGTATTTGATGTACAAGATTACCCTTGTGGGTCCAGTGCTAATGAGAAGGATACATGGAATAGTGTTAGATTTATTGTGCAGGTGCCAAAGATAGTGCAATTTTGCCAGACTTCTGAGATGAATTGGATCTCTTGCAATAAGTGTTGGAACCATAAAAAAAAAAAAATCAAAAAAAACACAACAACATTACAAGTGTCATTAAGACTGTAGATCAATATATAGTTGTAGTGTGTAGAGCGCAGCACATTGCCTGCTTCACAAAAAGTGATTAATTGATTGTGGGTGGGATGTGGGCTACATTTTTTGATGTACTCCTTCCTTACACAGGATTTTGTATGATTATATTTTCTCAATACCAATACCCTAACATATGCCATTATTTGCTACCTCTTGGTCCCTTCCAGTGCGGTTATTTATGGGCATGCATTACTGGTGAAGAAGTGAAATAATCTAAATTTAAAATAAATTTAAAATCTTCTTTAAACTGTCTTTTTGCTGGGAAAATATTGTACTTGATTATATCCTAAGAGTTCAGTGGGTTTAAACCTGTAATTTTCGATTGCTAGAAATATTGATGGTTGATTTCCTGTTTTGTTCTTGGTTGTCTTTTGTGTTAGAGTTTCTGTTGGTTCATATGGGGGACATTCATGTACCAGCTGCCTGATGCAGTTTCCCTCTTTGTCTGCTTTGTGCTTAGTCAGGGAACCTTTAGGATCTCTTTTGTGTTCCTGTCCATGTGCCTTCAGGAAGACTGCTGGAACCTAACTGTGTTTAAGTATTCATTTCTACCAATTTAGTGAAGTGTGGCAACAGGTTTAAAAGCTTCTGGGAGTAAAGTTTGTGGCTAACTTAACATGACTGTTTCCACTGGAAACAGAATAGGAAATAGAATTTGAATGGATTGGAAGAGCATTTTGTAAGTTACCTTTATAAAGGATATGCACCCTCATTTCATGGTGTAAATTGATTGCTGACATGTTTAGGTTTAAGTAGAAACTTTCTGTGGACCTGTTCTGTTGTTTTTCGTATAGTTCTCTTGTGGTGTCGTCTGAAATATGTTGTACTTTTGGAGCCAGAGTACAGCAAATAACTGGATCTTCAATCCATTCTGCTTGCTTAGTGTCCCACTATAGGAGGAGTGCAGCTGAAGAATAATCAAGTTCTAGAGTCTCTGTCTTTTGAATTAGACCAATCTGTGTATGTGAAAGATATATTCAGCCTTCTCTGATACTGTATGCATCAGACTACTATATCTAGTCCCAATCTGTTATGTCGTTGAGACGTGCCCTTCGTTCTAGTTAAATACCAGAGACAGCCTACCAGCAAAATGAAACTTACTTCATTCACTCACCTCTTAAGCGTGCTGCTGACCTCCTTGCTCCACAGTGGTTTAAATATTGCCACTTCCGATAGGAAACTTTTGACTTTGCATTTTAACTCGTAAGAGAGGCAGTACGCTTTGTAGACTTTGTGAATGCACAGCTGCTTTCCATTTAATAGTATCATATACCGGCAAACCATAAAACATATGTACATATACTTCTTTACCTTACATGGCTCAGACTGTTGTGAGAAAAACTGGTTCTACCATCCAGTGATTCCTTTAGCATAATCATTGCTTGGGTAGACCTATTTAAAAAGATCTGGCTAATCCAGTGATCTGGCTCAGACATGACCACGTGGTGCACATGCTGGTTTCATGAGTTTGTTCCTAGTTCCAGTAAGTGTGTTTGGAATACATTGCTGGAATTCAACTGAAAAGTTGAATTCCAGCAATGTATTCAACATACATTGAAAGTATGCAGGATTAAACAGTAAAACCAGATTGTACAAAACAATTTGTGTTGCAAAAGTTTACTGCTTTTTTTCTGGTAGACTGATAAAGTGTTGAAAAAGTCAGTGAGGTTAGAGCCTTTTTGAAAATAGAGGTTTATCTCTTTGTCTTCAAAGAGAGGCTTGTTTCAAGTTTTTGATGGTGTGTTCCGCTTTCAACTACGTTTCAATTGCCTTAAAATAGTAAGCATGCAATCTTAAAGCCTACGGTGTAGTAAAATATTATTTACCCTGCAGTTAAAGTACATTATTATTCAGTGGAATGATTGTTATAGCAGGAATCGCTATTTCTGAAAGTCTGTGCATGGAGCCAATTCAGAGTACATGTCTTTGATACACAGGTTGCCCTATTTTAGGCCTCAGAGTTCAGCCATCATTAATTGTTATATTATAGACTCCTCCATTCCAGCTGAAGTCAATTGTCTTATTTGTTCTACTGGTTTTCGTCTCCTTGTTTCCTATTGTCGATATACTTTGGAAGCTGTCATGTAGCATGAGTAGAATATAGAGATGTGTAGCTAAAATACTAAAGTTAATTTAATTTAATTTAAATATACGCCATAGGTCTGAGAAAAGGCAAAGTATGTGATTTGTGGCCTTGATGGCGATGATATATGTATACACAATGTGCTTCCTTGTAAACAGGCTTTATTAAAAACACTCATTTCTGTTACTTAGCTAAGCTGGTATTTTTACAGTCTTCTATTTGATAATTTCAACTTTTTAAGTATGTTAAGGAAGGATAGTACAATATTCACTGCTTGTACACTATAAGTAAAAGATGCTACAGTAAGGGGAATTTGGGTTTTGGAGCATCATCTCATCAAATTACCCTTAGCTGTACAACTAGAAGGTGTAATGCTGACTGTCCTTAGCTGAGACAGCTTATAAAGATTATAGTCATCTCCATAATAACCTATAACATGCAAAGCTGATTTCTTACTAGCTCTCCCTCAGGGAAAGATGACTTCTAAAGTAGACTAGAGTGATACTAGAAGTCTCCAATATCTTCCTGAAGCCAGTAAAGATGAGAAAATGGCAGTGTTACCGTGTGCCAGAACTCTGCACATGGAGTCACAGTCAGAAGCCTAAACTTCCTCCCCTCCCCATCCACTAAAAAAAAAAAATCTAAAGAAGCCCCATGTTTCATATTTGGGCAATCCATAGTTCTCACACTTTAGCTTTATCCAGCTGTATCTTCTAGCAAAAAAAAAACTTGGGAGAAAACTTGGTAGAGAGCTGGTAATCATCTGAGATTGAATATTCAATGTATTTGCGATATTTGAAAATTAGGATTCTTAAATTGTTCATAAATTGTTAGGATTTAATCTGTCACTTCATATAAAAGATTCTCCTCCAGTCAGGTGCAAGCTGGAAGACTATATTAACCAGAAGTTGTTACAGAAAAACTGAACTCTGGGAAGGAAGGTGTAGAATGAAGCTAAAATCGCTGAATCTCTGAGCAGCTTTTATTACCTTTCCAACATCGAGAAAATATGTATCCATACATGCATGTAACTTTATTTTAAGTAAATTAAGTTCTGAAAAGATAGATTAATTAGGCCTTGTGTTCTGTAGGGAAACAATGCACAAACAAATTGTGCCGCCAGTGATAATGAAAAACATAACCATTTTTAGTAGTTTTTCATTTGTTTCTTAAATTATATTGAATTGCTGTTAAGCTGTAGGAGCAAACTAAGAATTAATGCCCCAGGTGATATCCTGTACCACAAGTTAGGAAATATATATTTTTCCTTACAACTTGCTAATATTCATGTTTGTTGTGTAAGCAATGTCATTCTAAGTCTTTCAGGGAAGAATGTCTCTTGGAGATTCTCCAAGTATAGTATCACTGACAAGAAAAAGAAAGCATTTGTTGACCAACAAGGTATTTAAGCTTTTGTTTTAATCTGTATAGATGAATTTAAAATTCAAAAGCCTGTTCTTATATGGGTTTTTAGAATGGTCCTTAGAAAAATACAGAAGGGGGTGAATGCTGGCTAATAAAATTAGCATTGCATTCGTAGTTTTTATAAGGCTATACTGTAGTTAGAAATGTTCTTGAAGTAGTCGTGGTAGAGTAAGGACTGATTGTTGCTTCGGAAGGTCTTGCTCTTAGAAAGAACCTGTTGATCTGTTCTTTGTTGTGGCTTTTTGCTGTTCAGTCTTCATCAGGTTTGACTGTTCTGCAGAAGTGGTAGTAGTTGGAAATAATGTCTAGCTGTGTAGTAGTAAGGCTTCAAATGTCAGATTGTTTTATATATTTCTTATTGTGACTTCATCCAGTTTGATAATACATGAGGATCAGAGCAAGAGTGGCATTGCGTACCAGCAATATGCAGTCTTCTGTGTTTACTTTCAGTGATTTTTTTTTTTTTTAATGTAGAATATGGAGAAGGGAACACTTGATTCTGTAGAGTAGCATGCCATATAAAAGCACATCTGCTATATATTTATTTCTGTACTTGGATTCAGCATTTCTAGTAACTTGCTGTGTCTGTTTTTTACAGAATGGACAGCAAATTGTAGATGAACCTATGGGAGAAGATGATATCAACCCACAAACTGTGAGTAAATCATGGTTATAATAAAGACAGATAATACAATATTGTAGCACACTGATATGAATTAATTTACAGGCAGTTTGCCATGAGTGTTTTGTTGTTTAGGTTTACTTGACATGAAGTGCAATCTAGGAACCTGATATTTTTGACAGGTTCTTTCTCACTGACTCTCTTGTCTGGTTCGGTATCTTACTGTTTGTTCTGATGAACTTTTATGCTTTCCCTAGTATTTTTGTATGATATAGATTCTCCCTAGTGTTTTTAATACAAGGCGGGCTTTCTTGTGGAAAGCACAAAGCTGAATATGGTAGAAATTATAATTGGTTTGGAGACTGAGAAGGTCTGATAGTAAGAAGTGGCGGGTTAGAACATTCTTGAATAGGAAGGGAAGTTGAGCTCCCCTTTTCTTATCTTGGTAAACCTTAAAAACATGTAATTCTTTTTTGTTACCCACTTTTTCTAGTGCCAGCAAGCAAAGCACTTCCATTGTCTTCTGCTAGTCTCATCGGTGCATAGGTGAAAATATTTTATATCTATGAGTGCCAGAGTATGCTTTATTAGTAGTTAAGGTTTCAGTTGTGGTTGTGTCACACCAAAGGATTCTCTCATGGTTAAATTCCACACAGATTCTGTTGCAGACACATGGGCGCTGACTGTAGGAAATACGATTCTTTCCGAATGGCAATGTGCACCATAGCTTTTCCCCTTCTAGTCTGATATGCAAAGTGTAACAGCAGTGATCACCTTTGTTTTTTCTGTACTGTCAGATTTCTTGGCAGTATCTATCTCTGCCCTTTTGTCATTAGCATTAGTCATTTCATATTTTCCTTACTGACCTGTGTAAAACTAGATTATTTGCATAATGAATCTGCATTAGCCGGGAAGATTCTTTCTATTCCTCTTCTCCATAGAACCAAGAAACCAAGATACAAGGTTTTACATCTTCTTCCTGGGATTCTGGTTGAAAAGTTTAGAAGTGTCACACTGGAGTGCATTCGAATAACAAAGCTAGTCCGCTGAGGCCCAGGGGTTTCCTAAGTCTTTTCTCTGCTGATGTGGGTTCCAGCTTTCCTCCTGTGTTGCTAATTTGGCTAAGTTGGAGTAGAAGAGAACTTCTGTTCGTTATTTTAGAGCTGACAAAGCTGAGAGCTCCAGAAATGCTTGTGTGAAGATACTCAAAGATGATAGCTGTAGGTATCAATTTAGATGGTGACTTAAGACCCCTTCCCTGCCTTAGGTAAGATGCTAAATGCTGAAAAGTGCTTAGTTAAATTTTCATAGTGATGGAATAGCCAAAGGCAGAGGCTGAACTATTAATGTAGATCTTGAGCGTTTGGTGTAAACCAGATCTGGACAGTAAGTATTAGAGAGTTCTGAACTAATGCATTGTGAAGCACACATAGGCATAGAGTGGTCACTCTGAGATTGAACTAGCAAACAAACACAAAAAAACAGGCATCTATTCCTTTTTTCTTCCTTCCCAATAACTTTTTTTTATCATTTCAGCTATCTGTAAATTCTGAAACACCATACCTCATATTCCTTTCAGCTTTTAGTAGTCTTTCAGGGGAAAATCAAAGGTGAGGAAGGACTGTGAAACTGTAGTTTCCATTGTTCTTGCGACTGGGAGGCATTAATCAATGGAATTCTTAACCCAGGTCCCTTGAAAATAGAGGTTGCTACTAAAGAGAAGATCACAGTCAGGAAGGTTCATTGATAATTTAAGTTCCTTATCTTCATGGCAAACTTGCAATTTACAAAATTTCATAATGTGAAGATACCAGTGAGTTCAAGTTTCTAGTTGCTATACCTGTGACTTTTTCTCAGACATGAGGGCAACTTCAGTGTTTACCTGTAGTTTTGTGTGAGAGAGTACTAGCTGACTTAAGCCTGGTGATAAATGGTCTTATCAATAAAACACGACTTTTGGAACTCCGCATTTGGTTGCAGTTCAGGGTTCGTATGCTGGTATTGCATGTTGTGCAGACTTGTGGTTAGATGGTCAAAGCTGTTTCCATCTACGCAGCACGGATGTAACTGCAATGCCAGAGCAGTTTCTCTCTCTGCTGAAGTTGTGGACAGAGCCAGTTTAGATAATGAGTGGAGTTGCCTTTTCCATGCTTGTCTTCAGACATAGCACCTGGCATTTATGGAGGCTAAACCAAAGCAGTCGCCTTGTCATAGAAGGAGAGTCAAGCACGACTTGCCTTTCATAAACCCATGCTGACTGGGCCTGTACGACCATCAAAAAATTAACACATTTCACTGATATTCTTTCTGTCATGCTTGAGGTACTTGGTTGAGATTGTTTTAGCTTTTTGATGCCTCAGACCAGTAATTTAGGAATTTATTTTGCATTTATTTCTAGGTTGTGGTGCATAAAACGTTGCCAATGGTAATGTAAAATAATCTAGGTTTTTACACAAAAAATTTACCGTGGCTGCTCCATCAGTTACAGCTGGAAGCTAGCTTTTGCATTCTGTCACCTAATAAAATACTACTTCAGCTGTGATGTGATATTCTTGCAGTGCTTCATATCTGTTTTGGTGGAAGATAAAGGCTAATTTTAAATTACCAATGAAACTCATTTAAGTTCTTCTGTTTAACTTTGCACTGAAATGGACTTAGAGCACGTACGTGGTCACTGACTATGAAATTTCTCATCTGCAACTGAGGACAGTAAAGTGAATGGGCCTAGCATGTACCAGTACGTCAGGTAAGAAGACAAAATTTTTTGGTAGGTGTGCAAGGTATGCAAGTTCAGGATAGAGAGAGAGTTGCCATAGTTCTGTGGAGATAGCAGGTGAAAACTTGAAATACTGCATCTTTTTGCTATGTTAAGTGTTTGGGTAGTATGCTGATAATGCAAATCAGATAAGAAATTTAAAATAAATAATAAAGCCTAACACATTTTTATCTACTTAGGAAGTCTCTCTAGTATTCTGTGTATCAAAAAATCAGTTTCATTTTGTTACATCCCTGTTCTTTTGGTCAAAAGTAAAGTTATTTGACAGGAGACTCTGAGTTGCATAGCTTTGATTCAATTTCAGTAGTTTGTTTTAAGAAAAGCAGGAGTTATAATGGTACATACAGCATCTTGGACTTCTCAAACAGGTGTGGTTCTAAGTCTTGCTCCTCTTAAAAGAGGAATCATTCAGTATTCTAGTTTTATTACAATGAAAATACTGGTTGTATCTGGCTTTATAGCTTGCTGTCAGCATTTTTGTTATCTGACATATCTCGTAAATGATCTGGGTCCAGCAGGAAATAAATGTAAGAACAAGTAAACAACTGGCTGAAGCTTGACCTAATGTGAAAGCTTAAGTGAACCTTACTGAAAGAGGGGAAGCTATTTAAAGCCTTTTATTTGCTACCTTTCTCACTCTTGTGCTGCCTACCGTTGCTTTCTGTATCTCTGTGTTCATAGAGACTGAGTAAATTAACTGAGCAAATTAATTGTTTTGAGCTCTTACAGTCATGATGCATGCTTTACTTAAAGCTAAACAGAAACTACAGCTGGTCCAACAAATAGCTTCCTATTTTGTATGTATGTGAAGAGGTATCGTGTGTGCTGTGTTCTTTGTTCCATTCTGTTCTCTGAATTCAATTTAGCTGTTAAAACACTGCAACTGGTGTATTACCGTTGCACTCTACTACCTTAAACACACAAAAATATTAGATTCCAAGCATTTGTGAAAAGTCCTAATACTTTGTAAGTTGCAGAAAAACTCATGTATATTTGTTTTGGGTAACCTACAAAGACTGAAGATCACTTATTTTCAGTACAGGCAGGAGTGGAACCTATTCAGGCTCAAATAACTGGGATGAAAAAGGAAACGCTCTCTCCAATGGAGGTGGTTAGGTAGTGTTGTTACACTTGGCTTCTTGTATGCTTTGGTAAAACTTTAAATGAAACTCTACTGTTAAATAAGCAGAATTAAAGCATACATAGAATTAAATAGAATGAAAGCATAAAGCAGTATATTAAAATATGCTGATCTGAATGATGAAAAACTGAATCTCAGTAGCTGCCATGCTCTTACTAAAAACATGTAACTGATAACGAAGACTGTAGTCAGTGGGTAGTCAAAAGCTAGTGTAAGAAATGCTTGCAAGTAAAAGTCAGTAGTTAAAAATGTTTTTCATTTATTTTTCTCTAATAGAATTTAAATAAAACAACTGTTTGCAGTCAGGAGACATGAAAATTATGACCTTTGTCTTGCCAATCGGTGTTTTAATAGAAGAGTGTATAAGGAAAACGTGATCTTAGAAAAGGCTTTAAGATCCATTAGAAAAATAATTTGAAGCATGTAGGCAATATGTTCCCTTCGTCAAAGTACTGATCTTGATCATTCAATTATTTGTAGTAATGACGTTGAGATTCTATATTACGCATGCCTGTATACTGAATGCTTTACTATAAAACACTAGTCAAACTGGGGCAGGGAGTTGTCAATGTAAGGACAGGGAGATCACTCACCCATTACAGTCATGGGCAAAACAGCCCCCACCACTCAGGTAATAATACTAAAACTGGAGTAATCTGGGATGATCTTGTTTGTTGTGTCACTGTCGATGAAAATAATGAAAGCTAAGAATGTTAAAATGAAGTAATTCAGCAAAAAAAGCATAATTAAACTGACAAATGTTTAGATCTTGGAATAATTGAGGGAGTCTTTAACTGATTTTTAGTTTCATCTTGAGTTTTAATATTATAGTGTTGTACTAATGAGGACTCTTAGTTTCAAAAACTTTGTTTGCATTTTGGCAGATTGAAGCACCGTTTCAGGACTGCTCCAAACTTCTGTTGGATATTGCTGTTCGGGTGCTCAGTAACAGTTTCCGATTACAAGAAAAATCTTGTGTATAAACATGACCGTGAACATATTTCTGATTATCGTTTTGATATGTTTGTTTTCCTTTTGCTGGCATAACCATTACATTTCAGTTTTCTGTGTGTGTATTTTTGTAAGCATTTTGATGTAAATTCTTGGCTCTGTGGTAGGGGTTGAAAGACATAGCTAGAATTTCTTAAATATTACAGAAATATTTCACGAGTGTTCATAGACCACCGAGTTTGTGATTTCTCATTTTTTACAGACTGATACTTAATTGTAGCTGAAACAGCTGCTTGGATAGCTTATCAGTAGTAAAACTGTGACAAGTTAATATTTTTGTAGTTTTACAGAGAGATGAGGTATACACTCAAGTTATTCTTTCACATTGATTACACGTTCTTGAATGTGTAATTATTGCCTGCTCATATGGAAATCAAACTGAGGGAGCTTTCTTTACAGCTGTAGAAATACATTTGTTTGAAACTATAATATTACGTAATTCAGTATAACGCTGTGTTCCTTATTATGAACTAAGTTGTAGTTTCTGTTAAAGCCAATCGATAACCTGGCCATGTAATGAAACAGTGTCCAGTGAGTAATGCAGTGAAGGAAACAATCTGTGTTACAAACACTAAACTTGGACTTTAAGGTGGTCCATAATTCTTACATTACTTCTAATGTGTATTTTACTAAATATAATTATGTATAAGTACATATGTATGTAATTCTATTTTACAATCAAATAGCTTGATTCTTGAACAAAAAAGTTTCCCAAGCAAACCATTTATGTCTGCAAAACTTGAATCCAGTTATTCCCTTGCCCAGATTTTCCTTTGTAAGAGGCTGAATACCTTTGTTTTTTCATCTAGTGTAATGAAATAAGTGTATTCTAAAGCGCTGTGCTGCAGCTTGCATGAATTTTGGTAGACTCTTATAGTGAAGTGCATGCATCTTACCTGTGTAAGAATGGACTTGGCGGTCCTCGTGTAAGAAGTTACAGCATGCTGGTAGATAGTGCAGAGCTTTTAGTCTGCAATGTTAGCTGTTAGAGACCAAACCCATAAGAAGGCAAACCACGGAATATTTTTTTCCCCAAAGACGTCATCAGGTGTTGAGGAAAGGTTACAGCAAAACTCTTTCGTTGATGTCTTCTATTAGATTTTCTAAGTGGCTCATTTTGCACTTAGTATCTTAGGTGCAGCGTATTTTCTGGATCTTGATCAGAAAACTGAAGAATTTGAGAGTATAAGCAATATTAGAAGTCAAGCTGCTTGCTTGTTACATGAAGAGAAAACAGATGGTAACCCTGAAAAGCCTGTAAACTAGCAGATGGAAACTGCCACACCCCTGATTAATAGAATGTTGCTGCTTTGGCTATGTAAACATACTTATTATGAAGAGAAGTATATTATTCAGCTTCTGAAAAATCAAAAAAGTAGCTCTCCATTCCTCAACTGTTGACCTTAATCAAATGAGGGCTTTTAATTCCTTATGTGTACTCCATCTGTTTTTTTTCCAGATAATTGAGGTACTACAGAGCCTTGCTTGTCTTAGCAGTACAAAGACTTAATTTGCATTATTACACTTCTCAGGCTGACGGTATAGGAAGATTGTCAGTCTACCTGATAGACTCCACTTAGATTAAATGCTTCATCTTTTTCTGATTATGTGTAAAAGTGAGCATCCCACAGCAGCGTGCACATTTTATTCAATAAAAGTTATGGATTCCCACATGTTCTGTACTGCTTTGAGAGTTTCTCCAGTATCTTTCAGTTCTCCTGCTCTCTGTGGAGGCTGTGAGCCCCATTCGGCTGAATGTCTGGACAGCAAGTCTGATCACATTTTCTCTTCGTTTTTGTAAATTCAGAGCATCCAATTTAAAAGGAGGGGAAGATGAGAGATGAGCTCTCTTTATATTTCTCTATTGGAGGATGAAATGGACTGTGGAAGTGGAGTTCTGCAGTTGACAGAACTGTCACTGACAGGCATAGCAAATTCCTTTTGTTTTGGAGACACTTATATTTCATGATAAACAGGTATAATACCTTGAAGTCTTTGATAAGGATTTGTAAGCACAGCAATTTGCTGGAGCAATTTGTCCTTGTTATCAGACTTCCCTGTTGGGGACTACTGCCCTCTAACCTGTCTCCTTCTCATATGAAGGAATATTTAAAAGGACAAGCTCTCCTCTGAGATGCTCAAAATGAATTATGTAGCATGTATCTTGATGTTTCTGGTTGGTTGTTAGTGGTCTTTGGGAACCATGCAGGCTTTATTCTCCCAGAACACAAGAAATTTCTTCCACCTGCTGCAGACCCATGCCAGTTATAGGAGAACTATTGTTGTGAAGTAACCCCGCTGACCCCTGAGCACTGTGCTTTGTGCTTCGCTGGGAGGTCACATAAAAGGTTTGGGAGAGCAGTAGTCAGTAATTGTACAAATGCTGCAGTTGAAATGCCTTATTCCTGTCACCCTTAACAGATACAGCTTATCTGCAGCAGAATACACTCATACCCTTACGAGAAAAAGAGAAGAAAATGGTTATTTACCCACAGTATCTTTTCAGCTTTAAAGAACATTGTAGTTAGTGTAGGTCTTGCCACTTACTCTTCGTTTCTGCTTTTAACTCTCCTTGGTACCGTAGAGTTTAATTTAGTGATTTGGAGATTCCTGATCACTCTGCTTTTAGTGCATTCATACGTGTGCTTGACAAGGTAAGGCAGAGAGCTGAGATGGTCTCCCATTTATTTATTCAATTTTTTTTTTCAAGTTTTCAAATTGTAAACAACAATGTTGCTGTTAAACTGCAGTTCTTGAGAGATTTCAGTTCTGAGGAGGAAGTAGCTGGAAGTTTAACACAATTGAAGAGAGGAAAGCTTCAAGTAATTTTTGCACCATTTATGAAATACTTCAAATCCTTCTGTTGCAGTAACATCCTTGTGTTCAAGAAGCCTTGTTTTTCCCGAAGCAAGCGTAGAATCATTTTTTGTGCTGGGTTACTGCTGCTGTAGTAAAGGCTTTCTTCCAAAAAGACTGTAACACACTGGACTGTAAAAAGTACATTGTAACTGGGGACTCAAGGTATAATAGGAGTTACTGAATGCCTGTGTAATCTATATTAATAATTGTGTATATTCAGTATGTGGAATTTGAAAGATCCATCCCTGTGGGTGTGACATAAAAAAAGACCTGAAGGAGTACAACAGAACAGAAAAAAGGCACATTTTTGCTTGTGGGGTCCTGATAAAGCCAGGAATGAGGGTTTTTTATGTCATCTTTGCATTTGGGTAAGAGGGTCTTTGCTGGGGAGACATGTAATCCAGGTTTTAAAGGCAAAGTTAGAAACTGATCCTGTCAACAGCCAGGATGTGGTACAGAGACAAAAGTGACACATTCTGTCACTTAAGTAAATTCCTGGCTTTGTCTTCTGAAGATGAATTAAAATCTAAAAAAAATGCAGTAATGCAGGTATTTGTTAGAACCCAATCAAGGGAGGTAGTTTGGAGGGTTTGTTTGTTTTGATGTCTTGTGCAGGAAGAAGTACAGTATTTTGCAGTGTGTTTCCTTTGGTACAGAATGCCTTTGACTCGATGTTGTTACTTGCCTTTGTTGCTTGAAGAAAAGCGGTCTTGCTCCATATTGTAGTGGAGGATGCACTATGTAATTCAGTGTTTTTAATAAATATCAAAAAAGCTGAAGATACTGTCAGATTTAGAACAAAAAATTCTGTACTATGTCTAGAGAGTTCAAATTTAAAACTTCATCTCTAGCTTTTTGAAGTAATTAGATCAAATTCTAATTCTTAAAAACAGAGGTGTTTTAAACATTGAAAGAAAGCTTAGGTATTTTTACTACTTTAAGAAATTTTTCACTCTCTGTAGAACAATATAATATTGGTGCATAAGTCAGACATTCAAGCTGGGCCATCCAATTCAAATAATTTCTGCATTCTGTCTTGGCCTGACCTTTGTAACATCTGTGTAGCATTTTCTATATGCAGGATTTCAAAGGGCTATGCGCAAGGTCATTTTGGTCCTCTAATGACTCTAGTAAATAAAAATAGTGCTTAAGTGTAAGCATACTGGATTCTCTGCATTGACGTCTAAAATGCTCTGACGTATGTTATCTTAAAATATTTTGTAAAATTACGTTAAAAATCATAAAAATACAGTTATCGCATGTAGGACTTAAAATAGGTGCCATTCTACTTAAATAGTGAAATGTTGCATAGTAGCATGATTTCTGAAATAGATGTTGATCTTTTTTATACTTTCTGGGAACCAGGAATAAATAACATCTGCAATAACATGTTGCTATCAGGCAATCAGTTTATGTTTCCTGTGCTGATCTTTACAGCGTCAGCAACACAAGTACCGCTGCTGCCCAGTTTTTCTTTACCATGGATGGGGTGAGGGGGGGATTAAAAAAAAAATTTTAAAAACCCCAACGATGTGGGTTTGTTGTTTGGTTTGGTTTTTTTTTTTTTTACCTTCTCCCCACCCCCCAACAGTGTCTGACTTGTCTGACAGGAAATTTTCTAATTGCCGGAACAGCTGGTCACAGCAAAAACGCCAGGGTTGGTCTTCCCTGCTCAACTTATGATCGCTCAGTCAGAAAATCTAAACATCATGGTTTCTTAGTCATGTTTAAGTTTCTGGCTCTACGTGTTCGTTCTGTTCGGGTGAGCTTAGTTTCTTATTTAAAATAATATGGGGGAAAAAGGGAAAATTTTCTTTTAATTAAACTTCTAATTTCAAAGCAGTTTTAGTCTTTGACTGCTTTGGGATCAGTGCCATCTGTATACAAAGCCTTTTGTATTTTGTTTTTTAGGAAAAAAAAAAAAGTTTGTTTCTGGTGTGCTCATTCTTTGTAGAAGTTTCTAAGGTACCTGTTGATATTTTAGCCTTACTGGGAAATTTTTACCTATATGTAAATACTGTGAAACTGACTGGTTTTTTTTTCTCCAGAAAGGTATGAGCTTAGTTGTATGTCAAGTTTTCTCAACAAGAGTCTAGTTTTATTAAAAATGTTTGTCTTTTTAAAATTAATACTTAGTGGTTATTTTAACAGTTACATTTTCGTGTAGTATTTTAAATTGTAAAATATGGTTATGTGTGGAGTGACAGTTAAAATAGCTGAGGCTTATTAAGATCTTAAATTCAGTTCTGAAAACAGCACTAAGATTAGTGACGCTTATATTACAGTTAGTGTTACGGTTATTTCAACTTTTAAATGATAATTTAGTCATAACAGACACTTAATTTGTATAATTTGTCTTGTTGTTGAGCATATATTTAAACGTATAAGTTTTTTTTTTTAAGTTGAGAAAAATCTCTAGTGGAGAACTGTATTATCCCAAGCACTGCTTCTGAACTATTTCACAATAAATGTAAACATGCAATGTGATACAGCATTTTAGCGTCGAAATGCAAATCACTTTTCGTGTTTCTCCTCCTATAAGTCTGCAAATACTTTTCAGTGGGGGGAAAAAAAAGAACACCACCTAAAAAAAATCCACAAGACCCCCCCCAAAAAAACCCAAACCCTTCTTACGTACTGTCGTAACATCTTAAATGAAGCAGGTCTACTAACTTGCAAATAAAAGGGATAGTATTTTAACAGCCACTAGCCTAGGTCCTGGTTTAAACTTTGCAGTATGTGTTAGAAAATGAAATTGAATTTGCTTCCCATAACTGAAACGCTAAAACAAGACATGCATGTAAAACAATAGAACATAGGCTGCGTTGTATACAGGTTTTCTAATGTAAACCTTGTAAAATGAACATTTATCAGCTCATAGTCCTGAATGATAATTCTTTTCCACAGTCAACGTGAAAGGTATTTCTTAGAAGTCTCTGATCCAAAAAAAAGATGTTGTGTTATCTACTTATGCCAGCTTGATTACATTGTCTTTAACATTCGGTTGATTTTAAAATGCTACACAGTGCAGCCCACATAAATTTTAGACTATATTTAGGTTATTATCTCAATAAAACAGGAATCATAGCTTTCATAGATTAGTGATGAATATGCTTGTGGATTTTTTTTAATAATTGATTTTTTTTTTCTGGCTTTGAATTATTTTTTTAATTGTGATGCTCTGAAATGTTAGTGCTTACAAAGTAGGAACAAAACTTGTATCAAAGTTACTGGGAAATGAAAGTTCCACCCAGTGAGTACTTTTTTCCAGTGCTGACATGCACAGACTAGTTCATGAGATAATTTCACATTCATGGTGTTTGATCAAAAAAATTTTATTACAAAACTGCTTTTCATGTTGAACATTGAGATTTTAAAATGCTTACAGGAATTCCTCAGCTCTACCTGCTAAAGAACCTACTGCTCACAGTTGCTTTGGGAAGGAAGCACTAGAGTCCTACTTCTGTCCTGGCCTGTGTATTTTGATTCTGAGGAGGGAAAGCATCTTCAGAATTACCCCCCCAGCCTTGATCAGTCATATTTATCCAAAGGGCCTCATCTATCCTTTGACTTGTTGCTTAGGGACAGGATTCATTCTTCAAACTCCCATCTTGCTCCATCTAAAACACCAAAAGAAAGGGAGGCGTTTAGTCTCAGTAACCAACTCTGCAGTCTTCATTGTGCGAGTGAGTTGGCTACCTGGAACAAATGTGGACATAGACGTCTTTCTAGATCTCAAAACTGTTGTAGTAGAAAGCCAGGAATGGAAAAGAGTAGAAGGTATAGAGAATAAGGAATAAGTACATAAAGTTTTCTTTATTATCTCTATGCACTGTTCTTCTCTTAGAGACATAACAATTTAAGAATTAAAAAACCCTTTGAAACTAAACATTTGCAAATAGAGTTTGCTTTTAGGAAATCTTCTGTCAGGCAAAACAATAGATGCCATCTTCAACAAATAATGTCGGATGAAAGTGCAAGTTTTTCTATCTTCTAAAAAGCAAAGACATAAATTGTGAAAACCTGTATTTCTGACTTCAGATGTCCACGTTAGTTAGAACTTCTGCTCCAGTCTTGCTTTTCTTTGGTACTAGTGTAGAACAGACAACATACACAGAATATCCGTAAGTCAGCTTGACTTAATTTTATGCATGGCAGCATTTTGCTTTTTGTTGTATTAGAATAATTGCTACTTCAAAAGCAGCGTTTTTAATCAGCTTTTTAGAACAATTGTTTGTGTACAAGCATTTATGTAATCATTAGTTCTATTGACTCAAATTGAATATTAGTCACAGATACAAGGAATGTTTTTTATTCCATGGTTTAGCTCACAAATATTGCTTACTGAAGTAATGGGAGATTGTGAAATTCTTGTTGGACATTGAATTTATTTTTTTTTTTTAAGGGCAGTTTTGAATTTAAAGGTAGGAGTATAATGAGTGTAGGATGTATGAATATTTATAGGATGTGTCTGAGATTCTTAAAAATACCTAGACTCGTCCACTCCTCACATTTTTAACTCCTGTTTTTGACTTAAGAAAGATTTCCTTAAGCCTGATACAAAAGGTAAAAGTAATTGGTTTGCAGTTTGTTGGCTCTTTTTTACTTCAAAAACCATAGCTCGTATGGGTTTTATTTCTTCAGGTAATACTGACAATTCATCCTACATTCATAACAAGTTGGGAAAGTAAAAATGTATCTAGGATACTTCCTGTCTCAGGGGAGGGGAGGAAAAGGAAATTATGTATATGAGCTGGGGAACTGTGCCAACATTGAGTCATCCTTCTAAAATCACTTGATAGCCTTACTGTCCTTACAGGACATAACTGCTTTATGTAACTTTAGCACGCGGTTTAATATCAGTCAGTATTTCAGAAATGCTTTCCATTTGATTACAGGAATCAACGTTATTCTGCCTATGACAGAAAATTGTTTTGCCAGATAAAGCAATGCCCAGCTGAGCTCTGATAAGAGCAGTGAAGGCTAGCAAAGTCGTAAAGGGCAACTTGCAGTTGTGGTTGGAGTACTGTTAAGTAACTTGCTGGCTAATCCATTTTTCTGTTTTCAGCCTTATCTTCACTTGCACTGAATGTACATGTGCCTCAAGAACATGCATTTGTCTAGAGGAAGCAAAACATTCCTGAAAAAGAGATTGAGAGGGGTGAAAACAAAGCTGCTGCTTCCGTAATAAAAATGGAAAAAAATCTGTGTAGCTACATACCTGATACCAACAAATGAAAACTGGTAAAACAGTATTTTTGCTGCTGCTCAGCTTTCAAGTGGAGAAGATTGCAATTAGCTCTTTATTAATTGGATTTGCTTTTTTGAAAATTACATGATCAGTAGTAGAAACTGATACAGCAATGGATTTGTCAGATAAGTTAAAATTAATTAAGTGCAGCTGAACAGTATTACAGGGAAGTACACTATGAACTGTTCTTTACACTGACAGAAATTACTATTACCTGTTTTATAGGAAAAGGGTTGCTCTTTAATACTGTTGAAATATTTGTATCTTTATTTCAGAAAGTTAATTCTAAAATTTATTTTAGGGCTGTTGTCTTATCTTGAAAGATGGCTAATGTTTGAGGAGAGTGTTCGCCAATACTGGCAATATAGATCTGACCTAGTTGTGATTAAAATGAGCAGAAAGATTCCCTCCTCCCTAGTTCTGGTTTCTGACTGTGTAAAAGTTGAAATTCTAGAATTGTGAACTTTCCTAATGGTGATTCTGGCTGTTTCTCACGTGTAAAGCATCACTATACAAAATGAATATATAAACCAAATTTTAAACCTTTTTAAAAGGTTATTTTAAAGTGAAAATATTTATGAAGAGTTTCTGTTGGGATTCCAACAGCATTTCTTAATGCATTATAGCGTCCATTTGGAAGGCGTGTTAAAAATACCAATATTGGCACAGTTAAATGCTAGCTTGTGTATTAGGAACAAAGAATCTTGCACAATTTGGGGGACTGACTTGGCTTTGACAGGCAGTGACTGAAAGGGCTGGTGATACCCCTGAGCACTCAGCTGAACGCAGCCTCGCGGTGCCTTCGCAGCTGCAGTCTGCAGGTTGAGGCGGGAAGATGGTCGCTAGGGGTAGTGGAGGGCTACTGCTCTATGTGCAGCATAAAGTTAGTCCAGTGTTGCAGTGTCTAGCAGAGACGCAAGAGCTTCCAAAATAACACCAAAAATTAAGTATTAAAAATAAACAATGGTTCAGAGAAGACCTTACAAGACCAGGAGCTGGAAGGTGGCTTTACGGCAAAAAATCTGAACAAACTCTTACCTATCTTAAGGGGCAAATTAAGTCATAACTAAATCTGTAAGTAACTATACGTGGAAGATGCTTCTAATTGCACATTCTTAACTCTGTTAAGAGCAGTACAGAATTAACAGGTATAGGTGAAACCTGGTAATGTTGGAACCAGGAATATCAGTATTGAAGTGAATTTCTCCAGTGGTTACTTAACCTGGCTTAGGTATGAGAATATATTTTAATTGTTTATTGAGATTAATATTTGTTAATCTGTTTATCTAATGTTTACTGTAAGTCAAAGCCTTAACCTTATTTTTACAGTTTTCTGGTCAGCATGTGAACAATGTTTTCTGTCCAGGAAGACTTTTTTTGAATACAGGCCCCGTCTTAAGGATTTTTTGCATACACCACATTTCCCTCTCACTGAGTTTTGATGAACTTGAGTAGGTATAGTCATGTCTGTCCTAGTCATCTGTGCCTCTTATTAGAAAAATACAGTTTATTTAAAAGCCCTACTGAGAGGCAAATTTCTTCTCAATTCCAAAAGCAAACATACTATGGTATTTTTTTGTTGAGAAATTGTGTCGTAAAATTCAGAGGTTTTGGTTTATTTAAAATGAGTGTGAGGGATAATGTTTTATCCTTGTTCCTTTTTTTAATATCAGTTATTTCATGACTTCCATCTCTGTTAGCTGCAGAAGAGGCTGGTATGTGGCCTTTTACTTTTTCTCCCTGTGAAACCTTTTATTCAGATGTTACAGGTTTGGTGTTGTATTTCTTAATGTATTTCATATAGCCAGCAAGTGTGCAGATGGATGGTGCTTTGATCAGTGCTTAGTCGGCTGCCAGCTGAAATTCACTGCACTGCTCAGGAGATTTTCACCTACATCTAGATAGTATTCATTTTCTGGGAAAGTAAACATGCAACGTTGTTTTGCAGTCACTTCTGTCCCTTTTATTAACAGAATACGGATGTTGTGTGTTATCTTTAATTTCCCCTTCCTGATGTTGAGGACTGGAGATAGGATACAGTTATTCATCATATATCTTACATGGTACTGGGCTTTTCTAAATCCATATATGAACGTCTTTATAAAGAGAATTTTCTGAGAAATTAATTTCTGAATTCGTTAGAAGCTTCCTGGTGAAATTTGTGTATGATGGGGCCGTTTATTTTGTTTACCATTTAACTGCTGTTACTCCCTTTTTTGTCATCCAAGAAGAACACCCATTTTCCACGATAACAGGCATCAGAGTCATCAAAAATGTAATGCCAATCCTTCTGAAGTGTTTTAGCATGTTAAAAATAAATTGAGTGTTCTTTCGAAAAGCTTTAATCTGTAGATACTCATAGCAGGTACTGGACATACTTATCTTTGCTCTTGATATTATAAAAAATAAACTGTCATAGTTGTACCACTGGACGTAGTTGACCACAAATATATCTTTAAAAAACCCACACTGTCTTAATCAAATAAAACCTTCCCAGCTCCCACTAACCTCCAATCTTGTTGTGCATGAGTATCTTGGTTAGAGATGTTACCTGTGGATATCTTGGTTTTGGTTAACTTTCTGTATTTCATCGGATTTCAGTTTAATTTCACTGAAGCTGACAGCAGAGACGATGCAGTCAGTCTTTTTGTTGAGGATGGGTCTAGTTTACTTTGAGTCACTTTCAACTTGACCTGAATGCTTAGGATGTCTTAAGCTGTAGTTGTTTCCCTGTATTTTTTTCCTCATGCCAGCTCATGACTTTATTAAATGTCACCTATGTATAGGAACAGTTTAAATATATCATTTCATTATTACTACTGATGTAAAACTTCACATTTTTTAGATAGCAGCTGCTTTTCCCCTGTAGTGTAATCTGCACATATCATAATTTTAACTTATACTTTCAGGATATTGAAGAGTGTATACTCAGATCTTTGTCACTCATTGTGAAGCTGATGAACTAACTGCTCTTTTAATAACTGTTATGTAAAATATGCTATCATAAAGAGTTAAGTGTTTAAATCATTTCTACTCATATTCGCATAATTTTGAGTACCCAGAAAAGGAAGAAGCTGTCTTCCAGGGATACCTTTCCTAACTAAGCATTCCATACACGACATAGCAGCTTATTCTTTGATGTTCTGTTTAAGTTAATTCACATCTAATTCTTACACAGCTTTGAGAGTAAGGTAACTTTCTTGCTCAATTTCCTGCTTCTGTCCCCGTGTTTTGGAATTTCTTTGTCAAGCACTTGTCATTGTGCATATTCATGCTGTGCTCATGCATTAATTCAGGAACCTGAATCTGCGAATTTGAGGTGCAGCAGGACCCCTATAGTGTTTGGGTGTGCTAATGTTCCTTACTCCAGATAGCCTTCCTCTTCCTGGTAAGAGTAAGAGCATAAATCTGATCCTGTGCCATCTGTTTAGATGATTCAGAGCTTTTTCCTTATGGTTTAATTTGTTGGTGTCAGAGCATACATTTAAGGGTTTTTTTAAAATTATTTCAATCTTTAGTTGGTTGTTTCTCTATCCTTTTTATATAAAATTTGTGGACTAAGAATACGTCTGTTTTTTGAGGTGCTGTTTAAATTCTAATGAGTGTTTATTGTATTTTCTAAATTTATCAGATTTAGGTTGTGTCATAAGAATATATCTCATATGGCACTCGCAATACTTAGTTGTTGTAAATGCATGTCTGACAACCCTCTCTTAAAGTGTCTACAGACGGCTTAAGCTCAGACTCCAGAATTCTCTCACAGACCCATTTTACTTGTTTTTCCTTTCATACCACTGTCGCGTTATCTTCAGGCATTGGAAGTTACAGGTAAAAGGGTATGTACTCTTTTTTGCTGCTGTATTCATGATTAGAAAATAAAATGAATCTGTAAAAAGATTGGAATTATTAGGAGTAATAAAAGAAGTGGAAATTATAAGCCTGTGAGAACAGTAGGAATGGTATTGTGGATAATACTGGCAGCTCTCCTAGCAGTTCAGAGCCTGGTTTACTAGCCCTAGACCAGCTTTTCAGTTGTCCCTAGAACATACTGCTCAGAAAAAAGGTCTGCAGGTAAACTCATCTGTGTAAAGCAAGCAGTGTGTTAGTGCTATCCAGCTCTGCATGGGCCACTTCACACACAGAACCATTTTCAGATGTCCTACTGAAAATTCAGAAATCTGAAGGATAAATTACAGAAGATTCCGTGTATGGATAAACTCACATTTTTCTCTTGCTTTTCTGGGCTTTTTTTGTTACTACTGAGAAATATTTACCTAGTAAGGCTGTTCTGCTTCTGCTTCCTTTAGGGTTTGAAGTCCAGGTTCCTTTTCACACATTATCTAATAGTTGTTCCTGTAATAAGATCTCAGAAAAAAATACAAGAAGTATTTTGTGTTACAGCGGAGTTAATTTAGTCTTGAATTAAAAAGTGAACATAGAAGAAATTCACATAAATCAATTACTAGAACAGAAGGGAGTATTTAGTGTTCGTTAAGTACCTAAAACATGGAATTTTTCCAGCAACATGCTTAGGCTGTAATTTTTATAGCGTAATAATGGTTAAATATTTTTTCACTGCTTGCCTAGAAGGTGTGTATCTTTTTTTTTTTTCCTGAAGTGTATTTCCTATTCTAATTTGCATCTGATTACTAAAGAGAAAAATGAGTCACCCTTGGTGCTGCTGAATGCTGACCTCCCCCCCCCCTTTTTTTTTGCTTTTCTCTTTTAGATTTGATTTGTCCGTGGGATATAGTCCATTCAGTTCAGTGTTCTTTCCTATGTATGTTTGCATTCCAGTGCATAGACATATATTGTGAGGTACATTACTAACAGCTTACTTATACTGACATACTTACTGACCAGAATAGTTCTGACTTGCAAGCTATATTGGTACAGGAAGTTATTCTGAAATATTGGTGTTTTAAATTCATACCCAAACTTGTTTGTCATTCACTTCCCTTCTCGGCCAGTGTTGATTTAACGCTATTATACTGCTAAGGAAATGTTAAGGAAACTCAGTAATGTTAACTTCTGTTAGTTTCCTTGTATTCTATATTTAGTTTCACCATAATGGAAGCCAGTAGCGACCACTTTAAGTTGACTAACACAGGTTTAGTTTTGATTTGGTTTCTTTTTTTAAAGGTGTCTTTCTGTGACAGTTTTACTTTCTAGTGTGAAGACCTTAAGAGAGATCTGTGTGGCTAGAAAAAGAAATTTATATCTTGGGACTTTTATTTAGACATTGCTGCAATATAAGGCTTGAGAAAAGGGAGCTTTCCAAGCTTATAAATAACAGAAATAAAATATAGGCAGTAGGGTGTAGTTACAACTGGAAAGATGATCCCACCATTGCAACGGCCAGATCACTGGTGAGTGGGTGTCTGTAGTGGTGTGAAAGTTGTCAGGGAATGGAGAAAGGAGAGGAGGACAAAAGGCTTTCAGCACGCGATACATCATCTCATTTAATTTGAATTGATCACATGAGACAAATGTTTTTTCCAAATATCAGTGATTGATCAGAGATAGAGCTTAAGATGAATTCAGTACCAGACTGAACGGCTGGCTTCTCTTCCACCTTACTGTAAGATGGCATCTATCAACTTATGTAATTAGTGCAGTTGGCTGAGAAAGAGATCTCTTTTCAGTGTGAAAGGCTTGTATTTTAATTCAGGTAGATAGTGGGGTACAGTGAGGGTTGATTGCTTCTGCATATAATTTGTATTTCTATAAATGGTTTAGCTTTTGTATTTTTAACTGCATTTGCAAAATACTGTTTAGGTTAAAACAACAAACATTCAGCAATTGTGTCAGAAAAGGAAACTGCAAATTTGTGGGTAACTATTCATCATCAATCTTGCTCCCAAATATATGTTATGGGCAAGCTACTATGGTAGGATATGGCCTGAGTTCTATTTCATTTGAAACAGAACTGTATTAGGTCTGCCTTATAAGGACTGAAGAGTATCTGAACCCTGAGAAACTGTGAGGACTGGGAGTATTCTCTTAGTATCAGGAATGTGAAGTGGTGGTTTGGGGTTTTTTTTTTGTTTTTTTTTTAAAGGGTGCCCAAAATAACCACTGGGAAGTTGGTTGCATAATAATCGCATTGCATTGAAAAATAATGTTTGTTTGTGTATAGAGAACCAAGTTAATTTCTTTTCTTGTTTTTATTATATTTTGTGATGCTTTTAAAGCAAGATGTCCACCTGATCTTGTTGTATCCCTGAATCTGGGTAGATAACAGAAAGATGTGAGGAAGTTGTTTCACACATTTTTTACTTTCCCAAGATTGCCAGGGAGCTAACAGATAAAACAGTTAAGCAGAAATGGATCAAAGTATACAAAGTAATGTGTACTTGGCAGTCTGTTCTGCTGTGCTGTTCCTCCCCTGGGATTCTCTAAGATTGCAGTGGGTGGTTTAAGTAATATGTAATCCAACTGATCATATTTAATTTAAAAAATGAAAATACAAACGTCCACCAGCAAATAATTCCTTTGACAGGTAGAAGGAATCAATATTTCTTTCAAACTCTGTGAAGATTCAGCCTTGAGTCAAAGATGGTAGCATTTTCTCTTGAAAGGAGAAAGGAGTTTAGGTTTATTAGGAGTAGTATACAGCATGCATACATGCACATGCATGCAAAATTTCAGCTGTCTTACAATGAAAACTGGCACCTATCCTTATTGGTCCTCTTAATTTTAGAATACCCAAGACAAATCGAAGTTCTTCATATTAAAATATCTTTTTTTTACTTTCTGATTTTAAAAGTTGCCAGGATGTTCTATGCATTATTTTAAAGCATACACTGAAACTTTATGTACACATTCTCTCACACATACATGCTCTGGATTTGTTACTTGCAGTTTATTTCCAACTTTGGCTGGAATCTTTTGAAAAAAGAATCTTTAGAAAAAGAAAAGTTGACCTAGGAGAGAAGCATGTGTTTGAGCACAGAGATGTATATGGACAGTTGCTGTGCACTTCCACACAGTATTGAAATGACGGTATGAAAGGATACTTTTGGCAATAATTCATGCATATAAATTTTGCTGATTACTTGAAAAATACGTAAAGTAGTGCTGCAGAAGCACAGCTTTAGAATGCTGCCTCTACTCCCCCATCACTAGAACTAATTAGCGCACATTTTGGTGCATATAGATATGGGGGAAGTCTGGAGCAAGGAAGACATACCGACGGGAAAAGGGTCAGGTTTGAGAATACTTAGGCAGACTGAACATACGTAAGTCCATAGGCCCTGATAGGATGCACACATAAGTCCTGAGGGACCTGGCAGTTGTCATTGCAAGGCCACTCTTGATTATCTTCCAATGATCATGGTAACTGGGAGAGGTGCTTGAGGACTGAAGGAAAGCAAATATCACTCCCATCTTCAAAAAAGACAAGAAGGAGGACCCAGGGAACTGCAGGATGGTCAGCCACACCATGATCCCTGGGAAGGTGATGGAACAACTAATCCTGGAAAACATTTCCATGTACATGAAAGACAAAAAGGTAACCGGGGTTAGTCAGCAGGGATTAGAATCACAGAATAAATCATAGAATGGTTTGAGTTGGAAGAGACCTTAAATATCATCTAGTTCCAATGCCCCTGCCATGGGCATGGACACCTTCCACTAGACCAGGTTGCTCAAAGCTTCATCCAACCTGACACTGAACACTTCCAGGGAAGGGGCATCCACAAGCTTTTCTGGACAACCTGTTCCAGTGTCTCACCACCTTCATAGTAAAGAATTCTTCTCTTATATCTAATTTAAATCTACCCTCTTTCAGTTTAAAACTATTAGCCTTTGTCCTATCACTACAGGCCCTTGTTAAAAGTCCCTCTCCAGCTTTCCTGTAGGCCCCTTCAGGTACCTGAAGGCTGTAATAAGGTCTCCCCACAGCCTTCTTTTCTCCAGGCTGAAGAGCCCCAACTACCTCAGGCTGTCTTTGTAGGACAGGTATTTCAGCCCTCTGATCATTTTTGTGGCCCTTCTCTGGACTTGCTCCAACAGGTCTATATACTACTTTGTTGAAGGCCCCAGAGCTCAAGACAAAGGTTAATTCATGTTTGACCAACCTGAAGGGACGGTGCAAAGAAGACAGACCCAGGCTCTTTTCAGTGCTGCCCAGTGACAGGACCAAAGGCAGTGGGTACAAACTAAAGCGCAGGAGATTCCCTCTGAACATGAGGAAACACTTTTTCACTGTGAGGGTAACCAAGGCCTAGCACAAGTTGCCTGTGGAGGTTGTGTAGTCTCCATCCTTGGAGGTATTCAAAAGCTGGCTGGACACGGTTCTGGGCAACTGGCTGTAGGTGGTCCTGCTTGAGCACGGGGGTTGGACCGGATGACCTCCAGAGGTGCCTTCCAACCTCAGTCTGTGATTCTGTGAAATAAATCTGAGACTTCCTCATTAAATAGAGGAAAAGTGTATTCAGAATTATTTTATTTACTATAGCCCACAGAAGGAATAGGAAAACAATGCACAAAACATTGACATTGTAGTTAGTATATTTGTGTGTCGTGGTTTAACCCCAGCTGGCAACTAAGGACCACGCAGCTGCTTGCTCACTTCTTTCTTCCCGCCCCCCAGGGTGGGATGGGGAGGAGAAGCGGAAAAGAAAAAGGTAAAACTCATGGGCTGAGATAAAGACATTTTAATAGGACAGCAAAGGAGGAGGAGATAATAATAAAAGACTATACAAAAAGTGATGCACAATTGCTCACTGCCTGCTGACCAATGTCCAGCCTGTCCCTGAGCAGCGATCCCATCCCCCAGGCCACCCCCCCCACTTTATATACTGAGCATGATGTCATATGATATGGAGTATCCCTTTGGTCAGTCTGGGTTAGCTGTCC